>CEPQ01032701.1_pt1 | contig 49315 bp, 38 predicted proteins | sample 530411 | NCBI WGS metagenome assembly CEPQ01 (sample SAMEA2620039, study PRJEB7988) | marine metagenome | isolation source: saline water (ENVO:00002010), including
CGGAACCAGCGCGGGCTCTGCTTTCGCCATCACCGCATCCTGATAGTCGCTCTCGGCGAGCTGGATCAGGTGGCGGTCGTCATGCTTCCACGGGTGGAAGCCGGGCAGGAAATAGGTCATCCAGGGCAGGATGATCTTGCGCGCCATGCCGGGGTTGCCAAACGCGTACCAGAAGAGTTGCGCCCAGACCTTGGGGCCGGTCAGGCCATCCTGGCGCAGCAGTTCGAGCATGCCGACCGCGCGATGGTGCAGGAAGTTCTTGGTGACGACCAGCATCACCAGCGACTTGACCTTCCAGCGCTGCCAGCGGCTCCAGTCCTTCGTCGCGTGCATCCAGGTGTCGAACGCGACGCCCTTGTGCTCGATCTCTTCCATCGCGTGCCAGCGCCACAGATCACGCGAATCGGCGTCGGCGGTCTCGAGATGCTTCGGATTGGCGAGCAGCTGCTGCGCCAGGATCGCAGTGAAATGTTCGAGTGCCATGGTCGATGCCAGGTTGGCGATCTTCGGACGGCCCTTGGTCAGCGCCAGCGCCTTGTCGACATCTTCCTCGAGCCGCTTGACGTCGTAACCTGCATCCACCACGCGACGATTGAACGCAACATGCTCGCGCGTGTGATTGATCTCCTGCTTCACAAAGGCCCGGATTTCGCTCGCCAGCCGCTCGGAGGTGCCTTCGCGGAATTCCTTCACGCTTTCGATAAAAAAGGCTTCGCCCTTGGGGAAGGTGACCGACAGCGCGTTGTAGAAGGCGGTGCCGATCGGATCGCCGCCCATCCACCAGCGGCGCATCTTGCTGTCGCGGCCGAAGCGGCGGTCGCGGATGATCAGTTCCAGATCGGCAGGCGTGTGCTTGCGATCAATGGAATCGGCGTTCGAAAAGGATTGCGGAGCGTTCATGGCGGGGTCCATAATGCAGGGGTGTTGTTTACACTGATGACAATAAGGTTACTTACATAGATGTCAATAGCGAAAAGACGGCTGAGCCCCGAACAGAGCCGCACCGCGGCCCTGGCCGCCGCGCGCGAGCTGCTGATCGAAACCGGACCCCAGGCGGTGACGCTGAAGGCGGTGAGCGGCCGGATCGGGCGGACGCATGCCAATCTGCTCCACCATTTCGGATCGGCCTCGGGCCTGCAAAAGGCACTGGCGGAATATCTCGCGCAATCGATCTGCCAGATGATCGGCGCGGCGGTGATCCGCCTGCGCAACGGTGAGGGCACGCCGCGCGATATTGTCGACATGGCGTTCGATGCGTTTGACCGCGAGGGGGCAGGGGCGCTCGCCTGCTGGATGCTGCTGTCGGGCAACGAGGATGCGCTCGATCCGATCGTCGAGGCGATCCATCAGCTGGTCGACGAGCTCGCCGAACATGCGCCCGAGGGCCGCACGCTGCACGAGGATACACTGTCGCTGTGCACGATGGCGCTGGGCGACGCGCTGATGGGTGCGCAACTGGCAGGCGCGCTGGGGCTCGATCGCGACACGGGACGCGCGATCGCGGAAAAGCAGCTGATCGCGTCGCTGCTCAGCTGGCAGGAGGGGCAGCCGGTGTGAACCGGGCTGCCGCTGCGGATCAGCCCACGCGCTTGGCGCGCGCGCCGAACCGGCCGTGCTTGCGGAAGCGCACCAGATAATCGCCGATCACCGCCGCCATCGGGGTCGGCGTGATGCCGAACGCCTCGAGCCCGTCTGCGCCATCGGCCACGACATTGTCGCTCTGCAGCATCGCCCATTGGTCGCGCGTGATCGGCGCGCCGGGCAGCCAGCCGGTCAGGCCCGCTATCAGGCCCGACAGCGAATCGGGCATGTCGACAAAGCTCGGATCCTCGCCGATTTCCTTGGCGATGCGCTTGTTGAGCTCGGCCATGCTGATCGTTTCGGGGCCGCCGAGCTCGAAGGTGCGCCCACCAAATCGCGCAGGGTCGGAAAGGCTCTGCTTCACCGCCTCGGCCACGTCATCGACATAGACCGGCTGGAAGCGTGCCTTGCCGCCGATGATCGGCACGATGGGCAGCGATGCGATCAACCCGGCGAAACGGTTGACGAACTGGTCCTCGCGGCCGAACACGATCGAGGGGCGCAGGATCGTTGCCTGCGGGAAGGCGGCGCGCACGGCGGCTTCGCCTTCGGCCTTGCTGCGGCCATAGGCGCTTTTCGATCCCGCATCGGCACCAATGGCCGATACATGCACCAGCGCCTGCGCGCCTGCGGCCGCTGCCGCACGCGCGACATTGGCCGCGCCCTCATGGTGGAACGCGTTGAAATCGCCCTTGAGGATGCCGACCAGATTGATCACCGCATCGGCGCCATGCACCGCGCGTGCGACGGTCTCGGGCTTGCGGATGTCGGCGGCGATCAGCTGGGTCTGGCCCAGATTGCCGAGCGGCTTGACGTCCTGCGCGATGCGGATGTTGCGCTGCGCGATGCGCACGCGCGCGCCCGCTGCGGTCAGATGCTGGGTGATATGCCGCCCCAGAAAGCCGCCGCCGCCGAAAATCGTGATCAGTGTGTCGCGCATGTGTTACGTCCCGTGATTCTCTTCAGCCGGGTGCCGCGCTGCCAATAAGGCGCGCAGGACCGATGGCCGATGCGTCTCCGCTCCCGCCTTTGCAACACCCGAACGCAGCGCGCAACGCCCCAGTTGCGCTTTTGCGGGTTGGTTTGAAGGCGAGGGCAATTTTCTTTGAAGAATGTGGCCAGAGGCGGTTGACGCCTGCAACCACTCCGGCTAGAGGCGCGCTCCTACCCCGTGCCCAGATGGCGGAATTGGTAGACGCACCAGCTTCAGGTGCTGGCGCTCGCAAGGGCGTGGAGGTTCGAGTCCTCTTCTGGGCACCACTACTAATCTAAGCATTTGAAATGCTTAGATTTTTAGGCGAGTTAGAAAGCGCCAGGCCACCTTCTGGTCCACCTTTTCAGCTAAGGTGATTTTCGCGGCACAGGCGTCTTATTGAGGACGTCGCGAAGGCGCAATTCGCCTTTTTTGTTCAAGACCCTGACGATAATGTGACGAGTTCGCTCCACTTCAGAATGGAGCGTTAGCACTGTCAGGGCCTCTACGAACGAAAGCGGGCCTTTTGGTCTCCCCTTCTCAGCCTTCATGATTTCTCGCAGAAACTTCGGGATGGCATTCACGACGTTCCGGACATCCGTCTCACTTATCTCGAAGTTGAGGTCGTGCGCGATGCTATTACGCAAGCCGTTTACAACGCGGATGGCGCTGATGACATCATCCCTCAGCAGACCCATGCCCTCAACGAGTTGGAGCTTCTGCACAAATCCCATACGCCCGGTGTTGATGGCGCTGGGTTTATAAAGTGCATCCGCAATCATTAAGCTGATTGTATGGTCTAGGTACAAGTGGGTTTGGATGAGTTGCTGCCACGGTTCACCAATCGTTATACGTTCCTTGAACCGTTTAGTATCAAAACTGAGAGGTTTGTACTTCTCATGTATCTCCTCGTCTGGAGTTTCTAGTAGTACACGCTCTTCATCAGTGAGTGGTTGTGCCATAACATATCCAAATGTTACAATTAAACAGTATGAAGAATAATTATCTACGAGAAACGCGCATCATCAGAGGCTACACACAGCAGCAAATTGCCACAGAGCTTGGGTACTCGACCATGGCGATATCTCACTTTGAGCGAGGTACAAGGTCAATCCCCCCGCACATCCTATCCAAGTGGTTGAAAATTCTTGGGGGGCTTGAGGAAAAGATGGCACCGAACCGCAAGGTGTATAAGCCATGTGAGATTACGACGGAGGGAGCGAAAGCGGCCTAATCCAGCCCACCTTCCAGCCCACCTTTTAGCGTGCGTTATAGTGCGTTTGCATGAGGTGGCATGAGGAGGTCCGGCACGTAAAATCAATCACTTAGCAGTCAGCATGAGGCGCTATGGTTCGAGTCCCTGTGCTTCTTCTGGGCACCATTACTCATTCGCTGAGCACCTCGCGAATGGGCCAAAGCCTCCGAAACCTTGCGTTTTGCCAGCCCCAGTTCGGACTGGTGCCGTCTGAGCTGCGTATTCGCGGATGCTGGTTTGGCAATCCCAACAGGCCCTTCGCAGCGGGCTGCTGACCGCCTCGATATGGGTGGCAATGGACTTTCCCGGCGTCCGAAGCTTCGAGGAATTTGTCCGCTACAGTTCGTCGCTGATCCAGATGCTGTGGCTGTCGATCAGGATGCGGGTGATGGCGCGCAGCGCCTCGGTGCGCGCCTGTATCTCTGCGCGGAACATGTCCTGCGTCTGGCGCTCGGCGAGCAGCAGGTCGGCCAGATCGATCGCCCCCAGATCATAGCCCTTGCGCATCTTCAGCACGGCGGCGACTTGCGCCCTGGCGCCATCGCGGCTGCGTTGCCAGGCGGACCAGGCAGCATCGGCCTGGACGACATCGGTATCGGCCATTTCCTTGACGTCGAACGCGACCGCCATTGCCATCGCCTCGGCCGCCGCCGCCTCGCTGCCCGCCCGGTCGGCAAGCGCGCTGCGATGCCGCCCGCCGATCGGGATCGTGGCGATCAGGCCGATCCCGGTTTCCTGGCCGCAGCGCTCGCTGAAGGCGCGAACGCCGACGCTGGGATCGGCGATGCGGTCGCGCCGCGCGCGATCGGCCAGCGCCTGCATCCGCTCGGCCTCGGCCCTCGCCGCGCCGATCTCGTGGCTGCGCGCGATGACCAGGGCGCGCAGTTCGGCAAGGCTTGCCTGCGGCATCTCGGGCAGTGGGAGGTCGTCCGGCGCGGCAGGCAGTGCCAATCCCGGGAACTGCGCCGCGATCCGCGCCCTGGCCAGCTCAGCGCGGCCCGCCGATTGCTGCATCTGCAACCGTGCCGCACCCAGCGCCGCCTCGGCCTGATCGACCTCCATCGGTGCGGCATCGCGCAGTTCTGCCCGGCGGCGGATGCTGGCCAGCGAGCGTTCCAGATTCTGCACCGCCTGCGCGTCGATCTGCTGCTCGGCCGCCGCGCCCAGCCAGTCCCACCAATAGTCGGCGAGCAGCAGCGCTGCCTGGTGGCGCGCGTCCTCCATCCGGTTTTCCGCCGCCGCGACGCCCGAGGCTCCCGCCTGCCGGTCGAGCCGCGCCTTGCCCGGCAGCCGGATCGGACGGCTGAGCGAGGCATCGAACTCGGCATAGCGGCCTTCGCGCTCAACGCTGCGCTGGATCGCGCTGGTGGTCAGCTGGAACTCGTGCGGGCCCGCGCGCAGCGCCTCCCCATCGGCGCGTGCGGCCGCGACTCGCGCCATCGCGGCGAGCACGGAAGGATGCTGATCGAGCGCCTCGCGGACCTGCGGCTCGGGCGGCAGGCCAGGCTGCGCCAGCGCAGGCATGGTGCTGGCGAGCAGCGCGGCGATCAGGACGAACCGGCGCTTCATGCAGCCTCTCCTGCGGCTGTATCGAGTGCGCCGGCGTCGCGCTCCGCCCGGCTCTCGCCGAAGCGCTGATAGAGAATGGGGAGCAGGATCAGTGTCAGCATCGTCGCGCTGACCAGCCCGCCGATCACCACGATGGCGAGCGGGCGCTGGATTTCCGATCCGGGCCCGGTCGCGAACAGCAGCGGAACCAGCCCGAACGCGGCGATCGTCGCGGTCATCATCACGGGGCGCAGCCGCCGTGCCGCGCCCTGGCGCACCGCCTGTTGAAGGCTCAGACCGTCCTCGCGCAGCTGCCGGAAGCAGGTGACCATGACGAGCCCGTTGAGCACCGCGATGCCGAGCAGCGCGATGAACCCGACCGAGGCGGGGACCGAAAGATACTCACCCGACAATGCCAGCGATATGATGCCGCCGACCATCGCGAAGGGGATGTTGACCAGGATCAGCAGCGAGGCGCGCACCGATCCCAGCGTCGCGTAGAGCACCAGGTAGATCAGCACGAGCGAGATCGGCAGCACCACCATCAGCCGCGCCGAGGCACGCTGCTGGTTCTCGAACTGCCCGCCCCAGACCAGCCGATAGCCCTGGGGAAGCTTCACATTGGCCTCTATGTCGCGCTTCGCATCGTCGACATAGCCGACCAGATCGCGCCCGCCGACAAAGGCCTGGACCATCGCGTAGCGCGATCCGTTTTCATGCTCCAGCTTCACTGGGCCCGCGACCTGGCGAACATGCGCCACATCGCTTGCCCGCACCAGCTGGCCCGAAGGCGCGCGATAGAGCTGATCGGCAAATTGCGCCGGGTCCATGCCCGCGCCGCCGGTGCCCTTGATCATTACGGGCACGCGGCGTCCCGCTTCGGTCACGGTACCTGCGCGCACGCCCTCGACATTGGCGCGCATCATGTCCTGCAGCAGATCAACGGGCATCCCGGCGCGTCCGGCGGCCACGCGGTCCATGTCGAGCTGCAGATAGTCGACGGTGTCGTTGGCGACGGTCATCGCCTCGGTCGTGCCCTCGATCTTCTCCAGCCGCCCCTGGATCTCGCCGGCCAGGCGCGAGAGCTCCTTGAGGTCGGGCCCGAACAGCTTGATCACCAGATCGCCGCGCGCGCCGGTCAGCATCTCGGAAATGCGCATCTCGATTGGCTGTGTGAAGGTCGGCTCGATACCGGGAAAATCGTGCATCACATTGCGGATCTGGTCGGTCAGCCAGGCCTTGTCGGCCCGGCGCCACTCGTCGCGCGGCTTCAATTGCAGGAAGCTGTCGGTCTCGTTGGGGCTCATCGGGTCGAGCCCCAGCTCGTCGCTCCCGACGCGCGCGATCACCGCCTCGATCTCGGGCACATCGGCGAGCAGCGCCTTCTGCACTTTCATGTCGCCTGCGGTGCTGTGATCAAGGCCGATGCTCGGCAGCTTGCTCAGCTGCACGATGATGGAACCTTCGTCCATGGTCGGCAGGAAGGTCTTGCCGGTGACCGCATAGGCGGCGCCCGCGAGCACCAGCGCCGCGCCCGCGCCTGCGAACACGCGGCGCGGATGCGCGAAGCTGGCATCGAGCAGCCGAGCATAACGCGGCGTCATCCAGCGCATCAGCGCGGGCTCATGATGCCCCTCGACGCGCTTGAGGCCATAGAAGGCGAGCACCGGCACTAGCGTCAGCGACAGGATCAGCGCGGAGAGAAGCGCGAGCACGATGGTCATCGCCACCGGCGCGAACAGCTTGCCCTCCAGCCCTTCGAGCGTCAGCAGCGGCAGGAAGACGAGCGCGATGATCGCCATGCCCGAGGCGACCGGGGTTGCGACTTCGGCCGTGGCGACGAATACCGCGTTGAGCTTGGTCGCGCCGCGATGCTTCGGATCGGACAGCCTCTCGACGACATTCTCGACCACCACCACCGCGCCGTCGACGAGCATTCCCACCGCAATGGCAAGCCCGCCCAGGCTCATCAGGTTCGCGGTCAGGCCGATCGAACGCATCCAGATGAAGGTCATCAGCGCCGCCATGGGGAGCGCGAGCGCGACGATCACCGAGGCGCGCACATCGCCCAGGAACAGCAACAGCAGGATGACGACCAGCACCGTCGCTTCGAGCAGTGCCTTTTCGACCGTGCCGACCGCGCGGCCGATCAGGTCCGACCGGTCGTAAAAGGGCGCGATGGTCACGCCTGGCGGCAGCGTCGGCTGCAGCTCTTCCAGACGCTGCTTGATCCCGGCGACGATCTTGCTCGCGTCCGCGCCGCGCAGGCCGATCACGAGACCCTGCACCGCCTCGCCCTTGCCGTTCTTGGTCACCGCGCCATAGCGGGTGAGGCTGCCCATGCGCACCGTCGCGACATCGCCGACGCGCACCACCGCACCGCCCGCGCTGCGCACGACGACCGACGCGAGATCGTCGAGCGAGGCAATCGCGCCGACCGAGCGCACGATCAGCGATTCCTCGGCGACGCTCAGCCGCCCTGCGCCATCATTGCGGTTGCTCGCCTCGATCGCGGCCTTGAGGTCCTCGATGGTCAGGCCTGCAGCGGCGAGCGCGGCCCCATCGGGCTGCACCTCATAGGTCTCGACCATACCGCCCAGCGCGTTGACATCGGCGACGCCAGGCACCGTGCGCAAGGCGGGCCGCACCGTCCAGTCGAGCAGCCGCCGCTTCTCGGTCAGCGACAGCGGCCCTTCGATGGTGAACATGAACATGTCCGACAGCGGGGTCGAGATCGGGGCCATCCCGCCCTCGACCGTGGCGGGAAGGTCCGCCGTCGCATTGGCCAGCCGCTCGGCGACCTGGCTGCGCGCCCAGTAGATGTCGGTACCGTCGGCAAAATCGATGGTGATATCGGCAATCGCATATTTGGCGACCGATCGCAGCACCGTCTGATTGGGGATGCCCAGCATCTCCATCTCGATCGGAGTGATGACGCGGCTTTCGACCTCTTCGGGGGTCATGCCCGGGGCTTTCAGGATGATCTTGACCTGAGTCGAGCTGATGTCCGGAAACGCATCGATCGGCAGGTTGACGAACGACCATGCTCCGAGCGCCGCAATCGCAAGCGCAAGCCCGGCGACAACAAGGCGAAAATGGAGCGAGGCTTCGACCAGCTTGCGCAGCATCGGATCAGTTCCCTGCCAGCAGCATCTTGAGCTCGCTGATGCCCGATACCGCGACCTTTTCACCCGGCTTCAGCCCATCGGACAGGATCGTCCGGTCGCCAGATTGGCCTGCAACTGTCACGGCGCGCGGCGCGAAGCCCTTGCCGGTCTGCAACAGCACATGCGGTTTGCCGTCGATGGTGGTCATCGCACGCGAAGGCACGCTGACGCCGGGTTGTGCGCCGTCATGATGGATCACCACCATCACCGACTTGCCCGCGACCAGCGGCGGCGTGCCGTCGATCCGCGCCTTGGCGATGATCGACCGCGTCGCCGGATCGAGCGAACTGCCCACCGACAGGATCGATCCGGTCAGTTCCGACATCGCACCCGTTGCCGGGACCGCGATGCGCATGCCGGGGCGCACCTGGCCCGCCAGCCGCTCGGGCAGCTGCAGATCGAGCGCGAAGGCGCTGCTGTTCTCGATCACGAAGGGCGCCGAGGTCGCCATCACCGGCCCGCCGACCTGCGCGGTCATGGCCGCGACGCGACCGCCGATCGGCGCGCGCAGCGTGACCTCGCCCGATGCGCTGGCGCCTGCCTGACGCAGGATGCGCGCATTTTCCGCGACATCGGTTCGCGCGACGCGGATCGCGGCGTTCATCTCGTCGGCGCGCGCGCCTGCGACAATGCCTTCATCGACCAGCTGGCGGGTGCGCGCGGCGCTCGCCTCGGCCAGGCCCAGCCGCGCCTGGGCGCGCGCAAGCTCCGCGCCATATTGCAGCGGCTCGCGGCTCTTGACGGGTCGCCAGTGCTTGCCCGGCCGAAACCTGCTGACCCTGGATGACATGCAGCCGGACGATCGCGCCGTCGAACGGGGCGGTGACCGCCACCTGTGCTTCGGGAGGCAGGGTTATGGCGGCGGGGACGGTGCCCAGCGGTACGTCCATCGCGGCCTCAGCCGCTACAGTCTGGACGCCCAAGCGCCGCAATTGCTGTGCGTTCAGCATGCCGGGGGCTACCTGCATGTCGGCCGTTTCCTGACCGGCACCATCGGGCTGACCCGATCCCCCGAGCAGCCGATAGCCAGCGAAAGCGGCAACAATCGCCAGTGCCGCGAGAGTTGCGTAGAGAATCTTTGCCCTGTCCATCCCGACCTCGTGACGGGCAAAGCTGACGGTTGCCTGACAGCGGCTGCTATTGCCGGAAATCGAGGATCAGGCTGCTCGAGGCTGGATCGGTGCGGATCGATCCGCGATGCACCTGCATGATGCGGTGGACGATGGCCAGGCCCAGGCCGGCGCCATCTGGACTGGCGTGATCGGCGCGCGCCGTGCGCCGAACCATCCGTTCGAGCTGCTCTTCCGAAAGCCCCGGACCCCCGTCCGACACGCGGATGACGGCGCTACCATCCAGGATCACCCGCACCGTGCCGGCAGGAGGCGTCACGCGCACGGCGTTGTCGATCAGATTGCGCAGGGCGGCCCCGATCGCCTCGCGGCGTCCACGCAGGCTCGGCGGCTGGCCGTCGCTGACCAGCTCGATCATCCGGCCCGAGGCGATCACCGTCGGCGCGGTGCGGGCGATCACGTCGCTGGCAAGTTGGGCCAGATCGACATGGTCGGTCGCGGTCGCCGCAGCCTCCTGCGCGTCCATCTGCGCCAGCAGCATCAGCTGGTCGATCAGCCGCCGCATCGCCGCGACATCGCCCTTCAACCGCGCCGCCGGCTCCCCCTCCATCCCGTCGAGTTCGAGCATCATCGCCGCGAGCGGCGTGCGCAGTTCGTGCGCGACATCGGCGGCAAAGGCCTCCTGCTGCGCCGCCGATTGCTCCAGCCGCCCCAGCAGCGTGTTGACCGCCGTCGTGAACGGCAGGATTTCTGCGGGCAGATGTGCGTCATCGACACGGATATTGCGGTCCTGGCCCGATACCGCGTTCAGCCTGTCGGTCGCCTCGGCGAGCGGCTGGAGCGCGCGTCGCATGACGAAATGCATCGCCAGCATCATCGGGATCGCCAGCGCCAGCACCGGTAGCACGACATGTTCGGCCATCTCGCGCAGCGCGGACCGCAGCGCGTCGGGCGCCGACATCGCGGCGAAACTGCTCCAATATTCGAGCAGCACCGCGCCCAGCAGCAGGAACGTTCCGCCGGTGACGACGACCGCCAGGCCGCGCGCGAGCGAACGGAAGATCGACGGTGTCGGCCGCTCCATCACCCGCTCCGCAGCATATAGCCGACGCCGCGCACGGTATGCAGCTGCCCGGCGAGCCCCGCGTCTTCGAGCTTGCGGCGCAGGCGCGAGACGATCGCCTCGACCGCATTGGGGGTCACCGGCTCGTTGAAGCTGTACAGCGCATTCTCGATCGCATCGCGCACGACCACACTGCCCAGCCGCCGCATCAGCAGCTCGAGCAGATCGGCCTCGCGCCGCGACAGGTCGATCACCCGATCGTCGAGCCGCGCCTCGCGCGTCACCGGGTCGAAGCGCAGCGGACCGCTCTCCAGCACGCTGACCGCGCGCGGTCCGGGCCGTCGCAGCAGCGCCCGGATGCGCGCCGCCAGTTCCTCGATGTCCACCGGCTTGACGAGATAATCATCCGCACCAGCGTCGAGCCCGGCAATCCGGTCCTCCAGCCCACCGCGCGCGGTGAGCATCAGCGCGGGCACCAGCTGGCGCAGGGCACGCTGATGCTGCAACCAGACGAGCCCGTCGCCATCGGGCAGTCCCAGATCAAGGATGATCGCATCGAACTCGGCGCCCGCCAGGCTGTCTTCCGCCGTGGCGAGGTCAGGCGCAATGTCGCAAATGAACCCGCGTCGTCCCAGTCCTTCGGCGATCAGCCCCGCGAGCCGCTCATTGTCCTCGACGATCAGAAGGCGCAAGGGGCAGCTCCCGGATCAGTCTTCGTCATGATCATCCTGACCGACGATGCGCAGGGCGCTGGCGGATGCATGATGTTTGGCATGTTCGGCTTCCTCGCGCGATCCAGGCATGAAGGCGTCGCGATCATAACGGGTGATGCCGAACACGGACAGGCCGACGATCATCAGCGCTGCGAGATTCGCCATCACGCGGCGCACGCATGGTTCGTGCGCGAAGCGCATCCCGGGTCCGGGCTTGCGGCCGGTGACCATCGCCCTGGCCAGATTGTCGCGCGTCAGAACCGACATCACCACCACGCCGATCACATGGACCACGATCAGCCCGAGCAGCGAGAAGGCGAGGATTTCATGCAGATCCTCGTTTCCGCCTCCCGTCGTCATCTGGATGCCTGTGCCGACGACCGTTGCCGTGCCGACAAGCAGCGCCAGCACCGCCAGACCGCCGAGCGGATTATGTCCCAGCGTGCGCCGCGGTCTTCCGGCCAGCAACTCCCGGACATGAGGCAGAACCGCGGCGGGCTTGACGAAATTTGCGAACCGGGCCTGGGCATTGCCGATAAAGCCCCAGCACAGGCGAAACACGATCAGCACCGCCGCAACATATCCGGCGGCCATGTGCCATGGGGCCAGGGGACTCGCTTCTTCCGACGATGCAAAAGCGATCGCAATCGCTGCCACCAGCGACCAGTGAAACAGCCGGATCGGGAGATCCCAGACGGGTACCGTAGAATGCGGGGGATGAAAGGTCTTTGTCATGCCAGCCTCCTGTCCATGCCGTTCTGCCCAGGCTGGCTGACGGCAGCCTGACGACATGGTGCCAGGAACCAGACTGTTCGGGGGAACGCCGCGCGTCGGAACCTACCCCCCTAAAATTTGGGGGGAGGGGCTGAACCTAAACCACTGGTTAGGCATTTGCGCTTAGTCCCATAGGTTCTCCACACTGCGACCAGGAGAACATAAATGATTCAGCATTTTACCGCCCATGCTCCCATCAGGCGGAAGTTTGACACTCTGATCATGCTGCTGGGCGTGCTCGCCGCTATCCCGCTGGCGGTGACCCTATCAGGGGTCGGAGGCCTGCTGGCCATCGAATTGGCCGAGGTTGTCGCGCTGGTTGCGGCAGTCGGTGTCATGCTGGCCGCAAAGAAGCTCATCTGCGATCCCTATGTGACCACTGTTGTCCGCATGGAGGGGCTTGCTTCGGGCGATCTCACTTCGCCGATCCCCTATGCGCATTTCGAGGATTGCGTCGGCCGGATGAGCCGCGCGATGCTGATCTTCCGCGACAATGCCAAGGCTCGTGAGGAATCGGATGCGGCACTGCAGGACGTGATCGGCGAGGTTACCTCGGCGCTTGGCCATCTGCGCGATGGCGATCTGGGCTATGCGATCAAGATCAACGCTGCGCTGGGCGAAAAGGCCAATGCCATCAGCCATGCGTTCAACGATGCGACCGCCGCGCTTTCGGCGATCCTGTCGAAGGTCGCTGAGACCGCCAGCAACGTCCTGAACGGAGCGACCGAAATCCGCTCCGCGTCGGACGATCTGGCCCAGCGGACCGAGCAGCAGGCGGCGAACCTTCGCGACAGCGCGCTCGCCATGGCAGAAGTCACGCAGATGGTGCAGCAGACCGCGAAGAATGCGGGCGAAGTCGGCACCCAGGTCGCCGAGGCGCATGTCGCCGCAACCGACGGGGGCGCCGTTGTGCATCGCGCGGTCGATGCGATGCACGCCATCCAGAAATCGGCGAGCGAGATCACCAACATCATCGATGTCATCGACGGCATCGCCTTCCAGACCAACCTGCTGGCGCTCAACGCCGGGGTCGAGGCCGCGCGTGCTGGCGATGCTGGCAAGGGATTTGCGGTGGTCGCCAACGAGGTGCGCGCGCTCGCCCAGCGCTCGGCCGATGCCGCCAAAGACATCAAGGAATTGATCCAGGCTTCGACCGCCAGCGTCTCCGATGGCGTTGCGCTGGTTGACGAGACCGGATCGGTGCTGCTGCAGATCGGCGACCGGGTGGCAGCCGTGAACAGCCGCATCGCGGAAATCTCGGCCTCGGTGCAGGTCCAGGCGAGCCGTCTGCAGCAGGTGAACCTTGCCGTCGGCGAAATGGACAAGATGACCCAGCAGAATGCGGCGATGGTCGAGCAATCGACTGCCGCTTCGCGCAGCCTGGCAGACGAGGCCAATGATCTGGCGATGGTGGTGCAGCGGTTCAGCGGCACTGCTGTTGCTGCGACCGCCAAAGCCAGGCCCAGCGCTCCGACGCAGCGTACAAGGCCGCGTGCGGTGCCGCAAATGGCGGGCAATCTCGCCTTGCAGACGGTGCAGGACGAGGACGACTGGTCGGAATTCTGACCTCGACTGGTCGGGCGCTCATCAGGGGCTGCGCGCCGGTCCTGGCTGTGGCCTTGCGCGTTGTGCGACTGGCTGATTGACCGGACAGAGCCGCGTTCGCTCTCTCAGACGGTTTTGCCCGATCAGCTGTCGCCTGGCATGGGCGATGCCAGTCCGAGCCACGCGACGACGGCGATCACCGCCACCGCGAGCAGCAGCTCGACGAGCAGCGTTCGACGCATGGTCTGGAGCGCTTGCTGATCCGGGGCCGGGCCAGCGTTCCAAGCCTCCGGGATGCTTCGCGCTGTCGACCGATTGGACCTGGCGCATAGCAGCATGAGCGCGACCAGTCCGAGTTTCACAACGAGCAGCTGACCATAGCGTGTCGAAAGAACGGGCAGGGCCTGGCCGAGGCCGAAGATCATCTGGCTGTTGACGACGCCCGTCAGCGCCACCACCAGCACAAGCGCCGCGCCGACTGGTGCAAAGCCCTTGAGCGCCGCCGCAAGCGCCATGGTGCGCTCCGGATCGGATCCGGCATGGGCGCGCAGCACGAGCAGCGCGAACCAGCCGATCGCACCCAGCCAGAGCCCTGCGGCGAGCAGATGGGCTGCGTCATTCAGTCGGTGCAGCCAACCGGCAAAACCCTCGCCAACCGCGGCATGGCCACTCCAGGCCAGGGTGCCGAGCGCGGCGCCATAAAGGCTCGCGGCGATGCTGGAGCTGGCGCGCGATGGCCGGAAAAGCAACGCCGGCACCCATGCGAGGACAACCGTCAGGACACGTACAATCCCGGCCCGTCCGAAATCGGTGGCGCCGACGAGCGATGCTACCGCTGCCCCGTCAAGATCGAGGGGCGACTGCCCCATCATGGCCGCGATATCAGTGGCCAGGCTGAACGCTACGGCCACGGGGGCCGCCATGGCTGCGAAGATCACCCAGTTGCGGCGATCCTTGGTGCGCGCAAAGGCATGCGCGGTCATGGCATGGAAGGCGAAGCCGCCGAACAGGCCGAGCAACAGGGCATATTGCACGAAGCGCATGCCCGGCTGGACCAGCTCCATCGCCATGGATCATTTCACCGTGAAGCTTGTCTTGCCCCGCATGCGATGACCGTCGGCTCCGGCGGCCTGCCAGCGAACCTCATAGCTGCCCGGACGAAGCGGCTGGCGCAGGTTGAGCGTCATGGTCTTGTTTCCGTTCGACCAGGCGGTGGTGAAATTGCGGATGGTCATCTCGCCATGATCCTTGACCCCCGGCATGGCGGTCATGACGATGCTGGTGGCGGCCGTCGGCGGCAACAGCGCCTCGTTGAACGTCAAGGTGACCGTTTTGGGCTTGGCCACGACGGCATTGTCGGCTGGCGTCGAAGCGACGACCTTGGCATGGGCGAGCACGGCCGGAGCGGCGGCAATCATGGTGCAGGCGAGGGCGAGGTCGGTAAAAAGGGTTCCAAGACGCATAACAAGCTTCCTTATCGTCAAAACCAGAAACGAATGCCCAGGACGAAGTTGGTGACGCTGGGGTCTTCTCCAGCGGCGCGCGCGAAATCGGCGCTGCGCCCGGTCTTCCAGACCTGTTCGACACCGATATAGGGCGCGATCTCGCGGATGATCTCGTAGCGCAGGCGGACACCAAGCTCGAAACTGTCGATGCCTGCGCCGATCCCGAGCTCGGGCACGTCCTGCGCCGCAAGGTTCAGTTCGGCGCGCGGCTGGATAAGGATGCTCTGCGCGATGCGCTGGTCGAGCTCGGCCTCGATCCGCGCGGTCAGATCGCCCCGGTGCGAGAGGAATAATGCGCTGTCGAGCTCGAACATATAGGGCGCGAGCCCCTGGATGCCGATGACCGCATAGCTGGTGTCCGGCCCGGCGAGATCCTGTCGGAATCCGGCCTGCAGATCGAAGAACGGCGCGATCGCGCGCGAATAGAGCGCCTGGATCTCGAGCGCCTCGATCGGTTCGCCGAAAGTGCCTTCACCCTCGCTCTTGAAAAAGAACTTGTCGGTGGTGTTGCCGTAAAAGCCCTGCAGATCCCAGAGATAGCCGTTGCGGCCGTCGCGTGCCTGAAATTCGGCGCGGTCAGCCTGGAACCAGAACAGGTTGAAATCGCCATGGGTTTTCTGCAGGTCCTCGCGCGAGGCGCGCATGGCATCTGCGCCCCAGACGGCGTCGGCCGCGCGCGGCGCGCCGCTTCCGGCTTCGGGCGGGGGCGGGGTTTCCATGTCGGGGCCGGGTGAGGCTGCCGCAGCCTCCGGCGCGCCATGGCCCATGGCCGAATGATCCATGGTGCTGTGGTCCACCGCCTCGTGATCCTGTGACCCGTGATCCATCGAGCCGTGATCCATCTCGCCATGGTCCATCGTGCCATGGTCCATGCCCTGATGCGGGTCGGCGGACCCGGCGCTGTCCTTTGCCTGCGCGTCCTTGTGCCCAGCATGCGGGTCTGCAGCCTGAAGGTCGCCAGGCCCCTGATGCTGCTCGGCCAGCGCCGGGCTGGCGAGGGGGATCATCGCAGCCGAGACAAGCAGCCCCAGCTTCACGCCGCGCGCTCCGGCCCGGCGACCGTCACGGTCTGCATCATCCCGCCATGCATGTGATAGAGCAGGTGGCAGTGAAAGGCCCAGTCGCCCGGCTCGTTGGCGGTGAGATCGAACTGCGCGCTCGCGCCCGGCTGCACGATCATGGTGTTCTTGCGCGGTTGCCGGTCGGGCGCTTCGCCATTGACCATCTCGAAGAACATGCCGTGGAGATGGATGGGGTGCGCCATCATCGTGTTGTTGACCAGCTTCACCCGCACGCGCTCGTTCCAGGCAAAGCGGATCGGCACGTCGCTGACCGCCGAATACATGCGCCCGTCGAACGACCACATATAGCGTTCCATGTTTCCGGTGAGGTGCAGCTCGAGCAGCCGGGTCGGCTCGCGCGCATCGGGGTTCGGTTCGGCCGCAGCCAGCATGCGATAGTTGAGCACGCGGTGCGGCACATCGCGCAGGCCCAGGCCCGGATCGCCCATCTTGTCGACCGGCGCCATCGAGACCATATCGATGCCGGGCCCGACCTTGACGTCGGGCGGCAGCAGCGTGGTGTCGCGCATCTTCATGCCCTGCATGCTCATGCCGCCCGAGCCATGGCCCATGGAACCATGGTCCATTCCAGCGTGATCCATCGCGCCATCGCCATGGTTCATGCCCATGTCGCCCATGGTCAGCAGCGGCGGGTCGCGCAGTGCCGGCACCTCGGCGCGCAGCCCCGGCGCGCTCGCCAGCGTCGCCAGCGCCATGCCCGACCGATCCATCGATTCGGCTACGATGCTATAGGCAGGCGCGGAGCCGGGCTCGAGGATCACGTCATAGGTTTCCGCTGTGCCGATCTGCAATTCGTCCACCTCGACCGGGCGCACCCGCTGGCCATCGGTCGCGATCACGGTCATCGGCAGGCCGGGGATGCGGATGTTGAAGAAGGTCATCGCCGCGCCGTTGATGATGCGCAGGCGAATGCGTTCACCGGCCTTGAACAGATATTCCATGCCCTCTTTCGGGCCGCGCCCATTGGCCAAGAAGGTATAGGTCTTGCCGCCGATATCGGCGATATCGGTGGGCATCATCCGCATCTCGCCCCACATCCGGCGCTCGTCGCCCGACATCGGATAATCGTCGGTCCATGTATTCTGCTGCCGGTTGAAAAATCCTTCGCCAGTGCGCAGCCGCTTCATGATGAAATGCGGGTCGAGCGTGGTAAAATCGCTGACCAGCAGGATATAGTCGCGGTCGACTCGAACCGTCTCGCCGCCCTTCGGCTCGATGATCATCGGTCCATAATGGCCCGACTGTTCCTGCAGCCCCGAATGGCTGTGATACCAGTAGGTGCCCGACTGGCGCACGGGAAATTCGTAGGTGAAGGTCTCGCCCGGCCTGATCCCCGGAAAGCTGATGCCCGGCACGCCGTCATACTGGAACGGCACCAGCAGCCCGTGCCAGTGCACCGAACTGTCGACATCGAGCGTGTTGGTGACGTTGAGGCGCACCGTGTCGCCTTCGGTCAGCCGGATCAGCGGGCCCGGCACGCTGCCATTGACCGCGATGCCCGGCCCGCGCCGCCCCTGGACGATGCGATGGCCGCTGCCGATCGAGAGATTGACCTCAGGCCCGCGCACCTCGTCGAACCCCGCAGGAATACGCGGTCCGCCGCGCCCGTGGCTGCCGCCGTGCATGCTGTGGCCCTGCGCCCAGGCTGGCACGGCGGCCAGACCAAGGGTGCCGCCGATGCCGGTCAGGATGGAGCGTCTGGAAAAATCTCTGCGCATGGTTCTTGCTTATCCTCTGTGGCGCACATACTATACCCCCCTATGGTATGCAACGCCATTTTGGAGGGATCAGCATGGCCAAGGACAGAACCGCAATCCTCAACCGCTTGAAACGCATCGAAGGTCAGATGCGCGGCATCGCGCAGATGGTCGAGCAGGACCGATATTGCATCGACATTCTCAACCAGATGCAGGCGGTCAAGGCGGCACTCTCCAAGGCCGAGAGCGAGATCCTCAAGGATCACGCCGCGTGCTGCGTGTCGGAAGCGATCGCATCGGGCGATGCGGCCGAGCAGCGGATCAAGTTCAACGAGCTGATCGAGCTGTTCGAGAAGATCAAGAAATGACCGCGCGCAAGACCGCCGTGCTCCATCGCATGGTGATGGACAAGCATGTCTGCCCCTATGGCCTCAAGAGCAAGTATCTGCTCGAGAGCCAGGGCTATGCAGTCGAGGACCACTGGCTGACGACGCGCGAGGAGACCGATGCGTTCAAGGCGAAGCATGGGGTCAAGACCACGCCGCAGACCTTTATCGACGGGGTGCGGATCGGCGGGAATGACGATTTGCGCCGATATTTCGGCAAGAAAGTGAAGGACGCGGACGCGGTTTCCTATGTGCCGGTGATCGCGTTGTTCGCGATGGCCGCCCTGATGGCGGGCGCGACCAGCTGGCTGACCATGGGCACGCTCGTGTCGATGATGACGATCGAGACGTTTGTCGCGGTGGCGATGTGCCTGCTTGCGGTGCCCAAGCTGCAGGATGTCGATGCGTTCGCGACGATGTTCCTGGGCTATGATCTGCTGGCCCGGCGCTGGCTGCCTTATGCCTATATCTACCCGTTTGCCGAAGGGCTTGCCGGGGTGCTAATGCTCGCGCGGGCGCTCGACTGGGTATCGATCCCGGTAGCGCTGTTCATCGGTTCGGTGGGCGCGGTGTCGGTCTTCTACGCGGTCTATGTGCAGAAGCGCGACATCAAGTGCGCCTGTGTCGGCGGCAGCTCGCGCGTGCCGCTGGGCTTCGTCTCGCTCACCGAGAACGTCATGATGGTCGCCATGGCGCTATGGATGGCCAGCGGCGGCGCCATGTGATCCGGCCTCAGGCCTCCGGCGCGTGGCTGGTGCTGACGGGTCGGTAGGCGCTGGCGATCCATTCGAGCCGGCAATTGGCGAGCGACTGCGACAGGTCCTCCGATTCCAGGATCTCGGCGATCGCGACCTGACGCTGCGCCAGCAGGTCGATGTCCTGCAGCAGCGTCAGGTTGCGGATTGCCGTTTCCTCGTCCTGGCAGAGCGACGAGCCGACCTGTTCGGTCAGATGGCCGGTAGAGCGCAGCAGATCGGCAATGACGCGCAGGGCCGTGCGGTCATGCAGCATTCTGCGTCGCCTCGTCGGGCGGGCACAGACGTGCACCGAATTCCGCCGGGGGCACGAAGTTCATGATGCCCTTGGCGATGGCGGCGCCGATCATTTCGGGGATCAGCGCGGTGTCGGGCGACTGCAACAGGCAGGTGCCTTCCGCGGCGCGCAGCGCGCCCATGCCGGCGGCGCCATCTTCACCACCGCCCGAAAGCAGCAGGCCGACGCCCTTGGCACCGACGGTCTTGGCGAGCGAGGCCATCAGCAGGTCGGCCGAGGGACGCGCACCGTTGACGGGATCGCGCTCGACCAGACGGATGCGTCCATTGGGCCAGCTATCGATCACCACATGGTAGCGCGGATCGACTGCGACATGGATGATGCCCGGCTCGAGCAGTGCGCCGTCTTCGGCGATCTTGATCTGCGCGCGGCAATCCTTGTTGAGATTGGCGGTCAGCGAGGCCGAGAGCGCCTCGTCGATCGCCAGCGACACGATGGTCGGCGGGCAGTTGGTCGGCAGGCTGGTGACCGCGACGGTGGCCGGGTCGATCGATCCCATTCCGCCTGCGATCGCGATAACCTGGCCGTTCCAGCGATAGTTGAACGAGGCGCTGAGATCGACCGCGTCCTTGGCCTTGGCGCGCGCTTCCAGATTGGTGCGCGCAGCGGTCAGCACGGTCTTGCACAGCTTGCCCGAGATCTTGGCGAATTCTTCCGCCGTCGCCTTTTGCGGCTTGGGGAAGCAGTCGACCGCGCCCAGCTCGATCGCGCGCAGCGAGATGTCCGCGCCCTTCTGGGTCAGCGTGGAGAGCATCACCACCGGAATGGGGCGCTCGGCCATCAGTTCGGCCAGGAAGTCGATGCCGTTCATGCCGGGCATTTCGACGTCGAGCGTCAGCACGTTGGGGCGCAGTTCGGCGATCATCTCGCGCGCCTCGATGACGTCGCGGGCGGCGCCCAGCACCTCGATATTCTTGTCCTTTTCCAGCGCGCTGGTGAACAGCGCACGCATGGTGATGGAGTCATCGACGATCAGAACACGGGCGGCGGCAGTCATTGGTTTGACCCTTCAGTTACGGGAAATGAGGCTGCGATCAGGCAGCGTCGGCATATTCGATTTCATGGGTGAGAGCGACAAGGTCGAGCACCATCACCATGCGGTCGTCGAGCGAGGCAAGCCCTTCGAGGAAGGGCAGCACCGAATCGCCCGTGGTCGGCGGCGGCTGCAGCGCGCTCTGGTCGAAGGTGACGATATCGCGCACCGCATCGACGATCATGCCCTTGAGCTGGCCGTTGACCTCGGTGACGATGATGACGTGCCGCTCCCCGGGCTTGGACTTGTTCCAACCCAGGCGCGCCGCCAGATCGATCACCGGCAGCACAATGCCGCGCAGGTTGACGACGCCGGCTACGTAATCGGGCACGCGCGGCAGGCGGGTGGTGGGCGACCAGGCGCGGATTTCGCGGATGCCCATGATGTCGATACCGAAGGTCTGGCCTTCGACTTCAAACGTGATCAGCTGACGGTTCATCATTCTTCCCCCAACAACAGGCTAGCAGGATCAGTGCGTGACGCGGCGGACGGCAGCCGCGAGCTTCACAGCGTCGAACGGCTTCACGATCCATCCCGTCGCACCGGCCCGGCGCGCCTGTGCCTTCTTCTCCTCGGACGCCTCGGTCGTCAGCACCAGGATCGGGCGATTCTCGTGAATCGCGCCCTTTCGCAGGTGCTCGATCAGGCCGAAGCCGTCCATGCGTGGCATGTTGATGTCCGTAATAACGACATCGCACTCGTTCTCCTTAAGCCAATCGAGCGCGGAAACGCCGTCATCGGCCTGGTCGACATGGAATCCCTCCGCTGTCAGCGCATGCTTGAGCAGTGCGCGCATGCTGGGACTGTCGTCCACAGTCAGAATGCGGGTCTTTTCTTGAGCACAGGTCATTTTCGGGGTCCTTCTCTCAGAACAGCTCAATATCGCCGTGATCTTCACGAGGCTTGGGTGTGGGCAGGTCTTTGGGAGCCTGCGAGTTGTCGACGATGCGGCAACGCGCCTGGCCATGATAGGGGCGGAAATCGACGCGCCGGGCGGACGGACCGCCGACCGACTGGCTGACCAACGGAATCCCCTCCGCCTTGAGGAACGAGGTCGCGAATTCAGCATTGGCCGTGCCGATCCAGCTCATTCCGCTGGACATGTTGGCACCGCCATAGAGATGCGCGCGCAGCATCCGGCGGTCCGCGCCATAAGCCAGCATCTCGTTGATCAGCACTTCCATCAGGTACACGCCATAATGTTCGTCCAGCCCGGCATCATTGCTGGGGCTGGCGAGCAGGAAATGGTTCATGCCCCCGATATTGTTCGAGGCGTCATACAGGCAGCATGCGATGCAGCTGCCCAGCACGGTGGTCAGCTCGAGCCTGGGATCGCCGCTCACCCGCGCCTGGCCCTGCATGACCATCAGACGCACCCGCTTGTGCTTGGAAAAGTCGATGGTTTCCATCAGCATAGCGCAACACCTCCGAAGGCGACCTGCGCGATGCGGTGGATCGGCGCGACGACGCTGGCAGCGCCCAGCGCGATCGCCGCGCCCGGCATGCCGAACACGACCGAAGTCGCCTCGTCCTGCGCAATGGTCATCGCGCCGCTCTCGGCCATGGCGAGCAGGCCATGCGCGCCGTCATTGCCCATGCCGGTCAGCTGGATGCCGATGGCGTCCGCGCCCAGATTTTCCGCGACCGAATGGAACAGCACATCGACGCTTGGGCGATGGCCGCTGACCTTCGGACCGGGCCGCGCGCGGACATACATGCCCGAACTGCTGCTGCCGCGCACTTCCAGATGCCTTTCGGTGCCCGGCGCGATATAAACATGGCCTGCACGCACCGGCAGGTCGGGCTCGGCGATCATCACCTTGGGCGCGCAGACCGAATCGAGACGGCGCGCGACGGCTTCGGCAAAGGCACCGTTGATATGCTGCACCACCATGGTGGGCGGGCAATCGGCCGGGAACTGGCTCAGCAGCACGTGCAGCGCTTCCACGCCGCCGGTCGATGCGCCGATCGCGATCAGCCGGGTCTGCGCCGATCCCAGCGTCTGGCGCGGGGCCGGGGCAGGGCGGGCACGGTCATGCGCCTGCACCTTGGCCTGGGCAGCGTTGCGGATCATCTCGGCAAGGCGACCCTGGTCGGACACGAGGATATTGCCGGCCGCGCCGCTGGGCTTGGCATAACATTCGACCGCGCCGATCTCGAGCGCGCGCACCGTCATCGCCGAGCCGCTTTCCGCGAGACCCGAAACGATCACGACCGGCGTCGGGCGCAGCGTCATCAGCTTTTCGAGGAATTCCAGGCCGCTCATTCCCGGCATTTCGATGTCGAGCGTAACGACATCCGGGTTGAGCGCCTTGATCATGCTGCGCGCCTCGCGCGCATCGACCGCCGTGCCCACGACCTGGATGTCCGCGGCCGGGCGCAAAGCCTCGACCAGCAGCGCACGCATGGTGGGAGAATCATCGACGATCAGGACACGAATGCTCATGCGCCCTCCTTAAGGTAAATAGTCTTACCGATTTGCGTAAGACGGGCAGCGGCAGGGCCAATAACGCGTTCGCTATGGCCAATGTACAGATGCCCGCCGGGCAGCAGCTGATCTGCAAACCGGGCCACCAGCCGTTCCTTGGTCGGCTGGTCGAAATAGATCATGACGTTGCGGCAGAAGATCACGTCGAACTGACGCTTCATCGGCCAGTCATGCAGCAGGTTGAGCCGGTTGAAGCTCACGAGATTGCGCACCTGCGGGTTGATCGTGGTGGTGGCACCGCTCGACTGGGTCCACAACCGGCGCAGTTCGGCGGGCATTGCGGAGATATTCTCGGTCGAATAGCTCGCTGCGCGCGCGGTATTGAGCACGTTGTCGTCGAGATCGGTCGCCAGGATGCGCAGATCGGTGCCCGCCAGCGTCGCCGCCATGCGCGCGTCCTCGCCCAGGATCGTGGTGACGATCGACCAGGTTTCCTCGCCGCTCGAACAGCCCGCCGACCAGATGCGCACCGGCTGGCCCTTGCGCGCCTTGGCGATCAGCACCGGGGCCACTTCCTCGCCCAGATGCTCGAAATGATGGTCCTCGCGGAAGAAATAGGTGTGGTTGGTGGTCAGCGCGCAGATCACCCGGCGCAGCTCCTCCTCATTGCCCTTCAGCGAGGCGAGATAATCGGAAAAGGTGGTGAAGCGCGATTCGCGCACCAGCGGGGCCAGGCGCGAATAGACCAGCATCGACTTGGCAGGGACCAGCACGATACCCGCAGTTTCATGCGCCAGCCGCTGAACGGTGGCGAAATCCTCCGGCGAGTAGACGGCCCGGCTGATCCCCGGCAGCGTCTCGAAAGAGAGGGCTTGCGCGTTCACGCAACCTCCCGGTAGCTCTGCGTGCCCGCTTCGGCAGCGACAAGGCCATCGACATCGACGATCAATGCGACGCGGCCATCACCCAGAATGGTCGCGCCTGCGACGCATTCGACCGAGCGGTAATTGGCGTTGAGGCTCTTGATCACGATCTGGCGCTGGTCGACGATCGAATCCACCAGCAGCGCAGCCTGGCCTGCCAGCTCGGTATCGACGATGATCAGCACGGCCTCGGTCGGATCGTTGATCTCGCCGTCGAGATCGAGCGCGCGGGCGATGTTCACCACCGGGATGAACCGGTCGCGTGCCTTGAGCATCAGGCGGCCGTTGCCCAGGCGGTGGATCTCGCCTTCGCCCGGACGCAGGTTCTCGACAATGTGCGACAGCGGCAGCACCAGCGTTTGCGAACCCACCGTGACGGTCATGCCGTCGGCGATGGCGAGCGTCAGCGGCAGCGTCAGGATGAAGCTGGTGCCGGCGCCCGGCTCGGTCTTCACCGTGATGCGGCCGCCCAGATCCTTCACGTTCTGACGGACGACGTCCATGCCGACGCCGCGTCCCGAGATGCTCGAGACGGTTTCGGCGGTCGAGAAGCCCGGGGCGAAGATCAGGTTGTTGATCTCGTCCGCCGACAGGTTGGCGTCGGGTGCGACCAGACCCTTTTCGACGGCCTTCTTGAGCACCTTGGCCTGGTCGATGCCGCGACCGTCATCCTCGATGCGGATGAGGATGCGGCCCGAACGCTGCTCGGCCGAGAGCTTGAGCGTGCCATCGGGGCTCTTGCCGTTCGCGGTGCGGGTGGCGGCGTCCTCGATGCCATGGTCGGCTGCGTTGCGGATGAGATGGGTGAGCGGATCGCCAAGGCGTTCGATGATCGTCTTGTCGATTTCGGTCGTCTCGCCCGAGACTTCCAGGTTGATGTTCTTGCCGGTGCTCGCCTGCAGGTCGCGCAGCAGACGCGGCACGCGGCTGAACACGGTGCTGATCGGCTGGGCGCGGATCGCCATCGCGCGTTCCTGCACGTCGCGGGTCAGCGATTCGAGCATGGCGAGTTCGCTGCTGTTGCGCATGCCATAGGTCGACATCTGCTGGCCCAGCATCGCCTGCGCGATCATCATCTCGCCGACGGTGTCGATCAGCTGATCGAGCTTGCGCAGATCGATTCGCACCGATTGCGAAACCGGGGCGGCAGGCGCTGCCGGAGCGGGCTGCGACGACACCAGCGCAGGCTTGGGCGTTTCTGTCTTTTCGGCCGGAGCAGCAGCGGTTTCCACAGGCGCCGGAGCCGGAGCCGGGGCTGCTACGGGTGCGGCCGGCGCGGCAGCGACTGGCGCAGCCGCAGGGGCGGGCGCGGGCGCAGCGGCGACGGGCTCGGGTGCAGCGACCGGGGGCTGGGGTGCAGCGGCGGGTGCGGGTTCGGCCGTCGGTTCGGCGACGGGCACCGTCGCGGCAGGCGCGGGAGTGGGGGCCGGAGCCTGTGCGGGTTCGGCGGCTGCCGCAGGGGCCTGGGGCGCAACGTCGGGGGTCACACCGCCCGAATCGATCGCGACGTCCAGGTCATCGCCGGAAAAGCCGAACACGTCCTCGATCGCATCGCGCTCGACATCGCCGGGCAGCGTCACGTCCCAGGCCAGATAGGCGCCGGCGGGATCGAAACCGTCGAGATCGGGCAGCGCGCTGGTGTCGAGCCGCACCGTGCCTTCGCCCAGCGAGCGCAGTTCGCGCAGCAGCAGCAGCGGTTCGCCGCCGTTCAGCATGGCGCTGGCCTGCGGCTTCATGCTGACGCGCCAGGCGGGCTTGGAAGGCGCGACTTCGGTGGCGATGTCGTTGAGCATCGCGTCGAGATCGAACGAGAGCAGATCGTCGACGTCGGAAGACGATTCGGTGGCGGTGGGCGCTTCGGGCGCCGCTGCGACTACCGGCTCGGGTGCGGCATCGACCGGAGCGGGAGCAGCAGCAGCTTCTGCGGGAGCCGCAGGCGCAGCACCGCCACCCTGCTGCGCTGCCGCCAGCTGGGCGATCATCGCGCTGTCATCGGGTGCTTCGCTGCCCTCGAGCGCCCGCGCGACATGGTCGCCAAGCAGGTCGAGCGCGCGCAGCAGCAGCGACAGCAGATCCTCGGTCATCGGCAGGATGCCGTCGCGCACGTCCGAGAGCAGCGTTTCGAACCCGTGGGTATAGACCTGCAGCGCGGTATAGCCGAACGCGCCCGCTCCACCCTTGATCGAGTGGACCGAGCGGAACACGTCGTTGACCGCGTCCATATTGTCGGGCTGGCTCTTGCAGATGGTCAGCGCCCGTTCGGCGGAGGCCAGCGCTTCCTCGCACTCGGCGAAGAAGATGGTACGGATTTCCTCGTTGGTCATGACGGCATTCCATTTCCGCACAGCATGTCCGGATCGGCTCCGGCATTGGTCAGCGTCGCGCGCATTTTTTCAGAAGGAGTGATGGTCAGCGCCTGCCCGGTGCGGTTGGCGGTCTGGCGTGCGCTCAGCAGCAGCTGCAGCATGGCCTGGCCCAGCGCAGTGACATCCGACCCGTCGATCGCCACCGGTCCTGCCTTAAGCTTGTCGCGCAATTCGGCATGCAGCGAGATCGCGCTTGCGCGATCGCACCGGCTGGGCAGAGTCAGTTGATGCATCACTCTGTTCTCCTGTTCCTCAGAATTCCGACCAGTCTTCTTCGGAAATGGTTAATGCTAGGTTTCCTGAAACCATCGGCGTGCGCGCGGCAGGGGCACGGCGGGGCGCCTTCGCGGCCGCGGGCTGCTTGATCGGCGCGGCGTTTCCTGTCTGGAAGCGCTGGACAACCTGAGCCAAATCAGTGGCTTCCTCTGCCAGGCTGCGGGCTGCGGCGTTCGATTCCTCGACCATCGCGGCATTTTGCTGGGTCATCTTGTCCATCTCGTTCACCGCGAGATTTACCTGCTGCAGGCGCAGCGCCTGCGCCTGGGCCGAAGACGAGATCTCGGAGATTCGCGTGTTGATCGCCGCGACGCGGTCGCTGATCTGCAAGAGAACGGTGCCGGTTTCATCGACCAGCGCAACGCCATCGGCCACGCCTGCGGTCGAAGCGGTGATCAGTTCCTTGATGTCCTTGGCGGCATCGGCGGAGCGCTGGGCGAGCGCGCGCACCTCGTTGGCGACGACCGCAAAGCCCTTGCCAGCATCGCCCGCGCGGGCCGCCTCGACCCCGGCGTTCAGCGCCAGCAGGTTGGTCTGGAACGCGATGCCGTCGATGACATCGATGATGTTGGTGATCTCGCTCGAGGATTTCTGGATCGCATCCATCGCGGTGACCGCACGGCGGACAACGGCCCCGCCATCGGTTGCGGCGTGATGCGCCTCGCTGACCTGCTTGCCGACTTCGGATGCGTTCTGCGCGGTCTGCTGCACCATGCCGGTGACTTCGCGCATCGCTGCGGCGCTTTCTTCCAGGCTGGCGGCCTGCTGTTCGGTGCGGCTGGCCAGATCGTCCGAGGCTGAGCGGATTTCCGAGGCGCCGTTGAGCACGTTCGACGCGGCGCTCGATGTCTGGGTCAGCAGCTGACAGAGCTGTCCCATGGTGTCGTTGAAATCCCGGCGCAGGCTGTCGAATTCAGGGTCGAAGGCCGAGTCGATCGAATAGCTGAGATTGCCGTTCTTCATGTGCTGCAGGCCCGACGTTATCTCGGACACCACGGTACGCAGCACGGCATCCGCGCGGACACGTTCGGCGGCATTGTCCTTGAACACCAGCATCGCCTTGTTCATCCGGCCGACGCAGTCGCGGTGATCGGTAAAGGCGATGGCACTGTTCAGATCGCCAGCCGCAAGCCCCTCCATACGGACGACCGTACTCACATAGGGGTCACAGACCGCCTTTTTGCATATAGCACGAACGCCCCCACCGCCATCAGCACCGCCAGCTCGCCGATCATTTCCCACAGGGCGTCGCCGTTGCCGCCGACGAGTTCGACAGCGCTGTGCGCGGCGGGAATAATCGCAATGGCCAGCAGCACGCCGAGGATTATGTCGAATTTCTTGCGAATTGGATAATGGGCGTAAAAGTCTTTAAGCATGTTGGTCTCCTCTGGCGTCCCGCTGTCCAGTCTGGATGACACCGCTTAATCCGGCACTGCATAAGCAATGGTTAATGGAAATCGCCTGAAGAATTACCGAGATTTTCTACCTTGAAGCGCGTTCTGATCGATAACCAGACCCGTTCAACTTCGATGGGCTATCGATCGATTGGTTAATGTTGGCAGCAGGATTGGCCATGGCCGCGCGTGCATTAACCGGAGAAAACTGTTTGAAATCAAAATGAAGTCATTTCGACGCTGCCCCTGTCCAGCCGGTCTGACAGAGTGCACCGATGGATCGGCCAAAAGTCCGTCCGACAGGCTGGCGAGCCGTCGGGTCGCGCAGTGCCGCAGCTTGTTTAGGGATGTAAAATTTCTGTTCCAATCTGATGGTGCGTGCTGACCCGCGAGCGGTGTGCGAGTCGCCATGCACCGGTCAGAGGGTGACGACCGGTCGAGCCCTGGCGCACGCCTTGGGAAATCGACTTGTAACTTGCCATTGGCTAGTCATAACCTTCTGCGTCCGCCAATAGACAGCGGAGCCTCACCCCCGGACAAGGGCTTGATGATGGCAGCTATGGTTCCTTCTCGGCGCGGCTTCGTCATCAGCGTCCTGACTGCCATCGGCAAGCTGGGTGCTGCCGGATTCATCATGGATGCACCCCCCGCCCTTGCCGCCAGTCCGGCGCAACTGTGCCAATCGTTCGACCGTGGCCGCGTGGCCGCACCGATCGATGGCGCGGCCTTGCGCAGATCGACCGAGATGATCGAACAACGGCTGGCGCGCCGCAGCGGATCGACCGAAAGCGCCAACGGCGCGATGGAACTGCTGAACCTCGAGGAGGCAGCATCGGGTGCCGCAGAATTGAGCGAGCTTGCCGCCTATTGCGCTGCAGCCGGCGAACTGATGCGCACCGGCAGTGGCGGGACCCAGTCTGCGGCGCAATCCTTTCTGCTGACCGCGTTCCGCATGGCGGAGGCCGCCGGAGAAGAGCAGGTTGCGTCGCGCGCAGCCTACAGGCTTGGGCTGGTGTCGCTCAATGCCGCGACCATACCGGCAACCCGCGGGGCGAGACGTTCGCGATCGGGTACGCGCGGTGCGGTCCAGACCGTGGTGCAGGCCGATGCGATCGGAGACGGCGTCTGCGGCGCCCTGTCCGGCGTCCAGCTGGGCACGACATCTCCGCAATATGTCGCGTCCGTCGCCTTGCGCTGCGCATCGGTGCGCAGCCTGACCACGCAGGATTATCAGACAGCGGCGCTGGCTCAGTTGCGGCTGGCGAGGATATCCCTCGCGCTATTGGCCAAAGCCGATGACCGTCAGGACTATCTCAGATCGACCATCGCGAGCGCTCTTGAGCAGGGCTTTGCCGCCGCCGCATCCATTCCGGGCGCGGCCATGCGCAGCGAGATCACCGGGCGGCTTGCAGAGGTGGCGCTCGAGAGCGGGGCGGCCGACACGGCGACGCTCGGCACCCGGATCGCTGCCATGCGCTCTGCGGCAGGTAACGACGCGGCCTGCGCCGCCTATGCGGCTGCGCTCGAGGCGAGGCTGGCATTGGCGCAAGGAGATGCCGGCACCGCGCGCGAACGCATCAATCAGGCGATATTTCTCGAGGCGCAGCGTCCCGTACCTGTGCGCTTGCCCGAATGGTACGTGCTGCTGGCGGAGATCGACCCGGAGCACCGCACTGCTCATGCGCTTGCCGGCTACCGGGCACTCGAGGCAATCAGGCCGCTCTTGCCCGCGGTCGATCCGCTGACCGAAGAATCCACCTTTGCCCTGCGAATGCACAAGGTGTTCGAAAAGGCGGTCGATGTGACGCTATCGTCGATCCCGCCGGGCGACAGCCGCGAGGGAGAGGTGATCCTCGCCGCCCAGACGATGATCGAGACCTTCCGCGAGGCGGAAATTCAGAGCCTATTCGGCAGCGAATGCGTCCCGCCGCGCATCCCCTTCACGCCATCGGACCTCGCGGCGGGCGAGGTGCTGCTCTATCCGGTTCTGCTCGCTGACCGGCTCGAGATCATCCTGGCTGAGCGTCCGGCATCGGGCGGACCGGCCATCTACAGGCGGTTGCCGCCTGACCAGGCTGCCGATCGCCAGCGCGTCGCGGCGCTGGTCGAGAAGGTCAATCTGGGGCTGAGCGAAGGCTTTGACGACGCATGGCGCCCGCCCGCGCGCGAGCTGGATGCGCTGCTCATCGAGCCTGTGGCAGCCCTGCTCTCGCCCGAGACCACCCTGGTGATCATTCCCGATGGCCCGTTGCGCGCGCTGCCCTTTGCGGCGCTGCCCGATGCGGCAGGCCGTTTTCTCGTCGAGCGCACCCGGCTGGGTGGCAGCCCTGCGCTCGGCTATTCGCAGCCCGGTTCCGGCAGGCGCGACGATCAGCTGCGCGTCGTTGCGGCCTCGTTGCAGCAAAGCGTCGAGATTTTCGGCGGCACCTTTCCGGCGCTCGAAGGCACGACCGAGGAGGCGCGAATCGCCGCTGCCGTCGGCAAGCGCTCGGGCAGCCGGTTCATCGAGGATTTCCGCCGCGCCGATCTGGCCGAGGCGCTGCGGGGCGGTGCGATCGATGTGCTGCACCTGGCCACCCACGCCTCGTTCAACGGCGGCTCCAACCGCAGCTTCATCGTCGCCAATGGCGAAGCCATCCCGCTTTCCGAACTGCGCCGGATGATTGCCGGCAACTCGGTGCGCGGCGGAGCGCTCGACCTCATCGTGCTCAGCGCTTGCGAGACCGCCGTGGGCGACGACGAGGCCAATATGGGGCTTGCCGGAGCCGCGATCCAAGCAGGTGCAGCCAGCGCGATCGCCTCGCTCTGGCAGGTCAACGATGCAGGCACGGCAGAGCTGATGCGGCAGTTCTACGCGCGCTATGATGCGGGTCAAAGCAAGGCCGAGGCGTTGCGCCAGGCGCAGCTCGCGCTGCTCGCCGATGGTGCGTTTTCCGATCCCAATATCTGGGCGGCGTTCACGCTGCTGGGGGCCTGGCGATGACGCGGCGCAGCACCCTGCTGGGTAGCGCGCTGATGGCCGCGCTGCCTGCATGGCTGCCGGTCGCCGCCCAGGCGCAGACGGTCATTGTCGCCGATACGGCCCCAGACCGAAACCTGGGGACTATCGTGAACCGCGACGGCACCCGCACGACGATTGACGGCGGCAGACTGGCGGGCAGAAACCTGTTCCACTCGCTTGCTACCTTCCGCCTGAATGCAGGCGACACCGCAGCCTGGACATTTTCCTTCGCGAATCCCGCGTTGATCCAGAACGTCATCACGCGGGTCACCGGAGGCGAGGCATCGACGATCGACGGAACGATCGACAGCGTCGCGCTTCCCAATGCGGATTTCTGGTTCATCAACCCGGCTGGCATCGTGTTCGGCGAGAATGCGCAGCTCAATGTCGCTGCAGGTGCGCATTTTGCCGCCGCTTCGCATCTCGATTTCTTCAGGGGTGGTCGCTTCTCGGCGGTCACGCCCGGCGGATCGACATTCTCGATGACCGTCCCTGAGAGTTTCGGGTTTCAGGGAACCGAGGGCGCGCTGGCGGTTTTCGGCAGCCAGGCCAGTCGGCCGATCGCAGCGCCAGGGGCCATCACCCTGGCCGGGCGCGACCTTTCCATTTCCGATCGTGCGCTTGTGGTCGGGGAGCGGTTTTCGCGGGGATCCGGCTTCCGGCTGATTGCAGCGGGCAACAGCCCCGTCGTGCTGCCCATCAACCCGAACAGCAGCGACCCGATTATCGCCACGGGCCGCCTCACGATCAGCAATGCCGCGATCACGTCCGCCCGCGAGGATGTGGAAATCGATGCCGGATCGATAGTGATGTCCCGGACGGCGATAAGCGTCGATGCACTGTTCGAGCCAACGCTGGTGATGTTCGCCAACGATTCGATCACGCTCACGGACAGCCTGATCAACACGAGCGCGTCTGGCGACAGGGGAGCAGGAGCGATCATCTTTATTGCGCGAAATGCGCTTTCCCTGGATCGAACCACGATTTCCAGCAACCAGGGCGGAACCGGGCTGCAGGGGTTCATCGCGATGGAGGGCAGCGATGTCAGTATCCGGGACTCCCAGATTGCTGCGCGCTCCACCGGGCTTGGCGATGCCGGAAACATCTTTGTCGACGGTCGAAACATTCTCGTCGATGGCAACAGCGCGATCGAGACCAACGGTCTTTCGCGCGGCATCGCCGGGTCGGTGCAATTCAGGGCAAGCGAGTCGATCCGGCTCGCGGATAATGCCGCCATCGCAAGCAACAACAGCATCGGGCGCAGCCCGTTTTCGGGCTTGATTCGCTTTGAGGCCCCCGACATCCGTCTGAGCGGAAATGCCAGCATCACCGCCAATTCGCTGGGATCGGGCAGTCCGGGCGACATCGGGATCGCCGCCCGCCATTATGGATGGCGGCCGCATCGAGCTGACCGCAGCCGGCACCGGCGATGCTGGCACGCTTCAGATCACCGCCGATACCATCAGCCTGGCCAATGGTGCCCTGATCAGTTCGGATACCACCAGCCTGGGGCAGGCGGGGTCGATCACCATCCGCGCAACGCAAGGCCTTGCCATGGAGCGGGGCGTGACGGTCACCAGCAGCACGTCGGGCGCTGGGAATGCCGGATCGATCTCGATTTCGGCGAGCGAACTCCGGCTCGATAATTCGGCGATTGCCACCGCGGTGGCACCAGGTGCCCGGGGCGGCGCCGGCAGCATTACCGTCGCCACGCCCGGAGATATCGTGCTGGCCAATGGTTCGCGGATCGCCTCGAGCAACGATGGGCTCGCGACCACGGCGACGAGCGCCGGGACGATCACCGTGGGTGCGCGCAATATCACGCTCGCCAATGGGTCGCAGATCACCACCAATTCGGCTTTCGGTCCCGCCGGGGCCATCCGCCTGGACCTTCCCTCCCGGGGCCTGTTGCGGCTCAGCGATGGGGCTTTCGGGCCCAGCATCGTGACGACATCGTCGGGGCCAGGCACCGGCGGCGTCATCACCATCGGCAATCCGCTTGCGATCATCAGCCAGGGCGGCAACATCTTCGCGCTGGGCGAGCAGGCGGGGGCCAATGTGGTGATCCGCTCGCAATTCTATATCGATGCCGCCGACCGGCTCGATCAGATCCGGGTTAACGGCAATTTCGTCTTCCAGGGCCAGCTCGATTATGTCGCCTCGGGCGAGGAGCCGAGGGATATCGACCTGCTCGATGCAAGTGCGGTGCTGGCAGGACGGTGCCGGGCGGCGCGTGCCGGCGGGGCGAGCCAGTTGAGCATCGCCGCGATCGGACCCTATGGCCTCGCAGAGCCCGATGCCGCACCCGATGAACGTCCATCCAGGCCTGTCGCACTGCTGGACCGCGCCGCTCCGGGGCAGCCGTGCGGCTGAGTCCGGCTCTTGCTACCGCAGGCCTGATCGCGCTCATGTCGGGCTTTTGGGCACCGGCGGCGGCGCAGGTGGTCCCCGATGGAGTGCTGAGACCGGATGCGGGCGCAGCACGGCTGCCGCCCCCCGTTTATGCCGATCCGGTGCCGCGCCCGGCACCCGGACGGTCCGAAACGCCGATGGCGCCATCGGTTCCGCGCGTGCCCGGCGATGTCCCCGGCGTCCCGGACCAGGGGGCGGTCACGCTGACCCAACTCATCGTCGAGGGTGACCGCGCCATGAAGCCGGTTGAGGCATGGGCACCGGCCCGCGACGCGGCAAGCGGGCTTGTCGTCTCACTGGAGCCGGACGAACTCATCGACCCCGCCTGGGTGCAGCGCCAGTTTGCCGCCAACGATCTGGTCGGCCAGCCTGTTCCCTATGCCCGGATCGTCGCGCTGATCCAGCTGATCAATGCGCAGTTCGCCGTGAACGGCTATGTCAATTCGGGTCTGCTAGTCCCCAGCCAGCCGCCGATCCGGGAAAGCGGTCCCTTGCGGCTCAGGCTGGTGCTTGGCCATGTGGCGCCTGATGCGCTGAGCATAGCCGAGCCCGGGGGCGGGCTGGACCGCCGGTTCGTCCTCGACCGGCTGCCCTCCGCCACAGCCTATCCGTTCAACGCCGCCGATTTCGAGCGCGAATTCCGACTGCTGGCAGAGGATGCCGCCATCACCACCGTCAATGCCGATCTGCGCCCGCATGGCCGTCCGGGCGAGGCCGCGCTGGCGGTCGCGGTCGTGCCTGCCGAGCGGCTCGACGCCTATGCCAGTCTTGCCAACAGCCGTACGCCGTCCATCGGTGCGCAGCGCCTGGCGATCGGCGGCAGCATCAGGAATCTGCTGACCCCCGGTGACCGGCTGGCGATCGAATTCGGGCGGACGCGCGGCGTGATCGATCTGGCGGCGACGTTCGAGGAGCCCATTTTCTCGCCGAGCTGGCAGTTCTTCGCCGGATTGGGCTTCAACGATGCGGCCGTGGTCGATTCGGTCCTCGCGCCGCTGGACATTCGCACGGAAGGCATCCAGCTCTACACGGGTCTGGCGCATCAGCTGATCAAGACCCCACTCATGCCCAAGGGCGACGGCACGTTTGCGCCCTCGACCTCGCTGGCGGCGCGCGCGCAGTTCGATTTTCGCGACACGAAAACTTTTCTGCTGGGCGAGCGCTTCAGCTTCGCGCCAGGATCGGTCGATGGCGTGTCGCGCTATTACGCTGCGCGCCTTGCACTCGATTTCGTGTCGCGCTCGATTCGCCAGGTGCTGGCGCTCAGCGTCACCCTTTCGGTCGGCATCGATGGCACCCGAAGCGACATTGCCGGCGTTCCGGCCCCTGACCGCAATTTCATCGGCGTGCTCGGCCAGGCGAATTACGCCCGCAGGCTCATGCGGCGGGAACCGAATTGCGCGGGCGGATGACGGCCCAGTACAGCAGCAGCGTCACCTATGCCGGAGAGCGCCTGCCTATCGGCGGCCTCAATTCGGTTCGTGGCTATCGCGAGACGCTATACCTCGTCGACAATGCGGTCATCGGTTCGATCGAGCTTTCGCAGCCCTTGAACCTTGGGGGCGGAGCAGATGGCAGCGCTTCCGGGCCGGGCCGGTTCGTCATCGGCGCCTTTGTCGATGCCGCCTGGTTCGAGAACCGCGAGCCCCCCGATCCTCCGCGCGATTTCATCTCAGGGGCGGGCGTCTCGCTGGCCTGGACGCCGCATCCCGCCTTGAGCGCCCGCATCACCTGGGCGCATGACTTCCAGAAGACGCGTGTAGCGGGCAATCGCAACCTGCAGGATGACGGGATCTATTTCTCGATCCTGTTCAACCCGTCGAGACTGCAGTGATAGAGCGAGGGGGGCACGTCGCGGGCGTTGCATTGCCTGCATGGCCCCTAGTCGAAACGCAACCCGATGCGCCACACCCTGCCGGGCGAGGGCAATCCGGCCTGCGGGAAAATCTGTGCATCGGTGAGGTTGTCGACCGCTAGCGTGAGCATCAGGTCGTGTGCGCCCATGCGTGCAATCGGAACGGCTGCGCGCAACGCGATTTCCGCAGCCGCAGGCAGATCGACCCACTGGCCTGCTGCATCGAGATCGATCGCCTTGCCGATCGCGCGCAGTTCGGCGCGAAGGTCGAACCTGCCGGAAACGTTCCAATCGAGCACGGCCAGCGCCTCGTACGAGGGCCGTTGCGGCAACCGGCGGATGGGCGCGCTGCCCGCATCGGCGCGTGCGCTGAGCGCGGTGCCGGACAGCTCGAGCCGCAGCGTCTCGGTCAGATCATGCGCCAGCCGTGCGTCGATGCCGAAGCTGGTCGCACCGGACAGGTTGAACCGCTGGCGTCGGCCATCCGCGAGCACCCGCTGCGACAGGGTGTTTTCCGATCGGATCAGGAACGGGTTGAGCGTCAGCGCAAAACCGGTGCGCGTCAGGCGCAGTTCGGCATCGGCGAGCCAGGCCTGTTCGGGCCTGAGATCGGGATTGATCGCGAAGCGGCCGAGCGCCTCGCCGAACAGCTCGCGTGCGGTGGGGAAGCGCGTCCGCCTGCCGCCGCTGAACGTCAGCGCCGCGCCGCTGCCAAGATCGAACTGCAAGGCTGTCGAGAAGGCACCCGCGCCGAGCGAGGGCTGGCGCGGCTTGTCGCCGGTCAGCGGATTGTCGACCGCATCATAGGCCGCGCCCAGCGTCGCGCGGATGCCCTGGGCGAGTTGTGCGTCTGCCTCCACGCCGGCGCTGTAGAGGTTCTGCCGATATCTGAGCCGGGGTCCGGCAATTGCAGAAGGAAAGTCGGTCTCGACCTGTCGGTGCGTGCTCGACTGCGCCGAGGCCGCCCAGCGCAGGTCGAGCGGCACCAGCCGGTGCGCCAGAGTGATGCGCCCGCCGGTGGTGCTGTCGTCATCGTCCTGCGTGCGGCGCAGCGCGGCATAGCTGACGCTGCGATACTGGGCGATGCGCTGGCTGAAATCCTGGTGCCAGCCGGTCGCGCGCAACTCGGCATGGTCGCTCAGCGTCAGGCCCAGGTTCAGCGTCGCCTGGGTCAGCGCGATATCGGGATAGCGCCAGAAGCGCGTCCCCGCCTCGGCTGGGCGATCCGATTCGGGCGCGATGCCCCGTTTGGCGGTCAGATGCAGCAGTGAGGCACGCAGGCGTAGATCGCCCTGTTCCGTCCCCAAGCCTGCGAAAAAGCTGGCGGCGTCGAGATCGCTGTTCGTGCGGCGGCTGCGCGAGGCCTGGCTGAAGGGCAGGGGGCCAGCCAGCGGGTCGGCGTCGCGGGTGATGCCGCCAGCGGCCAGGGTCGCTTCGATGGCACCAATCCGTTCGGCCAGCACCACCGATGCGCTGCCCGATCCCAGGCTGCCGGCCTCGGCATGCGCGAAGCTGCCCTGCGCGCTCTGCCGGGTCTGGAAATCGACCACGCCGGCCACGGTATTGGTGCCAAATTCGATCGGCGCGGCACCCTTGGTGATCCGTACATCGCCGATCAGCCCAGCGGGCAGCAGTCCCAGATCGACCCGCCCGTCCCATGGCACCGCAAGCGGGGCGCCGTCGAGAAACACCTGTGTCTGGCGTTCTTCTGCCCCGCGAATGCGCGCCACGGTCTCGCCGCGCGAATTGGCGCGCACGGTGACCCCGGCAACGCCGCGCAGCACATCGGCGAGGCTGCGTGGCTGGCGATCGACAAGCTCGTCCTGCGTGACCACCGTCTGCGGCGGCAGCACGCGGCCCGCTTGCGCAGGGGCAGTGACGGTGATCGGCGGCAGCCTGGTTTCGGCCGCCGCCGTTCCGGTCGTCAACATGGCGGGAGCCGCAAGCGCCGCCGCCAGACAGCGTGCTCTCATTCGGCTGCCGGATCGGCCACCGGTACGGCCAGCGGCCTGCGCTCGACTTCGGCGATTCCCGCTGCGCTCAATTGCGCGTTGAGCTTGGGCATCTCGCTGCCGATCGCCGCTTCGAGCGCCGCCAGCTGCCGGTCGAGCTCGGCCGAAAGCGTCGCGAACACTGCTTCGCTCTGATCTGTCGGGCGCGCCTCGGCGCTCTCCGCAACGCCGATCAGACCGGCGAGCTTGTCGTTGAGCTTGATCGGATAGTTGAGCGGGTCCTGACGCGAGCGGTTACGCACCTGATAGAGCTCGCCCTCGATCGCGCTCAGCTTTGCATCGAATGCGCCCAGGGAGGTGCGCAGCGCGGCATTGGCCGAGGCATTGGCCGCCGCTGCCGCGGTCTGCTCCTTGATCCCGCGGATCAGCAGGACCGCCTCGTTGGCCTGGCTCACGCGGCTGCTGACGCGGTTGGCAAAGTCGAACCGCGCGACCAGGTCCGCCTGGGTGACATTTGTCAGGCGCGGGTCGGTGCGGATCTCGAACGGCTGGGTGAAGCTCTTGCCGTCGACGGTCAGCCGCGCCTGATAGCGCCCCGGTGCCGCCGTGATGCCGCCATTGCGGCTGGTCCACAGGATCATGCCAGGAAAGTCGGTAAAGCCGGGATAGCGCATCTTCCACACGAAGCGGTTGAGGCCGGGCTTCATCGTCGTGGTTGGCTTGGGCTTGGGCTTGAACGGGTCGTTGTCCTCGTCGTCCTTCTTTTCGTCCTTCTTGGGCTCGACCGGATTGCCCGCGAAGCTCTGGATCAGCTGGCCGTCGGGGCCAAGAATGTCGAGCGCCAGCGTCTTGGGGCGGGTAGGCAGGAAATAGTCGATCGCCACGCCCTCATCGACCTCGCGCACGGCAGGGGCAGGGGCGAACAGCCGCTCGGTGCGCGGCGCGCCGCTTTCGAGCTGACGCAGCACACCGATATTGTCGAGCACCCAGAACGAGCGGCCATGCGTCGCGATCACCAGATCGTTGGCGGTGACGGCGAGGTCGGACACCTGCACCGCAGGCAGGTTGCGCTGCAGCTTGCGCCAGTCCTTGCCGCCGTTGAACGAGACCCACACGCCGCGCTCGGTGCCCAGATAGAGAAGGCCGGGGCGAACCGTGTCCTCGCGGATGCTGCGCGCCATCTCGTCGGCGGGCAGGCCGGACACGATCGAAGTCCAGGTCCTGCCGTAGTCGGTGGTCTTCAGCACATAGGGCTTGAAGTCATTGAGCAGGAAACGATGGCCGGTCATATAGGCCGTGCCATCGGCATGCGGCGAATCCTCGACCGTGGTGATCTTGGTGTGGCGCGGCAGGCCCTTGGGCGTGACATTCGCCCATTTGGCGCCGCCATCGCGCGTCACGTGCACCAGGCCGTCGTCCGACCCGGCCCAGATCAGCCCGCGCTCGCGCCGCGACGGGGCGAGGGCGAACACCGTGGCATAGGTCTCGACGCCAGTCTGGTCGCGCGTGATCGGCCCGCCCGAGGGGCCGAGCGTCTTGGGATCGGCAAGCGTCAGGTCGGGGCTGATCTTCTCCCAGCTCTGGCCCTCGTTGCGGCTGCGCCAGACATGCTGCGAGGTAACGTACAGGCTCCTGGGATCGTGCGGATCGAACACGATCGGGAAGGTCCACTGGAAGCGCTCGGCAATCTCGCCCGCCGAATAGCCCATCGGATTGTCGGGCAGCACATTGATCGCGCGCGCCTGGCCGGTTGCGCGATCGTAGCGGTCGAGCGTGCCGCCATAGCTGCCCGCATAAAAGATTTCCGGATTGAGCGGATCGTTGGTGACATAGCCGCTCTCGCCGCCGCCTGCAGCAAAGCCGTACTGGCCGCCGCCGAGCACGTTGACATGCTTCCAGTCGCGCGAGGGCACGCAGATCGTCGAATTGTCCTGCTGCCCGCCGCAGACGAAATAGGGGAAATGGTTGCTCACCGAGACGCGGTACATCTGCGCGGTCGGGTAATTCTGCCGCGTCCAGCTTTCGCCGCCATTGACGCTGACATTCGCGCCGCCGTCATTGGCCTGGATCATCCGCTGGTTGTTGGCGGGATCGATCCACAGATCGTGGTTGTCGCCATGCGGCACCTTGATCTTCTTGAGCGTCGCGCCCGCGTCGTCCGAACGGAAGAAATCGACATTGAGGATATAGACCCGGTCCTTCTCGACCGGATCGGCGAGCAGACGCGAATAATAGAAGGCGCGCTGGCGCATGTCGCGGCTGTCGTTGCTGCGCCGCCAGCTCGCGCCGGCATCGTCGGAGACGAAAAGACCGCCTTCTTCAGCATGCTCGACAATGGCGTAGACACGGTTTGCATCGACCGGCGAGACGCTGACCCCGATCTTGCCGATCAGCCCCGTTTGCGGAAGCCCCGGTGCGCGGGTCAGCTCCTTCCAGGTCTCGCCGCCATCGGTGCTGTGGAACAGCCCGCTGCCCGGGCCGCCCGAGCTCATGCCCCAGGGCTTGCGCCAGGCCTCCCACAGCGCCGCATAGATGTTGCGCGGGTTCTTCGGATCGATCGAGATGTCGACCGCGCCGGTCTTGGCGTCGCGGAACAGCACCTTGCGCCAGCTCTTGCCGCCATCGGTGGTCTTGAACACGCCGCGTTCGGCATTGGCCTCGCCATAATGGCCGAAGCCCGCGACAAAGGCGGTGTCGCAATCGGCCGGATCGATGCGAACGCGCGCGAAATTCTGGACATCGGCAAGACCGGTCTTCGCCCAGGTCTTGCCCGCATCGACCGATTTCCACACGCCATTGCCGGGCAGGATGTTGCCGCGCAGCTGCGTCTCGCCGGTGGTCAGGTAGAGGATATCGGGATTGGCCTCGCACACCGCGACCCCGCCGACCGCGGCGGTATCGAGCTGGCCATCGGTGACCGGCTTCCAGCTCTGACCGCTATCGGTGGTCTTCCACAGGCCGCCGCCCACGGCGGTGAAATAATATTCGTGCGGGCGCGCCGCGCTGCCAGTGGCAGAGATCGAACGCCCGCCACGATCGGGGCCGATATTGCGCCAGGTGAGCGAGGTGAAATAGGCCTGCTCATCCTCGGGCAGCGGGGCATCGGCAGCCTCCTTGGCCTTTTCGAGCTCGTTCGCGTCCTGCGCCAGCACGGCGCTGGCCGGCAACCAGCACATCGCCAGCCCGATCCATTTGTGTCTGAGCTTCATTTACGCCCCCTCTTCCTGTCTGATAGGATCCGCGACCCGGCGGCAGCCGATTCCAGATTGTTTCCGTTGGAACCACCATCGGGTGGCGCACAGGGAAAATCAAGCAAACTCACAGGCTTGGGGGGGCTGATCGCAAACGACCGTGCGGCACCGACCGAGCATGTCGCGCAATCGCTTGGTGCAACGTTATGAAATGACGTGAGCGTGACAGTAACGGGTCAGGTGGGCCAGGCGGAACGGGTTCCAAGGCCGACACGCGATCGCTCGGCACGAACCCGAAACCAAGATTGCCGGAAGCGATATCTTGCCAGTCCAGCTGACATGACCATGTCGGGACAACCCGCAGAAGAGCGCAACATTCGGCACCATTTGGGATGCCATGAAAAAGCATCCGTGGTGACCCCTACGGGAGTCGCAAATATCAGTTAAAACGTTGAATTAGAACTGAATGTTCTCGTCCAAAAATGTCGGATACCATCACCGATACCATCAACTGTACTGAGCGTTTTTCAGGGAGCGTGAGGTCGTTTTCAGCATCTGCTTCTATGCCTGCGAATCACCGTTACCATTGCTGCCTTTGCGAGCCATCCAGACTTTTGAGATGCAGATTGGTCGATCGCGATGCTGTTCCGTCTGTTTTTCGATGATGCGTCAATGCTCGGGCTTGTGCAGATGCTGGAGCCCTATGGCCGATTCGCAAAGTTATGTGTCGGTTTGCGACCCAAAATACGCCGTTCGTAGGTCGATCCTCCAGCGACAGCTTTTGTTAGGAGCCGACGGAAGTGCAGTGTAGGCGGTGTTTTCAGGTCACGTGGGACCAGGGCATGAGTTCGCCGACGCGGTTTGCTGGATGACGCGGGCGTGCTCGTTGCGGACTGCGCGACGATGGTCTGGATCGGTGCCGCGAACATCGCTCTCGATGGCATAGAGACCGGCGATCCGCTGCAGCACCTTGGTGGCAACCGGCGACTTGTCGGCGAGGTCGAAGAACTTGCGCCGGACGTGTGACCAGCAAAATGCGAGAGTGATCTGCTGCTGCCGCTTGGCGAGCGCGGTATATCCGCCATAGCCGTCGACCTGCAGGATGCCTGCAAAGTCCACCAGATGCGCTTCGGCGCGATCGCTCTTGCGGTCAGCTGCATAGACATAGGCCATCATCGGCGGATCGATACCGCCCCATGGGCGATCATCGCGGGTAACCTATCATCGCGATGGCAGCATTGACGACGTGGCATCATCAAGCGTTGGGGCAGATCAGGGGGCGGGAGGTCTGATAAGGCAGCGGCATGGCATTGGCCTAAACCGAAGTCGATGCGGCGCTTGTTTCCCAGAATCGCCTTGATTCGCCGAGAAAATTTAATCAAGCTTCCAGCCATGCGGCCATTGAAGGGGGAGGGGGAGTCGTGGATGAATATTCTGGTAGCACCATTCTTGGTATCGGCTGGTTGACCTCGTCGGCTTTATTTTTTCTGATATTTAGTTCTATTGCTTGCCTCATAAGCTACAGAAAGGTGGGTGAGAACAAGGAACGCCCCTCTGAGTCGATGTCGTTTGGCGAGTATGCTCCCAAGTTTGCCAGGGAATTTAAGGGGAGATTGATCCTCTCAGCATTCCTTTTCCTGGTCAGCTCTATTCTGGGAATCATCGCGCTTGCTACGATCTTCATCAAAAAAAAGGAGAAGATGAAATATCTCACAATACGTGAGATGCGTGTCATGGAGGACGAGGAAAATAGCAAATGGCTGGCATCCTTGGGTGCAAACCACGCTGTTCGCTCCGAAAAAATTGACCAAATATTTTTGGATGCGTCAGAAACGATGACTGCAACATATCTTGCAGAATGGGAATCATGGAGCGGGCAAGTTAAAATTGAAGGTTATTGCTTGATCAATATCAAGCGCAGCTTGGCAGCGATGGACAATCGAGATCGCGAGCACCTTCGTATTGTTGAACAGCTTAACAGCGCTGCCAATGGTGCAGAGCGTAAATATCGGTTGTGGCGCACGAGCCTGATCCATGGCGATGGTAAGGGCGCACCAAATGGCATTTACCAATATAGCGGTTTGTCAGAGACCGATCGGCAGAGGGGGCACGCTACCGTAGCGTTAGAAAAGAAAAGTGCTAGCGTCTCGCAAGTCATATCCGCTTTGAACCAGCACTTGTTTGAGAGCAAAAATGATAAAACTTCCTCAGGTGCCCTCGCTTCTGTAATTGACGAATCTTTTGAGGTGCTCAGTCAGGGTGGTTCAAAATGGCTGAGATCGGCAAAGATCCCTGGCACAGTTTTTGAGCCGCAAGGGGAGCACGTTTTGCACATCGGTACATTTGACGATGGTCAGCCACTGACATATTCGGGCGAGGGCTCGATGATCACCATCGCACCGCCGGGTTCTGGTAAAACCCAGTGCAATGTATTTCCGAATTTACTGTCTTGGGCTGGGCCGGCTGTGGTGCTCGATATTTCGGGTGATATCTTTGAGAATACCAGTAAGTGGCGCTCGGAGAATGTGGGGCCTGTATATAAGTTCAGTCCTCTAGAGCCTGAATCGAGTCATTGTTACAATCCTTTGACATTTGTGCGGCGCGAACCTGATTATATCTGGGAAGACTCGCGCTTATTAGCCGAGATGATGATTGTGCCTTCGTCTTCGGCTGACCCTTTTTGGGAGAACGAAGCGCGCACCGCTCTGACCGCTGCAATAGCCTATATCTGCTACAGCAATCCTCCTGAAATGCGTCCGATGCATCAAGTTTTGGATATCATGTATGGTGGCGACCCATGGTCGGAGATGCTGGTTGGTCTGAAACTGGCGGCTGATGTCAGGGTGATGATGCAGAACGGAACCGCGCTGGCTGCCATGAATGAAAAGACGCTTGCCAGTGTGCTGCAGACAGCGAGGTCCAGTCTGTCTGCTTGGGCAGGGGAGCGTATTGCTCGTGCTACGGCAAGATCGGACTGGAGCCCTGGTGACCTGCGTGACGGCTCCAACCCCACGATCTACATTTATATTCGTCCGAATGAGGTGGAGTCCTATCTCTCGCTGTTGCGAGTATTTATCGGCCAGCATATCCGGGTGCTGACGGGCGGGAAAGTCCCGCCACGCGGATCACCGCCCATATTGTTCATGCTCGATGAGCTGCCGCGATTGCGGAATATGCCCCCTGTCGATGAAGCTTTGAACATTGGGAGAAAATATGGGCTACGTCTTTGGATGTTTGCTCAGAGTGTGGGCCAGATCCGCGAGGCATATAATAACGCAGATGGAATGATCGGTTCATGTGCTGTGCGCATTTACATGAATGCGTCCGGTGCAGATGGCTTGGCAGAAAAGATATCTGAAGAGATCGGCACGGTTGACAGCTTCACTGACGGTCAGAAGCGGCGAGTGGTGGATGCGGCAGATTTGGCTGGTCCAAGTTTCCGCGACTATCAAATTGTGTTTGGATTGAATGCCCGTCCTGCCAAGGTGCGAAAGGATTTCGCCTGGAAGAATGACGTGCTCAGATCCCGAATGGGTGCAGCAAATTTACCATGAGGTAGAGATTTCTCAGAGGTAGTAATCATGCCCGGATATAGCGAAAATTTCGATCATTACCACCATCTCGAACAGGCGATGGCGGAAGCTCAGGCGCGACATCAAGCAGCGGTTGATCTGCAAGCTCGTGCAGAGATAGGCTCGCTGGAACACGCTCAGCTCACATCAACTATTCGACAATGTGAGGCTGAAGTGGGTGTCGCAAAGAGTGCGATCGATACATTCGAAGTCGAATTGGGGCAAACCAGTCCTGAGCAACTTCAAGCTTTGCGGATGGGGATAGCCCCGGAAGCAGTTTCGTTCGCGGAAAGGCTTGATGGCACCGTCAATTACGCATTATCTGATTTAGGGAAGGCCGAATTGGGAAGTTTGGCGTCGGTCGCAGGCGAGTTGCGTCGGTTTGCTGAAGGCACAAACTTTCTTCCTGGTGATAATCAACTTTCGGATGTGGTGAAGACGGCGTTCCAGCATGGACCTGAGTTCGTCAACGCAACGATTGATGATCTCACTCGACAGCAAACGCAGGCGCTCGACCTGAAGATAGCACAAGGCCCACAACCGACTTTGGAGATGCAAAAGCAGAACGCGGTTCATGCCGAGGTCGAGGCGACTGATCGCGAGGCCTGGAAACAGCACGAATTGACGAAGTTGGAGGCTGAGCATGCCCGGCAGACCGAGCGGCTTGAAAGCCAGTTAGCAAAGTTCGCCCAGTCTCAAGCTGACAAGCCATCGGAAATACAGGCAAAGCAGGCAGAACTCGCTAACCAAGCAAGGATTGAGCTTGCCCAGCAGCAAGCGGCAGAGCTTGCACGAGCTCAAGCTGAGCTGGCACGTGCGCAAGAGCACCAGCGAGCGGCAGAGGCACGAAGCCAACAACTTGACAACTTTCGGGATGTGCGTTGAAGTGTCGGAGAACAACGGCCCATGCCCACCACCCGCCCTTGCCTGCGCCGCCTTCGAAATCCGATGCGGCGAGCGGCCCTTCGGCAGCGATCCGGGCGAGCACGGATTGTGCCTTTCGTCGGTGCACGGTCGCAAACCGGCGCAGCGCCGAATACCCAATCTCTCCACGCTCTGCCCGCGCCATCCGCCAGCGAAACAGCGGATGGAGATCGAGCGGTAGCAGGGAAGCCTCATGCGCCCAGTATTCGAACATGCGGCGGTTTCGCTTCTCGCCCCATGCCGCTTGCTCCAGTTCGCCGAGATCGTAACCGCCGATACGCGAATAGGCTGGGAGATAGTGCGCTCTTGCCAGAACATTCACGCTATCGATCTGGACCACGCCCAGCCTGTCCAACGCACGATGCAGATGAGCCGATGCCCCCTGCCCGGCACGCCGCTTCCCGAACCCTTGCGCAGCAAGCACGATGCGTCTGGCATCGTGAAGGGAAAGCTGGATGGTCATGCTGGCAAATCTAGCCATCCCATTTTGCAAGGGTAACAAGCGTGGGCCAGTCCTTTAAACCTTGCGCGGTTCTGTCGTTCTGTGCGCCGGTCAAGCAAGCGGAAGATGGCAGCTCCTGACGAGACCTGCCGCAAGGCTTGCCACTCAGGAATGACTGCAACGTCCCAGGATGCTGCATTCGCGTTCGGCTGCAACGACCCAATTCTAGCCATTCATGCCCCGAGCGTGAATAGCCGCTTCAGCCAGATCCTGCCCTCCGCGTTTCTTTGAGCCTGCCGGCGGGAGTGCACCCTTTCGGGTCGCGCCAGGATCAATTTGTGACACTTGATTGTCGACCGTCTGGTGCCGGATCGGTCGGCGGCTGAGATGGGCGGAGGGCCTTCTCGAAAAAGATCCGGTGCGTCGCCTCCGCCATGCCCTTGAGGTCGAAGATTGTGCGGTCGATGTCGAACAGCTCCGCGGCGCGCTCATAGGCATGCCAGCAGTCCAGTTCTCGCGGAGTTAGCATAATGGTTCGCTTGACATACTCATCGTTGGCCGCTGCGATCCAATGTGCCTCCTCGTCGCTGAAATCTGCCAGCTTCGAAAAGATCAGGAATACGTCGAACCGATCGGTGGGAAACGCCTTGGCGACGCGCAACAGGTTCTGGACGTCGTCCTCGGTGATCGGTTTCCGCGTCTTGCACTCGCCGATCGCGACCTGGATCCGATGATCGCGACCCTGATTAACGAGAAACGCGAAGTCTGTCTCACATTTGCGGATTTCGGCTCCTTTGGGTTCGAGCGACATTGCGGTCGTCATAGCAAACGAGGTCGGCTCGTGCAGATGGTAGAGTTGCAACAGAGTCAGCACGACAGGGATCGCGCCCTCCTGATTATCGTTCCGACCGAACAACCCCGATCGCCGATATGCCCAGTCCCGATCGCGCAACTGCGGCCCTATATGAAATAGGTTCCCGCAATACTCGCACTTCGCGTTAGTGCGAACATCGTCGAGCGACTGCCAGAACTCGAGCTGACAACTGGGGCAATCGAGCTTGAGGCCAGGCCGGAATACTTCCTTGCGAAGCAAGTGCGCCAGCACCGCATCATTGGTCAGGCGTGCGCCGGGCGGGCGAGGCTCTATGTACAAGCTCTCATAGTCGCTGAGAGGATGGTCACTACCGCTTGCGCGGATTGCCTGCTTTGCGGCACTCGTCGTGAAGCTCTTGTCTGGCGGATAGCGTTCGATCAGATCGCGAACGCCGCCGATCCGAAAGACGCGACAACCATCGACGCCACCCATCTGGCGCACGAGTCGGTTGCATACGAGACCGGCCGGGCTTGGGGCCGCCAAGATCCCGACGCTCTTGAAGATTTCTTCGAACAGCGTCCGCGTCTCGAATGCTCGTATCGTAAGGTCGTGCGCTGATCCCCCGACGACGACCCCGAGCGATCCTGGCTCGGCCCGAGCCTTGTTCCAATTCACGACGCCGTTGCGGCCATAGAACTGGTTCAGGTGCGGCAGGAATGGCGGATGCAGCGTGAAACGCTCGTTACCGAACAGACCAATACCTGGGTCGACAGAAACGACATATTGCTGGTCTGAAAGGCCCCCATCATCCTTCAGCCGCGAGTTCGGGATCATGAAAGTGATCGTGGGTGGGTCTTTTGCATCATCGACCGAAGCGAGCACGCTCTCCGATCCAAAAATCATTATCGGAGCTCGCACATTCAGCCCGTTCCAGCTAACTGGATTAACCGAACAGAACATTTTTTGCTCGCCGAAACCAGCAAGGTCTAGGGTATTAGGGTCGCTTCGCGACCAGATCGCTATGCCTTGGTGCCAGGCGGGACCAATCGGTTGAGAACCGGTCTGTGGAGCCAAGCGCCCCAACCACTGGTCTCGCAAATGATCGAGACGCGCCGCATGCGCCGGGTCGTAGAAGATCAGGGGAATGTCGGTCGCCCGCAGGTTCCAGTAGCTTATGAGATCGTCGAAATCCGCGGCATCGCCTATGTAAAAGCCCGGCCGATTATGGCTTGAGCGCACTGCATAATGCTGTTCGATGGCGAGCCTGTTGAAACTGGCCAAAGACATTTGGGAGATCTTGGGAAGCTCGATCGGAATGTCCGGCGCCAATTTGTGAAGCGGTGCCCGCAGATGCTGTTGGATCAATCCGCGATAATCTTGCGCGCTCTCTCCGGTCGGTGGCAAACCGCCGAGGGTCGCAAGCAAAATATCCGCAAGTGGATCTTCATCACTCCATTCGTGGAGGACGACCAATGGGTCGGCCTGCGGATTGTTCTTGTAATGCTCTTCGAAAAGCATCCGTGTGGGTGCCAGAAGATCGGCGAAGGCTGACGTTTGGCCGGTGTGTCCGCGGCCGATCACGAAATTGCGATGGTAATCAGGCCATGGCAAATGAGCCAGTGACTCTATGAATTCCGTGACTGCTGCAGACTTCGTTGCGGCATGGAGGCAGTCCACTCGGAACAGGTCGATCAGAGCCCGCGCTTCTGCAGGATCGTCGATCGGAATGATGGGATTGAAGCGCCCGCCCCACAACGAAAAGGAACGACGCGCGGAGATGCGAAATGCCGCTAAATCGCCGCGCTCCACGCACCACCCGATCCTGACTGGCCTATATCGCAGATTTATCGATAAGCTTCCCAAAAATCCTGCCCTCTTTTAAACTCGTCATTACGCTAATGCTACAGCAATCGGCCAAAGTCCCAATTCCAATTTATCTGAGTCTGCTCAAGATGCAGGCTTTTATTTGAATGGGCATCTGCTTTCGGCAAACGGCCAATTATGTCATGCCTGAACCCGCGATCCCGCGCCGCACGAAGGTCGACGGTCGGTGACGAAGCCGCCGTTCCCGGAGGTGCAGCGAACAGCGGCTTTGTCCCAGACCCGGCTATTCGAACCGGCTGGCAGAGATGTCGGCTCTCAGGCAACCAACGGGGAAGCCACAATGAGGGACTTTAGGGTGCAATGCTGACCGGCGGCCTCCCGCCGGTTCAGGGCACGCGCCCGCACCGAATTGAATGAAAGCGGAAAATGGCATCCCGACCCGATCGAGCGCGCTCTTGCCCATGAGCAAAGTAATTTGTCGACGGGCGTCAGTTCGCGAGACTGGCTTTAGGATGAGCGCGTCGCGTTGGCACAATGGTTGACCCACTACCTGGATCGGATTGCTGTAAGTGCGAAAATGGGTCCGAGGATGGAGGGTGCCAGCGGCTGAACTGACGAGCACCGGATCAGGTGGCACCGACGGAGCGAGCGCACGGACCGTGCCTGGCGTACGATCTTCATTGCTCCTCCGGCGGAATGTTTGGCGGATCAAGATGCGACATGATCTGGCCGGAAAGAATGGGATCGAGCTTGTCCGCTTCCGCCAGTGCCCATTCCTCCCAATCTGACAGTCGCTGGTTGCCTATGTCGGCGCGATGCTCAAGCTCGCGCTTCACACGAGCAACGAGGGCGCGAAGATCCTGCGACTGGCGCAGCAGCTTACCGCTCAGGCGCAAGCTTGCGATCCGCTTCTCATTGAGCTCGCGAATGTGTTCGAGCCTTAGTCTCGCTCGTTCCTGACGCGCCGCTTCCTCGCGCTGTTCGCGCTCGATGCGTTCCTGTTCCGCTCGTATCTCTGCCTCTGCAAGCCTGCGACGAAACGCAATTTCTCCTGCCACGATGAGGGACACAGCGATATCGGCAATCTGGGACTCCAGCTTGCAGCCTGCCCGATCCTCCCATGGAGAAAGACCGGGTTCGTCGCAGCGAACATAAAGCGGCGTGCTGGCAGGAAGCGATGGGTCTGGTATGACCTCGCCATGCCGCATTCGGGTCGAGTGCTTTCCGATTATCCCGATGCTCAGGCTTAGCCGGGTATCTCCGATGATGATTTCCGGTCGAAATCCGCGGGGACGCTGGTCCGGAAATACCCTGGCATCGTGGCCGCGCCTGGCGAGTGCGCAAAACAGCGCGTTCAGCAGCCGCATCTGGCGTTGATCAACCGGATTATCGAACTCGGGCTGATAGAGGGAATACCACGTTTCCTGGGCCGCCTTTTCGCGCAGTCTGGCCTCTTTGCGCATGATATCATTGAAGGCGTGATGGTAGCGGGAGAG
>CEPQ01003332.1_pt1 | contig 49229 bp, 40 predicted proteins | sample 530411 | NCBI WGS metagenome assembly CEPQ01 (sample SAMEA2620039, study PRJEB7988) | marine metagenome | isolation source: saline water (ENVO:00002010), including
AAACCATTATTCTGTCTCAAAATTCGCATTGGTATTTTCATAATATTGTTCCCTCATATCTGGGGGGAATGTTCCCCCCTAAAATCGCCGCGACAGTCACGGCCCTGTAGTTGCCCAAATTCCCTTCACGCGAATTGCTATCACAATCCACCAGCCAAGCCCCTAGACACGAGAGCCTAGGCACTGGCACACACCACCTGCATAGATAGGCACGCGCTTAATAGCCTCGTGAAAAATAAAAAACCGATTAGCACTAGCAGTGCTAATCGGTTTTTCGTTTCTCGAATTGAGGGGGGGAATGTTCCCCCCGTCCCGCTGGGCTTACTTGTTAAGTTGCTTTTCAAGATCCTTTTGAATCTCAAGCGATAGGGCAAGCATTGCTTTGCTAACCTTGGCGCGGTGTGCCTTAGGTAAACCGGCCGCGTCTAGCGCTTCAAGTTGGTTATTGATTAGCGCTTGTGTGTGATCCTCAAGCTTAGAAACAAGAGCCATTACCGCGCTAGATACATTATCATCAGCCGCACGCTTTGCCGCGCCGCCTTCTTTATCCTTGCCTTTTACAGGTGCGCTTTTTGCGTCTTTGCTTGGCTTTTCTTCTTTCGCTTCTTTAGGCAAGTATTCACCTAAAAAGTTAAGCCATTCAACGCGCCCTTGAGGAGCACCGTTTTCGCCGTAAATATCCGCGTTTAATACCTTGTCACCAATTTGCGCGAATGTGCCGTTTAACTCAATGGTTTTGATTGAGTCGAAAAACTTGGTTAGATATTGACGGTTATCATTTACGAATTTCACGTAAGTTTTCCAGTAACCTTTAGCCTGATTGTATAGGCGTGAGCTGTCGCGGTTGGCTTTTGTACGTTGGTTAGCTGGCACGCCGTATAAGTCACAACAAAGCGCGATGTTTGCACCTTGTTCCATGTTGTGTGCTACGGCATAGCACGCAATAGCCATTTTAACGGCTGGCACACGTAGATCATTCTTATCAGCAGTAACAAGAGCAGAAGCAAAAACAGAAGCATTGAAAGTGGTAGCAGTAGTCATATCGTCAATCCTTAAAAGTTAATTTGTTGGTGGGGGAATGTTCCCCCCTCGAGCCGTGTTTAGTGGTACGTGTCCCGAGTTGCATTCACTATAAAAGGGGGGGTGGATTTTATGCAAGAAAACGGGGTGATATAGTGGGGTGGCCCTCTCACTCCACCTGAAAAATTTTTGGAATTTTGGAAGGTTATAGATACTACCCTCGACCCTCAAACCTAGAACCGCGACCCGAGAACCTTCACCCAAGAAACTAGAAACTTTACCCGAGAACTGCGACCTGAGAACCTAGGCCAAAAAGAAAACCCCGAGGGATTATGGCCACTCGGGGTTTGAGACGTTCAACGTAATCAGAGGTCGTTGTTCGTAGGATAAGCTTGAAACTAGGTATGCGGACGGGCACAAAGATTAGAACAGGCTTTATCGTCAATTTCCAAATTGTAAGGAGCGCTGGGCTCCCGCGTTGAGGCATGTAAGCTGTTTGCTGTCAACGCCAACTAAAGTATAAAAATCTCCTCAATTGGTCAAGTAAGTAAACCGGTGGCACACCTTATATTCTGTTATATAAGTGTTAAATCACGAGGGCTTTTGTTGTCGTATTTCTGAAATAAAAGACACAATAAAATTGTGTTTTTGTAGCTGGAAAAGTTCGTCACTTGAAAGCACTTACACACATTGTCAGTGTGTGCAAAGAAACGTAAAAAAGGCGAAAAAATTTTTAAAAATTTTTTCGCCTAAGGTTATGCCTGATTGATTAATGAGCGTTTAATTGAATGTTCAGTCCATAATACTGAATAACTAATCGGTTTTTCGAATCGCGTCCCACGACTTGGAGAAACTGATAAAGCGTACTTAGCTCTTTGGTTCGACGATAGAATTCACCTTCATCCACGACAGCCCCGTTTTTAAATTCGCGAACAGATGCGGCGTAGAGTGTATATAAATCCCTACCGGCTATAGAAGGTAGTGACTTAAGCTCATCAATCAACTCGTCTTTTGGTAGGGATTTAAGCACCGCTATCATAGAATCATCAGACAATTCAATATACCCAGAGGCTTCGAAGAAGTATCGAACGTTATTATTCATCTGTCCGAGCTGGCGCACGAGCTCATGATGTGAGTCGGGTAAGGTGTAGTCGCGATTGTTGACCAGTCTCGGATAAGCGCGTAAGGCCCACGAGATAATCTTGTCCTTTTCTTCGGCAACAATTTTGTTACCAATATCCAGCTCTCGATTTTCAGGGGGAATAGGTCTTTCCGTATTGAGTATCAACCAGCGTCGAGTAAATCCTTCCGAGAAATCTTTAGTTTTTGGCAGATGGTTTGAGGCGAACCAATGTGTAGCCATCGGCTGCAGGGTGTTATGTTGGTTGATGTTTCGCTTAAGCGTGACTTCTTGGCCATCAACAATATCTTTGAAGCGCTGGCTGTTGATAGGTTCGTTTTCAGAGAGTTCGCCACACAGGTTTAGTAGTTTATTCGATAGCGCGGCCAGCGCGTCGTTATCTCCCCACTTGTTAGGCGGGAGTGAAACGCGCTTTTGGGGTGGTACCAGACCTCGAATAATATTGAGTATCTGACTCTTTCCTGATTTTGGCGTGCCGTGAAGTAGGATGGCCCGTTGAAAAAGTGTACCCGTGTTGAAGAACGTCGCGGCCATCGCTTCTTGCAAAGCCATTATGTTATCGCTCTCGTCGTCGTTCTCCCAAATCTGGGTGATAAATTTATATAGCTTTTCGGGCGGGTAAACTTGGTCTGGGTTGAATGTGAATGGCAACGTATAGGTTAACCCCATATCTGGGTCATGGGGTAATAGCTGAAGTTGGGAATTCACGAACCCGTTGTTGAAGTTCACCCCCACAGAATTGACGCGTCGAAGGGGTAGGGCTAGTTTGTTTTTGATAGCCGTAATAATCGTATTGGTGTTACGCGTACCCTTGTCTGTGAAGTTCGACGGAAAGTAGGTGTTGATGATATGGCTTATCTCATGGTCTTCTACCGGTTCCCAATGCGTGCCTAACCAACGGCATAATCTCTGTGCGTCGATGGCCGCATCATAGCGATGCTCGGTTTGACTTGAGAGAAATTGAGTAACAATAGTAACGATGGCCGGAAGGTCTATCACGCCCCGCGCTTGCTTCCTTAGGTTTGCTATCTGACTATCCATCTTCGTCATGTTTAGCTTCATCCCAGACTGACGCGAGATATATCGCTTGAGCTGGTCTACTTCGAGTTTGGTTACCGTGAATGAGCGTGCTATTTCTTCCATGGCCGACTGACATGCACTCAACATTTGGGTTTCGTTGCCTATGGCGTCGGACATTTTATCGTAAACGTACTTCTGAAGGCCTTGATAGGTGTATTGCGCGTCCTTCGAAGTGAAGGGAATCGCGTATCTGTCCCTTAGATTAGAGCCAATATTGACGTCCCAGTGGGGCGGAAGGCGAAGGTTGTAGTACATACGCACTTGGTGGATAAGTGAGTAGAAGGTCTGGAAATAGGCGTCTTTTTGATGATTTGGGGGTATTTTGGCAAAATTTTGCGAAAAACTATCATAAAGCGCGTCAATTTCTTGCAAAACGGGCAAAAGGTACGTGTTTTGGTCGCAATTCAGTAAAAAATCGTAGCAAAAATGCGTCAGGTAAGAGCGCATAGTTACGTCCAATTGGCCTAGAGTGTGTAATTTTGTCCTTGCTTCGTGCTGGTATGGCTCTTTTTGAAACTCCACATCCGGCATAATCTCCTGCAACACATCCATGATATGGTGTGGTTCAAATACCGGTAAGTTATCTACGACGTCTTTGGTAGGTACCTGAGTCGGTGAACTTAGTACTACGAACGTATCTTCCGCTAAGAACGAAAGTAAACTTCCCTCGAGGCCCGAGCCAAGAACCGTGAACGATTTTAGTGACTCACTACAAGGCGAAGGTGCCGGCGCTTTAAAAATCATGTAATGGCTATTTGATTCAGAGACCAGCCAAAAGCTTGAAGGAAGCTTATGAGAGAGCGAAAGCTTTAAATCGGATTGTTTATGATCGAGCCTTAACGCGACAAGACAATATTCACTCTCGTCTTTGAGCGCCTGACCTAAGGCCACGCCGCAAAGCTTATCCGCATGTGTCGCTTGCCAATTCTTTTGGTGTAACTCCTGGGTCGCATGAAGTATTTTATCACTGGGGATAGCAGGGAGCTTTGAAGTTTTAAACAGCGGAATGGTTGGGGTACCTACAGCAAATAAGGCTTTCGATAATAAACTATACATGCGGTTACTCCTGATTAAGTACGAGTTTCATTTCTTCGATAAACTCAGTTTTTTGCTGCGGTGTTAGATAGCGCTCCATGCTATCGAGGATAAACGTTTTGAATACACCAAATTGTTTTATACCTGAGGCTCGTTCTTGAACATCGAGTATTTTTTCCATCAGTGACACCATGGTACGAAACGTACTGGTCATTTCGCTTGTGTCACTTTTGTTCAGTGCCGTTTTAAATGTTTTCATATCACGGTAAAGCTGAAGTGCTTCCGTCTCGAAATCAGGAACCGCATCTGAATCCTCTATTTCTGAGTCTGCAACGGTTATGCCAGCGTCGGTTTGAATGCTAAAAAGCGCAGTAAGGAATTCTATCTCGTTGGGCTCGTAAGGGCAGTCTTCATCGTCGAGGTAGGTTGGGTCGTCTTGAATTAGTTTTTTCCACGTATTCAGCGTTGTGAAAAGGTTAGGGGTGAACTCAGGATAGAACTTGGGTGTTTTCATCGTCAATCTCCGCTTTGTTATAGGTTAAATATCATACCGCAAGATTGCCTGTATAGTCAGTAACGCGTAATCTAGTCGAAAAATAGACTAATTGACGATAATTGAGGTAGCTGTGGCTAATCAGTTTTTAATGGATTTGTACTCGACTGCAGAAGGCCGGTACAACAAAGATTCGAAAGATATGACGCATGGGGATTGGATGTGTGCCAACACTTCACTCAACAAGCGGCCCTTTAGCTTCGAGCGCTACCCCTTCCAAAAGCAGATTGCGGATGATATGCACCCCAGCCTCGATTGTATAAAGCCCTCTCAGGTTGGTCTTACCGAAATACAGATTCGTAAAGCGCTGGCGATATTAAGCCGGACGCCCAACACCTCTTTGATTTACACCATGCCGAATGAGCGGATGTTTAAGCGTATTTCAAAAGCGCGTATCCAGCCGTTGATTAATTTTGATAAAGCTTTCAGGCAAGAGAATGGGGACAAGACCAAACAGTCTATGGACCTTATGCGGATTGGTACCAGTTTCCTTTACGTTACCGGTTCTGCAGAGGCCGACGCCACGAGTATCAACGCGGACTTTGTATTTAACGATGAGATTGACTTAACAGACCCGTCAATGTTGTCACTCTTTAACTCTCGTCTACAAGGTTCCGATCACCGTGTTAACCAGCGTTTCAGTACCCCAACTTATGAAGGGGTAGGCGTAGACAGAGGATACCGAAGAAGTGACCAGCATGAGTACGTGATTAAGTGCCGTTGCTGCAACCATTACCAAATACCCGTATTTAGCCGAGCGTTCGTCGAAGTCGATGGCCTACCCGATGATTTGGAAAAATTTGAAGATATCTCAGATAACCTTATCGACTCTGGCCAGCTCGATATTCAATCCGCACGCGTGGTTTGTGAAAAATGTCGGAAGCCACTAAACCTTGCTGACTATGAAAACCGTGAATGGGTGGCTAAATACCCGAGTCGGGTGCTCAACCGCGGGTACCGTATCCGCACGTTCTCGACTCATCGACTAGACCCTCAATATTGTTTCGCTCAGTTATTTGATTACAAATCGAATGATAACCTGAAGGGCTTTTACAACACGGTTAAAGGTGAGCCCTACAACAACGAAGACCAGAAGCTTTCGTTAAGCCAGATAAAACTAGCCATGGGAAGCCCAGCTATCCCAGAGCCAAGACAAGGTGAACCACACTTTATTGGTATCGATATGGGGGTAACGTGCTACATCGTTGTAGGTTGTGGTACCGACCCTAGAAAGATGCGGATTATTTTAGCCACTTACTGCCATATAGACCAATTACGGGGGCTGGTTAATAAGCTAGATGAGCAATATCATTTTGTTGGGGGAGGCTTGGATAGGTACCCTTATACTCCTACCAGTAATGATATCCGTAACGGTAGCCTCGGGCGAATTATGCCGGTGCACTACACGAAAAGTAAGGAAGTTGCTGAAGAGAAGAATGCACTCGGGGAAGTGGACTATATCAAGGTAAACCGTACCGATATGTTAGACCATGTGGCCACAGGTATAAGAAACTTAACGTGGTCGATTGAAGGTTACACCAGCAACCAAGACAAAATAGAGTCTCATCTTCAGGATATGATCAGAGAAGAAGTCGAAGAGGAACAAGCCGTTTGGGTTAAGCTTTCGGGTAAAGACCACTTCTTCCACGCTATGGCCTATCTCGCCGCAGGGGTCTCGTATAAAATTATAAAGGATGGTCTTGAGGGCTGGGTGAATGTGAATACCGATTTCTCTAACGCTGGCCACGGCGGAGGTATCCTTCTAGGCCAACAAGATAATGATATCTTTGGCACAACCGACTTAATCGGTTATTCTTCCAGCAATAACCCGACAAAAATAATTCGTCGGTACTAACAATTTGGGAAATTGACGATGGCCGGAACACTACTTAGCAAGCTCAAGGTAATTGTGCCTAATCGGTTTAAGCCGAAAGGGAGTACACAAACTGCGACCTATAACGCAGAGAACAACACAGAAGTCCTATCGCTCCCAGATTATCGGGAACACCTAGAAGATATCTATTCAAGTCGAGTTTCGGATAACTCACAAACACTCATTATGAAGCTTGTTAAGTCCGACCCTGATGCGTCAGCCGCATTAGGCGCGTATCTAACTACGGCTGGGAGCTCTATCCCGTATATTGTTGTAAAAGACCCCGACGGGGCGATTGACCGCGATGGCGCCAAGATAGTTAATGAACTTATTGAAGCCTTAGAGACCCGCCGCGACTACTCTAAAGGTTATTTAAGACCTAAGACTCTGCGAGAACTATCAGAAGAATTCCGCTACATGTTATTAGCCCGAGGTGGTATAGGCTGTGAAACGGTATTTGGGGATCAACTTCAATTAACCGAGCTTCGCAATATCGATATGGCCAGTATTCGATGGCAAGAAAAAGAGCCTGGGAAAATGGTGCCGTGGCAAGACCAAGGGGGCGGGGACCCAATTAAAATGGATATCCCTTCTTTCTTCGTAGCTTGGTACCGAAAATCACCTATTGAAGCTTACGGCCATAGCCCCTTCGTTAGTGCAATTAATACCATGGCAGCAAGGCAACAGGTGATTAATGACTTGTATCGAATCATGCAAGTTACAGGGTTCCCGCGAATCGCTATCAAGGTACTTGAAGAAGTCTTGGTGAAAAATGCTCCGGCTGACGTTAAAGTAGACCCGCAAAAACTAAGAACCTATATTTCTCAACGCCGCCAAGATATTGGAAGCGCGTTTGCTTCGCTGCGTCCAGACCAAGCGATGGTTCACACCGACAGTGCTGAAGTTTCAATGCTTAATGAAAAGAACCCCGCAACAGGTATTAAAATTCAGGAAGTGATTGATACGCTTAACGCCCAAAACCAAGCAGGGTTAAAGACGATGGCCACGGTACTTGGTAGGGGTGAATCGGGTGTAAATACCGCGACGGTTGAAGCGAACTTGTTTGCCAAAGCTGCCGATAGTTTGAATGAGCCTATCGGAGAAATCCTAGGCAGCATGCTTACGATGGCTTTACGTATGCAAGGCTCCGAGAGTCGAGTTATTGTCAGATTCCCTAATATTGATTTGCGTTCGGAGCTTGAGCTAGAGGCCCAATTGAACTTGAAGTCAAACCGCTTGCGAACCGACCTAAGTGATGGGTTGATAACCGACGATGATTACCATATTGCCATGTACCGTCGCATTAGACCGGACTCGGTAGCTGAGCTAAGTGGAACGGGGTTTATTGGCGGCGCTATGGAAGTAGAAGCAGAAAAAGTAAGCCCTAATTCTGACCCGCAAGGACGTTCTGTTAGTCGCGCTTCAGACAAAAGTGCGAAGTCTAACGCTAACCAGTCTTAAGGTTAATTTTTAATCGGGCTTGGCAACGCGATTGAAAAGCCCTAAGATAATCGAAAATTTGGATGGAAATTGACGATGGCTAAACGGCTAACCCTCACTGAGCGTATCAAATCGCTTATCACCGCAGCCGCGGGTGATGAAATAGACTTTTCGCAGATTGCAGCGTATGAGAGCGTTGCGGCATCTACTCGTCCAATCAATCAACCAAGCACAGCCTATCATGGCGCACAAATGACAGAAGGCTTTCTGTCACAGATGGCCGCGTACTACAAAGAAGAAAGTGTCCCTATTCAGGTCATGCATAATGGTCAGATGCTACCTGTAGGTAAGGTTTTTGCCGCAGATACCTATAGCGCGGATGAAGGACACACGGACTTAAACGTTCTTTTCTATGTCGATGCTGAAGGCCCTTACGCCCGAGATATTGACCTTTCTATTCTAGATGAGGTTTCTGTCGGGGCAGCTCCCAATCACGCGTACTGTTCTGAATGTAATTTCGACTATATGGCCGAAGGCAACGAAATGAGTTTCTGGTTTCGTGAATGTGATAATGGCCATCGAATTGGTGAGAACGGAACCCACCTTCGATTAACCGACCTCCGTGCTTGGAAAGAATTATCACTCGTGAACAAAGGCGCGAGTAATAAACCGAAGATACTTGGCTCTGCCAAGCAACGTCTGGGCAAAGACGCATATAACCAGCTTGCCGCTTCAAGTTCTCCTGAAGCCGTACAGTACAGTTATATGACTTGCTCCCCCACTCAAAGTGAAACAACAGGTGAAACTATGGATTTATCAGCTTTAACAAACCAAGTTTCTACGTTGTCCGCAGCTAACGGCAAGCTAGAAGTTAAACTCGAAACGGCAGAGGCAGCGCTTACCGCTTCTCAGTCGGAAGTTGCCGCGCTGAAAGGACAAGTAGAAGAACTAAATACGAAGATTGAAAATGGTTCTGAGACCAAACTTCAATCTGATCTTTCAGCCGCTCAAGCGCAACTTGAAACGGCGAACAAAATTGTCGGCGTGTTCGATGAACAACTAAAACTGGCTGCGGTTGCAGCGGGTTTGACGTTGGCTGAAGACGCCAGCGCTGACGAGAAAATTGAGCTGTTAAAACAAGCTCAAATTAAACTGGCAGCAATCCCAAGGGGTGGTGTTGGCAAAGGTGCGGATACACCGGAAGCTGACGACGTTCTGGTGCTTACTGCCGCGCATAACAGTGCGTTTGTTTCTAATCGATAAGGGGAAGAGTCATGCAAATTGGCGATTTACAACATAAGGGTATCCGCACTGAATCCGCGGCAGCATCATTCTATCTAGATGCCTCAATCACGGGTTTTGCGGACGTTGGTAAACCGGTTTCGGTAACCGGAGATTTTACGGTGGGCTTTGGTGCTGCAGATGATGAGATTCTAGGTTACCTAGAGTCTTATGAAAACCGTGAAGTTGAAGGCGTAAAAATGGGTGCTGTGTCATGGCATATGTGTGCCGAGTTTGAATACGCGGGTACAGCTCCGACAGTGGGTGGCCACGTAGTATCAAACGGTGACGGTAAAGTAAAAGCTGCCGGAGCCAACGCGGGTCGCAACGTGGTTGTTGCCGCCGTTGATACCACTAACAATATGGTATCTGTAATCTTCCGTTAATTCGGAAGATTCGCACCACAAATAAAAATTTGGAGATTGACGATGCAAGCAGCAAATCTTAGTCAGATTAAACGCGCCCCACTTAACGTGGTTTTAGCGGGTATTAATAGTGAGCACAGCGACGAATCTATTCGCGCTGGCGTAAAGCTGGTACAAGCAGCAAAACAATACGGTATTAACGTTCGTGATTACCTAAACCTAGCGGTCGATGTAAACGCATCGAACGACCCTACAAACGGCAAAAATTTCCGTTTGGCTAACGGTAACTTAATGACAGGTTATCAAGCAGCCATTATGGATTTGAACCTCCCGTTTAAAAATGCTTTTGAGCAAGGTATTACCCTTCAAGCTGCAGCGGATACTTTCAGTGCACGCCCAGGCTCTCGCGCACTTTTCCCAGAAGTTATCGATGATATGCTTCAATGGAATACGCGCCAAGATATGTTCGAATCAACGGCACCTATGGTGGCACAGACCCGAACTATCACCGGCCACGAGCTTATTACCACCGCAATTCTTGACGATCAAGGCCAGCTAAATACTTCGCCTATCGCGGAACTTGCAAACATTCCGATGCAGACTATCAAAAGCTCTGAGAAGTCGGTTAAGTTCTTCAAGCATGGTTCAGGTATCCGTACCTCATACGAATTTGAACGTCGTGTGAGCCTAGATATCCTGACTCCATATGCGGCCCGTATTGCGCGTAACAAAGAAATCAGCAAAGTGAAGATGGCAACCTCGCTATTGATCAATGGTGATGGTGTTCACGAAGCTGCAGAAGTGGTTCCAGCTTCTAATTATAAAGATTGGGATGCGGCTAAAGGCCTTAAAGGTAACTATGTTGCCTTAGCGGACTTCTTGGCGCAACGTGCGCGTAAAGGCGTACCGGTTGATACTATCGTAGGTAACTACGATATGTGGCTAGAACTGTTCCTAATGTTCTTACCAACTCAACCTAACGGTAAGTCTACCTCTGAAATTCTTCAGGAGAACGGTGGTCCTCGCGTTGCACTAGCAATGGACTTCCTAAATGGTGTTAACTTCCACATTTCAAGCTCAGCGCCAGCCGGTAAGCTGATTTGTTATTCGAAGGCTGACACGCTGGAAGAACTTATCGAAGCCGGTTCTGTACTGTCTGAGTCTGAGACAGCAATCAAGAACCAGTCGATTACTTATGTGAAAACTGAGAACTCAGGCTATCGCCTAGTTTACGGTGATACCCGCGTAATCTTCGATACTGAGGCCTAACCAACAATAGCCCCCTTATCTAAGGGGGCTACTTGGAGAATAAACTAATGAAAATGATCTTAGCTAAAACCACTAAAAATTTTATGCTAATGACGCGTTTCGGAATTATTGAAGCGTTCCGCCCTTCGGTAATTGGCCATTGCACGGAAGTGGACCAGTTTGTTTCACAGCAGCAAATAAAGGTGCTGGATAACGACTTGCCAGATAACGCCACGGATGAAGAGTTCAAAAAGTTCTTTGACGATCACGATGGTGACTGGGAAACCGCACTGGAAAATTTCAAGCTGAGTCTTGAAGGTATTGAAGAGAGCAAGGACGACTCGGGTGAAGGTGATAAGGACGATTCTGGCGAAGGTGATAAGGAAGACTCTGGCGAAGGTGATAAGGAAGACTCACCAGAACCAGCACCGGCACCAGCCCCTAAGAAAACCACGACTCGCACGACTAAAGCGAAGTCTTAAGGAACAACCATGTTAAGCGTCCCAAATAACGAAATGTTAATGCTGACCGAGTTTCAAATAGGTGACTACACCTATTTGCCGGACTTTGGGACCGTAAGTGTCTCCCTCAAGGACCAAGAGGGCGTTGAGGTACATTCGGTGGATGTACCTTTTGATGCTGATTACAGCATCCCTCAAGATATCCTGAAAGTCAGCAGCAGTGATATCTTGAGCTTTTTTAAGTTGACGGTTAAGTTCACTAGCGAAAATCGCCAACGTATTTATACGGATATTGTTCGGGTTCATATGGATTTTATGTTTACATCCACACCTTCGAATCTAAGAACCCTTATCGGGCTATACGAAGAAGAACTCCATGATAGTGAGATTGATTTTATTTACTCGTTCAATGAGCTGGTAAATGAACTTGGCCAAGGCCTACTTGAAGATACAAACGCTCGTATCAACAAGTTAATTTTGCTACATGAAGCTGTGCGCCACCTTCCTGCGTTAGGACTGAAAACTCTAAAGTCTAATGAAATTGACGACACTAAGAAGTCTCGACTATCAAATATTGATATAAAAGCCGTGCAGGACTCTATTACCTCTCAGTACTGGGCTCACAAATTAACGTTTGAGTCCGTGGCTGAATTCCCTCAAGCCCCACTACTTGAGTTTGTGAGCCGAACCGACCCATTCACGGGTGAGGACGCATGAATATCTTCACCCGATATACTTCGGGGAATCTTAATTTGGTTGCACGTACTACGCAGCCGAATGAGAGTTTTAGAAGTCTGGTACCAGTTAGGTCCTTGGTGCATATACCAAAGCGCTTCAGGGTTAAAGCAGGGGACATTATTCGTAAGAATGAATACACAGCCTTCCTACTGGCCGAACACCATGCCTACGGCCTAAATAACGTTTTCCTTGGATTGGCTATTAACGCTGAGGTTAATGTCACCTATTCTATTCGCGTCCGCCATCCTGTAACGGGGTTGGAGACCAATGGATTTAGTACTGAAAGTGAAACCCTTTCCTGTGTACAGGAAATTGAAACCCCCGCTGAGGTAAAAGGTCTTACGGTCTCACAGGAGGTCTTTTACTTTGGTTCTGAAATCCCCAAAGATGCCAAGATAAATGGCCGAACCGTAACTAAGGTTATGCCTGTTTCAGGAATTTACCGCGTAGAGGTGTAGGCCGTGTCGGTTACCGCTGATTTTCAAGCCCAGTTCGAAGCTCTAGTTACAGGTTTAACCGAAGGGGAAACCGCTTTTGTTCGAAGTGAGATAGAGTCGGCCACCGTTGCTTTTCTGAATAATGTCTTTACTTCTCTTGCTGCAATGATAAGCGCTATGTCGAAGGAGGCGGAGGTAATTGGCTACGCGCCGAATGCTTTTGGTTATGAGGGAACAAGTAAACGAATAACCTCACGATGGCAAATTCGCAAAAATATAGGCCTAGGTAAGAAGCCTTTAACTCAAGAGCCGATGTTGTTTAGGGGACTCAGTGAGAAAAAAGGTAAGACTTCTCTAGTTCAGTTGCTAAGACGATTAGGCAGCAATAATGATGTTGGTGCAAAGCTTTATACGGGACTGGGGGGGCTTTCTTTGTCTCCGGTTGCTACGGGTTCCTCCGCTTTAAAGCCCGGGCTCAAGTTTTCAAAATGGGCGGGTAAAGCTTATAACCCTAGAACTCGAGAGTATGTGGCGTGGAAAGATGCCGTGATCCCTGCGGTAAATCATTACTTAAGACAAGGCGCGGTTAGAACCAATACGGGTGCAAGATTAGGTCCCAACTCTAGAGTCTCTGTTGAAGGAAGACGAGGCCAGATATCCGTACAACGTGCCTTAGTTGAGGGGTTGGCCAGTGCAGGTATCAACGTGAGTTTTCTATCCAAACTCAACAGCTTTCTAGGTGCTAAATCGGACTTTGATGAACTGGCCGATATACTTGAAACGTTAGGCTTAATCGACCAAAAGGAACGAAACAAGATAGGTCATTTGCATAAGTACAAGCACGCTATTTTGTTACCTTACTTTGGCGCCTTACTTTCTAGCACAGGAAAAAATTCTTTAACCGCTTACCTACAACGAGAAGGTGTCCTTTAAATGGCCCAGTATATAAATATCCAAGCCTCTTTACTTCGCTTCTGCAGTGATAATGCAAAGCTATTACGTGCGCTTGTCGGAACTGAATTTAAGAGCCTCAACCTCGATGCCTTTTCCAATGAAGATGAGTTACCGGAAGGGGACTTTATTGGTATTGAGGATTTAGCAGTACAGTCGGGCACGGACGATATTCCGCTAGACACGCTTTCTGCGGCAGTAACAATTAGCACGGTATCTGACACTAACAATATGCGACTAACAAAAGTCGTAGATCATATTTTTGAGTGTTTAAGGCCAACGAAAGCCTTTACGCTTTTTGATGAAACTACAGGGGCTAGAAGGGGAAATATTACGTGTATGAATATGACCCAAATTCTTCCTGTTCAGGACGGAAAAAATTCTCGGGTTATTCAGTCGATAATTTTTCAGGCCTCAGCTTTAGATGAATCGACAAAATGAGTAAGTCCTAAGTCCTTCAAGCTGGCGCAAACAGCGATTTGAAAAGCTTGTTGACGGGTGTATAGTGTTCGTTGGCAGTACTGATCAAGACGATTCAAAACTTTTTTGGGTAGTCTTAAGGTAAAGCTTTTTGATGATGCCGACTTAGGAACAACACGCATATCGATTGGACTTAAGTTATTGTGTAAAAAGTGGTCTAATAAGACGCGCAACTTGTCCGCATCCGATTCACCTTCAATAGGTGCTCTGGCTGCGGTCACAAAAATGTTCGTGGGTGTGATGATTGAAATTGGTGTAAGTTTTGCCATGTTTCATCCTCCTTCAGCAAGGTATCAATAATAACCTAAAATTTGGAGATTGACGATGGCTGGTGAAGCTAAAACAACTGATTTTATGTTGGGTACTGCCACTGTAATGATTGGTAACCCAGAAGACCTCTATAAACTAAACCCAGAAGAACACTCTGTGGGCCTAGTTAAGAATTTCACAGTAGAAGCAACCAAGGAACGTTCTGACCTTACCCAAGGCCGAACTAACGATGTTGTTTTCACACTAACAACTGGTGCCAATACTCGAGGCACATTCGAAATGTACGAATACACCGAAAAGAACCTTGCTTACGCGTTGGGTCTAGACGGTGGGGAGTTGGTATCTCCTGAAGGTGATGCTCACGTAGTTAAGACTGCAGCTTCTTTCTCATCAGGTGCGGTATCCCTAGAACTCAATGATGGTACAGGACAGGATATTAAGGTAGGTAGCTGGGTTAGTGTTCGCGACCCTATCTCAGAAAATATTGTTTTAGGTACCGTAACAAATGTTTCAGGGCTTACAACGGGTACGGCAGAAACCGCTACTATAGAAGTAGAAGTACCTGACAGCACTATGGCTTGGGAAGTTCCGGCTGGCGCATATGTATCCCTAGTAACGGTACTTGATGTGGGCTCAACGGATGTTGACCGAGACTTTGCCGCTAAGGTTCAAGGCCAGCTAGCTAACGGTAAGTGGATCACACTTCTTATTCCTAAGATGCGTGTTTCTTCAGGTCTTACTATGGCATTTGGTACCGACAACTTCGGTAATACACCATTTGAGTTTACGCCACTTAAAGTTACACCTTCCGATACTTACTATGCACCTTTCAAAGGTACCTCTGGTAAGTTGGTTCATGACTCAGTACAAAGCGCATTGTCGTAAAACCCTGGGTTTAAAAACTGTTTAGAAGGCCTCTTCGGAGGCCTTTTTTAAGGAAATTGACGATGAGTGATAACCCTTCTGTAACCTTTAACATCAGCGTTAACGGCGAAGATAAAGAAGTTTTCATGAGTTTTGCGCTACTCAATACCATCACAGGGTACTTTAGAAATGCGGAAGAACTCGAACAAATCCTCTTAAATTCCGACGTTCGAGCGAGTGTAATTACTGAACTCCTATCTGAAAGAAATGAGACGGGCCGAATAACCCAGAATTTCGATATTAATACAATGAAGGCAGACCAAGACCAAATACTGGACTTGCTGGAATGGGTATCGGAGCACGTTGAGACTTTTTTTATGAAGGCTCTACAAAGAGCCAAGCAGCGAATGAAGAAGAAGCAGACCACTTAGAAGTCTTCAATTCTTGGTACCTAAAACTGTCGTTTGAAGAGCAGTTGTGTTTTGTTTTCGAAACGGTACCCAGCCAGCTACAGAAGATATTTTGGTCGCATAGCAACCAAGATATCAAAGTTAAAACCAAGCTAACACTTGGATTAAAGACTGTCACAATGACCCAAGAGTATGTGACGTTATTGAATGCCGCAGGGACTATCTTCGGTAAAAAAGAAAGTGGTTCAGGCAAGCCCAGACGTAAAACTACGAGCACGGTACCAAAAGATGAAATAGAAGCTGAGGCCCGAGCAAGAGCCGTTTTTGGGTAACAATTAGGGGAAATTGACGATGGCCGGCAGCAATGCATCCAATACAATTAGAAATACCTTACTTAATTTTACCGTCGATCCTAAATCCAAAAAGGTAATCGAGGAACTAACTCGCGAGTTTGAAAAGCTAGAGCGGGTCACACAAGCCGCGAGTCAACAACTTCAAGCCAACATTAAGGCCATTAAGGACACCCCACAGGGGCGCTCTGAACTCGCCCAGAACGCTAAGAATGAAGTTAACACCCAGCGCAAAATCTTAAGTGAGAACCAAAAGAATGCGCGTGCGTTACTAGATCAAATTGCCTTAACCCTTGGGAAGGGACTCAACCCTCAACAGCAACAGCAATTAGTGAAAGGGCTGAATCAAGCCTTTGGGGAAATTACAGGCCGATTCACTAAACAGGCCCAAGCGCAAGCCAAGAAACAAGCAAAGGATCTTGCTGACTATTACGACCTTCAATTTCGTAAGAACCCTACTGTTCCAAAAGGAAGCCAGCTCTATAAGTCTCGAGTAAACACGTTAAATGAAAGTGAATTGCGCACAGGGATTCAAAGGCAAAAGCTTTTACGTAGTGGAGCACAAAGTGCGCTTAACGATGCGATTCGGTTAGGTGATACCAGCCTTGAGAAGAAAGCTCAAAATGCGCTTAAGAAGCTTGAGTCCGGCTTAGTCGCTGCGGAAGAAAGACTAAAGAAATTTACCGAGGCTTCTAAAAAAGCAGAAGTAGCGCAAGACACGCAAGCTCGAACTGTAAGACGAACGCTTAAATCCTACAATGATGATGAGTTTCGATTAAACCCTACCGTAGCTAAAGGGCAGAAGGTTAAAGCGTCTCAAATCTCTACGTTGAACCGAACTCAACTAGAGGACGCTATTGCTCGGAATAAGGTTTACGAGAATGCCGCCCGTAAAGCGCTGAAGTCCAGTCTCGCGCCGGAGACGAGAAATAAAACGCTAGAGAATAACGCGGGTAAAGCGCTAAGAGAACTTGAAGAATCAACCAAGCTTGCCAAAGCACGATTAAAAGAATTCGCTGATGCTGCGGCCGAGGCCAAGCGTGCTGAAAAAGCCGCACAAAAAGCCCAGCGGCCTTCGACACAAGTAACCGAGCAACAGCGTGTCGCTCGTCGTATTGAACAGATTAGACAATCGCAAACCAATCAGCGCTTAGATGGCGGAGCCCAGCTATTTAGAAACCAAGGGCAGTTACTTCGTAACTACGCTGTGATGGGCGCCGGTGTTGGTGGCCTTGCAACGTCCGCCACGTTTTCAACTGAGCTAGATAGACAGTTCAAACAACTCCAATCCATTGTGAACCTCACCAATGAAGAAATGGAAGAGCTGTCTAAAAACCTTATTGATGTTTCTGAGAAAACTAAGTTTACAGCCACGGACGTCGCAGATGCGGCCATAACTCTTGGTCAGGCTGGCTTAGGTCAAAATGATATCCAGAATGCGATAGAGGGCGTTACGCTCTTTGCTACCGCGGTAGGTTCGGACTTAAAAAGTGCCGTTGACCTAGCCACATCAACATTAGGGGTATTTAATAAAGACAGTTCGCAGATGATCAACATCGTAGACAAAATGACTACGGCTGTGAACAGCTCCAAATTGAACCTTGATAAACTTGCCTTAGGTCTTCAGTACTCGGGTAACTTAGCGGCCCAGTCTAATGTGACGTTTGAAGAAACGGTCTCGGCACTTGGCGCAATGGCTAACTCGGGTATCCGAGCGGGTTCGACCCTTGGTACCGGCCTTCGACAAATTATTATATCTCTGCAGAAACCGTCAGAGTCTTTTACCGAGATTGTACACAACCTCGGGCTCTCAATGTCTGACCTAGATATTACGACTCACGGTTTGATACCGGTAATGAAAACGCTGGCCGAGAGTGGTTTTACTGTCCGTGATGCTATGGAAAGTATGGAAGTGCGTGCAGCATCAGCATACGGGGCTTTTGCAAATAACATTAGCGTAGCGGAAGACCTAAGCGAACAAATGCGTATTGGTGGGTCTGCGGCCCGTGCGAACGACACGCAGATGGAAGCCTTAGCTAACCAGTTAGACCGTTTGGGCTCTATCAGTAAATCGATTGTCTATGAGTCAATGGAGCCACTACTAGACACCATTACCAAGCTTACTGAAAAGACCGCTGACTTTCTTTCAGTGGTAAGAGACCTAGGGCCAATTTTAAGCGCTTTAGCAGTACCAGCCTCAATACTAGGGGGCGTGCTGGCCACAAGAAGCGTTCTTCGTTTGGGCGCGGGGTTACTTGGCGGCGTGGATATGCTGACCGGAGGAAAAGGTAAAGGTAGCACAATCTCTAGGCTTGCTAAGGTTGCCACGGGTAGGGGATTAGGTACCGCGGCAGGGTTCGCCGCCCGTGCAATACCTGGGGTTGGTCTTGCTACTGCCGTAGGTACCGCGGGGGTTTATGGATATCAGTATCTAGATGGCCGAGCCCGAGCTAATGATCGTGTTGATAGCACGCAAGCGGCCTTAAACCGTGGTACCTCTGAAACTAAGGTTTATGAAGACCAGCTTAAAAAAGTTGGGTCAGCTATTGATACGCTTATCTTAAAGCAAAATGACCTTACGAATAATGAGTCTCTTCAGCGCGAGATACGTCGTCTTAACGATGAGTTTCGCCAGCAAGGGTTGTACATTGATGATTCGATAGACAGCTACGACAAGCTTATTACCAAGATGAAGGAGTTTGAAGACGCTACTCGGGATGGAGTGGGGTACCTTCAGAACCAAAACCGGAATAACTTTGTTGACAACTCGGAAGCTAAATTAAATGAGTTGTTTTCAATCGGCTTTTTCGATTCATCTGAACGCAGACTTCTAGCCGAAGAGAAGGGAACGGATGTTAGCGTTGGTAGCGGTAAAACCGCGACCCAACGTGGCCGTTTTGCAAGTCGAGGAAATGTTTATAGAAGTCTGATAGATACAGCGCTGCCGAATTTTGGGGATGATCTTGCGGGTATCAACGAGCTTATTCGCAACATTAACCCTCAAGAGGACGGTGCTTATGGCCGTGCACAAGAGGCACGCACGCAAACACAAGCATTGCAAAGCCAGTTATTTAATATCCTAAATCAATCTCCGCAAGAACTAGATTCCCTAATGCAGCAATTTGGCCTATCCGGTGATGCACGGGATAAAGCCGAAGAATATATAAACAACCTTGCTCAAGAAATGCTTAATCGAGCGAACACGTTGCTGGAAGTGGAGAACAACCAGAAACAATACGATTCGTTAGACCCGAGTATCAAAGAGGAAGAGCGAAAAATTGCCCAAGTGGTAATTAAGAATCGTCGCGAACTGTTAAATGATATCGCTGAGACCAGCGAGGAAATTAATGCGTTAACAGAGAAAAACAAAGACTACGAGACCAGTGACTACTTAGGCACATTCAAGGACATAAACACACTGGTTCGTGATCAGATAAAAGCCTTGCTAGAAGATGAGAAAGAGGCTATTGCGGAATTGGAAGCGGAAGGGGTTTCTAACCCTAGACTTGTGCTTCAGGAACAAGGCTATTACCAAGCCGCAGGGGAAGCGAGAGGTAAGCTTGAGCGCTCACTACAATCGGCTGCGAAGGATGCTAGGCCGGATGCTAATTTATATTACCCCGCACGACTGGCGGAGTTAGATAAAGAGCTGGATGTACTTCGTGATCAACTTCGCCAAGTTACGGACCGAGAAACTTCAGATGAAATAAAAACTAAGCTCCAAGAACTAAACCTTGAGCGAGAGCGTGTGGCCAATGAGCAAGACACTCTCTTTGCGGCCATTGATGGTAACTCTCCTGTCTCTGTTGCTCAGCGAGACAGAGAGCTAAATGCTCGGGTTACCTTAGGTAACCAAGAATTCGATACGATACAAGCAAAGACCTTTGCAAGAAGTCGTCTCGAACGTTCTATTGGTGAACAACAAGACCTAGACGTTCGTGATTTTAAATTGCTTGGTGATGATGATGAGTTATCGCGTCTCTTAACTGATGTTATTGGTACGGAACAAGGTGAGATAAACAATGCTTTGGCCAAAGCACGGCAAGAAGCTGAAAAACTAAGAACCCAAGCGGAAGACACCCGCTATGAAGCCCAGCGCTATATTGATATCTCAAACAATGAAGGCTACACCGACGAAACCCGAGAGCGTGCCGCGGGTATTGCTAACGATATTGAGAGCCAAGCAGTACAACTAGAAAAAGAGGCGATCGCTTTAGAAGAACAAGCCGTTCGACAAGCGAAAGAAGCCTTAATGGATTTTGCTAATTATCTTCAAGAAACCATTGTTGATAACCCCGCGCTAACGGATGGCCGCTCTAAAGCGAAAACAAGAAAGTCTATTGAAGGACTTGAAGGGCAAAATATTAGTCTTGACTCTAATCTTGAGGACCTTTCACAAGCTTCTAAAGAAGCGGATCGTGGCCTACGGGAATTTAGAGACCAGATGGGGGACACGGTTCGCAAGATAAATCAGAGTATTTATGAGAGTGACCAATTTCGCCAAACTCAAGCCGCGATTTATGGTACGCAGTATTCTCCTCTGGGGGAGCAAGGGGTTGATGAAACCTACGGAGGTCGAGGAGGCAAAGGTGTAGCTTCTCAGTTCGCTAACGCGGGTTCCTATATTGTTGATGAAGTTAATAGTAGTTACGAAAACTTTGACGTCTTGACCCAAATGACGATGGAAGCGACGGAAGCTGCTAAAGGTTTAGGTGATGCTTTTGGAGCAACGTTCGCGGATATCATTACAGGGGCCAGTGACTCAGAAGATGCATTCAGGTCATTAGGGGTAAGCATACTTACCGAAATGGCCAATATCGCGACCCGCGCTTTAGCTAACCAGTTAATAATGTCACTCTTCTCCGGTCTCGGCCTGATGGGTGGAGGTCTGGGCGGCGGAATGGGTGGTTTCTTTGGTGGCGGGATGTTTACTGGGGGTCCAGTAATAGCCGGTAGTTATAAGACTGGGGGATTAATTACCAGTGGAATGTCTACTCGAGATTCAACCTATGCCAAAGTGAGTCGTGGTGAGTTTGTTCTTCGCAAAGCGGCAGTAGATGCTTTAGGCCTAGAGACGGTCAAAGCACTCAACTCTGCAGACCCTAATAGCGTCAAAGATAAAGAAATGATGAATAGCAATGCTACCCAGGCTATGTCTGCATCAAATAGTGAAGGCGGCGGCGTTGTTAATGTTTACGTGGTAAGTGAGAAGCAATTACCACCTATGGGACCAAACGATGTGAAAGCTATTATTGGTGATGATATAGCTAGAGACGGTGAACTTGCTTCACTGGTAGCACAGGTAGCAATGAGGACTAAATAATGTCATTGGAACAGTTTAATTTTATTTACCATAAGGTCTCTCATCGTTATAGGGACCGCTCAACTAAGTTGACCTTAGGTAATCAATGGGACTATGTAACTAAGCCTACGGCCCCTGTTAGCAGGATATTCACATTGAAATATTCAGTAATGAAATATTTTGAAAATCCCCAACTTCTAGGTCCAAAGGAACGTCGGTATAGTGCTGATCATTTGGATGAGTTTTACCAACGTCACGAAACTTGGAAAGAGTTTATTTTTCAACACCACAAATTCGGGAATGTCGTGGTAAGGTTTGACCAACCCCTTGAGCTACCGGAAGGTATTACAGGGGGGGATGGCGCTATTGAACCTTTTACTATTACGTTGCGTGAGGTAGGACTTTAATTGATAAAATATTTATTAATTAATTTAAACAATATTATTGACAATAAAATTGTGAGTCCGTAGTATTGACCTCGGTTAGTAGTCCATGTGGCTCCTAATTATCGTCAATTTCCAAATCAACGCCTCAGCCTTGCTGGGGTGTTCTGTTTTTGGGTGCTTGAAAAATATTCAATCTATTCCTCTTTTCGGTATACTAGGCGAAAATTGAGGGAAATTGACGATGAAAGAACTTTCACAAGAAATTCAGTCTCAACGGCATTCGCTGACCCCTGAAGACTTAACCACCTATTTAGAAATCATTATCGAAGACACCGATGGCCAGCCGGTTATTATTCGTCTTACGGATAGAGAAACCCGTGACTGGAATGGTTCAACATGGGTACATTCACCTTTTAAAGTCTCTGGGATAGCCAATAAATCCACCGGAGAGAAGAACCGTCCTAGCCTATCACTCCCTAACGAGGGGGGGCTATACAGTTATTATCTAAACCAAGGCTTGTTAGAAGATTCGGTGGTGACACGATACAAAGCACTTCCGCACGAAAAAGGTGGCTCTCTAACGTCTCGCCACGTTTTTTATGTTTCTCACCCTAGTAATATTAGCTCGTCTATTCTCACCCTTCAGTTAAGAAGGCTTTCTGACGGTAATAAAACTAAGTTTCCCCCACGCAGATATATCCAGCCCGAATTTAGTACGGTAATAATATGATCAAAGAATTAAACACCTTTTGCGGCCATATCTACGAACAGGGTATTCAAGACTGTTACACCCTAATTAGAGATTTTTATAAGACTCGTTACCAGATGGAATTGACGAATTACGCGAGGCCGAATAACTGGATTCAGGACCCGAATTTAGATTTCTTTTCTAGGCTGTTTGAAAGAGAGGGCTTTGAGGACACGAATAATTGTCCGCACAAAGTGAGGTTCGGTGATGTATTAATGATGCGAATTGTCGGAAGTGAAGTAGTAAATCACGTAGCTATCTACGTGGGAAGACAAAAGATCCTTCATCATTTGCAAGGCCGCGTAAGTGAAATCGTTGACTATGACGATAAATGGCGTTTCCGTGTGGTTCGTGTAGTTCGACACCCAGAGATTCAAAAAACCACGGATGCTGTAGCCCTTCACAATCTGCATAAAGGTTTACCTATTCACCTGCGTGCCAAATTACGGAGTGCTAAAAGTGAAAAAGTTGAGTAATTTATGGAATGAGAAAGCCGAGCGCTGCGGCTTTATTCTAAAGTCCGGTGAAATTGTTGAAGTCGATAACATAGCTGAAGACCCCAAGAATGAGTTTGAAGTCTCAGAGTCAGATTTTGAAAAGTACTACGAGGACACCGTGGCCTCGTGGCATTCACATACCGATGATTTTTCAAATCTTAGCTTATCAGACTACTACACCTTTTTAGCTCTTCCAGAATGGGACCATTGGATAGTGTCGAAGTACAAAGCGGTTAAATTCTCGGTGAAGTCTGAATGTGTAATTTTAGAGGAGGTAGTCCCTCATGGTGACAATTAATCTCGTGGGGTTTGGGAACACTATTCCTAAGGTTATTAAGACCGTTGCGGCCAATTATAGGGAAGCCCTTGAAGCATTAAAACTGCAAGAGCCTTTTAATCCGCGTAAGGCTAAGGTTCGCTATGTTTGTGAGATAGAGGGAATTAACTCTACGCTAGACTTAGATGAGCCCGTTAATGAAGGGGTAATGACCCTCAGACGCAAGCAAACACTTAAAACACTAAAAGGTTTTCAAGGTAGTGGGGGTAGTAATGGGTGGGTAAAAATAGTAGTCGGTATTATCTTAATATCGATAGCTATTATAGCCCCACCAATTGCTGTGGGTTTCACCGCTTTAGGCTCTGCGGGTATGGTAAGTGTTAATGTTTTATTAGCTAATATTGGTTTTGCCTTAATCGTAGGGGGACTAGCACAGGAGCTCATGCCCACACCCGAGAACAATACTTCTGAAGAAACCAGCAATACCGCAACGTCTTACCCTAACACCATACGTTCAGGTACCCCCGTGGCGATGATTTTTGGGCGCCATAGGTTCGGTGGCCACTTGTTCCAGTTTAATATTGAAAGTGTTGGTAGGTCTTCTGCAGATATTAGAAATTTTACTAACGTTGTTTGGGATGAAGTTAGTGACAACCGACGAGATTCTTGGTCTACTCTATACTTCAATAGTGAGTCTCAGGAAGTAGGCCAAACTACTTGGACCCCGAGAGGGGGTCGCGAGATTGATGGTATAAGAAACCAACGAACACTTTAAAATCTGGATAAATTGACGATATTGGGGCTTAAGTGGCGCATAACACGTTCAAAGGCCGCGGAGGGGGTAGTAAACCCTCTAATGACGCGGACAACCTATTTTCTACCGACGCATTTGAATTCGTCCTTGGAGTATCCGAGGGACCGATAGGCGGCGTCGTGGGTGATACCCCAGAAGAAAAGCTTCGCAATATCTTCATTGACGATACACCGGTATTCAACAGCCTAAATCAAACTAACTTTGATAACGCCAGCTTAATGCTGCGTTTCGAGCAAGGTACTTTGATTTCAGCAAAAGACGACCCTGAAGAAGGCCAAACCCCTATATGGTTTGCTTTAGGGGGACAAAATATTATTCAGCAAGTTTCTGCGAACTTAGCGTATCTCGCGCCGGTGACACGAACTACGGTTACAACAGTGTCGGGGTTCGATGAGATTGAGTTACGTTTTACGGTATCTCAGTTAGTTCGCTACACTGATGATGGTTCAAAAACCCACCGAGCTAACTTTCGAATCGAGTATAAAAACCTACTGGATGATAATTGGGTTTCTAGCTCTATGGTTATTTCGGGTAAAACCACGGTCAGTCCTTTTATAAAAGTTCATAATATACGCCTCCCCAGAACTAAACCTAATGACCAGTTTGAGATTAGAGTTACCCGTTTGACTGAAGACTCTAATGAGGAAGAAGTAGCGGCGATATCTTGGACTAGCTATGAGCTGTTAACTAAATCTGGTGACGCCTACACTGAGAATGGTGTGGAATATAGTGACTCGGATTTAGAGTATCACCCTGGGCTTGCGATGATGCATGTGGTTGGGGTTCTTGGCCAGCAGCTCACAAATATCCCAAATGTTAGTGCCAATTATGACGGGATAAAGTGTTCAATACCTTCCAATTACGATCCTAAAGCCAAGACTTATGAAGAGAGTTCGGCATGGGACGGGCAGTTTAAAGCTCAAAAGGCTACCACCGACAACCCATTTTGGATTGCTTATGAGCTGGTTACCAATCCTGTTTGGGGCATAGTAAAAGCAAACCCCCGTGTGAAGATTAATCGTTATACCGTTTATCGTATGGCTAAGTACGCGGACGGTTATGACTTTCAGACTAATGAAAAGAACTTAACCAACCCTATTACGGGACAGGAAAAGTGCCCTCGTTATACATTTAATGCGGTATTGACTGAGCCTCAAAATGGGTGGGACGTTCTTCGTTATGTCTTAGGTAGTGCTTTCGCTAGGCCGATTGAAGAAGACTCAGGCGAAATAAAATTTATCGCCGATTTGCCAAGCCTACCGGTTGCTTGGGTTACACCTGAAATGTGCATGACCGAAACGGATGGGTCTCCATTCTCGTATAATTTTTCGGCACTATCTGAGCGCCACAATGCTGTGACTTCCAGCTACATTGATGCCTCACTAGATTATGAACAACAGTACGTTGCCGAGATTCGTGATGAGGACTCTATCCTTAAATATGGGTTGAATACCCACGAGTTTGATGCAAAAGGCGCGACGGATATCTGGGAAGTAAAACGTAGAATGACGTTTTATATCTCTTCCGTAACGACAGAGACTAGAACGGTTTCTTTTTCCGCACCCCAATTAGGGATGGAATTTGAACCTATGGATATTATCAATATTGTGGACCCCGAGACAGGCCATGCTTATTCGGGAAGAGCGGTTAAGTTAGAGAGCAAAGCGGTCACACTTAGAGACCCAGTGTATTTCGATGAGGGCGGGACCTATAACGTAAAAGTAATGGGGAAATACGAAAACTTCGATTTCACAATGGATGTGCTCTCTTCAGACATTGGTAAACCTATTTACAGGTTGAAGCTAAAACAACCTATGCCGGACCTTGCACTATTTAATAAATATGCGCCGGTTGTGGTTTCAGCTTCAAGAAATGGCCAGCTTATAGGTCTTCCCAAGCCATGGCGCATTATCTCGGTAAATGAGAATGATAGCATCCCCGAGCTTTATGACTTCTTTTGTCAGGAAGTAAACCTCAACAAACACACGGATGCCGACAACCTTATTATTTCGGAAGCCCCTAAATACTCGTTTCTTCTGAGGCCGCAAGTTCGCAAAGTAAAAAACCTTCGGGTTGTTGATGAAGAGCATATTCAGGTTCGTGGTGTAGAGCAGATAAACTTATGGATTGGTTGGGAGCTAGAGGCCCCATTACCTCCTGGGGGTTATTTTGAGGTTCGCATTACGGAACAATCGGTTAATGGTCGAGAGTACACCACAAAAACCAACAACCTTTATTTCGAAATTCAGAACGTAAAGCTTGGGGATATTCAAATAGAGGTACGCAGTGCTCAAGGGGATAACGCCAGCCCTTGGACGGTTCTGCAATGGTCTACAACGATGGTTTCTGCGGAGGATTTGAGAGACGCGGGTATAACCCCAGAAATCGCTATTCGCTATGAGAACTACGCCTTAACTATTGACAGTAAAGTAATGTTTGACTTTGGCTCTACAGAAGTTAACCGCGTTAACTTACTTGAGACAAATGGTGTGTTGGGTATTCAGTTTAAGATATACGACGATGTGGACCCAGATAACCGCGTGCACCTTTTGACCAAGACCGCAAAGTCTTCGCTAATTATTCCTAAAAGCGAGTTCGAGGTTGCTGTTGAAGGTAAGGAACTGCCTTCTGATTTATATATTACAGCACGCGTTGTGGATCTTGTCGGAGGCTTTTACCCCGACCTGTTCCAAAGTCCCCTAGCATTCCAAGTAAGTAACCCCGCGCAAGAGATAACGAACTTAAGCTATCAATACGTTTTCTCTGATGAAGACCCGCATTTGGTAACGTGGGATGATAACAACTATGGGTATGAAATTACGCTTTATAAGCCGGATGGCCAGAGCGCGATTTCTAGTTACAAGATATATGACAGTAGCCAAGTATTCGGGTTCTTACGAGCAGCCGAGGGCTATGTCGTAAAAGTTAAGGGTTTTACTAATACACTTAGCTACGGCAAGCCTAAGACGATAACGTTCACAGTTACCGCACCACCAACCCCACCAGAAGAACCAACCATCACTAATGAAGGCGGCATTATCACGCTCACGCCTCCGAAAGTTGATAAGACTTCTAGCTACTATGAGTTCAAATACCATAGTGAAAATGTGATCACCGAAGCGACGGACTACTCGAACGGTAGCACGATTACGCTCTATTCCTCTGCGGAGGGGCAAGTCTTCCACATTTGGTACCGCTTAGCCTCTAAAGAAGGTTTTGGCGCATGGGTACGTAAAGAGATTACGGCAACCGAAGCCTTCCAAGTAGACCTTGGGAGTGTTGTTGACCAAGTACTTAATTACGAAGGAGCCGACTGGGGTAAATCTTTAAGCGACAGCATTACACAAATGCTTGCGGATATGACTATCTGGGATGAAAGAACCACAGCGTTAGGGGATACCTATGAGAACCTAATCCTAACTCAGTCAAGTCTTGATGATGCCAATAAGATTAACTCCCTCGATATTATCGCGCTACGAACCAAGGTCGGCGATAAAACTGTTCAAACCCAGATTGTCGAAAATAACATCGTCCAGATAGGTTATGAAGATGATAACGGTAATTGGATTATGGGAGCACCGTTGGCCCGTGCTTTCACTGAACTGAAAATCAAAAATCTAGAAGGGGATTCGGTTTCTGTCGTCAGCTACATGCAAGCGTTAGAAACAGCTATGGGTAACTTAGAAGCAACCTTTACCCTCGGTGTAGTTGATGAATCACAAACGTTTACAGGTTTAGAGATAACAGGGGGAAGCGGGGTCAGCGCTATTAAGCTTTATATGGATAACCTAACGTTCTCCAATAAAGCAGGGAAAGACTTTTTTACCTATGACTCATCCTCTCAGAAGCTAGTAATGACCGCGGATGTTGAGGTTAGAGGAACGTTAGTTTCTACAAATAAAGTCACTATTACCGATAAAGTGATGGACATTGAAGACCCAAATGGTTTCGGTCCCGATAACCTCTGGATTTGGAAAGGGCCACCAATTCTCAATGGGTCTGAACCTGATTACGACGCTTTAACCAAGCAGAACGCATCTTTAGGTTGGAGAGACCTTAACGGTAACGAATATTTCGGTGGGTCTGTAACTACTGGCCAGTTGATAAATGGTGGGGATAGTACCTTATTGTCGCTCAACCCTTCGGTTGAAGTCGGGCCATTTACTACTAACGGTAACCCCAAAGCTATAAGTTGTAGTTTATCTTGGCGCGGCACGCATACTTCAAGTGGAGCCTGTCCCACTACTCAGGATTTTGTTCCTTCAGCAACCATTATTTTAGAGCGTAGCTTCGATGGTTCTGGCTGGTCTGAACTTCAAAGAAAGAACATTACTGGGACTATGACTTACACGGAAATTCGTGCAGATGACCGTGCCGACCCTGATTGTATCCAAAGGGATAACACCAGTGGAGCATTCACCTTTACAGACACAAACACATCACAAGACAACTTCTACTACAGACTCCGAGTGACAAACCAGCAACGTGGTTTGCTGCAGCAATTTATTGATTATCAGAACTTGAGTCTGATCAGTGTAGAAGAGAGACCAGCCTAATGAGTTATATCCGAAATTTTACCTCCGTCTCTATAAATACGACTGAAAACGTTGTTCAAATTAATGACAACGTTTCAAACTTTGCGATTAAAACAAATAGTCAGTTATTTATAGAAGGGTATTCGCTACCGGTTACGGTGGTGAGCTCTAACACTCAGGATAGAACGCTAACACTTACAGCTCCTTGGCCAAACGCTAATGTCGTAGAAAAACCCGCAAAGATAATACCCTTAGGGGACGCGGACGTTTATTTAAGTGCCGTTGAAGCTAACAGGGCCGCATACGATGCCCTTATTGAAGCTATAAACAACCCCGTGGGGGATTTGCAACCCGCGGTGGAGGCAGCGCTTAATTATTTATACACACAAGTGGCCCAGAGCCCACCTTTAAAACGCGAACAAAGTATCAGTCAAATACTGACGGATTACCCTACTTTAAAAAGTACAGAAGTACGCCCAACTGAATCACCAAACAACAAAAGACTTATCCAGTTTGATGATGTTCGGGGTGATGTGCATATAGCGTTAACAGATAGATGGTTCACTATCCCTACAACTATAGCTAGCCGTGCGTTTCCAATTTTCTATCGTGGACTCATCCTTCGATTCAATAACAACAGTTCTTACACTGGCAATATCAAAATGCGTGTCTACCCGATGGGAACGGGCGGTTTAGGTTTACCCAACAACCCCGCGCTGGCTAATCACCAATGGCATGAGTACGAAACCAGTGTAACTAACCTTTATAAGATTGGTGAGTTCAACAGCGAGTACTTCGAAGGAATAATTGAGTACATAGAACTAGACAATGGTTGGCATCAGTTTGATGTAAACCAATCTGATGTTGGTTCGCTTAATGCTAAATTTGATACCGCCTTTGGCACCTTCCGATCTCCGTTCAGAACGTTCTATCAAAAAGCTGATGGGTATTGGTACAGCGAAGATATGTTCCCCGAGAATCTTCACAGTATCGGGGCTAGCTGGGCACAAGACGTAAATAATCCCCGCGTATTTACGGTCACAGATGCAGAAGACGGTAATGATGGTTTGCGTTTCTTTAGTGATAGCTTCGATGCTTTCGAATTTGAGTTGGTTGTAGTTACTGAATATCTAAGCCACACACTGGCTTTAACTATTTCAAACAGCAGCCCTAACAAAATCTACTATGCCGGTTCTGGCAGATATATCACTAATGAACGCATATTTTTCAAACGTGCTGGGACAACCGTTACAGGCGCTTTAACGGTTGAGTCTATTAAAATGAGAATACCCCATTATGGATAGATTATTTGATGTCAATTTATCTGCAGCTCCACATTGGACAGATGGTCAAGAGTGGTCAGAGTGTAACCCTGCTCAGCAGCTAGAAAATATCTATAACCGAGAATTTAGTGGAAGTTCAGACGAAGACCCCGAATACCGCGTTGACCCTGGGGATAACTTCTTTATTGGTTCACATCCTGACAAAGTAAGGGATTGGACCCCCAGAACCCTGCCGTGGAATTTCAATGTTAATAGGGGCCGTGATGGTAACCCACTATCTTTCTATTTTGGCCTGCAAGTCGGGGAGCGTGACATTGATACGAACCTTGATAACCACAGTCCGTGGATTCAAAAAGTAAGCGGTGACTTAATTGTCCTTAGCGCTAACTATCACCGCTTTTTCGGCATAAAAGCCAAAGATTCCGACCCTTTTATAAAACTAGCATCCGATAACCGAGGTGGGGAAGTTCACGGCGCTTTATTAAGCAACGCTGGCCTTATAGAGACGCAAGGCTACGCCATGCACGACTGGGTTTTACGTAAACTCACGTTCATTAACACCATTTTTAAAGTGCTAGATATTCCTATTGGTTCGAGCAATGTCTCAACTCAGGATTTCGATATATCTGGGACGGGTGATATTGGCATGGTAATTCGTGCTGGTCACACGGATATGGAAGTTATAGGTGGGACAATCACCAATGATAACCATGAGTTTAGTGAAAACGAGACACTGCTATATGGGTTAGAAATAGAGCAGGGCGCTAAAGCTATTGTGCGTGAGGTACATACAGTTGGCTTTAGCGGTAACGGGTTTAAGTTTAGTTGCGAAGTTGATGTAAAAGGGCTGCACTCTACTAGGGATGGTGCGGGTATCGAGTTTGAAGAAATATCTAGGGCTCGTGACTGTATGGTGAGTTGGACCCGACAGTTATCGGGTGATAGCTTTGCTTACTATTTTCACAAAGATGGTGAATTAAATAACTGCGGGTGTAACCTCGATGAAGTGGGAGGCTTGGGTGTAGTTGTTATTGGTCCTAATGCTACCGTTACTATCAACGGTGGCGATTATAGGGCGCATTTACCACTACCGTTCCTATCAGCACAAGGTAATTGCACCGTAGTTTTAAACAACGTCACAGTTAATGGCATTCTCTACAATGAAACAATTGAACTTACCGAGGGTGAAGCATGGCGCGGTGAAAAAGCCACGGTTACACCTAACGTTATTCCTGTGTATGCAAACAAAACGCTTTACTTGCCTTACATGCACATACCTCAACTTAACGATGCTATAGCGGTACAAGGTGCAGAAAGGCCATTTCAAAGTGTTATTACTTTGCCTAGTGGCGCGAGGGTGTTGCCAACGGTTAACGGTTCGGTTCGCTACATGCCGGCAGAAGCATGGCTTCATTTAGACCCTGGGGAAACGGGAACAGATTACTTTAGGTATTCAACTGAAACTCTTATCTACATGCACACATTTGAAATACGGCCCTCACCGGAAGTGGGCGCGAAGGTCGTGCAGCCTGACGGGTTTAGCGGCTCTGGTTGGACTAAGAGTGGGGGTAACTATTACGCAGCAGGAACAAGCAACCCGTTAACCGCGAACTACAATTTTGAAGAGAACGAGGTCTATCAAATCTCGCTTAAATTAGTAGATAAAAAAAGCGGATCAGTTACACCGAAAATTGGTAGTGAATTAGGACAATACAGCCACAGCATCGAAGGTACAGAGGTTTGGCTTATTCGTGCGCCAGCTAACGCCACACAAGTTCAAATAACCGCCAGTGGCTACAAAGGTAACGTCCAAAATATCTACGTGCGTAAACTATTAAGAACTGAAACACCCGCAGTACCAACGCTTGAAGGTTTAGTAAACGGTTCAGACGTAGATTTAAGTTGGCGTATCAACCCTGTTCGCCGATTGCGCGATGATTTTACCGCTGATGTTCACATACAAAATCAAGAACTTACTCAAAATTCACAAGACGGTTATCGCTCTAGCAATGCTGATAGGAGTTACTTGTTTGAGAACGTATGGGTTCAAAACCGCAGAAATGGTGTAAACCTTCGTGGTGCTATCTCGCTAGAAATCGATGGGATGACTTTTACTGGTGGTTACACAGGCCAGTACGATACTTGGCAAGTTGCGGTTGTAGCTGATTTGTACGGCCCGTTCGTTCAAAACCAGCAGCTTTGCAATATCACAGCCGACCTGTACCTAGACTCAAACTATGGTGACTACACTTCTCAGTTTGGTAACTCGGACATCATAGTTATTAATAGCTCTAACTGGGATGAAAACAGCTTCTTATACAGCGCTCACATTTATAACTTAGATGGCAAGAACGGCTCAGACTCAGTGACGGACCTTAAAAAGCGCACTGAAATGACTTACAGCCGTTTAGAGGGCGCTTGTAAAATCACTCGTACTCACAAACATGGCTGTGTAACGCTGGCTAACAACGAATACGTCCAAGGCTACGGGACACGCGAAGTATTTTCAGTAAGCGATAGTGCTGCATATTTCGAGATTTGGAATTGCACCGTTGATGGTGCTCGCTGCATTACCGTTCCTCAAATGAACGACCAGAAAAAAGACTCTAATTATTTCTACGAAGGTAGAGGTTTGCTAGGCGGGAATCGCAGTTCTATCGAGGTGCTTAAAACCTATCCAACCTTAGATAACTTAAACCGTGCAGCTATGACTGACATGGAATTTCAAATGAAAAGCTCCGGTGGTTCGAGCTGGTATGGTTTGAACTTACCCAACATTGGCCTTCCTGGGGTTGTTGGATGCTTCAAGCGTACTTTTTCACTTTCTTCAGGCACATACCAGATCAGATGCCGTTGCCTAAACGGTGCGCTCACAGGCGCATGGTCTAACACAATTTCAATTACAGTATAGAGAGAATAAATCATGGGATTAGAGCGCTTTAACTACCCAGACGGTACAACTACTGTTGCTGGTATAACCGCAGTAAGCAATAACCTAGTTATTAACAACAATAAGGCTTACATATCATCTGCAGTTCCTAGCAACTTTTTTATTTTTGATGATTCAGTTTCTAACGGTGTCTCAGAAATGTTTGTTGAAGAACCTTCAGCATCAAACAAGCAGTATGGTTTTATGGCTCGTTACGTAGACGTAGACAATAACTGGCTGATTACTGTTTCTGATGGTACGAGTGGTAGATGCCGATTAATTAAGAAAATTAACGGGGTTAACACTGTTGTAGCAGAAACAAACGCCTCGTCTTCTTACGATACGAGTAGGAACAAACTTAGACTAGAAGTTTCAGACGCAGGAATATCATTATTTTTAAATGACGACCGAGTTTTGTCTACTGATGATGATTACTTGTCTGGGCAAGGTAAGTCAGGTTTTAAAATGGACGACCCATCTATAGCGATTAATTGGGTGTCTTACCAAACAGTTGAGCTTCAAACAGTAGTACAATCCGGTAAAGCCCTTAGTGCTAGCAAACTAGGTCAAATTGTACCTATTCATAGCACAATGTCAGCCATTGGTATTACAAAAGAATATTGGCCTACTGTGATACGTGGGGACAAAGTTCCGAACTGGCCTTCAACTAAATACCCACTGATTATGTACTCATCACCCGATCATTATGACGGGGAAGAAAACTCTGGGATATATGTTCGTGTATACAACGCCGAGTTGGGGGGGCCTACAGAAACTGCGGCGTGGGAAGAGTGGCAAGACGTTTCTAATCGTTCTGAATTTTCACATATATCTACTAAAACTAACCCTATATTTAGTGAAAGTGTGGCTACGAGTGAAACCCCCTCGGTTATAGTAAGTAGTGGCAATGTATATCTTTTCACGCATAATATTTTAAACCCTGGGGGGAATGGAAGTCCGGATCAAGGTACTTCGCTAGCAAAAGGGGTAAACGGGATAGACTTTACGAGTATTGCATCCCCGTTGTTAAGCTATAACGCTGCAAAAGAACAAGGTACGATGCACACGGGTTACGCAAACATTATAGAAAACCCTATACCTACTTTACCGTATCAGTTTATTGTTAATTCTGGGCACGGAGGGGGGGCAATTGAAAGAGGCCCGACAGAAGCAATTTGGGGGACTAATGATATTGAAGACCCTAATGCTTATAAATTAATAACCACTTTCGACAGAATTCGAGAGCAAGCATTGATTAATGGCTATACCCCCGATGGATGGACTGGCGTGCTGTGGGTAATAATGATCCACAACATAGCAACAATAAAAAAGGATGGGGCTTATTACCGACTGGCACTAAACCTCAGAAAAGACGTTGTTTCTGGGGGGAATGGTGAGCCTTTAATGCCTATAGAGGTGTTAGTTGATGAAAACTTTAATGTTGTATCTAAACCTAATTTGTTTACTAGCTTGGGTTCTACGGGTGAGTTTGATGAATGGGAAATGACTCATTACAGTGAAGTTCAGTACAACGGAAAAATCTATGGCTTTTATAGAGGCGTAGATAATACAAATTCCTCTTCTATGGGGATGCTCGATGTATCTGAGATTGATTACAACTGGGAAATAACACATCCTCGCTCTAATCAAACTGAGCTTCTTAAAGCTAATCAAGGAAATTATGACGCTATATCTGCAACATCCAGCCCTACGGTTAACGCTGATGGATTAATGGAGTTTCCACTTGATGCCAGTGGGAATGAAAATAAGATAAGTCTTGGTACTTATACACTGTCTGATTATGACGTACTTGAATTTAAAGTAAAAAGACAAGCTCAAACCGGCACGCAAGACATTTATGGTGAAATAGGCTTCTTCGATAGTGTAGAAAACCCTAGTCAGTCGTTTAGATTTATATGGCCTGATTCTAATAACGCACTAAGGTTTAACCTTTTAGCCAATGGTACAAATGAAGATTTTCCTGAATCTCGCAAGATAGTGGGTAACTATGGTATATACACTGCTGATAGCGACAACGAGCACTATAATTCACGTATTTGGTACGGAATACGAGTAATACCATCGCTACGACTGGTTCAATTACTTGGTGGTGTCAATGTAATTAATGAATATTACTTAAAAGACATCGATGTTGATCAACCAATGAACTTATTGATGAAGTTCTCTACCCCTAGTGGAGAGAATACTTCAATGGAAGTCGAAGAAATCACTGTTCACTCTTATTCCAATGAAGCAAGAGGGGCTACAACCCCTACCGTTAATGCAGGGGTAAATGATGCTGGTCTGGTAGGTGACACCGTTCAGTTAAATGGTACCGCTAGTGATTATGATAGTTTAGTTTGGACTTGTACAAGTGGTCAAACACCTGTTTTTTCGGATGTTACTATTCTAAATCCAACAATTACGTTTGATGAAGCTGGTGTACATAACCTTCGTTTAACGGCAACTAATGCCCAAGGCAGTACCAGTGATGATGTGGAGTTTGTTATAACCGAAGAAGTGGATAGTACTCCCCCACAAATAACATTTGAGGGGGGTAGCACTATAACTCTAATGGTAGGTGACTCATATACCCCACAAGTCACAGCTATTGATGCTAACGACGGAACGTTGACACCTACTATTTCAAACCCTGTTGATACAAATACAGCCGGAACCTACACAGTAACCGCAACTGCAACGGACGCAGCGGGTAATGTCGGGTCGGCAACTCAAACGGTAATAGTAGAGGAAGTCCCTGTGATTACACCCCCAACCGTGGTTCTAGGACCAAACCAGTCCGTCGATTCTGGGCAAACTGTGTATTTAGATGCCACACAAAGTACGGCGGGTTCTCATCCGATTGCCAGCTATGAATGGACTCAGACCGCGGGGGATACTGTTACGCTGGTATCTGGTAACACGGCCAGCCCGAGCTTCATCGCCCCAAGCGAGAATGATGCCCAGACGTTAACTTTTAGTGTTGTGGCCATCGACACCGAGGGAACCCGAAGCACGGCTAAAACGGTTTCAATTACCGTGGCCGCTTTCAACTTCGACGGTAGTATCTTGGAGTTAATAGACTCGGTAGCGTTTGAGTTGATCACAGACGGTAACTTAATGATTTACCCTGGCAGAGCAAACCGTGAGATTATCAAACTTCGCCCTAGTAGCGAGTTAGGTTTGGTAGTTGATGATGATGGTTGTATAGACTTCGAAGCCCCAGCTAACACCATTAGCAAGCTAGAAGTAATCATATATAACACTTCTGAAAAAGCGCGAATCGACTCAGACACCACCGCTATTGTTTTTGAAGGACCAGAAGCTCATTGCCGCTTCGGAGACTTCCAACCTAAGAGCGCGAGAGAACCTTTTGACGTTGCAGTAGTGCTTTATATTGAAGGGGATGGAAGAGGCGTTGTTGTCTACTCAACCAGTGAAGCGCTATCGACGCAGGGAGCCTCCCCAATAAGCGCTTATGTGCAAGCCAACTTAGGTGCATAACTCTAATGGCCAAGGATGGCCATTGTTCATTTACAGTCTTGCTTAACGGTAGTATGCTTGATTGAAAATTAGGCTAATTGACGATACTTAGGCGGCAAGATGGGCATACTCGATCCCTCTAAGCTCAATATAAAAGTTGAGCAAATCCCTACCGAAAGTGAAGTTATAAAAATCTTCAATGAACGACAGAAATGTGTCGCTCTATTTATCTGTTCGCCTCTGGCCGTGAAGAAAGGCCGATACACTTTTACTTCAGTTCTTCTAGACGTTAGTTATGAGGATAGTGTCTGCCAGATACTCAACTCATTTCTAGCTGCGGAAAAGAGTGGAGATTATCGCAAGTTCTTAAACTTCAAAAAGCGGTCCTCCGATGTATCTTATTTTTCAGTATCCAAACTACGAACAAATCTGTCGTACTTTAAAGTTTGGGTCATTCTTATCGTGTGTTCACTTGGTATTAATCTCGGTTTAATGAAGTATTTGGGGTACTAAGATGGACTCATCTAACATATTAGGACTGTTCGCGGTTATAGCAACCGTGGCCGGTATCGCGGTAACCATCGCGCTATTTATCATATCTAATATCAAGTCTGATATGAAAAGCTCTCAGGAGAGTCTTAGTCAAAGTAACAAGAACCTGTGGGAGGCCCTTAACAAAGTTTCATCAGAGTTAGCGGCCTTTAAAGAGCACGTTGCATTGGCTCACCCTAGAGAAGAACGCGTTAACGAAAAGCTTGAATTCAACAAGCAACATATTGACCAAGCCCTGTCAGGTATAAATCACCGTCTTTCAAAACTGGAATCTGACCAAAGTATCGTCATTCAGCATATGACCCAGATCAGTAACCAGCAATCACAAACAATGTCCTATTTAAAAGAACTGGTTAAAAACAAAAATTTTGAGGCTAAAAATGGCTAACTACTCCGCAGACCCAAGAGTCCAAGCTTACGTCGCTCAAATTGTGAAACTAGAAGCGGGGTACGTAGATAACCCTCACGATAAAGGTGGGACTACGAACTGGGGAATTACTGAAAAGGTTGCACGCGCTCACGGTTATATGGGTGCTATGAAAGATATGCCGCAATCCAAAGCCCGAGAAATCTACTTACAGACCTATTGGTTTGGCCCTCGTATCTCGGAGCTGGCTTCGGTAAGCCCTGACGTAGCGTGGGAGGTGTTTGAAGCGGGGGTAAATCTTGGTACCGGAACAGGAATTAAATTCCTGCAGCGTGCGTTGAATGCCTTTAATAAGATGCAAACCATCTACATCGATATAAAGGTGGATGGGATATTTGGTAGCAAAACCCTTAAGGCCTTGCAGCTTTACTTTGCTCATCGTAAAGCCTTGGCCGAACCTGTTCTTTTAAAAGCGCTCAATTGTTTACAAGGTGCTTATTATTTAGAACTGGCCGAATCCCGAGAGACAGACGAAACATTTGTCTTTGGTTGGATAAATAAGCGCATAGCGCTAAGAGATTGACGATAATTGGAGCTACAACATGAAAGCCGCATTAATACTTCTTTTTAGAAACTTTGGTGCCGCATTGCTGACACGACATATGGTTTTGTTCTTGTTAAAGCTTGCGGCTAAATTTACTGAAAACAAAATCGACGACAATGTTGTTGGTTTGATCAACGCAGGGTTCAAAAGTGATATCGAATCTATGCAGTGGTATATCGAAGCGATATCAAACGAGGTTGAAATCGAACTTAGGAAAAGGCGAGAGGCTGAAGAAGCTGAAAGGGCCAAAGCGGAAACCGAGCTAACCCCTACACCAGACCCCAGCCCAGAGCCACCAGAACCAACAAAACAAAAGTAACTAAACCCTAGAAACAGAAAAGCCACTCTAAGAGTGGCTTTTTTATGGGTTTCACTTAATTTGTGTCACGAAACTAAACTCGTGTCGTACTCGTGTCATTTCGTGTCCCTTTCGTGTCACCTTTCGGTACTGGTAAAAGAGGTAAGTTGTTGATTTGTCCCCTCTTTGTACCTTCTTGTTTGGTGGAGCTGGCGGGATTTGAACCCGCGTCGATTATTCTCTAAATAGCTGATAAGCTTGGTTTTTTGTTTGTGCCATTGGTGTCTCGTGCCGCACTCGTGTCATTTTGGATTTTTTTCTCGTAATCCTCGATGAATTTACCGTAGTGTCGAAATAGCATTTCTGGCGAAGAGTGGCCCATCCAATTTGCCAACTGCCACAAGTTAATTCCCTCACTAATATGTCGAGTCGCGAAAGTGTGACGCATTTGGTAAGGGTAGCGGTATCTTACTTTTGCCGCGGTAAGAATTCGACTCCATTTGTGTTTACGAAATGAGTCTGGGTTTATCCGGTTCAACTCCCCCTCTGGCAGTTCCATTCCAAACTTTAAGTTTTTAGGGAACACAAAACCTCGACCCAGATAGGAAAGTTCTCTTTGCCGGTTAAGGGCATTCATCGCGCTTTCATTTAAAGGTATGGCACGTTTACCGGCTTTCGATTTTGGACCCTTGATCTCGTTATGCACAATGGCCGCTTTAACGACTAAGGTGTTGTGAATGAAATCAACCTCGTTCCATTTAAGCGCGGACCATTCACTAGGCCGCATCCCCGTATTGAAAACCAGCTCAACGATATTCAGTTCTTCCGGTCTGCAATGCTCATAGATTGCTTCAACTTCTTGTGGAGTAAACGGGTCAATATCGTCGTGGCCACCGTCTAAATCTACCTTGTTATCTTTTTCAACGTAGTTAGAAAGCTTCACCCCATCAATAGGGTTGGTCGGTACCAGTCCGTCAGTCACAGCTTCGGCCAGCGCAGTACGTAAAAAGCTGAATTTGTTTCGCAGGGTTTTAGGTGAGTTCCCAGACTTGAGAACGAAGCTTTTCAAAACTTGCGGCGAGAGCTCGGTCACAGGAATAGGGTGGAGTTCCTTAACCGACGTCTTCAGTTTTTCGTAGCCTTTAATCGTGGAAGGTGAGAGCCCCCGTTTCTTGACGCTCTCAATATATTCCTCCAAGTACGCTTCAACGGTCTTGCCCCACGCTACCGCGCCACCGAATATTTTTAGCTTTGGTGAGCTTGGGAAGTAGTCCGCGTATCGGAAAGTTTCACGCTCAATCTTATTTAATATCTCACCGCGTAAGTTACCCGCGTATTTGATATTTGATTTGTTGACTGGAACCTTAAGGAGTTCGCGGCAGCGAACCCCTTTATATTCGAAGTTAATTTGAATACGGTCTTCTTTGGCCCCAGGCCGAATAGTTACCCCGCGAGGGAGCTGCCCCCATTTCTTATCCATTGTTCTACCGCTTCTAAGTCAATCCAAAGTTCGCGAATATGGGGTGGCTTAATAGCATGTACGCCCTTTACCCAGTGTCCGCGTTTAATTCTCTGTCGTACCGTTTCTATGTCTTCACCAGACAGTTCACAATATTTAGTGAGTGGTACGGTTCTTAGGCTAGTAGTCACATTAATAGCAACAGGGTAGTTATCATTAGCTGAGTTCGTCATATCGTCAATTTCCAAATTTTAAAAGTTAGCTTACTAAGGGAGTGGGTTCCGTTCGTGGTCTTTACACACTAGTTCCCTATATACAAGCCCCCAAATTTTCGTTTTTTGAAGCTTCGCGGTTACTCCATCCTTTACCCAATCAACCGGAGCAGGTTGACTTACGGTTGCATACTCATGACAGTATTTACAGTAGGGGACTTTGAAGCGGGGTTTGTCTTTCATAAAATCAATTTCCAAATCAAAGGCTGGCTTTCACCAGCCTATAAAAGTTAAACAGCTATGCGGTTCTCGGCATCTAGTTCTTTATGTGAGGCCTGTAAAACCTGTCCGATATGAGGCGTGATACGTTGGATACATTGCCATGTGAAGCTGGCTCGTGTGTCGTCCATCGCGCTATCAATCTCGTCTAACATCATTAAAGGTAATACACGGTGAGTCAAAATACGACCTAAACCTATGCGTAGTGTTAAATTAGCAAGGTCTTTACCCGAACCTGATAGCGTTCTTAGCGGCTGGCCATCAACAACAACCTCGAAATCCTGTCCCACTTCAACGGACTGGAATTCGCCACCGGTCATTTCACTCATTAACATTGATGCCACTTTGTTAAGTGAAGGCAATAGGTGACTCTGAACCTTAGCTTTCACCACTTTAAGTGCTTCACGGGCCCGAGACAGTTCCGATAAACGCTCTTCCTCGGCAGCTACACCCTCAATACTTTTATTATAGGTGGCCAAAGCCTGTTCGTACTGCCCCGAAAGGTGCTCGTAGTTCGCCCATTCTTGACGGGCCGACTCTAGCTGGCTAATGACATTACGTAAGGTCGCTTCAGTATTCTCAGGGAATTGTTGTGTAATACTGTTAAGCGTTTCTTGCGCTTGATCATAATTCGCTTTAGCTTCACCGTAAGCTTGCTTCAGACCTTCAAAATGCGTTGCTTGACTGTCATACATCCGCATCTGGTTATCAAACTGGTCTTTTATCCGCTTACAGGTACCTTCCCAGTTTTTAATTTGCTGGTCGTTCATCTGAGAAATATTCGATACATGGCTCTTATAGTCCTTGTTCTCTTTCTCAAACTGCAGTATTGCAGACTTAGCCGTGCGAACTTCATGAAGCGCGGTTCTCAAATCATCAATATTTAAGCCCTGCAGCTCTTCTAATACCGTGTCGTGCTTTTTGTTTATTTCAATTTGGGCAGCGATATCATTCCATTCTTTAATGGTTACACTCGGAGCCTCTTCCCTAACTGGTAGTTTTTCCAGTTCTTCAATCTCTGCAGATAAATGGAAGTGGTGCTTACAGCTCGGGCACTCTATAGTGTGTGAAGCCTTAAGCTCTTGAATGCGATTATAACGTTCGTGTTGAGCCCACGCTTCGGTAAGTGCCTCGACTTCTGGCCACTCGGCGTTAGGTTCACAAGGCTTGCATTGCGCTTCTAGACGCAAGAACTCAGCTTCAACCTTCACCGCTTTATCAAGGTTATTCTGAAGGTTCAGTTCCACGGTGGTTAACTGGGATACTGTACTTGGCATACCGTTAGTTAACGTCGGGAACTCAGGGGCTTTCATCGTAGGCGATAAAAGCTGTGGTTTTTCTGGGTAAATCGGCTCTTCGGGTTGTACAGGTTTTGTTGGCTCCGTTGGTACCGAGACCGCTTTTGCCGTTAGCCAGTTTTCAAGACTCGTTTTGTACGTCGATAACGCGTTCTCGATATCCGCTTTAGGAGTTTGAGGTTGCGTAGGCGCCACAGGCTCTACCAAGTTCTTTTTGTGCGTGTCGATAACCGCACGCAGTTCTCTAATCTCTCCGGCCATATTATTAGCAAGCCCATCCATCTGCGTAAGGCCAGCTACCGAATCAATCATTTGTTTACGTTCCGTTGGGCGCATATCCGCAAGCGCTTGAATATCACCTTGAGCGCACCAGTGAGCAATTCGGAACACATCAAAGCCATAACCCAGGGTTCTAACCACCCACTGATTAACCGGCTTGGTACCACTTACGATAGGCTCACCTTTGTGGTGTACCTCAGATTTAGATTTGGTACGGTTAATAGTGTAAGTCTCACCATTGATAGCAATAACAACTTCTACCTTCATTCGCTTGTAATCGCCAGCAATGCCGCGAAGTGCTTTGTTACCAAAGAGGGCAAAGCCTACCATTTCAAAGTTAAGTGATTTACCTTTGCCGTTCGCGCCGGTGATCAAGGTTGAACCCGCATTTAGTTCCAACTCGTTTTTAATTGTTTTGCCGTTCGAGAACGTTAAGTCATATTTAATTGAAGAAAGCATTATTCAGCCTCCGCGCTTAGGTCCATAAACTGGCCCCAAAGTTGATTCGTAGTTTCAGTTGAAACGTCGTGTTCCGCCATTGTCGATTTGAAGATACCTTCTAAGTCGAAGCTATCGAGATTAACTTCCAGTTCGTCGTCTTTATTTTCCGACACACGTTTGAAAGTCAGGCTCAAACAATCCACTTCTGCAATTGGGGCCTCCGTTGGTAGAAGCGTGATTCGAAGGTTCATGTTTTTGAACTTATCAGGGTCAGCTTCTAAGGCCGCGGTTGCTTCTTGAAGCGAGAGCGTTATGTAGAGCTGGTTATTTGGGTCCTCGGCATGCGAGTAGGGTTGCATAGAGCCGGTAACCCAGACTGGCGTATCACCTTCCATAAAAATACGGGGGGTATGATAGTGGCCAGTGATAACCGCAAGTGCTGTTTGCATTTCTTCAAACGGGATCAAGTTATCTGTCGCTGAGCTATCTTCACTAAAAGCAAGAATGTCCCAATGACCAAAGGCGAAGAAACCTACCGGTGGCTTAATCTCTGCCGCAATTTCTTTCGCAGTTTTAAAAGGGTGCCACGGGTAGAAAACAAAGTGCTCTTTATCAATGGTTAGTTTGAGTGCGCTTTCTGAAACAACATGAATATTCGGAACGTGAGCCACAAGCTGTGTAAATACATCAAACGAGCTTTTGAACTGGGTATCTCTCGAAGCGTCATGGTTGCCGCGAATTATCACGAACTGACGGTCAGGATAATTACTGGCCGCGAGGCGATAAACGTCGGCCGCAAATAAAATATCTTCTTCAGGAACGCGAAACTTATCAAACAAGTCTCCCATACAAACGTGAAGCTTATACCCTGGCGCATTTACAATGCCGGCAAAGGTATCTTTCACCATTTCTTCGCGCTCACCTTTGCGGTGTGTTGGTACGCCGGTATTAAATTTACGTGCTAGGTGAGGGTCACCTAAGGTCTGAACAAAAGAGGGGAGTTTAATTAAATCGTTTAGCGATTCGATTGGTTGCATTTGCATCGTCAATTTCCTAAATAAAAGTTTATATTATGGTTTCATAAAAACTAAAAAGTGAGTTAATCCTGAACGGCCTGAAACTTGCCCAAATAGTGGTTTAACTGGACATAGAGGAAGTATCTCTTTGAGTTTTATTTGAGTTTCATTCCATTTGAAAACAAGTGTTCCCCCAGGTTTCAAAACTCTTAAGCACTCATTGAATCCTTTGTTCAAATCTTCTCTCCAATCATTACCTAATTTACCATATTTTGCGGCAAGCCAACTTTTAGGACCTGCTCTCTCTAAATGAGGTGGGTCGAAAGCTACAATGTTGAAAGTGTTATCAGCAAAAGGAAGTTCTCTAAAATCCATTAAAGTGTCGGGTTCAATTTTTATAGTTCGAGTCCCATCCGATTTATGCGTTCTATCTGTAACAGTTATAGTCTCGTTTCTAATATCACCATATACTGCAGAGGGGTGGGCTTTATCCAACCACCACATACGAGACCCTGAACAAGGGTCTAAAACTGTTTTTTGCATCGTCAATTTCCTAAATAATAATTGAGGGGACTTGGCCCTCAGTAAAGTTAACTCTAATTTTCCAGTTCAAATCTGGGCTGAAATATGGCCAGTATTCGAGTACAAATCTTTTAATATATGGATAGACACTAACAGCGTGTCCCATCACAGCAAAGCATAAAACTCGGTAAGCCGCATTAGGGTTCCTAAGTTCATTAAAGTCTTCAAACTCTTCGGATTCTTCATCTGGTTCCCAAGGTTGAACAATTCGGGGTATAAAATGCTGGTCTGTTATATGTCCTTTTCGCCACAACAAAACCAGCTTTGCCAGCCTAGCATTCCTCCAAATTAAAGTATTAATCTCAGTTTCAGCGTGTAAGGCCCATCCACAAGTAACCTCAAGCATAGGTTTATCTCCACGTAAATTGAAACTGCGTGAGTTCTTCAAAACGCATAGACTTCTTAGGCCAGCTTAGAATTAGGGATGCTGGTACTTTAAACCAGCCATCAATACTTATGAAATGGAGGTAGAAATAGTAGAGTCCCCCAGATTTGGTTACCTTGGTTGCTTCGCGCCATTGACGTTTCTCAATTCGAGAGAAATCAAAGCGGGAACTTTCAGCAATACTTTTTACTTCCGCGTAGGCCGTTAAACCTTTTTCGGTAACAAGATAGTCTGAGGGTTTTGATGAAACGATACGTTTGCGAACGCGAGACTTGTTTACATCAGCATGATCTTCGAAGCGATATACATGAGCGCCCAGCGCTTTCATATTCTCTTCGAAGATATCTTCGGAGGGTTTACCAGTGTTTTGCATCGTCAATTTCCTAATTGTATAAAACTTATTTTGTTTTATTTAGAGTTAATACTCTTTTAGGTTTATCACCTTTATCATCTGATGTTGACTGGCGTGTGCCGCGTCCCACTTTCTGATTTATGATAATCCCTTGCTTCTTGTTCTTACGTCGAGAGCGTAAGTACATAGAATGTAGTTCAACCATTCTCTTTCGAGCATGGTCCGCTTCGGACTCGGTTACTCTACCGTCAGGTTTTCCCCAAAGGTTAAAGCGCTGCGCACCAGTACGAATACGATTGAGGTATTTTATAGAATTAACGTGAAAGCCTATCGCATCGTATAGTTCTCTTGAGCTGACTTTCTTAGGAGAAATAACCGCACGAAGTTGCTCATAAATATCTCTACTTAACGGTTTGTTAGTTAAGATTCGGAATTTATTTTTACGACAATAAGTGACCACCCAAAGCCAGCAATGGATAGGTTTTTCAAATTGTAATTTTTTAGAATTATATTTAAGGCTTACACCTTCAATTCCAAAAGTGGCGTTATCCATGCTCAACTCGTCAATTCATATTTTAAAAAGGCTCCTAGTGGAGCCTTTATAATTATTATATTAATTAATAGGTATTATGCTTAATAATACCGTGTTATGCAACGTTAGTAGTAACGACAAACAATTTATTATTAAGTAAGCTGATAAGTCGGTTTTGAATTTCTGGATGTAATTTAGAAATATATGGATGTAATTCAGAAACTTGCGGAGACCCAGCCAAAGCTTGAAATACATAGGCTTTCAAATTTCCTGGCACTTCTTCAAGACCTGTGAACATCGTACTGTGGGAGAGCTCTTTAGCCCTTCTCACATCCTCAACCCAGCGATTAAAACGTTCATCATCTAAATAATATTTATAAACTGAACGGACACCTACACGTTTCTTTTCTCTACGATATTTCATACCAAACGAAGTAAGAACGCGGCGAACGAACTCATGACGCTTCTTGTCGGTATCACATAAAGGCATGCGGATACCTTGAAGGATTTCTAAATCCCTTGCATGGGCTAATAGAAAATCAAAAGCACGGTCTTTTTCTAAATCCGTTATTTCACGGCCATCGTAGGTGGGGATATCATTTAGAAATATCACACCTAAATGGTAGAAGAAGCCACGGCCCAAGCCTTGGTGATCTGCAAACGCCGTTTTATCTTTATCGTGTCGCTTAGTATCGAAACGATTAATCATATCGATAAGGAACAGGTCGTCATTGTTAGCACCCAGCATCAAACCCTTGCGTCTACCATTGAGAGCCTGTGTTGACATAGTAACTACATCGTTCAGTTCATCCCCAGCCTCGAGGCCAAAGAGTCGCGCTTGACGTTTCTTAAGTAGCTGGCGTTGTTCCTCTGCGTTTTTCAAAGTCTGGTTATCTAAAATTTCAAATTCTTCGTCCGTTAACAGCTCAGTATCCCTAAGCTTTTGTTTTTCAACTTCTCGAATCTGATCTGTTAGTTCATCCATCAACATTTTCAAATTGTAGCCCTCATCAGAGGCCAGCGTATAAAGCGTGTTAATGTTGTAACCTTCATTTTCTAAAGCGTTTATCAAATTTTTAGAAAAGTGATTGAGTTTATTATTTTCAAAACTCTTAAGTTGACCATACCAGTCCGACCAACCATGGTCGTTTATTTTCAAACGTTCTGTTGCATAATCATATTCAGAAATAAACTGCACACAGAGTTTGTTATCTATGGTGTTACGGTTCCCGTATATCTCTTTTTGAACGATTTCTAAAGGCGCGGTTGGATAGCGTCTCGCATTATCGAGGTACATAACATGGTAGTCGGTACATTCACGAACGCGGCTCATATGCTGCAAACAATCCGAAGGTAAATTACCCGCCATCTTTGTGAAAAACGCGAACGTCTTTTTAAACTTCGCACCCATTTCAGTCGCATCGATTGAGTGGCCGGTACCCATAGAAGGTGAAGACATAAAAATATCATCGTCTTTTAAGTTGCCATTCAAATCACGAATAAAGGCTTGTACATCCGGTGTCTGAGAATTGTTACTCGTTATGGTGATAACACGACGACCATTAATCTCCGTCATGAAGTGTTCATGCTCTAGCTGACTATCCCCACCCATTTCCTCAATAATCGTGGCCGCTTTCTTAAGCACATCCACTTTAGAATTCGAAGCGTAGAATAGGCCTGTAGTCTTGGCCTCACACATCAAAGCTTCTACGAACGCTGAAGTATCCCCTTTACCATCGGTATCTTGGTACAAGGTCACTTGTCGCTGTTGTTCCTTCGCGGGACGGTATTTATTAACAATAACGTTAATCGTGCGGTCTTCAGGGAGAATACCAAATTGCGGGTCTCTCATTAGGTCCACGAACTCTTTGTTCAAGTCGGCGTCCATACAGACTACGAACTTTGCTCCCGCAATAATCTCACGTAAGACTTTTAAGCATGCTGCCGGCTTATCAACGGTTGTCGCTTTTATCGCACGCACAAGCTGACAAACCTCATCCATGATCACAATGTCGTAGTTCTGGCCTTGTAGCTTGTATATCGAGTTAAGACAGATACCTAAGCGCTTCTGCATACGTAAGGAGTGCAACCGTTCGCTTTCTATTTCGTTATAGTCTGCAAGATTGAACTGCTTAGAGAGTGAGTTAACTAACGAGATTAGCTGGCTGATAGCGATAACTCGACCATCGAAGTCTTGTACCTGTTTCTTAAGCATGTAGGTCTTACCGGTACCTTTCTCACTTTTAACAAGTGTAATACCTGGGCGTAGTCTTAGCTCTGGTAGATAGCGTTGGTCTATTACCATCGCTTTATTATCAAATTCTTCCAGTCTAGATTCGGTGGCCTCGGTCTTACTCATAAAGGTTTCAATAGACTCACGCAGCTCAAAGTTTCGCTCCCCCTCCACAAACGAGTGAATCGTAGGATTGTAGTCACCATAGCGGCCAGCGTTAGCGTAAAACTTGGCTTTTGAATAACCTTTCTCAGGGCGTAGTGGGTCTTGCAACTGAGCGCCATCATAAAGCGTTGGATTTAAGAACGCTTCAAGCACACTGGTAATACGACCATCTTCAAATTCAAGAATATCCGCAGGGTGAAGTATCTTGTTCTCATGCGCCTTAACAATCTTCATGGCCTCGTCACGAGAAAGCGGCATTTGCGTGTAATGCGTGGTGTTCACCATTCGCTGGACTTTTATTTCTCTGAATTCAGAGACACGGTTTATAACGTCCTCAGATTGCTTTTCCAGCTCAACCACACGACGGAATTCTTTATCTTGAGTTGGGGTGTAGTCTTTAAGTAGTGTGGTTTTTAAAGAGCGTTTAGCTCTGCGGTTAATTTCACCTTTTGGTAACTTCTGGTAGAAAGATTCTTGTACTTTGATGAATGCACCGGCTTCGAAACATAGACGTTCTGGCTGGAAAACCGAGGTATCAAAAATCGTTCTTGGTAGTCGTCCACCGCTAGCACTTACTTTAATATGGCCTAACCCAGCCATCCAGCAGCGCTTCTCAAGCATTTTACCAAACCGAGCAATATCTTCCCCTTTATCAACGAGCATATAAATATGGAAGCCATCCGCGGGGCGAATTACTTTATTGGTTTCTTTGTCGAACAATGACGTTGAAGTACTGTATGTTCTGATATAGTCCGTGTTGTTTAGTTCTAGTTCTGGAACCGCACTATTCAGATGCGTTAGGAAATCTTCGGGATTGGTAATTTTTAGCTTAGCGTGCTCGTCTTTATCGTAATCGAATAGGATTAGACTTGGACCTTTTGTGATCATAGATTTCGAAGAACGTGTGCCATACACACCGGTTTCATCTACGTGCACTGGATATTCATAGCCACGGCGCTCAAACTCGTTACTGGTTAGGACCTCTACAAACTCGTGGTCCGTATCCATAACGCCAGGGGTAAAACACTGGTTAGGCTCTAGGCTTTTTATAAAATCGGGTAACTGTGAGAGTGTTAGCTGCACTCGTTTTGCTATACCTGTCACCATCTTAGGTGCATCACTTACAATTTTACCATGCTCCATTCGTAGCTCTTTGGTGAGCACTCCGGTGGAGTTCGTAAAAAGTGTCAGGTAAAACGGTTGTTCTACTTGGTTAGCCATCGTCAATTCAATCCAAATTGTAGCGGCCCTCTAAGTGAGGACCAACTTCATCAAAGTTTACTTAGATCTGCAGGGGTGTAATCAACAGACTTAAGCACTTTGCCAGCAGCATAGCTTTTACCATCTAGGTCCGTACTTTCTTCTTTAACCTTTACGGCCCAGAGTGCGGTACCTTCATTTTTATTTTTATTGGTAAGTGTTACAGGTTTTGCTTCAACACTAACACCCAGTGCGGTGTAGTGGTCGAGTGTCGCTTGAACGTTATCGTCGTTGCATAGCTTACTCATATTTGAGTGATGAACAATATCCCATGCTTTTAGGATATCGAAGTTTAGTTCTTCGGAAGCTGATAGAAGTGTTTCTATGATGTTGAGTTCACAAGGTTCTTGTTCGTCTAGAACGATATCGAACTGAACATATTTACCAAACAACACATAGAGGCTATCCACAATAGCATCTATTTTATCTACTCGGGTTTCTGCGCTGAAAAGCTCCTGCATTTCTTCGCGATATAAGTCGAAGTGTAGTTGATAGTCTTGTGCGCTATAGGGCACACCTATTGGCAAGTCAAAAGCGGTTCTGAAGTCAGTAATATCGCTGAAAAACTTTTTAAAGATTTCAGGCGTTAAAAAGTTATATTTAATACCGTCAAGTAGCATCGTCAATTTCCTTTAATTTTTAAGTATGAGACCAGCATTATAAA
>CEPQ01130623.1_pt1 | contig 45370 bp, 66 predicted proteins | sample 530411 | NCBI WGS metagenome assembly CEPQ01 (sample SAMEA2620039, study PRJEB7988) | marine metagenome | isolation source: saline water (ENVO:00002010), including
GTGGAACGGATGCAGTTGTAAAGAAAAGAAAGCCCCTTTATGTTAGAGCCGAAGGAAATAGCGGTCAATCATTATCTAGTCAAGTAACAGTAACATATAGCACAGAAATAGAAGATAACTATAATGCTTTTAATCATACAACAGGTGAACTTACTTGCCCTTACGATGGTTCGTTTGTAGTTGAGTATCAACACCAATCAGATACAACCGTAAGTGCAGGTGATAGATTTATTTCTGAGATTAAATTAGAGGGATCTAGAAAACAAGTAACGGTATCAGAAGCTCAATCTACTGGGGGTAATTTCTTTTTTACTAATCCTGGAAAGAAAACAATAGATTGCCTAGAGGGTGAAGTCATAAGGACAGATGCAGTCTTTGCTGGTGGTGATTCCATGAAAGCATCTACTTCTGAAGTATTTATTGAGATAAAAGAAAAGCTAGACTCTAACGTAACAGTATCTCCTTTTGGAAAGTGCCAGACAAAATATCTAAGTGCAAATGTTACTACCAATACAACTGGCATTGCAGATCTTGGTTTCAATAATCTAGAAATTGGAAAGATGTACAATTTAAAAATCCAAGCCAAAGGTCAAAGGAATATTTCTGGTGAAGACAATTGGTCACTTATTTGTAAAAACTCAGGTGCATCAGATGGAGATACTTTAGCGGTAACTGAGTTTAGTGCGAATAGAAGTTCAACCACTCGAAGCTATATATTCACAAGTATGTCTAGGGAGTGGACAGCAGGATCAACATCGGTCACTTGCGATATCTCAAGTATTTCATCAGGTTCTTCAATACAAGGCGATGGAACATCTGGAGAAACCTATGTAACTCTTTGCACATCTAATATGGAAGAAACAACGGAGTGGAATTAATGAAATATATCTTATTGCTATTACTACCTATTAATCTGTATGCAGTAACACTTTTAGAAATCATAAATAAAGATGGCCAAGCGTTATCTAAAAAGTTTGAAACAGAAGAGCAAGCTGATGCATATGTGATTGCTAACAAACATAACTGGGGTATTGATGCTGGATGGTACAGAGAGAGATGCGATAATTATATTAGCACTAGAGGTGCAATGGATGAGCTTGATGTACCTGTCATCGAGTACAACTGCCCTGCCACGTATAGCATTTCTAAAAGCGATATTACGCAGCAAGAACTGTTCAAAAAGATAAAAGGATTAGCTTCCCAAAATATAGCTTGTGGAGAGTCTGTAAAAGCTTTTGTAGGCGCTATAAACATCACTAAGGGATTAACCAATACTCAGATAAGCCAAATGATACAAACGTATTCTACGGTAAATGAACTGCTTTCAGGGGGTGCTCTTGATACAGCTATTGAAACCCTGCAAGCTATGAGTGCAGATGGAGTACTTGTGACGGAAACAGATAAGGCATTAATAGTAGCTGAGATTAATAAGTGCAAGGCGGTATGGGAATGAATAAAGAGTTTATTGACTGGGCATTCAAGGCATTAGCTGTTGGATTAGCTACATATTTCCTTACTCAATTTACAGAAATGAAGAACTCAGTCTTATCACTTAACACAAAGATGGCCGTGCTAATAACAGAAGCAAAGTATCAGAAAGATCAAATAAAAGAAAACAAATTAGAAATCAGAGAAATCAAGGATAGATTACATGGACGTTAAATCAGAGCTTAGGGATGCGCAGCTAGAACTTGTAAATGGAGAAAAAACACATTCAGTTAACAAAAAGGGAATGGTTTGGTTTGATTATTCAGCGAACAAGATAAAGGCATTTTTTAATGCAACAATAAAAGAGTTAGTTACCTCTGATGAACTTGGATCTACCGTTGATGGTCTTCCTAAGATAATAAGTCAAGAGTCAGAAATTCAAATATCTCCTGCAAACACTGTAGTTAACGACATTAGTGGAGATAGGCTTAGTTGGACAGATATACCAGGTCTTTCCCTGAGTGTAACCCATGGTGGTGGCCCGATGTATATAAATATTTCAAATGATTTTGAACATACTGATCAGTTCACAGGCAACACAACCCCATCAAGAGGTCATGTTAAGTTCCAAAATGCTGGATCTGTTGGAGTTGGTCATATTGGAATTTTTGTAGGTTCACAATTAATTGATACAACATCAGTCTATTATGATTCATCGCAAACAATAACAATAAAACCAACGATGCTTATACAATCTGCTGGGACTTACACTGTGAAAATAAGATTCAAGCATGATGCAACACATTTTGGAGGGTCTACAACTCCGACGTTGAGATATTACCCAATGAAATTAAAAGTACTTCATACATAAGGACAACTAAATGGAACAATTACAATTCGGATTAAGAAAACCACAGACCAAAGATAAAGGTTCAGAATTCTTCCCTGCCTTAGAAGAACTATTTGACTGGGTTGTGGCCCATAAGCATACAGGTTCAGATTCTCAATCATTATCAGTAACAAACATAGTAAGAGAGACAGTTACCTTATCTAGTAATGATTGGACTGGTGTAACTCAAGGGTTCACTCAGGTTGTGGATATGCCTAGTGGTTTATCTTTAAATAATACTGTCCCAACCTTTAAAATAGTTAGTGGATCACAAGAGGGTACGAGAATTTATCCAACAGTAAACAGAATAACTGATACTCAATTTGAGGTCATTATTAACGATAATTCTTTTGACTTAGAGGTTAGCTTTATATGAGTAAAACTTTTCCAGTTAACAATTTTTCTGGCGGCCTAGTAGATTACATCTTTAACAATCCACCTCCATTTAATATGGCAGAGATTTGTGAGAATTTCCTACCCTTGCCTGATAATTCAATTGAAGTACGTCCAGGGTCAACCTTTTATAATCAAGATAAACCTAGATATTGTACTGGTAGGATCAATAAGATCTTTAAAGTTCAAAGTGAACTATTAGCTATTTCTTCTCAGTCTCTCTATAATTCTAGTGGTGAGATATTTGGACCTACAGGAAACAAGGCATTCTTTGATGGTTTTAACCTTTCTAAGTTCTCAGTAGCTAAACTAGGAGATGAGTACTTTGTTTCTGATAGTAATTACTCACAACCTGTAAAGCTTTACAAAAACCAAACTAATACAACAGTAATGAGAACAGCAGGACTTCCAGAGATATCTACTACACCTACTGGTACTCCATCTAATGATGACTCTAAGAGCTATGTATATGCAGTTGTATTTAAGCAGACCTACTATACTGGAAGTACTTTAAGGGTAGATTATGGAAAACCTTATTACTTCTTTGTAGACAATGCTAGTGACTTCACTCAGGCCAGTAGAAAAATAGACCTATCAAACTTACCAGTAATCACTAACGGTATTACATCTAATTACGATACAAGCAATATTGTTTTAGAAATATACAGAACGACAAGTGATTCAGGAAACACATATTACCTCGTAGATGAAGTAATAAACGGTGTAAATACCTATGAAGACACCACAACAGATGAAGCAATTGTTAATAACAATATTACTCTTTATGTCAATGATGGGAGTGTTGATAATGATGCTCCACCTCGTGCTAAGTATCTTGTAAGATCAAATAACGCTATCTGGTACCTTAATGTAAAAGAGAATGGAGAGGTTAGATCTAATAGATTAAAGCAATCAATCCAAAATGATGGAGATAGTGTTCCTGCCGATTTCTTTACTGAGGTAGACGCAGATATAACTGGCGGTGGTTCAATCAATGATCGTTTAATAGTATTTACTGATAGTAAGACATATAGAGTTGATGGAATCCTATCTGAGTCTGGATCAGGTTCATTGACTCCTGTAAACATCTCAGAAACTTTTGGATGCACTAGTCATGACTCAATTGTAAAGACTAATGAGGGCCTTTATTTTATCTCTGAGGATGGTTTTTGTTTCACTGATGGTTATAAGGTTATAAAGATTTCTGATCATATAAATGAGACCCATAGAGCTATCTTAAATTATATTCCCTACATCAACGGTGCCTATGATGCATTTAATAGGAGGATCTATTGGTCCTTAAGAGAGTCAACGGAGGATAACGATACAATCATATTTTATGATGAAAGAAAGAAAGGCTTTTGGAGAGTAAAAGGTACTACAATGTATCCAACCTCAATTATCTATGATGATAACCTTATAAGAGCAGATAAGTATGGTTACATATATGAGCATGATGATTCACTTTATACTGATCTAGTTTATAGCGCTACTAACCCCACAAGTGAATGGGTAGAAGAACCTATCATCTATAGATGGAAGTCAGCAGCATGGGATCTTGGGTTCTATAATCTATATAAATGGATCACTAAAATAACTGTAGCAGGAAAACCAGATACAAACGTAGATTTTGCAGTTAGAACCTATAATGAGGGTTCAGTTGATTACAAAGAACTCACCTCTACTAATTTTAGACCAGAACTTGAGTGGAGTGATGAAACTCTTGAGTGGAGTGATGAAACTTTACTTTGGAATGCAATAATATTCCTTAATAAAACAAGACGTTTTCCTAGAGGTTCACTAAGAGCAAAGCACAGACAAATAGAGATAACTAATGCTTATATAGAAATCAAATCATCAGTTGAGGATACTAATTCATACGTAACGGTTAATAGTTCTTCTAAGGCCATATCATTAGTAGCTCCAGATGATTACAAATTCGGATTAAATTATGAGGGATACAATATTACAATTGATCAAAAGGATTATAAGATTCTTAGTGGTTCGGAAAGTGCTCTCATTGTTAGTGATACTTCTAATACACTTGTTGACGGAACTTACCCTTATTCAATCAAAGGATATCCCAAAGGCCAAAGAGCACATATCCACAATCTTGTCCTACATTATACCTTACTAGATGACGATGGAGGGTTTCCAGAATGACAAATTCTAAAAGCTTCCTACTGAACACAAGGGATATGAAAGATATCTACATAAGAGACAATATGGAGCTTATAGAGAATAAAATAAACGAGCTTATTGACACCTCAGAGAGCGCTACAAGCGTTCAAGAAAGCTTCCTATGCAGAGATGCCTTATTGGGTCTTAGAGCTGTTAGACGCTATTATTTTGATACTGTAAAGCTATGTGATCCATCAGCTACTTACTTTGATGCCTGTGTCTATGGGATAACTCTAGCTGGTAATAGTAAGAATACTAAAACTAAAATTGTCACCTATGGGATACTAAAGGATACCAATCTAGACTTTTCACAAGATGAGGTATTATACTTAAATACAGATGGTTCCATCACAAATGTAGCACCCAGTACAACATACAAAACAATAATCGGTTATTCACTAGGAAATGGTGAGATCTTTATCAACATACAACCACCAATAGAAGTATGAATCTACTAGCACAATATATCTACAATCTCTTTTTAGCTCTAGACCAACTAATAAATACTGTTATTCTTTTTGGTCATCCTGATGAGTCAGTGAGTTCTAGACTTGGTAGAGCAATTGGAAAAGAGAGATATTTCTGGGTAGCTCCATTAAGGGTCTTAGTAGATGCAATATTCTTCTTTGATAAATCTGTTTTAGATAATGGTTATGTGATGAAGCATTGTGAAAAATCAATCATTCCTTATGAGCAATTAAGTATAAATGAATTCAAATATGAGCTTTGGAGTTGGGAGAAATAAATGAGAAAACCTACATGGTTAGAAGAGAAAGAAGCAATAGAGGAAGAGCTAGATCTACAAGAAGAACAGTTCATATCTGAAAAGCAATTAATGAAATGGTATAATCAGGCCATAGATAAGTGTGAAGCACATATACATAATTTGAATGAAGACTGGTTTTTAACTGACTCTCCTTTTATCTTATCTAAAGACGTAAAGAGTTATGATCTACCTGATAATATCTATGGTGTATCTATAAGATCTTTTCATTATATAAGTTCAACAGATGAGTATCCGTTAAATCGTATTGTAAATATCAATGATACCTTAGATGAAAACAATATTATCTCACATGATCAATATAGCTATATGGTATTCAATTCGGAGGCAAATGGACCTCAGGTAAGATTCTATCCTACACCAACTAAGGACTACTTATCAGAAATCACTATCAATTACATTAGAAATGCAGCTCGGCTAGAATACGATATCGTGCTTAGAAATGAGCAAGAAATAGATATACCTGAATTTAGTTCTTTTTGTAGACAATATGTAATCTGTAAATGCCATGAGAAAGAAAAGCAGTGGCAATCATATCAGGTAGCAAAGGCAGAATTAAATGAATTAGAAAACCTTATGAAGCAAACATTAGGTAAGAAAGAGAAAGACGGACAATCAATGCTAACACCAGATATGGAATCAGCAGAAGAATACGGATTATTTTAAGGAGAATACATGGGATTATTATTTGCAGCATTAGGTAAGAATACTCCATCAGCACCAAGGGAAACTAAAAGACCTGATAGACCTGATCTACTAGATGAAAATAACTTTATGAAAGATCAGTTCAGATTAAGTAATCACACTAACCCTTATGAGTCTATAGGTGGAGATGCCCTTAATAAATTATATGAGAGAGCTACAAGTGAGGGACCTACACAGTCTGCTCAATATTTAATGGATCAAAACAATGCTCTTACTAATCAGGCAAGATCAAATCAAAAGCAACAAAATGCAGGGCAGTTCCAATCACTAGTAAATAATATGGCCATGCGTGGTGGAATGGATAGAGGGTCAAGACTTAGATCTATGAATCAGATGAATAGAAATAACATGATGAGCGATCAAAATCTTAACGTAAACAGACTTAATAACGAGATGGATATCTTGCAAAAAGATGAAGCATCAAAGTTTAGTCTACTAGGTCAAATGCCAAGTAGAACCCTTGATTATGCAAACTATGAATTAGGTAAAGATAAATTTGATATTGGTAACTCTATCAACACAGCTAACAACTACTACAATCAAGATATGTCTCAATGGGCAGCTCTAAACAGTGCTAACCAAGCTAAATGGGCAGCAGAGAATACAGGTGGTCTACTTGGTAAGGGTGGATTTATGGGATCAGGAATTAAGCTTTAAGGAGTAATATATGTGGCAATACTTAGTACCAACAGCATTAAATGCATTACAAGAAGAATCGAACAAGAATGCACAGATTCAACAAGATTACATCAATAGAAAATACTCTCCATGGGTTAATGGTTCGAGTAGAGAGTTTAGCAATCAGACTAATATGGGTAATACTTTATCTCAAGGCTATGGAGCTTATAATGCTGCTCAAGATGAAAAGCAAAGACGAGATGAATATAGTAGCTTATTTAGTGCCTTAGTGGCTGATGATTCTACAGAACAAATGAGAAGAAATCTATTTAAACAAACACAAACTAAACCAGTAGTAGATGGAATGGTTAATACATCAAATGATCCAAGCCTTAGATCTGCATTTCAATATTTGGCTTAAGGAGATATAATGGAACAATCAACAGCAAGAGAAATGTTAGAGAAAATCATAGAAAAACAAGCCAACCCTAAACCTGATTCTAATCTAGCAAGACTACAACAACTAATAGATGCCAAAGAGGATGCCACGTTAAATGCTCCTATACTTAACCCAGAAACTATGGAAAATCATGTTGACACTAAGTTTAGTAGTGGGCTTATAGATGACTTAACAGGTTCTAAGATAGCCTCAAGAATTACTCCCGAAAAGATGCCAGAGCAAAAGGTTCAAGAGGCAATACAGAATAGATTAAGAATAGCAAGCCAAGGCCCTAAGACAAATCTAAACACAATGCTAAGAGTGGTAGATCAAGCGAACAAAACTAAAAGAGCTGCTGATGTTAATAACAGATTAGATCTAAAGGAGAAAAATAAGGCTACTCAAGATCTGTCGAAGTCTTATCAGAAATCAAGAAAAGAGTTAACGGAGTTTAATCGAGGTGTTTCTGATATTGAGCAAGCTATGACTACTGGGAACATCGCTGAAATTCAGAACAAAATGTCTAACTTCGCAAGAACTATTGGTGGAGAAAAAGGTGCTCTTTCTGAGGGTGATGTACAAAGAGTGTTTTCTGATAACGTGTTTACACTTTGGGGAAAAGCGAAAAACTTCTTTACGGGCGAGACTGATGCAAAGGTAACAGAACCACAACTTCAACTTTTAAGAAAAATAATTGCTAGAGCAAAGAAGCTAGGTCAAGAGGCATTTGAGTCAGATTTTGAAAATATTAGAAGTAATGCCCTGGCAGCACTACCACACCACACAGGTCTAAGAGGTCTTGGTGAAGAGGGTGTTAATAAGTTCCATGAAAATGCCATGAGAGATCTAAATTTCAAAAGAAAAGGCTTTGCAACTCCTCAGATTGCTGAAAAAAACGAAAGAAAAGAAGTACCAAAAACCTCAACAACATCAAGTCCAAAAGCACAACCAGTTAGCTTTAAAAATGAAAATGAAGAATACGAATATCTAATGAATAAATATAGAAGGTAATATGGATCTTACACCAGAACAAAAACAAGAATTAGCTGAACTTAGAAGACTTGAGGAATTAGAAAAGAGATTTAACAGCACACCCAAACCAGTATCTCCTAGAGAGTCTCACAAGGCTTTATATGACGCTGTAGACACTGGAAAGGAGCTATTAGGTAAAGCCCTTGATGGGGCTGGTAGAGTCCTTGATTATGCTGGTGGAAATGCCAGAACAGCTATTACAGATGTTGGAGATGAGGTATTTGGGGATGGAGAGTTAATAGATGGGAAAGACTATTCTAATGCTTTAAAAGGTAAAGCTCCTACTTCATCAGAGATACTTCAAAGACTTGGTGCTAGTGATGATTGGAAAACAACGGTGGCCGGACTAGGATTAGATATAGCAACGGACCCACTAACCTACCTAACCCTTGGTGCTAGTTCACTTGGTAAAGCTGGTAAAGCTTTAAGAGCATTTGAAAAACCAACTAAAGGATTAGCTAAATCTATTCATGCAGCTCCATTTAGGAAACTTAATAAGGCTGCTATAGACTATGCTAGAAAGACAGGAATTCCATTAAGTGAGATAAGAAAACCAACTGATATATTATTTGATAATCATATATGGGGTACAGCTAGAGGGGTTGATGAAAAGACATTAAGTCACTTAAAAGAATTATCTCAAAGAAGAAATGAAATAGTAGATCTTTATAAACATGCAAAGGTTAATCCAGACAATGCAACACTACCCCTTAAAAAGCATCTATCAAAACTAACAAGTAGTGATGGAGCATATAATAAGGATATGATTGAAGAGGGAAAAGAGCTTATTAGAAAGACTTATGACGACTTCTCATCACAACAAGGTGGAGTAATTAAAAGACTTGAGAGAAAACCTGAGACAGTAATGAGAGAAGTTAGAGGGCCTAGTATGAACACTCAAATACAGGCTAAAGATCTAATCACTGGTAAACCTATTGAGAACGTGACAAGTGATCCGTTATTTCTTAATTATACAAAATCAACACCTACAAGAAATATATCTAAATCAAGTACTAAGGCAGAATCACCAATGGTAGACTATGCAACTGGTAAGGCCATTACGAAAGAGAATGTTGATGAAGTGGTAGAGGTAATCAAACCTAAAAAGGCTGGAACTCTTCAAGACCTAGATAGAGAAAGAGTTGCACTAAATTCTCAAGTTGATTCAATGTATAGAGATAAAGGCTTTAGTTATACAGATGGAGAGATAAAGCAATTAGATGCTCTAAGAAAAGGAATGAGAGATGAGCAGATAAATGCATTAAATAGAGCAGAGGCAAATGTTCTTGATGAGGGCGCAAGAGTTGGAGATGAATGGGCAGAACTTGGAAAAGAACAAGGTGTCATTCTATCAGGTGCAAAAGGTCTAGGACAAGATGTATCAAGACTAGAAAACCTTGGATCTGTTACACAGGCAGACTCAATCATTGCTGGTGTTGCTGCAACAAATAAAGAGGCCATGCAAGCTCTAGCCTTAAAAAAGCTACTTCAAATTGCTAAGTCAACCCCTGTAGCAACTGGAACTGGAGTACTCTTGAAAAAGGGTGCAGAATCAGGTATGAACGATGTGTTCATTAGAGAGCTACTTAAACGTGCTAATAGAACAGAAGAAACAGGTCAATAATCAGTCACTATATCACCCTATTGGAATCAATCGGTGATGAATAGAAATCCCTAATTCAAAATGAATTACGCAAACTCAAAAAGACAACAAAAAAGCCCTCGAATGAGGGCTGTCTTATTTATAATGGCAATGCTATTTCCTATCTAACAAATAGGAACTCTTTATCTTTCTTATTGTATTTTCTCCATCTAGTTTTCTTTTTAGTCATAGTTGAATTCTCATACATTCTAATGTTTTCTCTGGCCCATGGAGTAATGCCCTCTAACCAATCCTTAGCTCTAAACCCTACAATATCATCACAGTATTCAGGTGGTCTATTATAGCCCTCAGAGGCTTTCTTAGCGTTATATAGATCATAGCTAATACATCTACACTTATTAAACTCTACACTGTATCCACAGCGCTCTACAGGCTTTATATAAGGTCTCTTACCTGTTGCGGTACAACCACTAAGCATTATCAATAATATCATCATAAGTAGCTTCATCATGTTCATCCTTTGCCTCTTCAAGTCTTCTATAGGCAATTTTTCCCTGTCTTCTATCCCAATATAACAACCCCTTTCTCTCTGCATAAAGAAATAATGGAACAAAGAATTCATCATATAGGTACTCAACAGTTGTCTTTATTAACCATCCCTTAATTCCACCAGCAGTTGCAGAACCTAAAAGTTTTTTTAGGGCAAGCTTTACCAGCTCACCCTTTAAGTGCTTTAAGAAAAGTTCTTTTAGTTTTTCTAAAAGGTCTTTCATTAACCCTCTTCACCATCAATTTTATCAATGGCCTCTGCTACTACTTTAGATACCTCTCCTTCTACTACAAGGTAAAGATCATCAATCTTAGTCTCAGTCTTAACAACAGTTCTTTTAACAACTCCATTAACTTCATTAAAAACTTTAAGTAATACTTCCTCAGCTAGATCCAATCCCTCTGCTTTAAGGTTTTCTTTAGCTACTTCTAATTCTTCTTTTACGATGTCCATTACATCCATGTATTTCTCCTTGGTTTGATATGGCCCATTTTGGGCCGTGTAGATATTACAGTTGTGATTGAAAATTATTCTTATTGGGATATATTTGGTGTTATGCGAGTGACGACAATGGGTTTTAATAATCCATCCATTTATAGTTTAGAAAGTTTGTTTAATCTAGACAAGAAAAACCACCTATATCTTAATATTAAAAAGGTCAACTCAACTGTATTAGAGGGTTCTGACATCATTATTACCCCACCCAAAATATCCGGTATCAATGCTTATGAGATAATGCGAAATTATACTGATAAAAAAGTGTGGATTATGTTTATTTATCCTGATTCTAAAAAACCGAAAGAGAGATTTGAAGAAATTAATTTAGCGTTTTCCGATCCGTTAATTGAAGAGTCTTTTAAGTATGGCCTGAAATTCATTTTTCATTTTGGTGTTACAAGATTGGTAATCAAAAAAACAATAGAGAACCTAATTGTTAAGAACACTTTAATAACCAAAGAGAAGAAAAATATAAATGAGATCATTTCAGAATCAATTAGCTCTTTAGGGCATGGAGAACTAATACCCATAACTGATTTACTATTGAAAGCTTATGGAAATACTGGTAAGGAAGCCAGAGAAAAACTAAAAAAGAAAATAAGTTCCTTTAACAAAAGCTTAGATGGTAAAAAGATTTCTAAAATAAAGGGACAAGATTACTACATGCTTGAGGAGCAGTATTGAATCTAGATCTAGGAATACATAAAAGAGAGTATGTTGAAAATGAGCGTTTTAATATAAAGGGTTCCCACTCTACAAATATTAAAAGAATCTTAAATGGTTTTGTCGATTACAAAGAAGATATTTTAAATGAATTTGGACTAGACAATAATCTTAATGGTCAAGATAGATTCTCATTCGCTCTAGCAGCAAACATGTATAATTATATTGAGAAGCTAACGAAGAGAGATATTTCCAATTTGGCTGAAATTAACGGTTATATAAATGGTGTCGCATTTGGACAATTAGAAACTGTTAAGACTATCCAAGAAGAACTATACAGCACCGATGATCAAATACATGCTATATCATCATTTCTAACCAATGCTGTTCAAGACAATTTTACATATTCATTTAGAAAGATTCTTAAACAAAAAACTTATGAAGTTACAATAAAAACAAAAGAGATCTTGCAGGATGATCTAAAAATGAACCATCTGTATGAAAAAAACAGCACCTACCACATGGCCGGAACTTTAAAACACATAATGGAATTAGCTGGCTGTAAAATAATAGGCAATACAGAGATATGGAAAAATCCTATGAATGGTAAGCATAATCTAACAACACTTAGACTGCATTATCATTAAAGAATTCAAATACTGGTAGTACGGCCTTAGCATCACTTAATGCATTATGGTGTTCTAATTCTACACCTAAACCTCTACAAAGCTTATCAAGAGAATACCCCTCAAAAAGAATCTTACCCTTTAACTCATTCTTTGCACTATTAATTTGTTCATTCCAGTTATCTAGGTTCTTTTTTGATGCTGCTCGTTTTCTAGGTTTATTTATCTTTGTTTCGTTGTCTTTAATAAGCTTTAATTGGGCCTTATTTTGGCTTATGTAGGCTTTAGCAAGCTTGGCTGTATCTAAGGTTAATTCATAAGGAAAATGTCTTAGAAACCAAAAATAGAGCTTATCATGGTTCTTATACATCATACACTTTACCATTCTATAATCAAAATCCGCACTACTATGATGAAATAAAAAGGGCATTGCCTCTTTGTTTATACCTGAAATAAATTTTGTAAACTTAACGCAAAGACCCATTGGGTGTTGTTGCTTATTTGAATACCTCCAGGACATTTTATGAACTCTTTCGGCCTCATCATTCCACGTAGTAATAATAAAACCTTTCATATTTGGATGCTCATAATTAGGTGTAAGTGAATCAGGTCTACACTCTTCATAGAATTCATGTTTAATGTCTTTTTCTCTATCATGAACAATACAAGCATAACTGATCACGCAGTTTCTTAAAGGGTCAAAACCAGTTGTTTCAACATCATGGGATGAGATATATCTAGAATTTTCTAGCATAACTATGAATCTTATCTACTGCTGATTTACCATACTGTTGTTCTATGGCCTTATCAATCTTTTGAAACTTTTCACTATCACTTAGACGTTTTGATATAAGCATCTTTACTTTCTCTCTAAGTTTTTTAAGTGCAATATTTTTCTCACAGATTACTCTTTGGAGATTATTAATTTCTAGATTCTTCTTTTTGATCTGCCCTGCTATCTTTTTCTTTTCATCCTCAAAGCCTTTTTTTTGATACTTTAAGTTCTCAAAAGAGATAGCAAGTTTTTCTTTTTGTTGTGCCATAAGGTCGTCAACAAGTTTTCCAATAGCTTCCTTATCCATTTTTTTCCACTCTTTGAATTTCTCTTTTTAAATACTCCATGGCCTTATTTAGATCTTGTAGTTCACTCCCCTTGTAAGGTGCTCTACTGATATATTTAAGAACATTACCTAGGCAGAAATTCAGATTCCATTCTTGGATATATTCTATAGGTTGTGTCTTTCCTTTTCTGTAATGATCAGGTCTAACTGCATTATTAATCTGTATTGCTTTTCTAGTCTTTTCTACTATTGTGTTTTTCATTATGCTGCATCCTCAAAATCTACTTCTTGATATCTAACCTTTTCTATTGGATTACCTATTGCCTCTAAGACGTTTTCAGTAGCATTCCAAAATTTAGTTCTTCCAGTATTCATAAAACGAGAGTCTTCTAGAACTCTATAAACTGCCACTCTGTTCTTTCTATCAATTACTACGAACCAGAACACAGGCCACTCTCCAGTAATTAACATATGAACATAACAGTACATATAAGCTGATAGATCATAATGGAATTCCCATTTTGCTTTTTGCCAGAACTTCTCAATTGATTCTGTAGTCTTTACATCTACAATACCATCTTTAAGACTTAACCTATCTGTTCTAATACGTAGCTTTAAGCCTGTTTTTGGTTCTACAATATATCCTGAATACTCGCTGTATCCATTATTGTTTAAAAGATTCCATGCAAATGAATGCTCTTTTGTGGCCTTTACAGCCTTCTTGGCAGCAGTTAGGTCTATATCTCTAAGAGGAATTCTTTTTGTTCTTGCCACCCTCTTTAAGAATTTAGCCTTAAGCTCTTTTCCCTCTTTCTTTCTAAAATCAACACCAATAGTTTTACAGAACTCAAATTCATCTCTAACAACATGAGGTTCTAATAAAAGAGCGTGAACAAGACTTCCATAGTCCATTGCCCTAAATACTGAGGGTGTCCAGGGTGCAGTCTCTTCATCCTTTCCATTCTCTAGGTAATATCTAAAAGATGCTGATGAGTCGATTGCGTTTTTTAGCTGAGAACTAGAATAGAATTCTTTATCTGCATGATAGTCACTATTACTAATTCCCTCATGGTAGTTTCCTATCTTATCTGTCTTTACTGGTAGTTCTAAATTTTCTCTAATTACTTCTAGTGCCATTATACTTCCTTGTATTGATTAGTTGAGCAGTTTGAATTCATACTCAGGAATTATGCGAACCCAAGAGGCGGTGTACATATAGCACACTTACACATTACTTATTGAGCGCTTATTCGTTGGCCTTACTCGCATTGTTTTAATTTTAAATAGCATAAATTCTTTATCCTAACTCACATATACATGTGCCTGAATTTCTCCATAATGGTATCTTTATTAAACCCAAAATAACCGATCTTTTTATGCCATCAAGCACAACTTCTCTCGAAAAATTTTCATACAAAAAATCTATATCAAAAATAAACTCTCTCTCACTGATTTTAAATTCAGACATTTGTTTTCTAATCTCATCTATAACCATTTCCATCTGTTTAAATCTTTCGTCGTCACCTAGCTTTGTATGTTTGTTTTTCTTCTCTTTTTTTACTCTTTTGTTATTGTTGCTTTTATAAATATTATACTTTTCAGTAGTAGGGAGTGGTCTTGATGTGTACAGCTTTGACTTCTCAATTAGATCACTAAGCACATCATCTCTTTTACCAGAATTGCAATCAAAGCAAAGAGTCCAGAGATTAGATGCTTCACAAGATCCACCATGAGCAAACGGTTTCACGTGATCAACTACCAAGCTTTCTTCTGTCCCACAAATACAGCACTTGTAATCATCTCTTGTTAATATTTTCCACCTGAGACGATTGCTGACTGATCTTAGCCTCATCTCTTACTCCCATAAAGTGCAATAAGCGCACTATCTATAATTCCATCATGAACTATTCTATGCCTACTAGATGCTCTCCAGTCTTCATTAGGCCAGACAGTTAAGGCAGCATGTAGTGCCATAGTTTTTGTATCTCTACGATTACTATTGTTCTTCTTAACCTCTTTGATCTCATAGGCCTTAAAGATTTCTTTTTGCCAATCAACAGCTCTTACTAGTTCAATCTCACCTAGAACAGATTCAATAACACCGATAGTTTCTCCATAGACTTTTCCAAAGCTAAATGTTGCCTTAGCAGAGCTCCCAAAGATTGCATGAAGTTTCTCTCCATAGATCTTTAAGTTAGATAGATCAACTTCACTCATAATATCTGTACAAAAAGAAAGTAGTTTTGGGATATCAGTCTTTCCATCCTTATAAGGCATTGCTGTTTTCATAATGATCTGATTACCCTCTAGGAGAGTTAGACCACCTTTAGAACCGAAATCTATTCCGAGAGTATGCACTATATTGTCCTCATAAGGTTAACCACTACATGAATGAACATAGAAATTCCTACAACTGCACCTAAGACTGCTACTGCTAATACTACTCTCATTCAAACACCTCCAGTAGCGTTTTTAGTTCTTTAATTTCTTTATGTGTTAACTCTAATGTTTGATTCTTTATGGTTACTTTATGAGTGAGTCCGATTGCATATGGTTTAGGTAGGGTTTCGTTTGTCGACTCAGAGTTGACGTATTTATCTTTAATTAAACTAAGCTGATTGCGAGTATAGATCTCATATCCCTTGCCATCAAGGTGTCTAACTTTATAAGTTACTCCAGAGAAACCCTTATTTGAACCTGCTATACAACCATCCCGCCCTGAAATTGTTCTAACGAAATCACCAATCTTTAATAAATCACTCATTACTTTACCTCAACCCATTTCTTAATCGTGATTTCTTTTGGCTCACACTCAGTTAAAGTAAGATCTTTATTCCATTCAGTGTTGTAGTACCAATCGGAATGATAACTCCCAGACCTTGAATCGTTTACAAAGAATGTCCTTCCTACCTCTTGTTCAATTGGAGATTTTGTACACTTAACAATGTGAGTAGCATGTTGGTATTTATGATCTTGTTCATACTCACCCTCTTCAATAACATCAAATTGGTACTCATCTTTTTCTAGGTATCTTTGATAATCAACTAAACCCCAAAGAGCTGATCCACTATATCCGTCTTCTAGTTTTAATCTAATTTTCATTATTTCCTCCATCTCAGGATAAAGTTTTCTTTTATTATGTTTTCAAAACCATCTGCTTCGATTTCCTCTATGTCTTCACTGTGACTACTTTGATAGATCCCAGAACGTCTTATAAAGCAGTGCCATGTCTCATGTAAGAGAACACCAAGTCTGTCTTTCTTGTTGACTCTAGTAGATATCCAGATAGTAGACCCATCAGTATGTGCTAGGTTTTCACTTGGAACGTCATCAGTGATTACAATTGGTATGTGTTTTCCAAGTATGTTTAGGTATTCAGGTAATTTAATACTTCACCTCCTTTAGAGAGAATTCAAACCCATCCCAGTTAAGGTTTTCTGGGTGCAACTCACCATTCATTCCCTGACCGTTTACTGTGTGCCAATTGTTATGACAGGGAACACACAGCCAACTGATATCATATGGCTTAAGATAATCAGAATGATGACCCTCAATCCTACACCCCTTAGCACTGCAAACTTCACATCTAACTGGTCTCACAAAATCTTTTCTACGTCTTAAGTTCTTGAGAATTCGAATACATTCTTTCTTTAGGGGAAATTTTGCGTTGTAACTATTTCTAGTTTCTTTGATTTTTTCTTTATTCTTCATTCTGTACTCAGATGAGATAAGTCTCAATTTTTCACGCCTTTTTAATCTTGATTTTTTCTCAATCTTCTTTACCAAGTCTGGGTCTTTGATTCTTCGCAAAGCAGAGTACTCAGCACTCTTTAGGTTTCTTTCTTTCCTATTCTTTTTGTGATAACTCTTATCGTATTTCCTTAAGCAGGCCTTGCAACTAGAGGTTAAATTATCAGAAGCAGATTTTCTGTTCCTGTACTCATTGAAAGCTTTTTCTTCTTTACAGGTTGTACACTTTTTCATGATTACGGTCGACTCTGTAAGTGTGCGTGATAACCATGGCCACTATCATGTAGAACTAAAGGTCTACTAACTAACTCATCATCTTTCCAAGCAAACGCTCCAATCTCTTCAAACTCTGCATTGAAATCAGCTTCAAACTCATTCACATAGAATTCATTCCAACCATATTGAAACTTTAAAGATAAATCCGCACCTCTACCCTCTACATGAACCTTAGTCCCATTAAGTCTAGCGTTTTGCATTTCTGTTCTGATCCATGAAGTCCACACAGGCTTAATACCTCTTTGATCACACCATGCATTTGTCCAAGCAATCATAAGGACTACTCCAGTATGCATGAAAGGAAGCATTGAAAGTGATACACTTCCAGATTCTTTATCTAATTCAAAGTTAGCAACTAAATCATTCATTCAATTCTCCAAGAGTGGACAGAGAGCAGTAAAAAAAGACCTTAAAGACTGCTCTCTGATTTGGTATTAGTAGAAACTAGCGCTCAGGCTTGAATCCTAAAATGGGATTTCATCCGCAGTAAAATCAGGGGCCGTTGCAGGACTAGTTTCTGTGGTGTCCGTTCCACTTTCAGCATCCTTGCTATAAATAAATATGTCTTCTTTGTCTCTTAGAATTTCAAAGAAATGACCTGTTCTTTTAGTTTTTGGAGAAAGTTGTTTCCCCTTATAAGTCAACTGAACAAGCTCACCTTTTGATACGTTATTTGAAATAATTGTATTTAAGTAAGCATTACCTCTACAGGCAAAACCCTCTTCTGTTTCTTTGTCATGAAAAAAGTGAGAGATAACAGTATCACCATTGTCAAAAGTCTTCTCTTTTGATTCTTGATAATACCCTTTGATTGTTTTTCCCTCTGGTAGATAGATTGATTTTCCAGAATAGTCTTTAGGTTGCTCTCCCCAGTTGTAGAACTTCATGTTAGAGCTGTTAAGTGATTCCATTGCCATGGTAGTGACTCCTTAGTAATTACTTTTCAATTTTGTTATTTAAAGAAATACCTTTTAGGGAAAGTAGTTCTTCTTGTTGTAAATTAAGCTTAGAAATCTTAGACAAGAATGCCAAGAAAATTATTTTAAAACATTCCTTTTTTGATAAGCCCTTATAAAATCATCCCATGGTAGAGGCCAATCCTGATCAAATGTAGACGTTTTAGAGTCATAATTAAGGTAATATAAACGGTCCTTAACCTCATAACCTCGATATTTTCTAAGTTTAAGAGTTGGAAAGAATAGATTATTAATTTCAAATCTTTGAGACACATAATAATACTGTGCAAGTGAGTTGATACCTTTTGAACCTCTGATATCATTCATATCAATTAGTCTGGTGATGTTATCTGTGATTTTTCCATCAGTATGAGCAAAGAATAGAAAGGGTTTATTAGTTTCAATGCAGATCTCTTTAAACCATCCTTGCATTTGAGTTTGTACATTGATGTGTTGAGTTTCATACATTGCACTAGTTGTAATATTGTCAAAAAAGAGTATATCAGGATTGCAATAAGCAAATCTACCAGTTACAAATTCTCTAAAGTTTTCTTTTAGTTCTAGTAAGGACCCTCTATTCATTCCCTCCATTTCTGAAACAACTATAACTCTTTCCATTAGAGGTAGAAGTTCTGGATCATCTATTCTGGCCCATTCGTTCTTTAAGTCCTCTGTTGTTTCTTCTGATAACCAGACTCCAATTTTCTTCTCAGGATTGTTTCTTAAAAAATCTATTAGATAGGTTCTCATGGCAGTTGATTTTCCTGATCCAGCAGTTCCTAAGAACATATGAATATTACCTTTTCTCCAACCTCTATGAGTTTTAAGGTGTTCTAGTTGAGTTTCAAACTGGAATGACTCTTTGGCCATAAGTCTTGACTCTCTTTCTGCTTTGTCCATATTTAGAGTTGCAAATTGAAGCATAATTATTTCCTTTTGTGTTTTTCAAAGAATGCTTTTAAGGGGTCTTGATCTTGTTTTTCTTCTGAGTTCTCATAGAATGAATGAAACATTTCTTTTCGGTAAAGCTTGTCAAAATCCATTATCTGATAATAAAAAGAATCATTTTCGATGCCTCTAAAAATCCTTTCCCAATCATTTTTGGTCTTATAGAACTCTAAGACTTTCTTTATTCCTTTAAGTCTAACTCCAGAAATGACCTTGATTTGATTTTTTCCATGCTCTTTGGCCCATGAATTCCATAAGGCTTTGACATCGTTTATACTTAAAGTTTCGTTCAATTTTTTAGTAATGACAATCTGCTTACCATCTTGAACAAGTTCATAACCATCTAAATTTACGAGCTTTTTTATTGTCTCAGACAAGTCTGTAATATTTTCCATATTAACCCCATCTTAATAAAACATTTCAAATTAAATAAAAGTTTGCTATAAAGGGGGCAGATAGTGACTTCTCAGAAGTTACTTTTCTATTTTGTTATTAGGGTGAGGTGGATAGGGCCTTCATTTCTCTATGAGATTTCACTGCCATCCACCCTTCCAATAAAACGACCTGGCCTTTAGCTAAATTAAGCTTAAAAACCATAGACAAGAATGCCAACTAGTATCTTTGTTTTCTTATTATATCTTTTTGTTTCTCAAGGTTTCCAGCATCATATCTTTCAACATTTGTGATAGTGCATCCTGCCATTCCGGCCATATCTCTTGCTGAAAAACCGATATCTAATCCCTCAGTAAAGAAAGTAGCTCTGGATTGGTGAGAATGGAGGTTCTTTTTTATTCCTAGTTGTTCACCTAGTTTCTTTAACTTCCTATTAAAAGCAGAGGTATCAAAAGGTTTGTCTTGTTTTCCAAATTTTCTATCAAATCTCATCTGAAAGATATAATCATCCTTTGATAATTTAGTTTCCATCATGGTTTCTAGTTCTTCTTTATACTCCATTATTTGCTCTGCCATTTCTTCTGGTAGACTTACAATCCTTTCTTTTCCACCTTTTTGTTGGAACACTAAGATATTATCAGTCAAGCTGCTCCATTTAAGTTTCTTTAACTCCCCAACTCTACATCCTATCCTTAGTTGTAAATTTAGGGCCATAAAGAATGAAAGATTACTTACAGAGTCCTTAGGGCAAGCTCTAAGAAGTTTCTTTACCTCCTCTGCTGTTAGGGCTTTAGTCGGTCTACTAGTTATAATACCAGGGCGCTCAATGACCTCTGTGGGATTATGGTCTATAAGGTCCCTTTTTCTTAGGAATAGTACAAATTTATTTATTAAACTGAATCTTTGATTAATTGTTGAAGTACTTCTATTTTTACTTTCAAGATAATCAAGATAATCAAGACATCTAGTTTCGTTAAGATCTTTTAATAGATCACTACAAGGTTTAAAGGTATAGAACTCTTTTAGCGCCTTTTCTGTTGCTGCTTTGGTGTTCTCATTTCTAATCTTTCTAAGAAACACTGATAAATTAGTTATAAGTTTAGTATCTTTTTCTCTTTGTAGTACTGGTAGTGACTGGATAAGATCTTTCATAACTATTCCTTAAGCTTTACAAGTGGATACTGTTTATTTAGTGGAATTGCCGAGCATCTATAAACATCTGCTGTGGTATTTCCGATAAGCTTCACGGTGTCAGCACCAAGCTCATAAGTTTGCCAATAAAGTTCCTTTTTGTTGCTCCACTCAATTGTTGCTTTATATTCACAGTTTGATTTCACAAAGGTTTTTACTTTGATCTTTTGCATTAAGACCTTATCCTTTCTATCAAACTTTGTTGCACAACTAGTTAATAATACCATAAAGATAATTAGTTTCATTCTAAACCCCTTTTAGCTAAGGTTAACACTTGGTGTATTTAACCACTGCATGACCTCTTCCATTGAGTTTGCCCTTACTTTAAGTTCCCCACGTCTTCCATTATCATAGGTTTCATAAACATCAATATTATCAGACTCTCTAAATGTTTTGCATACTTCATGTATCTCAAAAACCCCTTTAGGGCATATGGCCCTATAGAGATTGATATCAGTATTAGAAAGAACTGTTTCGATTATTATTTTCTTATTTTTCATATTGATCCCTTAGCATCTAAAAAGCCATTCAGATAAGCAAGCTTTAAAGCATCTATAGGGCCATCAATTCCCATTAGAGTGTTGGCCATGTCTTCTAATAGGTTGTCAATATCAGTACTAGGATGACGCTCTCTAATAGTACTTATTAAGTGTTCTATTTGTTCTTGTTGCTTCATATAAGTTCCTTATCGGTTTAATTAGTATCAATTAGTTTGTTATTGAGGGCATCGGCAAAACTTACCGACACCCCTTTAACCGTTCATTAAGCTTCGTTTGAGGCTTACTTCGTTCCTAGGGTAGAACTAGAACAGCTTATCTAGTTATCAAGATTTATATCATCTATGGTCTGTTCAATATCAAATCTTAACCGCCTTAAGTTCTTAACATCCTTGTTATCTATAGCGGTCCAAATATCCTTTTCTAGTTGTTTATATTCTGAATCACATAGACACTTTTTGATTAGGTCCTCTAAATAATTCATATGTTTAATGGTTAAGTTTTTCTCTATGTTAAAAATATCTGTTTTGGTTCTCATGGTGACTTCCTTTAAGCTGCATACTTGCTATTAAGTTTCCTGTAGTACTCTTGTTTTATTTCCTCAATGTATGGCCCATAATCGTGTCCATCGAGTCCTTGATGGTTTGGGTGCTCTATAATTTCCTTAAGCTTTAACAATGGCCAATACTTGAAATTCTTATAGGTCCTTGAATCTCGTTTAGAGGCTTTTATTTTGTTTAGTTTGAACATGATTAGATTAACTCTAGAGTATCAGAGTCGAATTCGTACTCATTACAGTTTATAAGTTCCTCTATGTATTCTAGTGAATGGACATAATCGTATTCTGCTTCAAGTTCCTTATAGATAATCACTGATATAAATCTAGCAAGCTCTTGAACTTCCTTATTGTCACAATATATTGAGCATTCATGAACATATCTTCCGATTCTAAATACGTGCTCATCCTGTTTTGTTTTGATTTTTTTAATTAGACTGTAAATTTCATTTATATCATCAAAATAGTCTAAATGTTTTTCTTTTATCTCAATAATAGCGTTTGAATTATAAGTATATGAAGCTGTAAAACTAGCACCGTCACCTTGTGCACCAAAACCTGTGAAATTTATATCAATATTATCAAAGCCAATTATCTTTAATAGCTCCTTTATATTAACGATAGTATCATCAACCCTAAGCTCAAAGTCATGATGGACATGTTCTCTAAAGTTCTCAACAACCTTACCTTGTTCTTCCTTAGTTAGTTCATTGTAAGTCTTATATGTTTTAATTATTGTTTCTGTTCTCATTTTAATAACTCCTTTAAACCTTAAACCGTATGATTATCAATTGCATAAGTAGTTCCATTAATTTCAAGGGTAAAATAGTCACCGCCTAAAATTAAATCACTACCAAATGCTTCATAATCAAAATAACCCTTAAGGTGCTCTGGTATCTCATCAAGCATGCAAGTTGCATTTGCTACTTCATAACCTAACTCTTCATTTACGTTCCATCCTTTAAGTTCATAAAAGCGAACGTCATTATCTAAGTCAGATAGATCCTTATTAGTGTTTAAGTAACCCTTGAGAGTTGTTAAAAAGTTAAAATCATTATTAAGCGAATCAAGATACTGACCATCATTTTCAACCCATTGCTTAAGATCATAAATAGATTCTCCAAAATCTAGATCAAGGTAAGTACCATCATAATAAATCTCAAAATCAGCTAAATATAGTTCCTCAGCATAAGTCTCATCATTTATATAACCATCCTTAACCCATTCAGGGCGCTCTGTTTTAATTGATTTTAGTACGTGCTTTTCAAATTTCTTTAAGGCCTTTGAGATATCGTCAAGGTTGTAACAGGTATACCAAGTATCAAATAAGTAACCATCATTATAGGATGCATAACATCCAAAGCATATATCAATTTTAAGTCCTGTTGTTGTTATCGTTGTCATATTGTTTTCCTTATTTAGTTTTAATTAATAGTTGTGATCATCCTTGATCTAATTAGAATTCATTTCTGTTGCTATGCTGCTAGATTCTTTTTAAGTCTAAGTATTTTGCTTATAGTCTTATCAAAGTTCTCAACATCCAATTTAGCTCTAACCATTCCAAGGTCTACATAGAACCAATCATGGTCACTATTAATTAAGTCAAAGTACTCTTTAAGGATTGGATCATCATTATCACGGTCAACTTGAGTTTCGTACTCGGACCAATTATCAGAAGCAATATCGTTCCAATGTTCTCGATAGATATCATTATCACTTGATGTAAAAATATTTTTCTTAATAAGATCTGCAACACGGTCAGAACCAATTGTCTCAACAATGAATTTTGCATCATCAGACTCATAATTAGAATCAAAATTGATAATCATATGGACATTGGATGGCCTATAATTTCTTATAAAGTTCTCAATAATGCTATCATTATCATTCCAATAATCATGGAAGTACTCAGTCAACCAGTCAGGAGTATGATCGTCGTATAGTGATTGTTCTCGCTGGTAGATAATTTCTCTTAGCTCTTCTAGTCTTGCTTTTTGCTGTTCTGTTAGGTTTTTCATTTTCGTTCTCCATTAGGGTTAAAGAGAACTTCCATGTAGATTTAAAATGTATCAATCATTGATAATTTCTATTTTGTTACATCAAGAATAACACACAGCATCATAATTTGGAAGTACTAAAATATACTTGTCAAGAATATATTTAGAAATCTCAATTAATACAATGAGTTATCTGTAACTTTTTTTAGTATCTTTTTGTTACAGATTGATTGGTTGAATTAATTATGGTGCTGTTGGTTCTGTGAGATGTTTGAGAACTAATAAGATGATGTTTGAAGCTGTGTGAGGCGATTAGAGGCTTTGTGAAGCGATAAGAGGTTGTTTAAGAGGCGATAAGAGGCTGTGTAAGCCATTCAATTTTTACATATACATACACCTAGGTAACTCAATTTAAATGGAAAATAGCTACCATTCTGTGCCTCTCAGCTATATAATATAAATTATAATGTTGTTTTTCGTAACTATTTGAATATACTTGAAGCACCTAATACTTGTAAGTCATTGATTTTGCTTTGAGCTCTTATAATTAATAGCTTTTTAGGGGTGTATAGGGGGGTAGAACTTTTCAGCTAGATATAGATATTCAACCCCAGTTCCAAAAAGGAAAACAAAAAGAAAAAAAAGGACCTACCTACTCTACTTGTCTTTAATGATTTCAACCTGTAATCTAGATAAATCAATTAGGAGTTGCCATTCCTATCTAAAAAAATCAATATAAATAACTAGTCGGTTTTGTTTATGATCATGTTCTTTTAGATTCCGACAATAAACCAAAATGAAGAAAAAGACCCAAATGGAAAAACGAAGTAACACAAATTCAGCTAACACAAGAATGACAAATAGTTTAGCGCTTTGTTTTCCAGCAGGATTGATCGAGGGACTTGAAGCTATAAGTCCAGGGCTTTTGAAATCTGCTATTATACCTCTTAAGCCGTGGTGTTCTAAATTAAAAAACAAGGGAGCGTTGTTTGTTGGGCTGAACTCCAATGAATGTATGAAGCAACTGGAAGAGGGATTTAGAATAAGTGATGAAAGTAACTCAGACATAGATATAACAAAGCTAACTGTTAGTGGGAGATCTATGGCCATGGTAAGAGACTATTATGAATCAGTGGCCAGCCTTTTTCTTTGCAGATTTGTTTTTCGGTAATGTGGGACAGAAAGTTCTAACCGAAGCGGCTACCAAGCCTAGTCGCATGATCCAAGCAAGTTAGTTATTAAGATATCGTTTGCCTAGAACCCCTCAAGGGTTGTTCTTAAAGGCCTAGATACAAGCTGTCCCCTGAAAAAGAGGTATTAGCTGAACCTACTCAAAAATCAAGATAACCCCTTAAAAGTAAAAAGAATTAACAAAAAATATAAAAAAACTTTTTGCCATTTTGTTTCCGTTTAGAATATTGTTTTTCTCAAGAGAGAAAGTAATTTGTTTTTATAAGCCAACCCTAAGGCAAGGATAAATTACAAGATAACAATTTAGAAAAGTATTTTGAGAGAGGTAACACTATGAGCACCCTAGGTTCAGATTTTATCCCAATGATTCATCACAACAAGAGGTATCTAATAAATCCTCAAGGTTTAGTATTTGATACTAGAAAGGATGAATTTATCCAAGCAAAGATGTATTCCCACAAGAAGTACCCATCAGTCTCTTTGAGAAGTTGGAAGGCCATGGGAAAGTCTACCATCTATGAGATCCCTAGATTAATCTATTTGTACTTTGTAAGTGCAGATGCGAATGCCAAAGTAAGTGTTACCCTCAAGGATGAGACGCTACCTATTTCTGTTGAGAATTTAAATGTTCATGAATTTAGAACTAAAAGCAGAAAGCAAAAATCTCATTATCAATCTGTAGATCAAGAATTCCATAATTGGAATGATACTGCTCTTTATTGTTAAGTATGAAGAATTATTTTTATGAAATGTTAGCTGCGATTTATATCGTGGTTGTTATTGGAGCAGTAATAGAACTATGGATGAAGTACAGATGAATGTAAAACAATTACTAGAAAGAAACCCTAAAAAACCTGATGGAGTCCCGCCTAATCTTAGATACACAAATGCAGCAGCAGATAGAGATCTTGTCTGTGGTGTTCTTAGAAAGCGTGGATATGACAATGATGAGATTGCTGAACTTATTGGATGTGATCGAGTAGCAATTACTACTTACATCAGTAACTCAAACAAAGCTTTTAAGATTATTGATAGAGCTAAAAAATACAAGGTTAAGATATGAAAAAGGATACAACAAGGAAAGCAAACTATTTCTATAAGCTAAGGGTTAGATACAATCTCACACAACTTGAAATGGCCAACACCTTAGGGATTGCACAAGGCACGTATTGCAAGTATGAGCTCGGTCAACTCTCTCCTAGTGCTTTTACATTAGGGAGACTCAGAAAAGCTTTTAAACTTGATGTGAACTACCTATTAGATAATAAGATAATTTAATCAACGGGCGCACCTCATATGCTCATCTTAATTTTACAAGAATCAAAAAATTTATCTAACTACTCTGAGGTGCGAGTGGTTACAAGTGGAATACAAATAGAACAAAGCGCACCCCTGCATGTAGCAGCTAATATCACAACACCAAATTATTTTTAAAAGATAACAGGTTGATTGTGTGTACACTCACTTTGGGGTGCAAGTGAGGTCTTTAGGAGGGAAAGGAATGGAAACAAAAAGAGTAATTGAAATTAATGGAATAAAAATGGAAGTTGATCTAAGAAATGCAAAAAGAGTTGATCAATTTAAGGTTGGAGATCCTGTAAAGGTGCTCGTAAAGAATTATTCATCTTATGATTGCTATCCAGGTGTGATTGTTGGTTTTGATGAGTTTAAGAATCTACCAAGTATCAATGTTTGCTATATCGAGACCTCATATAGCGAGGTTAAGGTTAAATTTAAAATAATAAATGAAAAAGTAGAAGACATAGAAATTGCACCACTTCAAGAATTTGATCAAAAATTTGACCTTAACAATGCCCTTGAGACTTTAGATGCAAACATCCTTAAAAGAAAAAGAGAGCTAGAGGATGCAGAATCCAAAAAAGAGTGGTTCCAGAAAAACTACGGAAAATATTTTGGATCTTTCTTTGATTTAGAGGACGAGGAAAACTAAATGGAAACACTGCTAGCAACAATCTACATTTTTTGTACAGGACATATAAACCCGAACTTTGATCAAAAGGCTTGTGTAGTCAATATGGTCAATTGTTCTTTGAAAGAGAATGTAGAGTTGGAATACTGCATGGAATTTTGGGAAGAGTAAAAACAGAGTACTAACTATACCAATTAAAAGGATTAAGAAATGGTTAATAAGAAGAAAGCAGGAAAGAAATTTAAAGGCAACCCAATGAGAGATAAAGTTAAAGATTCAATGAAAATAGTTGATAAAGCCTCTTACACTGGCAATTCATCGGCAATGGGAATGATTGAAACTATAGTGCCTTACAAAAAATACAAAGGTAAATATTTAAAGAACTAACAAAATTACCAATACCATTGGGTTTAAAGGCGAGATATAAAATGAAAACATTAACTTTAGAACTTACTGATAATTCTATTCCAATATTGAAAGCAGCTTTAACAAACTGGAGAGATGACATGTATAAGCTAGGTCATGAATATGATCGCCTTGAGATGGAACACAATGCCTATAACCATTGCGAAGAGGCAGATTCTATAATCAAGCAACTTTTAGAACAAAACAGAATTTCAAATACTGGTAGGTAAAAATGAGTTTTAGATTGGTAAAAGAAAACAAAGAATTAAAAGAAGAAAACGAGAAATTAATAAATCAAAAATCTATTCTTATTGATGCGTTAAAGAAAATACAGATTAATGAGTTTGTTAATATTTATCAAACAATAGAAAAAGTAGAGGGTATTCAAACTTCCACAAGCGAGGAAAAATAAAAAATGAATAAATACAGAAAAAAACCAGTAGTAATTGAGGCGTTGCAATTTAATGGTGAGAACTGGGATGAAATCTCAGATTTTTGCAAGGATATGGATATTAATAACAATCAAATGATTATTAAGACGCTCGAAGGCTTTCATGTGGCCAATACTGGGGACTATATTATTAAAGGTGTAGAGGGTGAATTTTACCCATGTAAACCTGACATTTTCTGGAAAACACATGAATTTGAAACAGTTAGTACAACACCTACTATTAAAGCTGAGAGTAAAAAATGTTAATCGAAAGAGCATGGGCAATGCCTAATAAGAAGACATTTTCTATTAAACCGATAAGCAACCTAATAGAGAAATATATAAGTACAGATGTAATTTCGATTGATCCTTTTGCGAGAGATTCATCAAGGGCAACAATTACCAATGATATAAACCCAGATTTTGAAACGACTTACAATGTAGATGCTTTGGAGTTTTTGAAAATCTTTGAAGATAACTCTGTGGAAGCTGTTTTGTTTGATCCTCCATATAGCCCAAGACAAGTAAGCGAATGTTACAAAAAATTGGGCAAGACCGTTAATATGCAAACGACTCAGGCTTCGTTTTGGGGGAATTGCAAAAAAGAAATTGCTAGAATTTTAAAAAAAGATGGGGTCTGCATTACCTTTGGTTGGAATTCTGGAGGAATTGGCAAAAGTCATGGGATGAATATTGAAGAGATACTAATTGTTGCTCATGGTGGTTGGCACAATGACACAATTTGTACTGTTGAAAAAAAGGTAATTCACTAACTAACAGAATAAACTCAACCATAAAGGATAGTAATGAATAATTGTTGTGAAAAATATGAAAAAGAAAGGAAAAGATATCATCGCCTCTATTGCCAGGAGAGGCAGTTAAATATTGATTCAAAAGCATCTAGAAAACTAAAAGGGGAAAATGAAAAATTAAAACAATTACTGAAATATTGTAAGCCCTTTTTAACGCAATTTGATCCAATAAATGAAAAAGAGGATCTGTATTTAAGATCCTTGATAGATAGTATTGATATTAGTTGTGATTAACGCACACGACCCAGCGAGGAATAAGATGAAAAAAATCAAAATTAATATTTATGAAAAACTTAGAAGACAAAATAATTTAACACAATATGAGATTGCCAAAATTTTAAGAGTAGGACAACAAACAATTTCTAGAATCGAAAGAGGTGAAAGCTTACCTTCTTTTAACTTTTTAAAGCAAGCACATATAAAGCTTGGGTTAGACCTAAATGTAGCCATTAGATCAAGTAGAAAAGAATTTACATGGGTAGAGAAAGAATAATGAGAAAACTAAAAGTAAACAAAGACAACCTGATCGACATCGCCCTGACAGTTCCAGCTCTAATAGCAATAGTAGTCAACAAGGTTAAAAGATGAGTAGATATACAAGGAGTCAATTCGCATCAACGAGCGATATGTTTAAACAGATGAATTCAGACATTGAAAAACTACAAGATCAAAACAAAGAGCTAAAAGCTATCCTAAAAGAATTCATAACAACAGAAGTAGACGCTGTTACTTGGAGAGCAGAAATGTATTCAACTATTGATGAGGTAATTAATGAGAACTTATAAGATAAGAACAGAAACCGCTACTGTGGATATAGAAGAGACCTCTACTCGTCGTGTACTTGGTTCATTTACACTTGAGTTTCTAAGTGATGAGATTGTATGCATTAAAGGCTTAAGAGGTTCAGGCGGAATTCTAAGCGCTCTTAACGAGAATCTAATAAAGGTAATCTTATCTAAGTATCCATCAATTAAAACGGTATGGTTTGTAATGCAACCTGAATTGTTTTCTAGACTTGAAAAACTAACAGGGCTTAATTTGGAGGTTATGGAGAGTACTTTTGTTTCCGATAAAAAAGCCCTGTTAGTAAAGCTAAATTTAGCTCTAGAATCAAAATAAAACCAGTCTAATCCTAATCGAAATCTATTTAATTCAGATGTGAAACAATATGATAATCATCATATACCAATAAAGAACAATCATACCTATTAGACCTCTAATCCTAAATTTTGCTAAAGTAATACAGATGCATTCCGATCTATCCCACAGTACGGAGGTTATGATATATGGAATATAAAGTAGTTGTAGTTAATAATCTAGTAGATCACACAGATAATGCCTTGGCGATGACTGAGATAGGTAAGATATGGAAAGTAAGAAAGGCTGCATTTGATGTGGTTCATAAAAGTAAATATTTCCCTTTGTCACAAGATGATTTTTTTGGAATAAATGTCGCAATCTTAGATGCACTAACTGAAAAACCTGTGGTTGTCTTTAAGGTTATCCCTCATTCTTATTGTACTCAATATGAAAACGTAGAATTCCCTTATTATAAGCTTATAGAGGCTAACTGTGATCAGTTAACAGTCACTAAAATAAAGAAGTATATAAACGCTTACGTGCTCAATGGAAAAGATATAAGCTACTCTGGAGGATGGGCAGAGAATTTACATTATAAAGGTAGAGGTTTGTCTGGTGAGTTTAAAGAGCTATATACGGCCATGCACTACTGGGTTCATAAGCATTATAACCTACATGCTATATTAGGAGCAGCTTTTGAAGGTGCCAAGCCCTTTGAGTTCTTTACGAAAGGTTGGGGTTTAGATGTGTTTTCTGATCATGGTTTCTACTTACCAGTAGCTCCACATGCAAAATGCAGACTAATAAGAAATGATGTCTCTAAACTATCAGATTACACCTATGAGGTTGCAAAAAAGTGGGAGCATCTTTGGGATAGTAGGCTTACCATCGGAACAGAAAAAGATTCAGTGGTAGAGGCTGCTTAGATTGTCTTTGATGATGTAATTTGTTTCTTGATAGGTATTCGTTACTTTATTTTCAATATCAATGATTTCAATTCCAGAACCTTTGGCCATCAAAGCAGTGTGAGAGATGATTTCTTTTTTCCAGATATTTAAAAGCTCACTTGATAACTCACTTGTATGAAAAAGCTCATTCATCTCTTCCCTGCTTATTGAGCTAATCATATAGTGTTTAGAATCAAGATCTTTAAATTTATAAGAATAATTCTTTTCGTACTTATCGCTGTTAGTTGCAATATGTTTGGCAATTTCCCTACCAGATAAATGTTTTCTTCTTAAAGAACTTAAGAGTTCTATTTTTCCAGACAAACAAGCAATGGTCATGAGGGATATGTCATTCTGATCAATTAAATTTTCTTTTTTTAATAGTTCAAAAATCTCATTTGCCATCAATATATTAACCTTTCTCGAATCATCTATAAGGATTTTATCAGTAAGACCAAAGTGAGACATAATATATTTTGCAGTTTTATTATTGTAGACGTTATCAATGTGTTGAATAATTGCTCTAATGCTGTCCATATAGGTTCCAGCACCTATGGTGTAATAAGGGTCAATCTCACTTTCCTTGTCGGCCCACTTGGATCTAAGTGAGTTCCAATTAACATCGCCATTTAGGATATTGCAAACATCCTCACCTAGCCTATCTGTTAATAAATTTATATCCAGCGATTCTATTTTTTGAGGGCGGTGTTTTATTGAGTGATACTCATCACTTGTTAATTCTAAACTATCCATCACAAATCTATCACTAAGAAAGAGTTCTTGTTTTAGTTTTTGAATAATATATAAGCTATTTGACAGTTCCACACATAACTCCTACACTACATACACAATATATTCCATATATCATAAAATCTTTACATTGTAAGAATAACTACTTTTGAAATTAACTTTCCCACGGTTTCGTTGCGTTAAGCTTATGGTATTAAAAGGATAATCTCACCTCAAAGTCTCTTTACGAGACCTAGTAAGAATATTGACCTTTATTTTTCTTAACAATTTTGACAAATATATCTCATGAAAAAACTAAAAATTACTAGGCATTCTTGTCTATAGTTTCTAAGTTTAAATAGTAACGAAGTCATAGCCTTTTTGAGTAGCTACCCTAGGCCATTCATTTAGGTGACTAATAACAAAATTGCTTAATAACCACCCCTAAGGTTCTAAGCAGATAACAAAATAGAAGAGTAATGAATGACGAAATTCACTGTTAAAATTAACTTCTTTGGCAGCTTGCTATTGGATCGTGATAAAAAGCGTTTGAGACAAGCTGCCTTAATTATCGAACAAGTTGTAAATCACCCACAATTTAAAGATGAAATCCTAAAGGCCAATTTCTTTGGCGAGACCTCTCAATTTAAAAATAAAACCAATTTAGAAATATACAAGCACATTATATCTGGGTCGGAATCATTAAAACCTGAGATTGATAATGAGGCTGACATTCTACAAGGTGCCTTTAAGCCAAAATGGTGGAAAAGAGACCCGATTGGATATACCTATAGAAACGTCCTAGAGCAATGGATGAATCTGCAATACCTAAGAGTATCACCAGTATCAAAATTAGCATCCAATATGTTCCATGAGTGGCTTCACAAGATGGGCTTTGATCATGACTTTAAGGCTACCAGCAGAAGACCATACTCGGTCTGTTATCAAGGAAACAAGATCTTAGAAAAGATCTACAAGCAAGTCCCTGCGAGCAATAGCTCAACACATACACAAACTGAGAAACCCTCTACGACTTCAATTAAGTCTAGGGGGCTTTCTTTATTCTCTAAAATCAAACGATTTTTCAATAGGTTACTTTAGCTTTTCGGTAGACACGCTACGTTGAGGGTTACCTTACGTCTACTAAAAAGCCAATAATAAAAGTAACTTGCAGAGTTTTAGTAGATAATTACATCGCATTTTGATAGACAAATCTACTAACTTTATCAGCTTACAAAATGAGTTTAGAGTGATAATATGACTTAATTATTGCGGATGTGGTGGAATGGTAGACACGCTAGAATGAGGTTCTAGTGCCGTAAGGTGTGAAGGTTCAAGTCCTTTCATCCGCACCATTTTTTGATTATTTAAAACAAATTTATTCGTTATTTTTCTAATTGGTTCTTAAGACTTTCAAACATTCCTGAGGTTAGTTTTAATCCGAGATAGTTATTCCGAACGGTTTCTTCTTTGTCACCCATTAGCATGGCTAGACCAGATATATCTACACCTTTGCCGTAGTAGTGCTTAGCAAAAGACCTCCTTAATCCATGTGGTGAAATTTGTTTTAACTCGTCATCAGGGAAGCACCTTCTAGAGAGATCTTTTAACCGTCTTCCGAATTTTTTGTCATTTAACTTTTTTTTCTCAATAGGAATATTAAGCCATTCTTCTAAGGTTGAGACTAGGTGTTTCGGAACTGGAATGTCTCTAGCGCTATCCGCTTTACATTCATCATAATAACCTTCACCAGCTACTAGCTGTCTTCTTACTTTTAATCTTCTTGTTTTTTTCTCAAAATCCTTTTTTTGTAGCCCAAAGATCTCTCCGTTTCTTAGCCCCAAATAAAAGCCAATTCTCAAGGCTAGCTTGTCTTCATTCTTTCCGGCCATAGCTACTAGAATAATAAGATCCTGTTCTTCAACATATGTTTTGTAGTCAACGAATAAACGGTCTCTTTTTTTCATCTTTATCGTAAAGCCTCTTTCTGCATAATTTAATAATGCATTTAACCTTGTAGATAATCTTACTTTGCCCTGATGTGGACAATCAAATTCTTCCCACACTCTCCTAATTTCATGCTTAGTGGCCCCTGTAAGAGAGGTTGAGCCATAAAGCTTAAGTATTCTTTCGAACTGTTTTTTCGCCTGTTTAGTCGTTCTAGCCTTTACATCCCTATCAAGATACACATCACTCCAATACTTATTAAAAAGGCGAGTGTTCGCTTTGTTTATTTCAAGAGTTTCCCCTGACTCAGATATCTTTTGACAAAATCTAGGTTCTAGTTGTTTTTTAAGTTTCTCCACTAGGTGATTTGCATGGTTATAATCATAGATACCGTTTTTAAACGCATGGTTTACTGATTTTAATGTTTCATCATCCTTAAATACTTTACTGTCAGTTTTTTTATGTCCATTGCAATCAACACTCTCCAATCTTAAGCCGAAAGTTTTACGTGATTTATTAGGTCTAATAATTGTTATTGTACTGGTAGGGCTTCTATATGTTTGTCTCATAGTAGACAGGTAACACGCTATGTAATTCGTGTCTATTACTCTGAATAGTTTACAGACTTAATAATCTCTCTACCTAAAGGACTCAAGATCAATGGACAGTGATACATTTATTCCGTAGATTTTTGACAACCCATATAACAATTACCTATCCTAAATGAAGTAAGAGAAGTCATTCGACTATTTCCCCTCTTAATCCAACATGAGTAGAAAGAAAAAACCATTGCACATTGCTGATGATATCCAAGAAGAGCATAAACCTAGAGTTCTTGCTGCATCTGACGATGATATAACTGATGGCCTTTTCAATAAAAGTAATCCATATAACCTCTGGAGGCTTTGGCCCTCAACTGCTTATAAAGAACACATAGATAGTGCCTCTGCATTTATGGAAGAGTATAGCTTTGAAGAGATACAGAAAAAAGCCAAAGAAGAGCTCACCAAAGAAGACTTAAAGCTACTCGATGTCTTGAAAGTTACCTTTTGGTATGAATACGACATTGCAATAGAATCAAAAAGAGAGCTTGCATTTACTAGAATCTTTTTTGGTCAATGTGGAAGAATGAAATTCAACAGACTCACAAAGAACCCCTTGGCATTTTCCTATATGCTATTTAGACCTCAAAACGATGAGGTTAAGCTTAAAACAGTAATCAATAGAGGTTATTCTAGATTACTAGAAGTTCTAGATATGGACATAGTAGACTTTAAGGGTCGTCCTAATATCCAATTAATTAAAGAGATCAGAGAGATCTATAAAATGGCCGATATGCGTTTAAATGGTGGAATAGTTCAAAAGCTTCATCAAACATCTTTGAATGTAAATGCTGACAAAGGTCAAATCCCACAATTAAACGAATTAACTGATGAACAAATAGAACAAAAGTTAATTGAACTTCAACAGAAACAAAATCCAAATCAACTAACGGTAAACACAACTGCAAAACCTATCGAAGCAAGAGAAGTTAGAACAGCTCCAGTTATTGACGGAGAAACAGAAGAGAATTGAGGGACTCCCTCACCTTTATGGTTTTAATTTATTGCCTTTTCAGAAAAAGTGGATTGATTCTACTCATAGCTTTAATTTATTATTCGCTGGAAACCAACTGGGGAAAGACCAACCGATCAACTCAACTATACCAACTCCAGGTGGAATGAAGAAATTAAGAGATCTAAAAATTGGAGATAAGGTTTTTGATCGAAATGGTAGAGAGTGTAATATTATTGGTATACCCTTTGATGGTTATAACGATATTTACAGAGTCACCTTTAATGATGGAACCTACCTTGATTGTGGTCCTAACCATGAGTGGATTGCCAAGGGTCCAGAGGAAAGGTTTAGAAAAACTAACGCAGACTATGGTAAATGGAAAACTTTTGAAACAAAAAAAATAATCTCTCATGGTCAATACAAACCTAGCCCTAAATCGAATAAAACAAAATACTCAATCCCAATTACCCTTCCTGTTGCAAGAAAAGCAAAATATCTTTTTGATCCATATCTTGTAGGTCTACTAATTGGAGATGGTTCTTATTCTAACGGATCAGTAACCATAGCTAGTGTCGATGATGAGATTATAAACTATGTTCAAGACAAGTATTTTGCCAGAAAAGCAGGAGACTGTTCCTATCGTCTTGTTGGTTTAAAAAAAATTACAAACGCCATAGGTCTAATTGATTCTGGTATTGATAAAAAAATACCGACTGACTATATGAAAGGCTCAATAGATCAGAGATTAAGTCTTTTGCAAGGTTTAATGGACACTGATGGGACAGTAGATAAAAACGGTATCTGTGAGTTCTACACGATTTCCCCAACACTTAACAATCAGGTTATGTCTTTAGCTCATTCACTTGGGATGTGGGCATCATCTAAAATCAAACCTTCGGGTTACAAGAATAAAGATGGTGACTATGTTAAGTGTCATGATTGCTACAGGATAAGAATAAAATCAAAAGCTCCCTTGTTTAGATTAAAGAGAAAATTAGATCGACAAGTGTGGACAGATAGATATAAACACGAAAGAGTCATAGATAAAATTGAGCATATAGGTCATGGAAGGACCAAGTGCATCTCTGTAGACTCAGAAGATCACTCTTACTTAGCCTCAGAAAATTACATTGTAACTCACAACTCGACTTCTAACGCACTTAAATGCGTGACATGGGCCACAAGTCCAGATCTATGGCCATCACTTTGGGATTCTAAACCACTCTCTTTTTGGTACATGTATCCAGATGCTAAAACAGCAACCTCAGAGATAACTACGAAGTGGGTTAATGAATTCTTACCTCGTGGAGAGTATAAGGATCATCCTGTTTATGGTTGGAGATTTAGAAGACAACAAGGTCACATAACATCAATTGAATTTAATTCAGGTGTAACGATATTTATTAAATATTACTCCATGGGTGCAACAGCACTACAGGGGGCCAGTCTTTATGCGCTATTTGCAGATGAGGAGATTCCTTGGGAACTTGTAGGTGAAATAAGATTAAGACTAATCGCAAAAGGTGGTTACTTCCATTTAGTTTGTACACCTACTCTTGGCCAACAAGAATGGGCCAGAACAATTGAACCTGAATATGTAGGTACTAAAGAAGAGCTTTTTAAATCTGGAGAGATTGACATCTTAAAGATGAGAGTCTCTATGTATGATTGTCAAAACTATGCTGATGGAACTCCATCTCATATTACTTTAAATAGAATCAAGCAGATTGAAGCAACATTAGATGAGCGTGAAATACAAGTAAGAGTTTATGGTCGCTTCATGATGGAGAATGGCCTTAAATATCAAAACTTTGATGAAAACTATAATGTAACTGAATACCATCCACTATCAAACGATAAATGGAATTACTTCTGCGGAATTGATTGGGGTGGAGGTGGAAAATCTCACGAGTCTGGGATTGTTGTTGTTGCAGTAAATAGAGAATACACAATTGCACGAGTTGTTTATGCATGGATTTCTAAAGGAGAAAAAACAACCTGTGGAGATGTAATAGATATTTACAGAAGAACCATTCTTTCACGTTTTAGAATCACCAGGTGCTTTTATGATTTCTCTGCAAAGGATCTAGGAACAATAGCTGAACGTGCAGGGCTTCCAATGGAAAAAGCAGAAAAGTCTCATGATATCGGGGTTCCTCTTCTTAATACCCTATTTAAAACTGGTGCTCTTAAAATAATGCATGACTGGAACAATACTGGTGATACACAAAAACTTATATCAGAATTAAAGCATCTCTTAGCAGATACAAAGAAACGTAATGCTGATGACACACTTGCTGACTCTTTAAGATACGCACTATCAAAATTAAGATTTTCAATTGATGAGATCATTAAGAACTCTCCAGACATAGATCCTACACATATTCAAAAACTAAAGAAAAACACTCGTGGATATGAAGAACAAGAATTCACAGAACAATTAGACATTCTAATAGAAATGGAGGAATGGGATGACTACCACTCAGACGACTATGCCTACTAATTTAAATTCAAACGATATCTGCAAGATAATAAAAGCATGTAGTGAAGCTAATGTCTCAACTATTGAGCTAGATGGTATAAAAATTAATTTCTTGACACAACAAAAAGAAGAGATAAATAATAATATATACGAGCAATCAAACTCACTCAATCTTTTAGACACATCCTCTAGAAAAGAATCACAAAAACAAACCGAAGACATCGAAGAGCTGGATCACGCTACCTATCAAGAATACAACCAAGCAAGTAGTCCTTACCAGTTCGAGCAAGACCTAATCCGTGAGAAACATCTAAATGACTAAACCCCTAAAGCTCGATAAATTAGTTGAACAATTTGAAAAAGCACGTAATACAGATAAAGAGTTCTTTGCTGAATATAGAAGTCATGCAAACCTTTACGCTGGTAATCACTACACAAAAAATACATCGGCTTGGAGAAAATACTCTAGATCTGCAAAAGCATCCAAAGATAAATATAAGATCCGAGCAACAAGAAATCACACTAATATAATTGTTAAATCAATAGTTAATTCTATTTTAAATCTTTGCCCTGGTGTTAAGCCTTATCCTAACAACCCTCTTGAGATGCAAGATATAAAGAGTGCCGAACTACATAATAGTATTTGGTCTGATTTTAAATCAAAGAATAAGTTTAAGAAGAAACTAAGAGAGCTTGTATTTGATATGGTCATTATGGGAGAGTGTTGGGTTTTCCCTTATTGGGACGGATCTAAAGGTGCCTACCTTGGAGAAGAAGTAGAGATAGATGCTATTACAGGTCAAGAGATCAGTAGAAAACCAAAATTCTCAGGCGATGTGGTTCTTAAAAAGATCTTACCTTATGATGTGAGAAGAGACCCTAGCGCTCTCACTAAAGAGGACTGTGCATGGATTGGTTACACTGAATTAAGACCTATTAAGGAATTAAAAGAGGAACTACCAGAAGAGTTGCATAAATATTTAGAAGTAAACGAAAAAGATTCTTATACAACATTCGACTATACAAGTGGGAAGTATAGAGATGAAAAAGATATGGTCGAATTAAATCATTGTTTCTATAGGCCATCGGCTATTTACCCTAAAGGCGCTTATGTTACCTTTACTAAAGCAGGGAAGCTTTATGAATTGGACGAGCTACCTTTAGGTATCTTCCCACTCCTTTCATGTACATATGATGATCTTGTTTCTAGTGCTAGAGGTTGTTCTGGCTTAAGACAAGGAAGAGGTTATCAAACACATATAAATTACCTTATTTCTCAACGTATAAAAACAATGCTTACATTGGGTGATGATAAATTAATTGTACAAGCTGGAACACAAGTCTCTCATGGAGAAGAACTTCCAGGGATAAGAGCAATTAAAGTTAATGGCCCTGCACCAACTGTTTTAGCTGGTAGAAATGGAGAGCAATATCAGGACTCATTAGATAGAACCATTTCTGAATACTATCAGATCATGGGTGTTCAAGAGATGAACCTTGATAAAGAGTCAGGTCAATTTGATCCATATGCAATGCTATTTAAATCATCACAGCAAAAGAAAAAGTATTCTATATACGCAGAGAAAGTTGAAGAATTTATCAAAGAGATATGTGAAGTTGTATTAAGACTTAAGAAAGCACATTTATCTGAGGATGAATTCATAAGAGTTGTTGGCAGATCCGAAGCTGTGAACATAGCAGAATTTAAGTCTTTAAATGATCTTGACTACGAGATAAGACTTGAAGAGGTTGGAGATGATTCAGAAACTAAAGTAGGGAAACAAATGGCCCTAAACACAATTATACAGTTTGCCGGATCACAATTATCTCAAGAGCAGCTTGGGTTATTTATCAATGAAATGCCTTATGCAAATAATGAAAAGATCACAGAGCAAATAACACAGCCATATGATAGATCTAAAAACCTAATTCTTGCATTAGACCGTGGAGAACAACCATCTATCAATCCAAATGATCCACATGTAGAACACATAATAAACGCTCTTTATACTAGGATGTCCAAGGCTGATTTCACATCGACCCTGCATCCACAAATACAACAAAACTATACGATGGTACTTAATCAGTATGAGCAAGTAAAAGCGCATCAACTTCAAAAACAAAAAGAGTTACAGGCTGAATTTATCCCTACTGATGGTCCACATGTATCCGTTGATGGTCTCTACAAAGAGACAATAGGTTCTAAAGGTCAGATTAAAACAGAAAGAGAGAAACTACCTCTAGGTGCTATACAGTGGCTTAAGAAGGTTCTAACTCAGCAAGGCTATGTTTTTGATTCTCTAGACCAATTACCATCATCACTCCAAGCGCAAATGGCCAATACCTTGGCAATGTCAAACGAACAAAACGAACAACAACAATTCCCTCCAGTGCAACAGCATCCTGTTGCATAACAACTAGTCATACCAACGTCCAAGTCAGGACACCTATCAAGGAAGAAATATGTCAAACGAAGTGGAAATCACCACAGAACCAGTAGAAAATGAAATCATTGAAACACAAGAAGAAACTACTTCTCAATTACCAGATGAGAATTCTTCTGTTGTATCAGAATCAAATGAGGTTATTGAACCTGTAGAAGAGGTAGCACCTTATGAGGCAAATCTAACTTACAATTTCAGAAAAGAATCAAGACAGATTCCTGAGATCTTTAAAGACATTATAAAAGATGAAGAATCTAACAATCTTGTAAAAGAGCTTTTTGAAAAAAGAGATGGCCTAGACTTCATGAAAGAAAGAAGAGATCACTTTAGAAATGAACTTGAAACTTTCAGAACAGAAGTAACTCCAAAGATCCAAAAACTAGAAGACTTTGATCACTTCCTAAAAGGTGGAGATATTGCAGCAGCCTGCAAGGTTCTAGGATTAACTGATGAGCATATAGCAGAAAGAGCTATAGCAATTATGAATCAATACCAGAACCCTGATGGACCACAAATAAACCCCGACCAAGCTATTCAAATGAGAGAGCAAGAAAGACGTAACGAAATACTCCAAGCTCAACTCGCTCAAGAGGTAGCAACTAAAGCTAATCACGAATTCGATCTAGCTATAACAAATCACGCACCAGCTATCAATGCCTATGAGTCAAAATTTGGTGCAGATACATTTAAAACTATGGTTTCTCAGTATGGGCAACAACAGGAACAAATGGGTAGAAACTTAACTATCCAAGAGGCCGTAAACGAAACAATTGAACGCTACAATTTATCATCATTTGCACCACAACCTGTTCAACCATCAACACCAGTAGAAACTCCACAACCAAAAGAATTTCCAAAAATTGTTTCTAAAACATCTAGCTCTAGTCCAGTTGCAAAGAACATAGAAACATTTGCGGATCTAGAAAAGTATTCAAAATCATTTTAATTAACAGGAGAAAAGTACAATGAGTACAAATGCAAATAGTAACCTATCAGATATGTTAAGAGAGTATGCAAAGCATTCTATCATTACTGATAAATTTTCTAAGAACAACTTTGTTTGGGATAACTTTGAGATTGACCCGAACTGGAAAAATGGAGCTGAGTATCAGATTCCATGGGAATTAGCTGAGGCATCTGACTTCGAGATGGGTGGTCTAGTAGATGAAGACGACATCGGAGAAGGATTATACAAGAAAGCTAAACTTTATGACCAACCAGAACTTTGGGGAGCTCTGATTTTTGAAGAGAAAGACCTAGAAAGATATGGTGATTTAAAACAATCATTCTTAAAAGTCCTACCTGGCAAAATTGATAAATTCACAAGAAGAATGAAATCACTTACTAACTGTGTGATCATGAGAGGTGGTTCAATTTCTGAGGCTACTGCTGATGGAACTGCTGGTGGTATATTGAAAGTTGCAAAACCTCAATACTTCACAATCGGTCAACGTGTTGAAATCCAAGCTGATTCAGAAACAACTCTTACTGCTTATGTAGTAGCAATTGATATTAACGCTAGAACTCTTCATATCCAAGATGCTAGATCAAGTGGGTCAGATGTTGATCTTTCTTTATATACCGTAGCTAAAGGAACAGAAGTTTATATTCCAGGGGCAGAGACAGAGAACTTTACAACTCTTATGGATTACTTACTACCATCTACACTTGGTGGAAAAGATACTATTCATGGAGTAGCGAAATCAACAGCTCCTCTACTTCAACCTCAGTTAATAGATGGATCTTCTTTAACAAGTTCAACTGTAGTTGAGAAGTTAATTGATTACTACTATGACATTGGAGAGTTAGGTAAGGCAGAGAACGGTAAGATGATTGTTCCTCCACATGTATTCAAAGCATTTGCTAAGAAACTAGAGACATCTAAAAGAGCTACTATCATGGATAGAAAAGCTACTGCTGGTGGAACTGCTCTAAGTATTGTTGGACCATATGGAAACATGTTGATTGAATCTAATAACGACATGAAATCATCTAACATTTTCTTCCTTGATACATCAGACTTCTGTGTAGCTGGTGATAAATTCTTTGATAGAAAAAGACATCAGAACAACGAAGAGTTCTACATGATCAGAAAGAAAACTGGTTTCAGATACATTGTTGATACTTGCTTTAGAGGTCAATTCATAGCGAAAAGACTTTCAGCATCAGGGTGTATCCACTCAGTTCCAACTTTATAATACCATGAGGGGCTTCGGCCCCTTTTTCTCTTAGGAGTCTAAATGTCATCCACGGACGGACAAGCAATACAAGACATAATTACAAAACTTAGATCTGAAACAATGAAGAGTTATACAGAATATGATGGACTCTACAGAAGAACTAGAATTGTACAAGCAAACTCAAGGGCCACTCATGGAGGAGATGCCTTAGAGACAAAGTTCTTCTATTCAGGTGATACAAACAGAGAAGTTTATCGAGAGGAGAATATTATCTCTTGGAACTCTAGTTGGGAGCAAAGCTAATGATAGAGGATCACGCACTACGAGCAGAGCTTTTACAAACCAATCTAGCTCAAATACCCTTTGCTGATGATAGACTGCCAGGCGTTTCTAATTTAGAAGAGGCCATATTAGCTTTTATTTCTGGTATGTATCCATCCTATATAGACACTGTAGATACCCCTGCTGATTTACCAGTAAGTGCTAATGATGGAGATTATTACATAGTCTCTGATAGCCTTAATGATGGTTCAAATGTTAGTGCTGGTTATGTCTGGGAAACACGTGATGGAGTATCAGGATTCAACCAGAAATATAGCTGGAATGCTGCTGGTATCTTAACTGATTTATATAATCAAATAGATCCTGAATATGTATCTTTACTTGGTAAATCAGGTGGACAACAAATAGCTGGTGGTAGAGATGAGAATGACGATCTACATCTAGAGGCAAATAGCTTTGATGACTCTGGAAATATAATAATTCATAACAACCTACTTCCCTTTGGTGATAATGAAGAAAATCTTGGATCATTGCTTAAGCGCTTTGTAGATATTTTTATCGCTGGAAAGTTAAAAGATGGAACTGTTGAGGTAAGTGTTGCAGAAGCAAAGACTGCATATGATCACTCCCAACTAACTGGTAATCCACACACAACTTCATATGAAAACCTAACAAGTCAAATAGGTACATTAACAATTAATGGAGATGTAAGCACAGTAAATGTAGATTTCTCTACAAGTGGAAACAAATCAGTAACTATCACAATAACTGATGATTCACATAATCATACATCAAGTACAATTACAGATTTCAGTGATGCTACATGGACAATAATTAAAGCTGCTCTTGTTGATACCACAGATGGACAATGGACATTTAATGATGGAGCAAAGACAGCTTCACTAGCAGTAGATATAGACACCAACAATATAACAGATATCGCCTCTCCTAGTGTTAATAAGGTATTAGCAGCAAACAGTTCAGGAGATGAGTGGGAAGCTGTTAACGGAGATCACAGCCTCTCTGGTGATGTATCTGGTAGTGGTAATTACAATTCTGCAACACAACAATTTGAAATAAGTACAACAATAGATAATACACCTATTAGGACTGTAGATCTAATTGACATAGAAAACTACTCATTCACAACAGATGTTGCAAATCCAGTACAAATAACTCTGGCCAATCACGGCTTAACTGCATCAAGAAATGTAAGGATCTTTAATTCAGTTGAATTAGATGGAGAGCATACAGTTCAAGTTGTGGATGCAAACACTTTAGAGATTGCAATAGAAACAACTGAGGTTAATACAGGTTATCTTATTCCGGATAGCTCACAACTTCTTTATAACTCTAACCTAAACAAATACATGGTGAGACTTGAGAACTCAGAACTCTCCCATCATGAGCTACAAAATAAAGATGCAGATGATCATGCTCAATATGCCCTACTAGATGGTAGAGGAACTTCACAGACTTTATCAGGGGGTAATCTAGCTAATGGACAACTCATACTACAATCAACCTCTGATAGAGCTAATACTGGAGAAATCCTGCATCCCGATACACTCGCTCCACAGACAGGCGCTACTTATTCTGGAGGATGGTCAGGAGTTGACCTTGGAACAGTATCAAGACCTTATAGACACCTTTATGTACGTGGAGAGTTAAAAGGTGGAAGAATAGAACAAGTAAGTTCACTTCCTACTGCCAGTGCTCAAGATGTCGGGAAAATGGTGCAATTACCTAGTGGAAAGATCTATGTAAATCAGGACGGAGTTAATTGGAAAGAATATGTATTAGCTCCAAGTTATACAGGTAATGCTGGAAAGTCACTAGTAGTTAATTCATCAGAGGATGGATTTGAGTATAAGACATTTAGCTCTGCCAGCTCTAAAACAGTAATTACATCTAGCGCTAGTAATGTATCAATTGGAACTACTCTAGACGACACAATCACTTACGGTGCTTTTGTTGAGTACGTCATAGAGAAACCATCTCAAATATTCCAAGTAGGAAAACTCTTTATAAAACAAGATGACAACGAGACAAGAATAGAAGTCTTAGAACAAACTGGTGACCTAGGCATTACATTTAATTATGGAACAAGTGGAGATAGCTACTGGGTTACTTATAGTAATGATGAAGCAGTTGAAGGAACAATGAGATACACAGTAACGGAGTTTAGTATATGAGAAAATATTTAGTCATAGGGTTATCTCTTTTAGCTATTACAGCTATTGGATTTACTCCTAAGTTTATATCAGAAAGTGAAGTGGTTATTGGAAACTCTACTAGCTTTGATATTAGAACAAAAAGTGGAACTGCTATATGGAGATTCGATGAAACCAATGGGTTGACTCAGTCATTAGATAGTGGTGCTACATTTGATGGAGTTGCTGGTAGTAGTGATGAGATTGTTGCTGCTTTATCGCCTGTTAGTGATTTTCAACCTTGGACTCCTACAGGTTCATTAAGCACTAATGTAACTTACACAGGAATGTATAGACAGGATGGTGATTCGATTGAAGGTTATGTTTTTATAAGCTTCTCAGGTGGTAACGATGAGGGGGTTGTATTAATCGACCTACCAAGCGGATTAAGTTTTGATACCGATAAAGCGGTTGATGCTGGATTTGATGGGATAACTATAGGCGCTGCAAGGTTTGATGATAGTTCAAGTGGTGTCATTCAAGTTGGATCAGTTCATATCAATAGCTCTACAAATATGAGGGTTACGGTACACACGAAAAATAATGGCACGACAGATGGTGTTGTTCATGAATCTGTTAATACTGCAAATAATCCTTTTGATTTTTCCACCAATGATTCAATCGCAATTAGCTTCAAAGCACCTATAGTTGGTTGGACTAGTGGAACGGATGCAGTTGTAAAGAAAAGAAAGCCCCTTTATGTTAGA
>CEPQ01054523.1_pt1 | contig 45326 bp, 39 predicted proteins | sample 530411 | NCBI WGS metagenome assembly CEPQ01 (sample SAMEA2620039, study PRJEB7988) | marine metagenome | isolation source: saline water (ENVO:00002010), including
AACCGTTCACGCCGCGCGCAAGCGGTTAATAGGTCCTGACCCTAGGCACTGCCGGTTTCTGGAACCCCTGGCGCGCATGGCCGTACACGCCCCAGAACAACCGCTTAGGGGAAATGCCATGACGGAATACACCACGACCACCGTGACCGATCGCCCGGTCGAGCCGGTGCAGACTCACACCACTGTCGTCGAACGCCGCTCGGGAGGCGGCAGCGGGCTGATGATGGCGATCCTGCTGCTGATCCTGGTCGTCGGCGGCTTCTTTGCCTGGCAGTTCCTGCAGCAGGGCGAGGTCCGCACCGACGCCGTCGCTGGTGCCGCGAATGAGGTCGGTAACGCGGCGCAGAAGGTGGGCGACGCCGCACAGGATGCTGCGCAGAAGATCGGCGAGTAAGCACCCTCCGACCATCGCCAGGGCGTAAAAAGCTTTGACAATGTGCCCGAATTTCTGGGGCTCAGCGCCAATGTGGCTGTAAAATTAACCGACACTTGACCATTGCCCGGCTATAACGGGCAGCATGTTCAGGCTGTTCAAACATTATGTGCCGCATGCGGTGCTGCTGCTCGGCTTTTTCGATCTCGCGCTGCTGGGCCTTGCTGCCGAAATCGGCTGGGTCTGGCGTGCGCACGAGATCGGCATGGCGGTCGAACCGCTCACCCAGCGGCCGCTGCCGATAGCCACCTTCGCGCTGCTCGTGCACATGGCGATGATCGCGGTCGGGGTGTACGGGCCCGACTCCCTGCAATCGCTGCGTTTTGCTGCCGCACGGCTGCTCGTCGCGATCTCGCTGGGCGTCATATTGCTGTCGGTCACCTATTTCATCCTGCCGGGCACCACCTTGTGGCGCTCGAACAGCCTGTACGCGATGGGTCTGTCGATCGTCTTCCTGATCGGCAACCGCATCATTCTCGGCGGATTGCTGGGCACCACCGCGTTCAAGCGCCGGCTGATGGTGCTGGGCGCCGGCAAGCGCGCGCAACGGGTGCAGGACCTGTCCGAACGTCCCGATGCCGGGTTCGTGCTTGTCGGCTTCGTCGCCATGAACGACGGCCCGCTGGTGGTCGAAGAGGCGATCAACCGCGACGCGATCAAGAATCTCGCCAAGCATGTCGAGAACCTCAACGTGACCGAGGTGGTGCTGGCGCTGGAAGAGCGGCGCAATGCGCTGCCGCTCAACGACCTGCTGCGCATCAAGACCACCGGCGTTCACGTCAACGATCTTTCGACCTTTCTGGAACGCGAGACCGGGCGGGTCGATCTCGACACCGTCAATCCCAGCTGGCTGATCTTTTCCGACGGATTTTCCGCAGGCAGGCGCATTTCGACCATCGCCAAGCGCATGTTCGATCTGGTCGTCAGTTCGATCCTGCTGGTGCTGACGGCGCCGATCATCCTGCTCTTCGCGCTGCTGGTAAAGCTCGACAGCAAGGGTCCGGCCTTTTTCAAGCAAGAGCGAGTGGGGCTTTACGGACAGCCGTTCGAGATCGTCAAGCTGCGGTCGATGCGCACCGATGCCGAGGTCGATGGTGCGCAATGGGCGCAGAAGAACGACCCGCGCGTCACGCGCCTCGGCCGTTTCATCCGCAAGGTGCGGATCGACGAGCTGCCCCAGGCCTGGAGCGTGCTCAAGGGCGACATGAGCTTTGTCGGCCCCCGGCCCGAGCGGCCCGAATTCGTCGCCGATCTGGAAACCAAGATGCGCTATTACAACGAGCGGCACATGGTGAAGCCGGGCATTACCGGTTGGGCGCAGATCAACTATCCCTATGGCGCGTCGGTCGAGGATGCCCGGCACAAGCTGGAATACGACCTCTATTACGCCAAGAACTACACGCCCTTTCTCGACCTGCTGATCATTCTGCAGACGCTGCGCGTCGTGCTGTGGCCGGATGGCGCGCGCTGATCCCATGGCCAACTGGGCCGATATAGGCCTCTGGGCCCATAGCGGCGCGGCGGCGCTGACCCTGCTGGTGGCCGCCTGGCTGGTGCAGCGCTGGGCAAGGCTGCGCGATGCGCGCCCGTCGCTGGGCGATGCCGCGCTGCTGTTGGCTCTGCTCTCGACCAGTCTCTGGGCGTTCGCTGTCGCGGTGCTCGGCCCCGTCCACCCGATTGCGGGTCTCGCCGAATCGCTGCGAAATCTCGCTTGGCTGGCCTTCCTGTTCCAGATGGTGCGCTCGGCGCGAGCCCAGCCGGGCACGGTGACGGCGGTCTATCTGGTGCTGACGCTGGTGCTCGCGGCGCAGCCCGTGGTGGAGAACGGACTTACCCTGCTTGCTGCCCATCAGGGGCTGGAAAGCCTGGCGCAGGGCAGCGCGATGCTGCTCAGGATGATCTTCGTCGTCGGCGCGCTGGTGCTGGCGAACAATCTGTACAGCGTCGCCGATGCGGAGACGCGCACCAGCCTGCGCGTGCCGCTGACCGCGCTGGCCGCGATGTGGCTGTACGATCTCAACCTCTACACCATGGGGTATCTGAACGACCGTCCGAGCGCCGACATGCTGGCGCTGCGCGGCGTGCTGATGATCTTTGCGGTGCCCTTCTTCGCGCTTGCCGCCAGCCGGCCCGGCGGATGGAAGCTGACCCTGTCGCGCAAGATCGCCTATCGCTCGCTCTCGCTGTTCGCGATCCTGGGCTATCTCGTCACGATGATCGCGGTGGCGCAGCTGCTGCGCGCGGTCGGCGGGACGGTGGCGTCGGGCGCACAGATGCTGCTGGTGCTCGGCATGTCGCTCGCGGCGCTGATCCTGCTGCCATCGGACCGGTTCCGCGCCTGGTTCAAGGTCAAGGCGACCAAGCATTTCTTCCAGCACCGCTATGATTATCGCGCCGAATGGATCCGCTTTACCGAGACGATTGGGCGGCCGGGCGATGGCACCGCGCCGTTCCACGAACGCGTGATCAAGGCCGCCGCCGATATCAGCGACAGCCCGGCGGGCCTGCTGCTCGCGCCCGGCGACAATGGCCGCATGCAGCTGCAGGCGCGGTTCAACTGGCCGACCGCCGATGTCCCCGCCCAGGCCTGCACGGCAGCAACGATCGGCTATTTCCAGACGACCGGGCGGATCGTCGAGCTCGACGCGCTGCGCTCGGGCCGCGACCGCGACACCAATCGGCGCGCGATTCCCCCCTGGGTGCTCGACGAGCCCAATGCTTGGGCGATCGTGCCTCTGGTCCATTTCGACCGGCTCGCAGGCCTGGTCGTGCTCTCGCGTCCGCTGGTCGAACGGCGCCTGGACTGGGAGGATCTCGATCTGCTGCGCCTCGTCGGACGGCAGCTCGCCAGCTATCTCGCCGAGGCGCGCAGCCAAGAGGCGCTGCGCGAGGCCGACCAGTTCGACGAGTTCAACCGCCGCATGGCCTTTGTCATGCACGACATCAAGAATCTGGTCAGCCAGTTGAGCCTGGTCGCGCGCAATGCCGAGCGGCACGCCGACAATCCCGAATTCCGCAAGGACATGATCGCAACGCTGCAGAATTCGGTCGGCAAGATGAACACCCTGATCCGCAGGCTGACCGGCTATGCGCGCTCGGCGGGAGAGGGCGTCCGCGCGATCGATGCCGAGCGCGTGGTGCGCGCAGTGATCGCGGCCAAGCAGGCTGGGCATCCGGTGATCGCAAGCGCCGCGCAGCGGCTGATGCTGATGGCCGATCCGGCGCAGCTCGAACAGGTGCTCGGCCATCTGATCCAGAACGCGATCGATGCCAGCCCCAGAGATACGCCGGTCTATGTCAGCATGGCGCGCGATGGCCTCAACGGCGTGATCGAGATTGTCGACCATGGCGCGGGCATGTCCGCCGAATTCGTCCGTTCCAAGCTGTTCAAGCCCTTCATCTCGAGCAAGACCGACGGCTTCGGCATCGGCGCCTATGAGGCGCGGCTGCTGGTCGAGGCGATGCACGGGCGCATCGAGGTCGAGAGCCGCGAGGGCGAGGGCAGCCGCTTTTCCATCCATCTTCCGCTCGCCACTCGGATCGATTCCGACGATCCGGCGGCGCAGCCCGTGCCCATTGCTGAAAAGGTAGCCTGACCGATGACCGACCTTTCCCCCAATCCCGCGATGAACGGTGGTGGCAAGGGCGCCAACCGGCTGCCGCGCCTGCTGGTGGTGGAGGACGATGCCGGGCTGCAGCGTCAGCTCAAATGGGCGTTCGACGATTTCGAGGTGCTGTGCGCGGGCGACCGGGCGAGCGCGATCGACCTGCTGCGCTATGAGGAGCCTGATGTCGTGACGCTCGATCTCGGCCTGCCGCCCGATCCCGATGGCGTCAGCGAGGGTTTTGCGACATTGGCGGAGATCCTTCGGCTGAAGCCCGATACCAAGGTGATCATCGCCTCGGGCCATGGCGAGCGGCAGAGCGCGCGCGATGCGATCGCGCAAGGCGCCTATGATTTCTACCGCAAGCCGGTCGAGATCGACGATCTGGCGCTGATCGTCCGCCGCGCGCTCAACGTGCAGCAGATCGAGCGCGAAAATGCGCGGCTCAGCCAGAAATCGGGTGAGGACCATACGGTGCTCGGCGGCATGATCACCGGCGATGCGCAGATGGTGAAAGCCGCGCGCACGATCGAGCGTGTCGCCAATACCAATGTCTCGGTCATGCTGCTCGGCGCGAGCGGGACCGGCAAGGAGCTGTTCGCGCGCGGCCTGCATGAGAAGAGCAACCGCCGCGGCGGCGCCTTCATCGCGATCAACTGCGCGGCGATCCCCGAAAACCTGCTCGAATCCGAGCTGTTCGGGCATGAAAAGGGCGCGTTCACCGGCGCCATCAAGACCACGATCGGCAAGATCGAACAGGCCGCCGGCGGCACCCTTTTCCTCGACGAGGTCGGCGACATTCCGCTGCCCTTGCAGGTCAAGCTGCTGCGCTTCCTGCAGGAGCGCGTGATCGAGCGGGTCGGTGGTCGCAGCCCGATCCCGGTTGATACCCGCGTGGTCTGCGCGACCCACCAGAATCTCGAGAAGATGATCGCCGAGGAGCGGTTCCGTGAGGACCTGTTCTATCGCCTTGCCGAGATCGTGGTGCACATCCCCTCGCTCGCCGAGCGGCCGGGCGATGCGGTGCTGCTCGCCAAGCATTTCCTCGCCCGGTTCGCCGCAGAGATGAACCCGGCCGTGAAGGGCTTTGCCCCCGATGCGCTGAAGATGCTCGATGCCTGGCACTGGCCCGGCAATGTGCGCGAGCTGGAAAACCGGGTGAAGCGCGCGGTGATCATGGCCGAAAGCCGGCTGGTCACCGCCGAGGATCTCGACCTCGAGCGCGCCGAACCGCAGACAGCGGAGTTCCTCAACCTCAAGGCGGTGCGCGAACTGGCCGACCGCAAGGCGATCCGCCATGCGCTCGCGCGGACCGAGGGCAATATCTCGGGCGCGGCCAAGCTGCTCGGCATCAGCCGCCCGACGTTGTATGATCTGCTCCGGCAATATGACATCCAGAGCTGATCTGCGTCCCGGCAGCAGGCTGTGGCTGGCGCTCGCCGCCGGGGCCTTGCTGCTGGGAGCAACCGGCGCGGCATTGCGCGCCGAAGACATGGGTACGGCGCGCGAGGCGATGGCGCGCGCCGCCGACTATCGTGCGCGCGGCGACAATCGCGCGGCACGGATCGAGCTGATGAACGCGATCAAGGCCGCGCCGAAGATGAAAGAGGCGCGGCTCGCGCAGGCGCGGGTGTTTCTGGCGCTGTTCGACGCCGACGGGGCGGAGGGCCAGCTCCAGCGCGCGCTGGAACTCGGAGCCGATCGCGCGTTGGTGCGCGCGCCGATGGCCGAGGCGATGGTGCTCCAGGGCCGGGCCGGCGATGCGCTGCGCTGGCTGGGCGAGGGACCGGTGGCCAAGGCGGACATGGGCTATGCCGCGCGGACCCAGGGGCGGGCGCATCTGGCGCTCGGTCAGTATGACGAGGCGCGCGCTGCGTTTGATCGGGCGCTGCAGTTCACCCCCGATGACAGCCTGCTCTGGACCGACATTGCCCGCTTCCGCACCGCATCGGGCGATCAGGCGGGCGGGCTGGAAGCAGCCGACCATGCGGTTGCGCTCGACGCCGGCAATGTCCGCGCCTTGCAGCTGCGCGGTGAACTGACGCGCAGCCAGACCGGGCTCGCTGCCGCCTTGCCATGGTTCGAGCGCGCGCTGGCGATCGACCCCAATGATACCGCCGTGCTCGGCGAATATGCCGCGACGCTGGGCGATATGGGCCGGATGCGCGCGATGCTGAAGGCGGCGCGGCAGATCGTCGCGCTCGAGCCGAACAACCCGCGCGGCTATTTCCTGCAAGCCGTGCTCGCGGCGCGGGCGGGGCGCTACGATTTGGCGCGCACCTTGATGCAGAAGACCGGAGGCGCGCTGGAAGGCGTGCCGGCGGCGATGCAGGTCGAAGGCGTGGTCGAGTTCCAGCTCGGCAACTATCGCCAGGCGATCGACCGGTTCGAAAAGCTTGCCGATGCGCAGCCCCTCAACCGCCGCGCTGCCGAACTGCTCGCGCGCGCGCTCTATGCCGAGGGCGAGCACGAGGCGCTGCTCGAACGCTTCCGCCCGGTCGCCAATCGCGCGGGGGCGAGCGCCTATTTGCTGACGCTCGTCGGGCGATCGCTCGAAGCGATAGGCGAGCGCGACGCGGCGCTCGAATATCTCGCGCGTGCAACGGCGCCCGATCCCGCACCGCTGCTGCGGCTCGATCAGGACGACGAACCCTGGCTGCTTGCCGATGCCGCCCGCGCCGCGCCGCGCGATGCGCGCGCGGTGGTGCCCTATGTCCGCATGCTGGTAGCGCGCGGGGATTTTGCGCAGGCGGAGGAATTTGCCCGCCCGCTCGCCGATGGCAATCCCGGCGTGCCCGACGCGCAGATGCTGCTGGGCGATGTGCTGTACGCCTCGGGCAATGCCAGTGGGGCCTTGCCCTATTACGAGCGCGCGGCGCGTATTCGTCTGGCGGAGCCGGTGGTGCGGCGCCTGTCGCTGGCGCTGCGCGAGCTCGGTCGTGCGCGCGACTCCGATGCGCTGCTCGAAAGCTTCGTCGACATGAGCCCGGCCAATACCGGCGGGCTGCGGTTGCTTGCCAACGCCTATATCGATCGCGGCGAATGGGCCGGCGCGGTAGCGATGCTGTCGGCGCTGCATGCCCAACTTGGCAGCAGCCAGCCGATGCTGCTCACCGATCTCGCGCTCGCCCGTCTGCGCGCGGGCGATCCTGCACGCGCGGCGCATGATTCGCGGCTCGCCTATCGCGTCCAGCCCGCAAGCCCGCTGGTCGCGCATGTGCGCGGCATGGCGCTGACCGAGGCGGCGGAGACGCCGATGCTGGCAGTGGAGATGCTCGAAAAGGCGCAAGCCCTGCAACCGCGCAACCCCTGGCTGCGCTATCATCTGGCCCAGGCTTATGCCGCTGCAGGCAAGCCTGGCCGCGCGATGGGCGCGCTGCGCGCCTCGCTGTCGCTGGGGGCGTTTCCCGAGCGTGCCGAGGCTGCGGCCATGCTGCGCGATCTGCAGGGCCGGAGCTGAGCGCCCGCACATTTTTGCCTGACCCTGCGCCAAATTCCGCTAAAGGGCAGTGATGACCGATACGACCAATCCCCTGCTCGATACGCGCGCGCTGCCGCGCTTTGCCGAAATCACTGCCGATCATATCGCGCCCGCGCTCGATGAGGCGCTCACCCGTCATGCCGCGACGATCGAGGCGCTGGTGCGCGACAAGCCTGTCACGTTCGCCGACGCCTGGCTGCCGCTCGAGCGGGCAGAGGCGGAACTGGGCGCGATCTGGGCGGCGGTGTCGCACCTGCATTCGGTAGCCGACAGCCCCGAGCTGCGCACCGCCTATCAGGAGGGCGAGCAGCGGCTGGTTACCAACAGCATCATGGTCGGCCAGAATCGCGAGCTCTACGAGGTGTTCGAGGCGCTTGCGGCGACGCCTGAATTCGCTGCGCTGCCTGACGCAGACCGGGTCGCAGTCGAGCACGCACTGCGCGATTTCCGCCTGTCGGGCGTGGCGCTCGACGAGGCGGCGCGCGAGCGGTTTAAGGCGGTATCGGTGGAACTTGCGACGCTCTCCAACGCATTCGGCAGCGCGGTGCTCGATGCGACCGATGCCTGGGAAGAGCTGATCACCGACGAGGCGGAGCTTGCGGGCGTGTCGGAGACCGACAAGGCGATGTTTGCCGCCGCTGCCGAGGCGAAGGGCCAGACTGGCTGGCGCGTGACGCTGCAGGCGCCATCGGTCAACGCGATCCTGACCTTTGCCGAGAATCGCGATCTGCGCGCGCGGGTGTACAAGGCCTATGGCACCCGTGCTTCGGATCAGGGGCCGCATGCCGGTCAGTTCGACAATTCCGAGCGTATCGCCCGCATCCTGGAACTGCGGCGCGAGGCGGCGGGGCTGCTGGGCTTTGCCGATCCGGTCGAATGGTCGCTCGCCACCAAGATGGCGTCGGACGGCGGCGCAGTGCTTGCCTTCCTGCGCGATCTTGCCAGCCGCGCCAAGCCGGCGGCGCAGCGCGATCTCGATGAATTGAAGGCCTTTGCCGCCGGGAAGCTGGGCATCGCCGATCTCCAGCCCTGGGATGTCGGCTTTGCCTCGAACCGGTTGCGCCAGGCGCTCTATGCGGTCGACGAGGCCGAAATTCGCGGCTATTTCCCGGTCGAAAAGGTGATGCAGGGCTGGCAGATGCTGCTCGAGCGGCTGTTCGGCATCCGCTTGCAACAGCGCGCCGACGCCTCGCTCTACCATCAGGATGCGCGCTTCTACGATGTCGTCGACGAGAGCGGCAAGGCGATTGCGGGCCTGTATCTCGATCTGTTCGCGCGGCCCGGCAAGCGCGGCGGCGCGTGGATGGGCGAGGCACGCCCGCGCCGCAACGATGGCGATCACGTCCAGCTGCCGGTCGCCTATATGGTGTGCAATTTCTCGCCCGCCGGACCCGATGCACCATCGCTGCTCAGCCATTCGGATGTCGGCACGCTGCTGCACGAGACCGGCCACTGCCTCCACCTGCTGCTGACCGAGGTCAACCGCCCGAGCATCGCGGGCACCAGCGGGTTCGAATGGGATGCGGTCGAGCTGCCCAGCCAGCTGATGGAGGATTTCGCCTGGGACCGTCAGGTGCTCACCGCGATGTCGGGCCATTACAAGACCGGCGAGGCGCTTCCCGACGACCTTTTCGACCGGTTGCTGCGCGCGCGGCATTTTCAGGCCGGGCTGTTCCTGATCCGCCAGATCGAGTTCGCGCTGTTCGACATGCTGCTGCACCTCGGCACGATGGGCAGCGATCCCGTCGAGGTGATCGAGGCGGTGCGCGATGAGGTGGCGGTGATCCGTCCGCCCGCATGGTACCGCTTCCCGCATGCCTTTTCGCATATCTTCGCGGGCGGCTATGCCTCGGGCTATTACAGCTATCTCTGGGCCGAACTGCTCGCCGCCGACGGCTTCATGGCGTTCGTCGAGGCCGGGCTGCTCGACCGTGCGACCGGCGACCGTTTCCGCGCCGAGGTATTGGCGCGCGGCGCAACCCGGCCTGCGGCGGAAAGCTTCCGCGCTTTCCGGGGGCGCGATCCCGATCCGCGCGCAATGCTGGTGCGCCACGGTCTGGTGGACGCCGAAGGATGAGCGAGCTTTGCCCGCGCGGCTGGCTCAATGATGCGATCCGGCGGATCGAGGCGGATTACAACCGTTCCGCCGACACGCACCTGATCCGGCTCGAACTGCCACGTTTCCCAGGCATCACGCTGTATCTGAAGGACGAAAGCTCTCACCCGACCGGCAGCCTCAAGCACCGGCTGGCGCGATCGCTGTTCCTCTATGCCCTGTGCAACGAATGGATCGGGCCGGAGACCTGCGTGATCGAGGCCTCGTCGGGTTCGACCGCGGTGAGCGAGGCCTATTTCGCGCGGATGCTGGGGCTGCGCTTCATCGCGGTGGTGCCCGCGACCACCGCGCCCGCCAAGCTCGATGCCATCCGCTTCCAGGGCGGCGAGATTCACAAGGTCGACGATCCGCGCACCGTGTACGATGTCGCGCACCGGCTCGCGGCGGAAACCGGCGGTCATTATCTCGACCAGTTCACCTATGCCGAACGGGCGACCGACTGGCGCGGCAACAACAATATCGCCGAGAGCATCTTCGCGCAGATGGCCGAAGAGGAATATCCCGAGCCCGAATGGATCGTGTGCGGCGCGGGCACCGGCGGCACATCGGCCACTATCGGGCGGTATCTGCGCTATCAGCGTTATGCGACGCGGCTGTGCGTCGCAGACCCCGAACATTCGGTGTTCCACCGGCATTTTCATGATCGCAGCGCCACATCGCTCCCCGAAGGCTGCGCGAGCCGGATCGAGGGTATCGGCCGCCCCCGGGTTGAGCCGAGCTTCATCCCCGGGGTGATCGACCGGATGATCGCGGTCGACGATGGCGACAGCATCGGCGCGATGCGCGCGCTGTCCGATCGCCTCGGGCGTCGCGTCGGCGGATCGACCGGCACCAACCTGATCGCCTGCGCCGCGCTGATCGAGGAAATGGCGGCATCGGGCACCCAAGGCAGCGTGGTGACGCTGCTGTGCGACGGAGGCGATCGCTATCATACCAGCTATTATGACGATGGCTGGCTCACGCAGAGCGGGCTTGCCTGGCAACCGGCGGCCGAGCGCATGGCGGCTCTGCTGGGGCAATGACAAGGGGAGCGACGCGATGATGATAGGGGTTCTGGCGGCCGTTTCTGCCGCGCTCGCGGTGGCGGCAGGGGCATTCGGCGCGCATGCGGCGGCGGGCGAGCAGCAGGCCGAATGGCTGCGCACCGGCGGCCTGTATCAGATGGTACATGCCGTCGCGGCGCTCGCGATCATGGGCCGCGCGCCCGGTGCGGCCTGGACGCTGCTGATCGGCGGGGCGATCTTTGCGGTGACGCTCTATGCCATGGCGCTGGGCGCGCCACGCTGGCTGGGGGCGGTGACGCCAATCGGCGGCACGCTGCTGATCATCGGCTGGCTCTGGGCCGGCTGGATCTATCTCAAGGCCTGATCACCACCCGCGCGCGGGCGCGGGTGGTGCCAGCAGCAGGCATCAGAACTTGTAGCCGACTTCCACGCCGATGCGGCGCAGGCCGCCCGGCGAGATGAACGAACCGCCGAACTCGGCTGCGGTGATCACCTCGTTCAGATAACGCCGGTTGAGCACATTGTCCGCGAACAGAGTCACGCGCCACTGCTCGCCCTCGAGACCCGCGCGCACGTCGAGCACACCGAAGGCTTCGCGCCGGGTGACCGCATAATTGGCGTCGCCGACAAAGGCGGGCAGCGCCAGCGCCGATCCCGGCAGCAGGCCGCTGAAGATCGTCGGCACGGTGTTGTTCTGCAGCGTGTGGAACCAGGTCGGGCCGGTGATGCGATAATCGGCGCGGGCGACCAGATCGAAGCTCTTGGCGATGGGGGCTACGATCTGGGTGCCCAGGTTGATCGTATAGTCGGCGGTCGAGGGCGACTTGTTGCCTACCGTCTGCGGACGCGAGCGGTTCTGCTTGATCTCGCTTTCGGTGACGTTGAACGCACCGAAGATCGTCCAGCCCGGCGTCACCTCGGCATTGAGGTTGAGTTCCGCGCCATACAGCTCGACCTTGTCGATGTTCGACACCACGCGGAGCAGACCGAACCCGCCGACGAAGAATTCGAAGAACTGCATGTCGCGGACATCGGTATAATAGCCCGCGAGATCGAACGTCACCTTGCCGTCGAACATCGATCCCTTGAAGCCGCCCTCGAACGCGCTGGACCGTTCCTTGCGATAATCGTCGTTGATCGTGACCTGCGATCCGATGAACTGGTTGAACGACTGGCGGACGATCGCGGCGGAGCCTGAATTGTTGAAGCCGCCCGCCTTGAAGCCAATCCCCCAGTTGGCATAGACGTTGAAATTGTCCGCCACCGACCAGCGGAAGGTCAGCTTGGGCTGAAGCTGCTTGTAGCTTTCCGACTTGTCGGGGATGGCGCCTGCGGTCTGGCCGGGATTGATCGGCCCTCCGGTAAACGGATCGAGCACCAGCGGTACATTGTTGGAGACGCTGCGATCCTCGATATCGTAGCGCAGCGCGAGGCCCAGGTTGATCCGGTCGTTCCAGTTATATTCGGCCGAACCGAAGGCGGCGTACACATCGGTGCTGAAGCTGTCGAAATAGAGCTGGGTCGTGGGGTTGGTCGTGCCCGGCGCGTTGTAGAGTCGGCGGATGATGCCCTGGCCAAGATCCGCGCCCAGGCTGACGCCGACATCGCGGCTGATGTTGAGATAATAGGCGCCCAGCTGCCAGTTGAACGGACCGTCGCCGTTCGAGGACAGGCGGATTTCGCCGCTGAAATCTTCCTGCTGGCGGATCTGGTACTGTGTGCCGTCGCAGGTCGTCGGGCTGTACGGGCCGAAGGTCGATCCGGTGGCCGGCGCGAAGATGAACGGCACCGGCGTCGCGCCGATGAAACCGGGCTGGTTGACCGGGAAGCCGGTGAGCTGCGCGGTGCTGCGGAAACAGGCGTTCGATGCTGCCACCGATGCGGGCGTTGCGCCGGGGAAGGTGAAGCGGGCAAAGTCCGCCGAGGTGCCGTCAGCGGTCAGCGACTGGTCGACATCGCTGTACAGGCCCCACAGGGTCAGCTTGGCAAAGTCGAATTCATGCTCGAGCTTGATCGAAGCATCGAACGATGTCTGGTCGTTGGTCGGGCGGATATTGCTGTAGAAGTTGAACGGGTGGCGGTTCACATCCTCGAAAAAGGCGGGGTTTGCCGCCGCGAAATTGGGCAGGTGGAAGGCCGCGTTGAACGCGATCGACGCGCCGGTCAGGTCCGAATAGCGTGCCTTGGCGTCGATCTCGGTCCGGTCGCCGAGCTGCGCGACGAAGCGCCCATCCACCGACCAGACCTCCTGGTCGTCGATGGTCTTGGAATTGCCCAGGAAGATGTTGCGATAGAAGCCATCGGTCTTGAGATAGCTGCCCGACAGGACGAAACCGGCATTTTCGCCCAGCGGGACCGAGATGAACGCATTGCCTCTGTAGGTCTGCTGTTCGGCGGCGCTGAGCTCGATGCCCGCTTCCAGCCGGTCGCTCGGCTTCATCGTCTGGATGACGATCGCACCCGCCGCCGCGTTGCGGCCATAAAGCGCGCCCTGCGGACCTTTGAGGATTTCGATCTGGCGAATGGTGCCCTGGTTCTGGTTGAGCTGCGCGGTATTGGTCTTGAGAATACCGTCGACGACCAGAGCGACCGAGCTTTCGGCGTCGCGCGCGCCGTTGATGCCGCGGATGTTGATCTGCGTGTCGCCCGCCTCGGCCGTGCCGGTGACGATGGTGACGCCGGGCGTCAGCTGCACGAACTGGTCGGCGGTTTCGACCCCGGTCTTCTGGATGGCATCGGCGGTGAGCACCGTCACCGATGCCGGCACCTCGGCCAGGCTTTCGTTCTGGCGGCGCGCGGTAACGATGATCACATCGTCCGCCGGTTCCGCCTGGGCCGAATCCTGCGCGAAAGCGGGTGTTGCCAGCGCGCTGGCGAGGACGGTGGCCGATGCTGCGGCAAACAGACTGGGTAAGCGCATGCTGTGAACTCCCTGATATATGCGGGTTCCCCCGAACCCTATATTTTGCTTGGCGGGTGTTGTTTCGGCCGGTCTTCAGACCAGCACATTGGCCCCGCTCATATAGACGTAGACTTCCTGAAACCTGCCGTCGCGCAGGCGCCAGAAATTGGTGTTGTGCAAGGTGGTGACGCTGCCATCGGCGGCGGTCAGTTCGGCAATGAAGCTTGCCGCGATCCGGCCGTTGGTTTCGTCGACCGTGCAGGTGAAATCGCGGTGAACGATCTTCTCCCAGGCACCGAAGAAATCGGTGAACATCCGCTCGATTGCGGCCTTGCCGGCATGGGTGGTGAAGCTGGTCTGGACGGTGAACAGCGCCTCGTCATGGAAGCAGGCGAGCGTGGCAGCCATGTCCTTGCGGTCGACGCTGGCGAAATAGCTCTGCGTTGCGAACGCGATCAGTTCGTCGCGGCGCATGGTCGGGGCATATTGCATCAGAGATCCCCTTCTTTGAGCAGATTGTCGCCGCTCATGTACACGAACACCTCCTGGAACAGCCGGTCCTTGAGGTAGAAGCGGTTGCAGTTCTCGTAGCGCAGCTGCTCGCCGCCATTGGGCGTGATCAGCACGGTGAACTGCGAGCAGACCGCGTTCGATTGCGGATCGGCGACATGCACGAAATTGCCGTGCCAGATCTGCTCGAAATCGGCGAACAGCTTGACGAACATCGCCCGGATCGCCTCGCGACCGTCATGCACGGTGTTCGACGTGACTTCGGTCAGTCGCGCATCGGGGGCGAAGCAGTTCAGCACCTCGTCCATGTTCTTGTTGTCGACGCCATCGAAATAGCGCTTGGTGACGATGTCGACATAGAACGGATAGGGCAGCGGAGCCTGTCCTGCGCCGCCAGGTGACCAGTCTGTCATCAGAACCAACCCTTTCTGATATCTGCATCCTTGGGCACTTCCGGGGTCGGAAATGCCTTCTTGCTGTGGGTGAGGCCGCACTCGATCAGCCCTTCGAGGAATTTCCAGGCAATCTGGCCGGGATTGATCACCGGGATCGGCAGGTTTGCCGCCAGGAACGCCGCCGACTGGTGCATGGTGGTCGAGCCCAATACGATCACGTCCGCGCCGTCCTCTTCCATCGCGCGCGTGGCTTCGGCCTTGAGCTTGTCGAAGATCACCTCTTCCTTGCCCGCGAGCAGCTCGGTGACATCGGGCCGGGTGTCGATCGACCGCAGCGAGGCGACGCGGTCCCAGAAGCCATATTCGGTCAGCGTCTTCTGGTAGAGCGGGAACCATTCGGGCCACATGGTGAGCACGGTGAACTTCTTACCCAGCATCATCGCGGCGGCGAACGCGGCTTCACCGGGGCCGATCACCGGGATCGACAGGCGCGAGCGCAGCGCGCGCAGCCCCGAATCGCTGACCGTGTCGATCAGCACTCCGGCATAGCCCTCGTCCTCGGCAGTGATGCCGGTCTGGAACACCGTCCAGTCCATCAGCAGCATGTCGTGATAGCTGTCACCCAGCGCCGCACCCCAGGGGACGGCGACGAATTCGGGTGAAAAGCCGGGGCGGACAAAATCGGAAGGCAGCTGCGCGGCGCGGGCGGCGACGCCGGCCTCGTCCATGGGAATGGGTACTATCACCTTGATGCGGCGATCATCAGCCATACGCTACCCCACCTTTCGGGATCGTCTGCATCGGTTGGTCCGACCGCGATCCATGGCTTGACGGTATTGTATACAAATGTCTATCGTCAAGGCCGAAATTGGATTGGCGCAAGATCGGCGCAATTGGGCGCGCACCGGGCATGGGACGCCGGAGCGGTGCGTGACCCCGGGACGGGATGGCAGGCAATGGAAAAGGCAGCATCGCCGCGGGCATCGGATATCGCCTATGACAAGATCCGTCAGTTCGTGCTCTCGGGCCGCGCGGAACCGGGCCAGCAGCTGACCGAGGAACAGCTCGCGCGCATTTCTGGCGTGTCGCGTACCCCGGTGCGCGAGGCGGTGCGGCGGCTCGAGAACGAGCTGCTGATCGTGCGCAGCGATTCGAAACGGCTGTTCGTCGCGGACTGGTCGGCCGACGATATCGACGAGATGTTCGTGCTGCGCGGCATGCTCGAGGGTCATGCCGCCAGCCGCGCCGCTCGCAACATCTCGGGCCGCCAGGTCGAGGAACTGGGCCGGATTTCCGACCTTCTCGACGCGGCGGTGCGGTGCAGTCCGCCCGATGTCACCGCATTTCTGGCGCAAAACCGGCGGTTTCACGAGATCATTCTGGAGGCCGCCCGTTCTCCCCGCCTGTCCGCCATGCTGCCGATGCTGGTCGAACAGCCGGTGGTCCGCCGCACGGCCGCGCAGTACAAGACCGAAGAGCTGCTGCAATCGGCGCGTGAGCATCGCGAATTGATCGCCGCGTTCACCGCACGCGATTCGCACTGGGCCCGCGCAGTGATGACCAGCCATATCCGCCGCGCCTTCCACGTCTTCAGCAGCACCGCCAAGCGCCACAAGGAGCAGCGCCAGGCCAATGACTGAGTCAATTTTCCGAGCGGCTGGACGGGCTCTCCACAAATGTATACAAACATCGCCATGAGCAGCATCCAGATTGTCGAAGTCGGCCCGCGTGACGGCCTGCAGAACGAGCCCGATATCGTCTCCACTGCCGACAAGCTGGAGATGATCGGCCGCATGATCGATGCAGGCGCGCGGCGGCTCGAGGTGGCAAGCTTCGTCCACCCGCAGCGCGTGCCGCAAATGGCCGATGCGGAAGCCGTGATCGCCGGGCTGCCTGACCGCGCGGACGTGTCCTATATCGGCCTGACGCTCAACAAGCGCGGCGTGCTGCGCGCGCTGGCGACCAGGGAAGGCGGCAGGCGCGGGGTCGACGAGATCGGCTGCGTGATCGTTGCCACCGATACGTTCGGGCAGAAGAACCAGGGCCAGACGGTGGCGGAAGGCATTGCCGAGGCGAGCGAGATGATCCGCTTTGCCAAGGAAAACGGCCTGATCGCGCAGGTGACCATCTCGGCCGCGTTCGGCTGCCCGTTCGAGGGCGATGTGCCCGCGCAGCGGATCGTCGACATCGCAAAGGCGGTGCTGGAAGCGGGGCCGTCCGAGATCGCGCTCGCCGACACGATCGGCGTCGGGGTGCCCGCGCAGGTGACCGATCTGTACGGGCGGCTCAGCGAGTTCGTGCCAGCAGACATTCCGCTGCGCGCGCATTTCCACAACACGCGCGGCACCGGCATCGCCAATGCCTGGGCGGCGATCCAGGCGGGCGTTTCCGTGCTCGATGCGAGCCTGGGCGGGCTGGGCGGCTGCCCGTTCGCGCCCAGGGCCACCGGCAATATCGCGACCGAAGAGCTGATCTATCTCGCCGAGCGGTCGGGGCTGGATCATGGCATGAATCTGGACGCCGCCATCGCGGCCAATCGCTGGATGGCCGGGATTCTCGGTCGCGAGCTGCCTTCCCTGGTTGCCCGCGCGGCAGCCTGAGGCGGAACCAAACATCAATCATGTCGGCGCCAAGCCCGGCAATTGAAGGGGTGAATGCATGAGTTACAGGCTGGGTGTCGATGTCGGCGGCACGTTTACCGATCTGCTGCTGTTCGACGAACAATCTGGCGCCTTCTGGCGGCACAAGACCCCTTCGACCCCGCATGACAGTTCCGAAGGCATTCTGATCGGCGTGCAGGCGATCTGCGCCAAAGCCGGGATCACGCCGGCGGATGTCGAGATCTTCCTGCACGGCACGACGGTCGCGACCAATGCGGTGCTGGAGGGCAAGGGCGCGCGCGTCGGCCTGATCGTGACCGAAGGCTATCGCCAGGTGATGCAGATTGCGCGCAGTTTCGTCCCCGGCGGGCTCGCCGGCTGGATCGTCTGGCCCAAGCCGACCCCGCTCGCAGCATTGGAAGACACGGTCGAGATCAAGGGCCGCATGTCGGCGCAAGGGTCGGAAATCCGCCCGACCGATGATGCCGATATTCGCGCTGCGCTCGAGAAGCTGAAAGGCCAGGGGATCGAGGCGCTGACGGTCAGCCTGATGAACGCGTATCTGAACGGCGCGCACGAGAAGCGCGTGGCAGAGCTCGCCGCCGAAATCCTGCCCGATGTGCCGATTTCGCTGAGCCATGTCGTGCTGCCCGAGATGCAGGAGTACGAGCGCACGCTGACCACCGTCGCCAACGCTGCGGTGCGCCCGGTCGTGGGCCGCTATGTCCGCAACCTGCGCAGCCGGCTGCGCGATGCGGGCATGGCAGGCAAGCTGGCGCTGCTCCGCTCGGACGGGGGTCTCATGTCTTCGGAAAAATCCGAAGAGCATCCCGTCTCGCTGCTGATGTCGGGGCCTGCGGGTGGCGTCACCGGTGCGATCTGGGTCGGCAAAAACGCCGGTATCCACAATATCCTGACATTGGATGTCGGCGGCACCTCGACCGACGTCGCGCTGATCGAGAATCTGGAGGCGCGCCGCGTGCGTACGACCGAGGTCGGGCACCTTTCGGTCCGTGCTTCGGCGCTCGACGTCAAGACCGTGGGGGCGGGCGGTGGATCGATCGCCTATGTGCCCGAACTGACCGGCGCGCTGCGTGTCGGCCCGCAATCGGCGGGCGCGGTGCCGGGGCCGGTCGCCTATGGCAAGGGCGGCGAACTGCCCACCGTGACCGACGCCAATGTCGTGCTCGGCTATCTGCCCGAAGCGCTGCTCGGCGGCACGTTCAAGCTCGACCGCGAAGGCGCGAAAAAGGCGGTGCAGACCATCGCCGATGCGCTCGGCATCGACCTCTATGCCGCCGCACGCGGTATCATCGATATCGTCAACGAGAACATGTTCGGCGCGCTGCGCATGATCTCGGTGCAGCAGGGCTATGACCCGCGCGATTTTGCGCTGATGGGCTTTGGCGGGGCAGGCCCGCTGCACGTCAACGCGGTCGCGCGGCTGATGGGCAGCTGGCCTGCGATCTCGCCGGTGAGCCCCGGCGTGCTGTGCGCGCTCGGCGATGCGACGACGCGGATGCGCACCGAAACCGCGCGCAGCTTCTCGCGCCTGGCTTCGCAGACGACGCTCGAGGAACTGGGCGGCATTCTGGACGAGATGGCGGCGCAGATCGGCGACGAGCTGGTCGCCGAGGGCGTCGCGAAGGACGATGTGACCATCACCTTCGAGGTCGATGTTCGCTATGCGGGTCAGGCGTTCGAGGTGCCGATGTCGGTCACCCGCGATGACCTGCATACCCACGGCATCGAATGGCTGACCGGGCGCTTCGATGAGGAGCACCACCGGCTGTTCACCTTCAACATGGATAGCGAGCACGAGATCGTGAACCTGCGCGCGGTCGCGATGGGCAAGGCGCTCGACCTGCCCGCCGCGAAGCTCCCTCAAGGCAATGGCGACCCATCGGCGGCGAAGCTGCGCGATCATGAGCTGTGGATGGGCGGGGCGATGGTGCCTGCAATCATCTACGACCGCTCCAAGCTGCTCGCCGGGGACGTGATCCCGGGCCCGGCCATCGTCATCGAAATGGATTCCACCACGCTGATCGAGGCGGACTGCACCGGCACCGTGGACAGTGTCGGCAACATCCTGATCACGCTGAAATGAAGGGGAACGCGGAAAACTTCTCTCCCTTCACGGGAGAGAAAAGACTTGGCTTGGCAGCTTGCCGCCTAGCAAGTCTTAGAGAGGGCATGGCGCAGCATCGCGGTCGCCGCCCCCTCACCCAGCTCCGTCTAAGCTCCTTCGTCGCCAAGACTTCGCAACCCTCTCCCGCAAGGGGAGAGGGGCATTTGGAGATGCTCTAATGCCCGCAACCATCATCCAGACCAACACCGCCCCGTTCGAGAAAAAGGCGATCGATCCGGTCACGCTCGACATCATCGAAAACGCCCTGCGCAATGCGCGCATCGAGATGGACGCAACCCTGGTGCGCACCGCCATGTCGCCGGGTATCCGCGAGCAGGGCGATGCCTTTCCGCTGATCGCCGACCATGAAGGGCGGATGATCGTCGGCCAGTTCGGCAGCTTTATCGGCGGCTTTCTCGAGGGCTATGACGGCACGCTCGAGGACGGCGACATGATCTTCCTGTCCGACCCCTATTCGGTCGGCGGCGCGATCAGCCATTGCAACGACTGGCTGGTGCTGCTGCCGGTGTTCAAGGATGGCCGCCTGCTCGCCTATACGGCGATGTTCGGTCACCAGAGCGACATTGGCGGCAAGGTGCCAGGGTCTATGCCGATCGATGCGACCAACATTTTCCAGGAGGGCGTGCGCATTCCGCCGGTCAAGATCTGGAAGAAGGGCGTCTATAACGAGGATCTGGTCAAGCTGGTGCTGCACCAGAGCCGAACGCCCGCCTGGTGCGCGGCGGACTTGAACGCACTGATCGCCTCATGCCGCGTCGCCGCGCGCCGCGTGATCGAGATGAGCGAGCGGTTCGGCGTCGACACCTATGTCTCGGCCACGCAGGAGCTGCTCGCGCGCAACCACCGCGCGATGAAGACGCTGCTTACCCAGGCGATCAGCGAGGAGCCGGTCAGCTTCGAGGATTATATCTGCGACGACGGCATGGGTTATGGCCCGTACAAGCTGAAATGCACGATGTGGCGCGAGGGCGATACCGTCATTCTCGATTTCGACGGCACCGACCCGCAGAGCCAGGCCTCGATCAATTTCCTGCTCAACGAGAACATGTTCAAGATGTTCTTCGGCATTTACATGATCATGGTCTTCGATCCCCAGATCCTGTTCAACGACGGGTTCTACGATCTGATCGAGGTGCGCATTCCGGAAGGATCGCTGCTGAAGCCGCGCTATCCCGCCGCGCTTTCGGGCCGCACCCATGCGCTGGGCCGCATCTTCGACATCCTGGGCGGGCTGCTGGGGCAGAAGACGCCCGAATTCCTCAACGCCGCCGGCTTCTCGTCCAGCCCGCACCTGTTCTATGCGGGGACAGACAAGAAGGGCGACTGGTTCCAGCTGTTCCAGATCGGCTTTGGCGGCATTCCGGGCCGTCCGATGGGCGACGGGCCCGACGGCCATTCGCTCTGGCCGGGCTTCACCAACGTGCCCAACGAGTTTCTCGAGCGCTATTTCCCGCTGGTCATCGAACGCTATGAGACCGTCGCGGACTCGGGCGGCGCGGGGCTGCATCGCGGCGGCAATGGCATCGTCATGACCTATCGTTTCCTCGAGCCGGGCGTCATCGCCATTCATGACGATCGCTGGTTCGTGCCGCCCTGGGGCGTCAATGGCGGCAAGCCGGGCGCTCGCGCGCGCAAGATTCTGGAAAAGCCCGATGGCACGCAAACCATCGTCGGCAACAAGGTGGAGGACGTCGCGATCGAAGCGGGCGATGTCCTGCACTTCATCACCTGGGGCGGCGGCGGCTGGGGTGACCCGCTCGAGCGCGATCCCGAGCTGGTAGGCAAGGAAATCCGCCAGGGTCTGGTCACGCCTGTCGGGGCCAAAGCCTATGGCGTGGTCGCCGATGGCGAAGGCGTGGTCGATCCGGCCGCAACCGAGGCTCTGCGGGCGGAGATCCGTGCCGGTCGCGGCGATCTGCCGCTGTTCGATTACGGGCCTGGCATCGAGACCTTGCGCGCCAATTGCGAGGCCGAAACCGGGCTGCCCGCGCCGATCCAGCCGCGCTGGGCCAATTACGCCATTGCTGCAGAATAAGGGACGGATGAGATGAGCCAGGAAAACCGGGGGGCATTGGCCGGCATTCGTGTCGTCGAACTGGGGCAGTTGATCGCAGGCCCGTTCTGCGGCCAGTTGCTCGGCGACATGGGCGCGGAAGTGATCAAGGTCGAACCCCCGGCCATCGATGGAAAAGGCGGCGGCGACCCCATGCGCAACTGGGGCCATGGCGAGCACAAATTGTGGTGGGAGGTCGTCTCGCGCAACAAGAAGTCAGTGACCGCCAATCTGCGTGTCGCCGAAGGTCAGGAGGTCGTGCGCAAGCTCGCCGCGCATGCCGATATCCTGATCGAGAATTTCAAGCCCGGCACGATCGAGAAATGGGGTCTGGGCCCTGATGCGCTGCACGCGATCAACCCGCGCCTGATCATTGTGCGCGTCTCGGGCTATGGTCAGACCGGGCCTTATTCGTCGCGCGCAGGCTTTGGCGGCATCGGCGAGGCGATGGGCGGCTGGCGCGCGATCGTCGGCGATCCCGATCGTCCGCCCAGCCGCATGGGTGTGTCGATCGGCGACAGCCTGGCGGCGACCTATGGCTGCATGGGCGCGCTCGCCGCGCTTCACGCGCGGACACGCACCGGCAAGGGTCAGGTCGTCGACAGCGCGCTCTATGAGGCGGTGCTGCAGGTGATGGAAAGCCTGGTGCCCGAGTACATGGTCAGCGGTCATGTCCGCAAGCGCACGGGATCGATCCTCGAAGGCATTGCGCCCAGCAACGTGTATCAGTGCAGCGACGGCGAATATCTGATCGGTGCCAATCAGGACGCTGTCTTCGCGCGGCTATGCCAGGCGATGGGGCGGCCCGAGCTCGCAACCGATCCGCGCTATGTCAGCCATGTCGCGCGCGGGCAGAACCAGAAGGAGCTCGATGATCTGATCGAGGCCTGGACGAGGACGCTGACCGTCGCCGAAGTCGAGGCGTTGATGATCGAGTACAGCGTGCCCGCAGGCAGGATCTACGGTGCGGCGGACATGCTCGAGGACGAGCATTTCAAGGCGCGCGAGGCGTTGGTCGAGGTCGACAGCCCGCGCTGGGGCAAGTTCGCGATGCAGAACAGCTTCCCAAAGCTGTCCGATACGCCGAGCGGAATCCGCAGCCTCGCGCCGCAGAGCATCGGCGAGCATAATGACGAGATCTATGGGACATTGCTCGGCATGGACCAGCAGACGATCGACAATCTGAAGGCCGCCGGCGCGATCTGATCCAGCCCTGTTGCTCCGTCATTCCCGCGAAAGCGGGAATCCCGCTTCTTTCTGTACCTTGCGTACAAGCGGGACCCCCGCCTTCGCGGGGGTGACGGAAAGGGACAGGCAGCCGTAACTTCGTTCAGCCTTTCAACCCTGCCAGATAGTCGAGCGCCTCGGCCTCGCGCACGACATCGGCATATTTCGCGTCCATGTCGAACAGGTTCGCCTCGTGCGGCGCCTGGTGGCGGTCGCCACAGGCATCGGCGATGACGATCGGGATGAAGCCGTGGCTTGAGGTATCGACACAGGTCGCGCGCACGCAGCCGCTGGTCGACAGGCCCGTGAGCAGCACCGTATCGACGCCCATCGCGGTGAGCGTCGCGGCGAGCGACGTGCCGAAAAACGCGCTCGGATATTGTTTGGAGATCACCAGCTCGTCGGCGTTCGGCTCCAACCCCTGCGGCCAGGCGCCCATCAGTGATCCTGCCTTGAACACCGCGAGCAGCGGCGTCTTCTGCTTGAAGCGGCCGCCATCGACCATGCTGGGGTGATAGACGACATTGGTGTAGATGATCGGGATGTCCGCCGCACGTGCAGCATCGCGCACCCGGATCGCGCTCGCCAGAGCATCCTCGACGGCGGCATAGAGCGGACATTCCGGATCGAAATAGGCCTGGACGAAATCGATCAGCAGCAGGGCAGGGCGCTGGCCGAAGCCGATGCGGTTGCCGAACACGCCCGCATAGTTCGATGCCGCTTGCGATTCCGTCATGGCCAGACCCCCTTTGCCGCCGGTCCCCGCTGATTCGCGGGCCTGCTGTCTCAAGGGGCCAAGCTCAACAGGCTGGCGCAGCGGAATGCAAGCGCTGGGCTCCGCCATGCGGATGAATTTGCCCGCGAAAGCCATCGAACTGCGCGGCGATCACCCGCGCATAAGGTTCCGAACCCTGGGCCAGCACCAGCTCATGATCCTCCCAGAAAAGGAGCCCGCGCCGTTCGAACTCGGTCAGCACGGCGCGGGCAGTAGGGAGGAACTCGTCGTTCAGGCTCGCGCGGCCCCGGCAGAGCAGCGCATTGATGATATCGCCGCGGCGGATATCGTCGGCATTGAGCGCGACACCGCGCGTCGGCGTCAGCCGGCCTTCGCCCACCAGCTTGCGATAGGGGCCCGCATTCTTCTCGTTCTGCACGATCAGATCGGGAAAGATGCTGATCGCGCTGGCACCGAAGCCCAGCAGCGTCGAGGCACCATCGTGCGTGAAGCCCTGGAAATTGCGGTTCACGCGGTTCTCGCGTGCGGCAATGGCGAGCGGATCATGCGGCAGCGCGAAATGGTCGAATCCCACCGGCACATAGCCCGCCTGGGTGAGCGTCAGATAGCCATAGGCCGCCTGCTCGAACCGCTCGCGGTCATCGGGCAGATCGCGCGCATCGATCCGCTTCTGCCGCGGGATCATGTCGGGCAGATGCGCATAGCCGAACAATGCGATCCGGCTGGGCGCGAGGCGGATCGTCTGCTGCAGCGTCGCGTCGAGATCATCGAGATGCTGGCCGGGCAGGCCGTACATCAGATCGAAATTGATCGCATCGATGCCGCGCATCCGCAGGCTGGTCATTGCCGTCTCGATATGGTCGAGCGGCTGGATGCGGCCGATCGCGGCCTGGATGTGCGGCGCGAAGGTCTGCACCCCCATGCTTACCCGGCTGACCCGCGACGAGGCGAGCACCAGCGCCCATTCCGAGGTGAAGTTGCGCGGATCGATCTCGATCGACACCTCGGGGCGCGAGCAGTCGAACACCGTCATGATCCGGTCGAGCAGGCGTACGAACTCGACCGGCGCGATGGCATTGGGGCTGCCCCCGCCAAAGGCGATATGCTGCACGCGTCCACGCCCGCCGAGCCTTTTGGCGACCATCGCGATCTCGGCGCGCAAGGCGGTCAGATAATCGGTCAGCCGATGCTTGCGGTTCGCCGCGCCGGTATTGCAGCCGCAATACCAGCAGATCTGCTCGCAATAGGGTATGTGGACATAGAGCGAGAGAGGGGCCCCCGATTCCACCGCATCGAGCGCGCGCATATAATGCTGAGCCCCCACATTCTCGCCGAAATCGGCCGCGGTGGGATAGCTCGTATAGCGCGGCACGGGGCGGCTGAGCAGATCGGGGTGATATGTCCACATGCCCGCAGATTATGCCGCTTCATGCGAGGCAACATTGATGGAGGTCAAAGTTCCCTGAAAGACCTTCACAGTGCGTGGAATTCGCTCAGAAGCTCGACCAGCTCTCATCGTCGGGATCGGCCTTCAGCGCCAGATTGCCGGCCACCGGCGCGGGCCGATGCTTGGGGCGGGCCTGGCGCGTGGGCGGCTGGCTTGTGCGCTGGCCGGTGTCGAAGCCTTCGACCATACGGGCAAGGTCGTTGGCCTCGTCGGCCAGGCTGCGGGCGGCGGCGTTGGACTGCTCGACCATCGCGGCATTCTGCTGCGTCATCTTGTCCATGTCGCTGACCGCCTGATTGACCTGCTGCAGGCGCAGCGCCTGGGCCTGGGCGGAATCGGCGATCTCTGCGATGCGGTCGTTGATCGCGGCGACACGTTCGCCGATCCGCATCAGCACGGTACCGGTCTCGTCGACCAGCGCCACGCCTTCGGCCACCGATGCGTGCGACGCCCCGATCAGCGCCTTGATGTCACTGGCGGCATCGGCGGAACGCTGCGCAAGCGCGCGGACCTCGTTGGCGACCACGGCGAAGCCCTTGCCTGATTCGCCCGCACGCGCGGCTTCGACCCCGGCATTCAGCGCGAGCAGATTGGTCTGGAAGGCAATGCCGTCGATCACGTCGATGATGCTGGTGATCTCGCTCGAGGATTTCTGGATATGCCCCATCGCCTCGACTGCTCGGGTGACGACGATGCCGCCCTCGGTTGCGCTGCCATGCGCGTCGGAGACCTGCTGGCCGACCTCGAACGCGTTCTTCGCGGTTTGCTGCACCATGCCGGTGACCTCGCGCATCGCCGCCGCGCTTTCTTCGATATTTGCCGCCTGCTGCTCGGTACGCTGCGCCAGATCACCCGAGGCCGAGCGGATTTCGGCAGAGCCATTGAGCACATTGCCCGCCGAAGCGGCGGTGCGGGTGACCACCGCGCACAGCGTCTCCGTCGCGCTGTTGAAGCTGACCCGCAGCGGTTCGAACTCGGGCGGGAAGGCGGCGGTGATACGATAGGCGAGGTTGCGACTGGCGAGCGCCTCGAGACCCAGGGTCAGCTCGCGCACCACGCCCGCCTGGACGTCGGCGGCAAGACAGGCCTGCGAGGATTTGCGGAAGACCTCGATCGCGCGCATCATATCGGCGATTTCATCCATCGGCTTGTCGAGCCCCGCTTCGGCCTTGAGATCGCCCTCGGCCATGCGCCACATGACCCGGGACACGGCCTTCAACGGATCGACCAGGTGACGCCGCAGCAGCAGATTGGCGGCGGCCAGCACCAGCAGCAGGACGAGCCCCGCCACCGCCATCGCGACAAAAGCCATGGTGACATAGCTGTCGCCGGTCTGCCGGGTCGCGGCCTGATAGACGGAGGTCTGCTCGACCAGCCGGTCTATCTCGCGCCGGTGAACGGCATAGGCGGCGGCAAGCCGGGCGATGCTCTGCCGCGCTGCCGCCTCGTCGCCGCGTTTCAGGCTGGGCAGGAAATACTGTTCGAGCTCGGTATAGAAGCGGCGGGCAGGCGCATCGACCTTGTGCACCTGGGCCTTCAGGTCATCGGGCAGGGTGGATGCGGCCCAGTGCCGTTGCCTGGCGTCGAACTCGCCATGCAGCTTCTGGAGCCGTGCCGCATGATGATCGAGCCGCTGAGGCTCGGCCATCGCGAGCCGCGCTTCGAGATAGGATTCGAGGATATAGACGGGCGGCGGCAGGATATCGGCGACGAGATCGGACGCCTGCTGGTTGTCGTTAGAGATCGGGCCGCCGACGCTGATCGTCGCCATCGCCGCGCCGACGAATAGCGCGGTCGCTGCCAGGGTTGCGAAAATGACGCCGGTGCCTGCCAGCGTGGCCTTGCCGATCTGCATCTGTCCTGCCCTTTCGCGCCAGCCAGATCGCCCGGTCCCCGCGTCAATCGAGACCCGTGAGATGGGTGTCGGCCTTCGCACAAGGCCGTCTGGAATAGCGAATGAGCAGCAGGGTCGCGCAAAGCGCTGAATTTATGGTTAATGCCGAATTATGCTTGAGTAACAATGAATAGAACTGATCCTGGATCGAAGCGTTACCTCCGGCCTGTCTCCGGCCGTTTCAGAATTCCGCCCAGTCGCCATCATCGGACTTGAGGGCAAGATTGCCTGAAATTACCGGCAGGCGAGGAGCGGCGCGCCTTTGCGTATTGACCGCTGCAACCTGTGGCCGACCGGTTTCGAAGGCTTCGACCAGCGCCGCCAGTTCGCTCGCTTCATCGGCCAGGCTGCGCGCGGCAGCGTTGGACTGTTCGACCATGGCGGCATTCTGCTGTGTCATCTTGTCCATGTCGCCGACCGCCAGATTGACCTGCTGCAACCGCACCGCCTGCATCTGTGCGGAGTCCGCGATATCGGCAATGCGCGCGTTGATCCTCGCCACGCGCTCGCCGATCTGCAGGAGCACCGCGCCGGTCTCGTCGACCAGCGCCACGCCTTCGGCCACCGACTGGTGCGACGTGGTGATCAGGTCCTTGATGTCATGCGCTGCGTCGGCGGAGCGCTGGGCGAGCGCGCGCACCTCGTTGGCGACCACGGCGAAGCCCTTGCCCGCCTCGCCCGCGCGCGCCGCCTCGACCCCGGCGTTGAGCGCGAGCAGGTTGGTCTGGAAGGCGATGCCGTCGATCACGTCGATGATGCTGGTGATCTGGCTCGCCGATTTCTGGATGCTGTCCATCGCCGCTACTGCGCGGGCGACCACCTTGCCGCCATCGGCGGCGCTCGCATGCGCTTCGGAAATGTCGCGACCGACATCGGTCGCGTTGCGCGCGGTCTGGTGCACCATCTCGGTGACCTCACGCATCGCGGCCGCACTTTCCTCCAGATTGGCGGCCTGCTGCTCGGTGCGCCGGGCGAGATCGTTCGAGGCGGAGCGGATCTCCGCCGCGCCGTTCAGCACATGGCCTGCCGATGCCACGCTATGGCTCAGGACGTCGGCCAGCTCTGCCATGGTCTGGTTGAAGCTGGTGCGCAGCGCTTCATATTCGTCGGGGAAACGCGTGTCGATGCGACGGGTCAGCTGCTTGGCAGCGAGCGCGTCCAGCCCGCCGGTCAGCTCGCGGACGATAAACGCCTGTTTCTGCTCGGCGGCAAGCCGCGACCGCGAGGCTTCGCGGAAGACCTCGATCGCGGCGATCATGTCGGCAATCTCGTCGACCGGCTTGTCGACCTCGGCCCGCGCCTCGAGATCGCCGCCAGCCATCCGCCGCATGGCATCGGCGACCGATTTGAGCGGGGTGATCGCATAGCGCGACAGCAGCCCATTGGCTGCTGCGAGCACCAGAGCAAGGATGAGCCCCGCCAGCGCCATGCTCCAATACGCAAAGCTGGCCTGAGCCGCGCCGGCTTCGCGCGTTTCAGCCTGATAGGCGGACGTCTGCTCGACCAGCTCGTCGATCTCGCGGCGATGTGCGGCATAGGCGCGGCCCAGGGCATCGATGCTCGCCGATGCCGCCGCCATGTCGCCGCGCTTCAGGCTCGGGAGAAAGCGACCTTCAACCTCTGCAAAGAACTGTTGCGCGGGCGCATCGACCCTGGTCAGCTGCGCCTTGAGCGGATCGGGCAGGGTCGAGGCGGTCCAGTGCGCCTGGCGGGTCTCATATTCGCCCTGCAGTTTTGCCAGTCGCTCGGCATGGCGCCGCATCGCGCGCGGCTCGACCATCGCCAGGCGCGCTTCCAGATAGGATTCCAGAATATAGACGGGCGGCGGCAGGATATCGGCGACCAGATCCGATGCCTGCTGGTTTGCGGCAACGACCGGGCCGCCGACGCTGATCGTGCTCAACGTCGTGCCGACATAGAGCGCCGCGACAGCGACCGTGGAGAAGATGACGCCGGACCCGATAAGTGTTGCCTTTTTCAGATCCATCGTCCGCGCTCCTTTCATTGGCGACCCGGAGCACGCACAAACGATTGCGAACGCCGGCTGCATTAAGCTTCGACCCCCCTGTTTTGGGGGGTAGCCTCCCGTACGACTGGACAGTTCAAGCATTGGTTAACAACGGCCCTTTTCCGCAGCAGATCTGGACCGATCACCCCCTATTTCAGGGGGGTGTGGCGTAAAGAAAGATTGACACAAACGGATCGCGATAACGGTGCGGGCAACGATTGCAGATCCGGGACAGGCTTGCTACAGCAGGCCAAAAATCATTGTGTATCAATATTTTTGTCGCCTGGTCGCGGCCCACATTGCCTGATCCTCCGGTTGACGCAAACCTCCAATCGAAATGGTTAATATCTTCAGAATTGGGTTAACGGCGCGCCCGTCAAATTGGATTTGTAAAATTTGCCGGGACATGGCCGCAAACCCGCAGAAAAGCGCTGATCGGCGCAAATTACCTCCGCATCGGATGTAATTTGCGCGAGAACCCAGACAGTTCTCGTGCGCTCGCGACCCGTGCCAGGCGGGGAACGGTCCTGTGCGTCGCCTCGTATGCTTCCTGTCGGGCCGGGTGACACAGGAGAAACCCCATGCATAACAGTTTTGTATCTGCCATTTTCGACAACGAGCGCCAAGCCGGACAAGCGGTCGAACAGCTCCGCACCGCGGGCGTGCCGGATAGCGCGATCTCGATTGTCGCCAGATCGGACAATGGCAAGGCCACTACGACCGATGGGGCCGGAGAAGAAACAACGCGCGATGTGCTCGGCACAGCGGCCGCAGGCGCAGGACTTGGTGCGCTGTTCGGCATTGCCGCGCTCGCCATTCCCGGCGTCGGGCCCTTCATTGCAGCTGGCGCGATTGCGGAGGCAGCGGTCGGCGGCGCGGCAGTGACCGGAACCGTGGTCGGGGCTGCAGCTGGCGGTCTGCTAGGTGTGCTTACTAGCCATGGCGTGGATGAGGACGAAGCGCGCTTCTATGAAGAGCGCATGACCCAAGGCGGCATCTTCGTTTCGGTCGATGCCGATTCCGCAGGCGTCTCCCCGGTGCATGTGCGCGATATCCTGTTCGGCGCAGGCGGCTACAATTCCACCGGCGCGCGCAGCGGCACGCTTGCCTGACGAGACAGATGGTCAGGGCGGTGGCCGACAGTCACCGCCCTTGCATCGCTGCCCGCGCCTCAGCAGTGCGAACCGGATTTGCCTGCAAGCCCCTTGGTCCGGCGGTCGGTCATCGCATGGCAGGCCTTGGAGCAATCGCCTTGCTTTTTCGGCAGGCCGTCGTCGCGTTCGGGAATGACGATCGTCGTCGTCCCGCCATTGCAATTTTCCATGACCAGCACCCGAACCTGCGCACGGGCAAGCGGGGCGTTGATCATCGCGATGGCGATAATGAGCGCGCAAAGGGCGGGAAGTCCGCCGGGACGGCGCAACGCGTTCATGGCAGGGCCTTTCCGGCATCAGCATCGTCGTCAACCAGAATGCGCACGGCAGCGCCATCCATGTCGTCATACTGACCGCCCTGGACGGACCAGAAGAACGCCCCCAGGCCGAGCAGCCCGAGCGACAGCGCGATGGGGATCAGCAACAGCAGGCCGTTCATTTCAAAGCTCCCTTGAGGCGCAGCGCATTGCCGACGACGATCAGCGATGAGCCCGACATGGCGATCGCCGCGACCAGCGGCGTGACCAGTCCGGCAAAGGCCAGCGGCACCGCGATGACATTGTATCCGATCGCCAGCGCGAAATTCTGGCGAACGATGGCCTGGGTGCGGCGTGCCATGCGGATCGTATCGACCACGGGCATTAGCCTGTCGCCCATGAAGATGCAGTCCGAGGCGTTCTTGCCGACATCGCTGGCCGATCCGGGCGCCATCGAGGCGTGGCCGGCGGCGAGCGCAGGACCATCGTTCAGGCCGTCGCCGATCATCAGCACCTTGTGGCCCGCGCCGCTGCTCCGTGCGATGGCGGCGAGCTTGTCCTGCGGGCTGAGCCCGGTCATCGCGGTAAGGCCCAAAGTACGCGCAACCGGCGCTACGGCCTCGGTACGGTCGCCCGAGAGAATCATCGCATCGACACTCTCAGCCTTCAAGGCGGCGATGGCCTCTACAGCATCGGGGCGCAGCGCGTCGGCAAAGCGTACCAGCGCAACGGGATGCCCATCGATGCTAAGCTCGCTCGCCAGTTCGCTGCCCGCTTCCGGACCTTGCGGCCTGCCCAGCGTGACCGGCTGGCCCTGCCACAGCGCGGCGACGCCGAAACCGGGCGTTTCCTGAACTTCGTCGATCTGCGCGGCGTGCACGCCCTGCGCGGTCAGGTCGCGGTTGAGCGCGGCGCTCAAGGGATGGCGGCTCATCTGCGCCAGCGCCAGCAGCAACGGGTAATGCTGCGGCGCGATCTCGCCCAGATTGCTCGCGACGGGGCGCCCGAGCGTCAGCGTGCCGGTCTTGTCGATCAGTGCGCGGTCGATCTCGGCCATGCGCTCGAGTGCGGAGCCGTCCTTGATCAGCACCCCGCGCTTCATCAGCGCCCCTGCTGCCACGATCTGCGCCGCGGGCACGGCGAGGCCGAGCGCGCAGGGGCAGGTGATGATCAGCACCGCCACCGCGATCAGCAGCGCCTCGTGCCAGCCTGCACCCGCGACCACCCATCCGGCAAAGGCGGTGAGCGCCAGCCCGTGCACCGCAGGAGCATAGAGCCGCGCGGCGCGGTCGGCGATGCGGACATAGCGCGACTTGCCTTGCGAGGCTTCACCCATCAGCCGGGCGATATCGGCGATCGCGGTATCGGTTCCGGCGGCGGTCACGCGCACGCGCACCGGCGCGTCGATATTGAGCGTACCGGCGTGCACCGGATCGTCGAGATCGGCATCCTGAGGCGCGCTTTCGCCGGTGAGCAGCGACAGGTCGATCCGGGTGCGGCCCTGCACGATCACGCCGTCGGCTGCCAACCGTTCGCCCGCTGCGACCAGCATCACCATGCCGGGCTGCAGGGCCGTTGCGTCGGTCCAATGCGTATTGCCATCTGCGCCGACGACCATTGCGCCGGTGCCCATGTTGCGGAGCAGCGCCGTGACGCCGCCGCGCGCGCGGTCGCGCATCACGCTGTCGAGCCAGCGCCCGCACAGCAGGAAGAACAGCAGCATGACGGCGCTGTCAAAATAGGCATGCGCGCCGTGCGTCGCGGTCTCGTAGAGGCTCAGCGCGGTGGCGAGCGTCACGCCGATGCTGATCGGCACGTCCATGTTGGTGTGCCCGTGCCGCAGCGCGCGCCAGGCCGAGCGGAAGAAGGGTCGTCCGGCATAGGCGATGGTCGGCAGGGCAATCAGTGCCGAGAGCCAGTGGAACAGGTCGCGCGTCACCCCGGTCGCGCCCGACCAGACCGAGACCGAGAGCAGCATGATGTTCATCATGGCGAAGCCCGAGACCGCAACCGCGCGGACCAGCTCCTTGCTGCTGGCCGCTTCGCCATCCAGGTCCTTCGGGCCCTCGCCGATCGGGTGCGCCTCGAAGCCCAATGAGGTGAACGCACCGAGCAGATCGGGCATCTCGGCATCGGCGGTATGCGCCAGGTGCACGCGCTTTTCGGTGAAGTTGACGCGCGCGGCTTTGATCCGGGCATCGCGCACCAGGCCCTGTTCGAGCTTGGAGATGCACCCGGCGCAGCGGATATCGGGCACGGCAAAGTCGCGTTCGATCAGCGCCGTTTCGGGCGAGAGACGGGTCATCACGTTCACTTGAGGTCCCTCCGATAGCGTGCCTCGTCGCCGCCATGGGCCATGGCGAGCTCGATCCGCCAGCGGCCCTGCGGCAGCATTCGGGTCGAGATCATGCCGCCCTGGCCGTCACCGACCATCACCAGCGCCTGCGACGGCAGACGGCCGAGCGGGTGGTGGATCATCGCCTTGGCGCTTTCGATCGGAAGCTTCGCGTCCTCATGCGCCAGCGTCACGCGGACATGCCGGGTACGGTCGAGCCAGACCGAGGGCTGCCAGCCGAGTCGGTCCTGCGCCTCAGCCTTGGCGAGCAGTTCGTTATAGTGCTGGCTGGCGACATAGCTGTTGTCGACCACCGTGCCGCCGAAGCTCGACAGCGCGAACCGGGCCATGGCGAAGTTCACCGCCATCACGATCGCGAAGAAGCCCACCAGGATGCCGGTCATGTGCCAGCCGGTGAACGGGCGAGGGGCGGTACGCATGGTCATTACTGGGCCTCCGGACGGTCGAACTGGATGGTGTCGCTATCGCCGCGCGGGTCGCCGTCCCGGCCTTGCGTCGCGATGGTGAAGTCCTGGCGCGCCGGCCCCTTGGCGGGTGCCGCGACGAACAGGCGGACGCGAGTGACGCTGTCGGGCGAGATGGTCATCTCGACCCGCTGGCTTGCCTTTTCGCGCGATCCGGTCTCGGTCCAGAGCTGCGCCCCGGGCAGCCCGCTGACGGTGATCGCCACCTTGCGCGGGCGGGCTTCCATGTTGCGCAGCTTGAGCGTGTAGTTGTTGCGGATCATGCCGTCGGACAGCTGGACATAGAGCGGGCTGCGCTCGTGCTGCACGGCCAGGTCCAGCCGGGTGCGCTGGCCGAGCGTGAACAGCATCGCGAGGCCGATCGTGCACCAGATGGCGAGATAGACCATCAGCCGCGGACGCAGCAGCGTCTTGAGCACGGGCTGCGCAGTGCCGCCGGCGCGTTCCACCGCGACATCGTCGAGCGCGCAATAGTCGATCAGCCCGCGCGGACGGCCGACCTGCGCCATCACCGTGTCGCAGGCATCGATGCACAGCGCGCAGGTGATGCAGCCGATCTGCGGCCCGGTGCGGATATCGATGCCGGTCGGGCAGACCGCGACGCACTGGTTGCAGTCTACGCAATCGCCGATGCTGCCCGGATGCGCGAGCGCCTTTTTCAGGCTTCCGCGCGGTTCGCCGCGCCAGTCCTTGTAGGTCACCAGCAGCGATTTTTCGTCCATCATCGCGGTCTGAATGCGCGGCCACGGGCACATGTAGATGCACACCTGTTCGCGCATGAAGCCGCCGAGCACGAAGGTCGTCATGGTCAGCACGCCGACCGTGGCATAGGCGACATAGGCCGCCTCGCCGGTCCAGAATTCGCGGGTCAACGTCGGCGCATCGGCGAAATACATGATCCACGCGCCGCCGGTCCAGAAGGCGATGGCGAGATAGAGGCCGTATTTGAGCGCGCGCTTTCCGATCTTCTCCAGCGTCCAGGGGCCATTGGCGAGCCGGATCTGCGCGTTGCGATCGCCGTCGATCAGCCGGTCGACATGCTGGAACAGGTCGGTCCACACCGTCTGCGGGCAGGCATAGCCGCACCAGGCCCGGCCGACTGCGCTGGTGACCAGGAACAGGCCGATGCCCGCCATGATCAGCAGGCCCGCGACATAATAGAATTCGTGCGGCCAGATTTCGATCTGGAACATGTAGAAGCGCCGGTTCGCCAGATCGATCAGCACCGCCTGATCGGGCGCATAGGGGCCGCGATCCCAGCGGATCCACGGCGTGCCGTAGTAGATGGCCAGGGTCACGGCCATGATCAGCCATTTCAGGCGTCGGAAAGTGCCGTCCACCTTCTTGGGGTAGACGCCCTTGCGCGCGGCGTAGAGCGGGCCTTCGACGTTCGCAAGGGCGTCGGGGTTAGCCATTATCGGCCTCCCCTTTGGGCTGAGCGGTGAGGACAGGAGCGGGAGCGTCCTCTCCGCCGCCCAAAGAATGGACATAGGCGCTGAGCATCTTGATGGTCACCGCATCGAGCTTGTCGTTCCAGCGCGGCATCACGCCATTGCGCGGGGCGTAGATGGTCTTCGTGATCGCCTCGCGGCTGCCGCCATAGAGCCAGACGGCATCGGTAAGCTTCGGGCCACCCAGTTCGCGGATGCCCTCGCCGTTCGGGCCGTGACAGGCGACGCAATTCGCCTCGAAAAGGGCTGCTCCGCGCGCCGAGGCGGCGCTCGGCTTTTCCTGGCGGCTGATGACACGCACGTGGGCGACCAGATCGTTGATCGCGGCAGTATCGAGAATCCCGTCCTTGCCGAAGGCGGGCATCATGTTGAAACGCGTCTCGGTGTGGTCGGGGTTGCGGATGCCGTGGGTCAGCGTGGTCTCGATTGCGGCCAAGTCGCCGCCCCACAGCCAGTCGTCATCGGTCAGGCTGGGATAGGCGCCGACCACGCCCGCTCCGCCCGCACCATGGCATTGCACGCAATGCACCTTGAACGCGGCGCTGCCACCCTGGATCGCGGCCTCCATCAGCTCGTGCTTGCGCGGCAGATCGGTGATCGAGGTGGCGGCAATCGCCTTGGCGATCGGTGCACGCTTGGCGTCCTGCGCAGCGAGTTCAGCCTTGAGATCGCCGCGGCTCGACCATTCGAGCACGCCGCGCGTGGCGCTGTTGACCATCGGCCAGGCCGGGAACAGCACGACATAGACCGCCGCCCAGGCGATGGTCGCGTAGAAGGTCCACAGCCACCAGCGCGGCAGCGGGGTGTTCAGCTCTTCGATGCCGTCCCATTCATGGCCGACGGTGGCGGTGCCGGTGGGTTCGTCGATGCGGCTCTTGTCAGACATTGTCGTCTTCCCTGAAGATCATGTTGGCGGCGTCGTGGTTGTGCTGGCGCGCGCCCTTGCGGAAGGGCCAGGCGATCAGGCCGATGAACAGCACGGTCATGGCGAGCAGGCCCCAGCTGTCGGCAAAGTGGCGCAGATCGTCATAGGTCATGGATTGGCTCCCTTGGGCGCTGCAGCGGCGACCTTGGCGGGGGCAGGGGCATCGCCCTGGTCCTGCGGCGCGGCCTTTTCGACATCGACCAAGGTGCCCAGCATCTGCAGATACGCGATCAGCGCATCCATCTCGGTGATCCGCGAGGGATCGCCGTCGAAATCGCGCACCTGCGCCTTGGGATAGCGCGCCTGCAATTCGGTGGCGCCATCCGCATTGGGGTCGGCCTGCGCTTTCAGATCGGCATTGGCAGCGGCGATCGCGGCCTTGCTGTACGGCACGCCCACCCGCGACAAAGCGGTGAGATCATCGCTCATGTCGCCCGCATCGAGCTCGCGCTCGGCGAGGAACGCATAAGGCGGCATGATCGATTCCGGCACCACGCTGCGCGGATCGGCGAGGTGCGCGCGGTGCCATTCGTCCGAATAGCGCTTGCCGACACGCGCCAGATCGGGACCGGTGCGCTTCGACCCCCATTGGAACGGGTGATCGTACATGCTCTCGGCCGCCAGGCTGTAATGGCCATAGCGTTCCACCTCGTCGCGGAACGGGCGGATCATCTGGCTATGGCAGGTATAGCAGCCCTCGCGCATGTAGATGTTGCGTCCGGACAGCTCGAGCGGGGTATAGGGGCGCATCCCCTCGACCTTCTCGATCGTGTTGTCGATCCAGAAGAGCGGGGCGATCTCCACGATGCCGCCGACGACGACGGCGGCGAGCGCGCCCAGACCCAGCAGGGTGATGTTGCGTTCCAGCTTCTTGTGGCTGAAGCGCGGTTCGGCGATATTGTCGGCCATTTCTCGGCTCCCTTATTCGGCGGGCACGGCGACCAGCGGGCGGTCGGCGGCGGCATTGTGCGGCGTCTCGGTCATCGGCTTCTCGTCGCGGACCTTGCCGGCCAGCGTCGCCCAGACGTTGACGATCATGATGATGAAGCCGCTGAGGTAGAGCAGGCCGCCAAAGGCGCGCATCAGGTACATCGGGTGCATCGCGGCGACGGTTTCGACGAAGCTGTAGACCAGATATCCGTCGCTTCCGTATTCGCGCCACATCAGGCCCTGCATGATGCCCGCGACCCACATCGACGCGGCGTAGAAGACGATGCCGGCGCTCGCGAGCCAGAAGTGCCAGTTGACCATCCGCAGCGAGTACAGGCGCTCACGACCCCAGAGCCGCGGGACCAGATAGTACATGCAGGCAAAGGTGATCATGCCGTTCCAGCCGAGCGCACCGCTGTGCACATGGCCGATGGTCCAGTCGGTATAATGCGACAGGCTGTTGACCGACTTGATCGACATCATCGGGCCTTCGAAGGTGCTCATGCCGTAAAAGGCGAGCGCCATGACCATCATGCGGATGATGGGATCGGTGCGGATCTTGTCCCATGCGCCGTTGAGCGTCATCAGGCCGTTGATCATGCCGCCCCAGCTCGGCATCCACAGCATGATCGAAAAGACCATGCCCAGGGTCTGCGCCCAGTCGGGCAGCGCGGTATAGTGGAGGTGGTGCGGACCCGCCCAGATATAGAGGAAGATCAGCGACCAGAAGTGGATGATCGACAGCCGATAGCTGTAGACCGGGCGTTCGGCCTGCTTGGGCACGAAGTAATACATCATCGCCAGGAAGCCGGCGGTCAGGAAGAAGCCGACGGCGTTATGGCCGTACCACCACTGGGTCAGCGCATCCTGCACGCCCGCGAAGGCCGCATAGCTCTTCGATCCGAAGATGGTGGCGGGCAGCGACAGGTTGTTCACCACGTGCAGCATCGCGATGGTGATGATGAAGCTGAGATAGAACCAGTTGGCGACATAGATATGCGGTTCGCGCCGACGGACGATCGTGCCGACGAACACCGCCAAATAGGCGAGCCAGACGATGGTCAGCCACAGATCGACATACCATTCGGGCTCGGCATATTCCTTCGCCTCGGTCACGCCCATGAGGTAACCCGTGGCGGCGAGCACGATGAACAGCTGGTATCCCCAGAAGACGAAGCGGGCGAGGGCAGGGAAGGCCAGGCGCGCGCGGCAGGTGCGCTGCACGACGTAGAAGCTGGTCGCGATCAGCGCATTGCCGCCGAACGCGAAGATCACCGCCGAGGTATGCAGTGGCCGCAAGCGCCCGAAGGTCGTGAACTCCAGATTGAAGTTGAGCGCGGGATAGGCAAGCTGCAGCGCGATGAACAGTCCGGCGGCGAGCCCCGCCGTGCCCCAGAACAATGTCGCGATGACACCCCAGCGGATGGGATCGTCGTCATATTGCCCCTGATCGGCCGGTGCCTTCAGGATCCCGCGCGCGATCGCGCCATAATCGGCACGGCTCATGGTGAACCAGAGCGCCAGCAGCGCGGCGATCATCATGATCGTCATGTGCACCGCATAGGGCGTGTCGACGGCCATCACCGCCATTGCCAATGCCAGCAGGGCAAGGCCCAGCCAGCCCCCGGCCTTCAAAACCAAACCATCCATAACGCTTGTCCCCGTGCACGCGGCTTCACAGCAGAATCCGCGCTTCCTCCGCAGGGGTTTGCCCCGAGTGGCGGGCCAAGACATTGATCCGGGTCAAAGAAAATTTTGCGCCGCATCAATGCGACGAACCGAGGCCCAAGGCAGGGAAGCGGTCACTCAAGGAGGAGTGATCATCATGAACACCAAGATTATCCCGCTGGCTCTAACGGCAGCTGCGCTGGCCCTTCCCGGCCAGGCGATGGCACAGGCGGGCGAAGTGCATTTCAAGGTTCTGGGCACGCTCGTCGCGCCCGATGGCAAGATCAAGGACGTCAAGGTCGACCGCATCGGTCTGCCCGCCGGAACCCAGACCAAGGCGAACGACAATTTCGTGCCCACGGTCGCGATCGAATATTTCCTCGCCGATTCGCTGTCGGTCGAAACCATCGCCGGGGTGACCGAGCATGACGTCGACGGGCGCGGCGCGCTCGCCGGGGCCGGGCTGGTCTCGAACGCCAAGATCGTCCCCGCCACGGTCACGCTGAAATATCATTTCGGCAAAGCCGGCGGCATCCGCCCCTATATCGGCGCGGGTCCCAGCTATTTCATCTTTATCAACGAAAAACCGGGCGCGACGACGCGGGCGCTCGGCGCCACCAGCCAGAAGATCAACGACACCGTCGGCGCGGCGCTGCAGGCGGGCGTGGACATTCCGGTGAACGACAAGGGGCTGTTCATCTCGGCCGACGTGAAGCGCTATTTCCTGCGCCCGCTGGCCAGCTGGCGTGCCAATGGCGTCGAGGTGCTGCGCACCCGGCACGAGCTTGACCCCTGGGTGATCAGCGCCGGTATCGGCTTCCGTTTCTGACGAAGCGGCGGTGGGTGACTCAGCCCGCCATCTCTTCCATCGCGGCGCGGTTTCGGATCACGATCTCGCGGCGCGATGGCAGGGAGAGCAGCCCGTCGCTCTTCATCCGGGTGAGTTGGCGGCTGGTGGTCTCGATCGTCAGGCCCAATATGTCGGCGATCTGCTGACGGCCGAAGGGCAGCTCGAACCCATTGAGCGATCCATCGGCATTGCAGCCCTGGCCCGACAGGCGATCGGACATTTCGAGCAGGAACGATGCGACCTTTTCGGTTGCCGACTTGCGGCCCAGCAGCATCATCCAGTGGCGCGCGCGGTCGAGCTCATCGAGCGTGCGGCGGAGAAGCTTCTGCTGCAGGTCGGGATGCTCGCTGGCGAAATCGTCGAACGCGTTGCGGTTGAAGATGCAGACCTCGGCATCGGTCATCGCGGTAACGCTGTATGGGCTTTCCTTGCCGAACGGACGGCCGATGAAATCGGACGGAAAGACGATGCCGACAATCTGCTCGCGCCCGTCCGATGCGGCGACGACGAGCTTGAGCACGCCCTCGAGCACATTGGCGACGACGGGCGCGTCATCGCCTTCCCACAGCAGGGTGTGTCCGGCCTTGACCTTCTGGCGGCGACCCATCTTGCCCAGGATCAGCAATTCGTCGGGCGTCAGGCTCGAACAGATCGCGCGGTTCCGCACGATGCAGGAAGAACAGTCGTTCATGGCCCATCCCTAACCAGAAAGCTGTCAAATAGACATAACATTGTTACGGGCGCGGGGGTAGTCCCGCAAAAGTGATCGCGCTTTCGGCTCCATTTTCGGCCACGGCAGCAACGCCTGCGAAATAATCGTCGACGATGATGCCGGGCAGCGTCAGCTTGGTATCGGTGGTTTCCTGCGACTGTTCCCAGTCGCGCGCATCGGCCCTGCGCCAATAGACTTTGTAGCGCGCCGCGCCCGGAACCTCGGCCCAGCTCACCTTGGTGTCGGTGCTGAGCGCGCCGCCCAGTACCGCGCTGGCGGGCGCAGGCGGGGCGCTGGCGAGTTCGCGGATGACCGCGATGTTGAGCGCGGTAACGCGCGCGAGATAGGGAAAGTCCATCTCGTCGATGGTATCACCGAACTTGCGCCCGTTTTCCTCGCGAATGTCCTGATGCTGGTGATCGTAATTCTCGACGCCGACGGTGAAGCGGATCGCCGGATAGCCCAGTTCCAGCGCGGGAAGGTGATCGCCGCCGCGCGAGAAGCGGTCGGGGCGGCGGACGCCGAAGACCTCTAGTCCCAGATCGCTGCGCGCCTTGCCGACGCGCTGTGCGGCGCGCATCAGCGCCCGCGAGGGGCCGTCATCCTCCGCGCCGCTGCCGCGACGCGCCATCGCTTCGACCACCGATTCCGATGCGCGGATGCCCTCGCTGAACACGCGCACCCGGTCGGCGACCTTGCGGCCATCCTGACCCTCGGTATTGCCGACGATATCGTTGTTGAGCAAAGCGCGCACCTGCCAGCCGCGCGCCCGTGCGGTCTCGGCAATCAGCCGACCGCCCCACAGCCCCTGTTCCTCGCCCGAGAGCACGGCATAGATGATCGTCGGCGCGAACTTTTCCTTGCTCAGGGCACGCGCGGCTTCGAGCACCAGCGCCACGCCTGAGCCGTCGTCGTTCGCGCCAGGCGCGTCGCTGGTGAAATCGGCGACGTCCGACACGCGGCTGTCGATATGCGCGGAAATGATGATGACATCATCGGGATTGCCCGTCCCGGCCTGCACGCCCAGCACGTTGACGACATTGACGCCATTGGGCGCGCGCGGGCCGGTGAAGCGCCGGTCGATCTGCTCGACCGTGATGCAGCCGCCGCACGCCTTGCCTATCTTTGCGAATTCCGCTGCCGCCCAGCGCCTTGCCGCACCGATGCCGCGCGTGGGATGGTCGGGCGAGGACAATGTGTGGCGCGTGCCGAAGCTCACCAGCTTCTCGACATCGGCGCGCAGGCGGCCGGGATCGGCCTCTGGCGCGGCGAGCGCGGGGGTGACGGAAAGGGAGAGGGAAAGGGCGGCGACCAGGGTTGCGATCTTGAGCATGCGCGCAAGCTGGCGCAAATCCCCTGTCAGCGCAAGAGCTTGGGCAAGCCCTTGGCCGCGCGTCAACCGCCGGTTTTGAGATACCAGCGCTCGCGCCCTTCGAGGCAGAGAGCCGTCAGCATGCCGCTCATATAGGCCCCGGTATCGATGCCGATGCGGTTGGAGCATTCCTCGACATCGTCGGTGATAGTGTGGCCATGCACGATCAGCTTGTCGTGCGGGGTTTCGTCCATGATGAAATCCTCGCGGATCCAGCGCAGGTCCTTGGGGCGCTGCTCCTCGATCGACTTGCCCGGACGGATGCCGGCATGGACAAAGGCATAATCGCCCATCACGATCCGGTCCTTGAAGCCGCGCACGAAATCGAGATGCCGCTTGGGCAGCAGCGTGGTGAGCCGCTCGGTCAGCTCTTCCATGCTCAGCGAATTATATTCCTGTGGGCTGATGTCATAGCTCAGGATCGTTTCGCGTCCGCCGATCTTGCAGAAGAAGCGCACCAGCTTCTCGTCGCCATCGGCGGCGGCGAGATACACTTCCTCGTGATTGCCCATCAGGAAATGGACATTGTCGCCCAGCGTTTCGGACAGTTCGATCGCGCGATCGATCACCCCGGCGCTGTCCGGACCGCGATCCATCAGGTCGCCCAAAAACACGATATGCGTGTCAGCAGGGCCGCGCATGCGGTCGTCCATGACGATCTTGTCGAGCAGCTGGTCGAGCAGGTCGCGCCGGCCATGGATGTCGCCGATCGCATAGACGCGCTGGCCGTCGGGCAGGGTGGCGGTATCGATGGGCGCTGCCGGTTTGGGCTTTCTGCGCAGCAAGGCCTTCAGCATGATGCTTCCGCTTCTTCTCTTGTCGTGATCGTGCGTCGCCCCGTGCGGCTGCTATATGCGCCAATCGGCCCAAAGTGCAATGGGCCTGTGTTCGCAAGTGCAGCAATTCCTGCGCTGTGTCGCAATGGCGCAACATTCCCCCTCCCGCCGGGGAGGGGGAATCAGGATCACTCCGCCGCGAAGCTCAATCCGGCCCGGGCGACCAGCCGTTTGACCAGTTGCTCGCCCAGCACCGCGCCAGGGGTGGTGATGCCGCCGGGGCCTTCGGGCACGTCCTCGATCAGCCCGAGCGCGCTTTCGGCGATCATCTTGCTGGTAGAGCCGTACCCGGGGTCCTTGTCGCCCTTCACGCCATAGAGCTGCACCTGGCCATCGGGCATCTCGGCGACGAACAGCACGTCGTAGAAACCGTTCTCGCGCTCCTCCTTGCTCGGGCCTTCGCCGGGCTTGGGGCCGCCTTCGCCGCCCATCATATCGGTGCTGGCAATATGCTTGGCGATCGCCTCGCCCTTCTCGCCGGGGCCGGTCAGCATCATCTCGTCATAGACGAAATCCTGCCCATAGGGGTGGCCGAGCAGCGCATTGGTGCGATGGACATTCTTGGTGTTGATCGGCGCCATGATGAACGGCGCGGCCCAGCTGCCGAGCTTCTCGTCATGCTCGGGCTTGTTGCCCTTGGGCTGGGCCGGGCCTTCGAAGCCGCCCGCCAGGCTGAACGGGTTGGTAAGATAGCCGAGCAGTTCGGGATTGCGCCCGACCGCCGCCATGGTCGCCTTGAGCGAGGCGGCGGTACCGCCCGAAAACGTGCCCTGCATCGCGCGCACGCGGCCCTTGATCCGCGGCGCGGGCTTGCCGAACTTCGCGACGCACTCCTTCTGCAGCATCAGCACGCCGAGATCGAACGGGATCGAATCGAAGCCGGTCGAGAACACGATCCGCGCGCCGCTTTCCTTCGCGGCCGCATCATATTTGTCGATCATCTGGCGCATCCAGGCGGGCTCGCCGCACAGATCGACATAATCGGTACCATTGGCGGCGCAGGCGGCGACCAGCGGCTCGCCATAGAGCTGGTACGGGCCAACGGTGGTCAGCACGACCTTCGTCCGCTTGGCCATGGCATCGATGGTGTCGGGCTCGTCGGCATTGGCAACGACGATCGGGGTGTCGGCGGGCATGTCCATCTCTGCAAGCACTGCTGCCATCTTGTCGGCAGAGCGCGCCGCGACCGCCCATTTAGGGGCACTGCCGCCCTGGCCGTAGGTGTTCTGCAGATATTCGGCGACCAGACGCCCGGTAAAGCCGCTGGCACCATAGACGATGACGTCGAACTCGCGCGAATCGCGTGCGGACATGAGGCTCTCTCCTGCTGTGATATTATGGTGCGTGCTTGTGGGTCAAAGCCGGGGCAATGTCACGCCGCGCTGGCCCATATATTTGCCCGCGCGGTCGGCATAGCTTGTCTCACACGGTTCGTTGCCCTGGAGGAACAGGAACTGACACGCGCCCTCGTTGGCGTAGATCTTGGCGGGCAGCGGCGTGGTGTTGCTGAATTCGAGCGTGACATGGCCTTCCCAGCCCGGCTCGAGCGGGGTGACGTTGACGATGATGCCGCAGCGCGCATAGGTCGATTTGCCGAGGCAGATGACCAGCACGTCGCGCGGCACACGGAAATACTCGACCGTGCGTGCCAGCGCGAAGCTGTTCGGCGGGATGATGCAGACATCGGTCTTGCGATCGACAAAGCTCGCCGGATCGAATTCCTTGGGGTCGACCACCGAGGAATTGACGTTTGTGAAGATCTTGAACTCGTCCGCCACGCGCGCGTCATAGCCATAGGAGGAAAGACCGTAGGATATGCAGCCATCGCGCCGCTGGCCTTCCACGAACGGCTCGATCATGCCGTGTTCCTGCGCCTGGGTGCGGATCCATTTGTCGGAAAGGATGGACATGCGGCTATTCTCCTGGCCCGCTCAGCCTGAGCCTGTCGAAGGCTCTGCGCGTACGCTGGCTGAGCGGTCGTGGTTAGAGTTTATTCCAGATTGGCCGGGCCGAACGCGGCTGGCAAGAGCACCGAAAGCCGGTGCTCGATCGCGCCCGTCGCGTGGCCCGAATAGACGATCGGATCGGTGCCGCCGAGTTGCGCCAGCTCGTTCATCACCTGGCGGCAGCGGCCGCAGGGCGTCACCGGATGCGGACCCGGCGCAAGCTGGCCATCGGCATCCAGTGGCCCGCCCATGATCGCGACCTCGACCAGCCCTTTCCGCCGCCCCTGAAGGTTGGCAGCGATCGCGGCGCTGGTTTCGGCGCAGATGGCCAGACCATAGCTCGCATTCTCGAAATTGCTGCCGGTCACGATCGTGCCGTCGGCAAAACGGAAGGCTGCGCCGACATGAAAGCCCGAATAGGGGGCGTAGGCCGTCAGCGCCGCTGTGCGCGCTGCCTCCAGCAATTCGGTCCTGCTCGCATCATCGCTCATGGTCGCACCACATTCCAGCGCACGCCCTGCGGCGCGCCGTTGATCCGGTAGAAGCTGCTCGATTGCCACATCACCCAGCGCTTGGCAGCATAATCTGGCGGCACGAAGTCTCCGAGCAGCCAGACCGTCCGGGCCAGTCCCTCGCTGACCTGATATTCCTCCTCGAAATCCTGGCCGATGCGCAGCAGCGCCGGCTTGCCCGCATGGTTCTCGATCTGGTTGAGCAGGGTGTTGAGCTCGCCCAGCAGCATGGCGCGATCAGGTCGGGTCTTGCAGGCTTCGCTCAGCTCCAGGCTGACAACGGGGGGCAGCATGTCGGGATCGCGCGGAACGGTGGTGATGAACTGCTGCGCCTGCGATTCCTCACTGGCGCACAGGCTGAACTCATGCACCGCGCCATAGCGCATGCCCGCCGCGCGCGCGCCCTTGATGTTCGCCGCAAAGCGCGGGTCACGCAGGCGCCCGCCCGCGCTCGCGCGCACATAGGCAAAATCCGCGCCCATGGTCGCCAGTGTCGGCCAGGCCAGGTCGCCATCGGCGGCGCTGACATACAGGCCCTGCACCGGGTAATCCTTGCGCGAAGGGGTCCATCCGGTGATGCCGCCCCAGATCAGCCCGCCGAGCACCGCCAGCAGCAGCGCGAGCAGGACGAGGCCGATGGTCCAGCGTTTCAGGGTCGAAGGGCGCATGTCGCTCGTGTCAGCCCTTGATGTGCAGCACGCAGATCAGCGTGAACAGGCGGCGCGCGGTGGGAAAATCGATCTCGATCTTGTCCTGCAGTCGCTCGACCAGCAGCTCGGCCGCGTCGTTGTGGACCCCGCGCCGCGCCATGTCGATCGTCTCGATCTCCTGCGCCGTCGCCTTGCGGATCGCCTGATAATAGCTGTCGCAGATCGCGAAATATTCGCGGATCGGGCGGCGGAAGCGGCCCAGCGCCAGCACCAGCGTTTCCAGATGGCTGCCATCCTCGCGCGAGATGGTGATGGCAAGCCTGCCCTCGAACACCGCCAGATGCAGCCGGAAGGGTCCGGCATAGCCATCGGGATAGGCTTTGAGCGGCTTGAAGAAATTGTCCTCGATCAGGTCGAAAATGGCGATGCGCCGTTCCTGCTCGATATCCGCATTGCGCCACAGAATCGTCTGCTCGTCGAGCTCGACATGGATGATGCGCGGGTTGGACATGATCCCCCCGTCTTTCCCTATGCCGTGCATCGGGGCAAGCGGAAAAAGCCCGCCGGTTCTGCTCTCCCCGGCCTTGTCCACACGATTATTGGCACAGGCGGCTTGCGCGCCCGGGCGGCTGCGGCGATTATGGTCGGATGCCCGAAGATATCCTGCTCCAAGCCGCACCGCC
>CEPQ01002158.1_pt1 | contig 45224 bp, 43 predicted proteins | sample 530411 | NCBI WGS metagenome assembly CEPQ01 (sample SAMEA2620039, study PRJEB7988) | marine metagenome | isolation source: saline water (ENVO:00002010), including
TTTTTACCGCGACCAGAAGGGCCTGTGTCGCCTTCAATGCGGAACGCCGTTTGGTCGGGAATAAATTTAGCCGAACGCTCATCTTGGTAAGCAACGCTGATCAGCTCTTTGAAGTGGGATTGTGCCACCGCCAACATATCATCGTTGAAGAAGCCTTGAATCTCACGGTATTGGTTTTCTAAGTTTTGGTATGTGTAGTTGTTGAGGCTGTTCACAATCAGATATGACAGCTCTTTAAGCATCACATCTGAATTTGCAGGCGTGTAAAAACCGGCCACACTACCCGGCACAACATAAACCTGCGCTTGGGCGCGCAAACTTTCATACTGCGCATTTAAACGACGGTTTTCTGAAATAACTTGATACGTCCAAAAAAATGTAATGATCAACAGCACCAAAAGCAAACCCGCTATGCGTTGCCATTTATCCACCACACTGCCTGCTCTTGCAATAAAATCCATAACTTTTAACCCTTAAACTTCAAACCATGGTGCTTTTTTAGGGTTGGCAAAAAATTTACCAATGGGGGCAAATTTATACCAAATTCTAAAAAATGTACCTTCTGGCTTATTGGCTGTAATTTTGTTAACAACATAAACACCGCCCAAACCCGCCATCCACGCCATTAAAACGTTGGACATCATAAACATAACACCATAGTGACAAAACAAAAACACAATGACAATTTCTGCCATGCGGTTTGGTCGGTCAATGTTTCTTGGTACAGGTCGCATCATCATGATCTCAATTTAACACAAAAGAAAACAAGTCTGCAAAGAATAATCTCAGTACACAAGTCAACCCCAGCCATGCAACACAAAACCTTGTGATATAAATACAAAAAAGCCCGCTGAAAGCGGGCTTTTTAAAAGATTATAAATGCTACTTAAGTTTCACAGTACCATCCGTAGCTTTATTACCTGTCGCACTTTCAAAGCCACCGCGCATCCATTCGAAGATACCTGGGAAGGCTGTTAAGGCCACACCACCGATCATCACCATGATACCCCAAGATGACTGCTGAATTAGCCACATGTAAAGACCAAACAAAGCAATACCTAAGCCGATCAATGTACCCAAGCTACCAGAGACCATACCAAGAACTTGGCTTAGTAATTCACCGCCACTAGTCTTAGAAATAGTTGAAGCCGCTGTAGCAGAAGCCACGTCCGGTGCCATTGTTAAAACGATTGCCAAAAGGGCAAAGCCCATAAATCCAAGAAATTTTGTCATTTCTATTTTCTCCATATATATCCTAAGAGCCGTTGAGCTTGCGCCAGGGACACCCTTAACCACCCCTTGCCTTGTAAAATAAGGACTTAGACCAAGTATGGTGCACAATTAAAAGTTTTTCAACCCCTAAAATTCACACCCTCTCAACAAACGGTGCAAAACAGCCGTTATTGGTCGGTCACCACAAACAAACGGCCATTATCAAAACGTCTAAACGTTAAGCTTGCGCCGTGGGTTTGCTTGACCTTTTCTTGCACATAGGCAAGAAACTCGTCAAACCTTGCTTCTGCAATCACTGTCCACTTTTCTTGTGGGATGGAGGCATGCTTTTTGGACAAACGCCATTCCACGTTCCAGTCGCCAATGCGGTCGGACAGTTGCTGCAAGGTGTTCTTCATAATATGATCCAGCGTTTGGTCTTCCGCCTTTAAAACCACAGAATTTTCTTCCATAGGGTGGGTTGGCGCATCGCTCATCACCGCTTCCCCCACTTGTGTTTGTGGTGTTTCTAAGGCTGCCAATCTTTCTTCCAGCATCATGATACGCTTTTGATACTGCTCGGCCGGCACTTCAAACTTCTTTAAGCTGTCAAAGGCTGGCACAACAATTTTTTCACCAGCGTCAATTTCCATGGCACGGCGCATGATGTGCGAAGCATCAATGCTGAGGCGGTTGGCCTCACGCTCCATCGCATCACGCTTGGAAAGGCGTGCGGCGGAAGCAATGGCTTCTGCCTCTGCAATTTTTTTCGCCGCTTCTAAGATCATCTTCTGGCGGGTTTCGCTGGCGCCAATTTCGGCTTTGGCAAGGTCCTGCCTTAAAGCTTCCATTTGCTGTTGGTGCGCCTGATTCTTTTCCAGCGTTCTTCTTTTTAGGTTTTGCGCAATTTGTTCATATTCCAACGCACGCTGCTCTTTTTGTGCCAAGGATTGTTCTGCCTTGCGCTGAACCAATTCTTTATCACGTTTTTCTGCCACAAGGTCACGGTAGCCTTGTTCAATTTCTTGACGAAGACGGCGCTCTTTTTCTTTTTGGTATTCAATCACCTTTTCGGCGCCGCGCAACTGCACCAACAAGGCTTGAATTTGTTTTTGATGTTCTTTTAAGAGCTCGTCGGAACTTTTGCGAGACAAGTTACGCACGCCTGCCAAAAGCTTTTCAGCTTCTGTCACAATTTCTTGATGAGCTTGGTCCTCTTTCCAGCGGTTAATGGTGCCTGCCAAAGCTGCATCGGACAGTTGACCTGCGACACGTTCACCGTTTGCCATGAGTTGTGTTGGCTCAAAGCGTTCGTCGTATTTTTGCCCCTTCACACGGTACTGACCGTCGCTGTGTGCGGGTTGAACACCTTGCTCATATTCCACTGTCATACGCTCTGCACCTGAATAAGGTGCCATCGCCGCATCTTCTGGCGTTTCATGTGGCACAGCATCCATATCCACCAAGTCTTCCACCACCAAGTTCATAAAATCGTCCTTTTCAGGCAATTTGCCATGGCGGTCAATAAAAGCGATGTTCACACTGGGGTCGGCAGCTCTCTGCCCTGCTTTAGTCATACCATCAAACAATGTTTTTGAATGGGCGCATGGCTCACCGTCACGGTCATAAAGATATTTCTTATCGCCTGTTGTGGCATCCATCTCAATACCGAAACCCTTGCCGCCTTCACAGTCCGAAGTGCTAAAGTCGGACGCTTTAGCGTTTGTAATGCCCACCAGTTCACCGTCCAGCATTACAATGCCATCTGCAGTGCGTGGGTCTTCCATCGGGGCGGGCTTTAACAGTTCGCGCTCACCTGTTACAACGGTACCGTCCGTGGCGCAGGAGGCCAGCACAACACTGCCGATTACCAACCAAGATGCTTTACTGTAAAAATTCATTCTCATCAATCAGTCACCACTAATACACGTTCTTTTCTAAAGATATTGAAGGTTAAGCCAAAACCTCTGTAGCTTTTCATATAGTTTGAAATGTAACTTGTGAAAGAGTCAAAGTCAGTTTCAACATCTAACGAGAATCGCTCGTCCAATACATCCATATGATTGTCTTTCAGCTTCCATTTAATTTCCCACGGACCAACGTAAGGTTCGGCACGGTTTAAAAGCTCTTCCATAATTTTTTCAAGCTTGGCATTGTTGACGTGCATCACCACTTGATAGTCTTCCAAGTCGATCCAATCTTCTTGTGGATAGCCACCCAACACGCCACCCTTTTTACTTGGTGACATTTGCAGACCTTTAACCTGCGCACCTGTTTCAATGACACGGCCAAGCTTAATGGATTCTGGCTCAATCACTTCAGGCATTGCTGGTTGATTTTGAACACTTTCCATCGCAAAAATACGTTCTTCAATGGCATCGCGGTATTCAGCGGCTTCATCCAGCGCAAGTTCTTGCTCCACTTTGAGTGCTTGAATGGTTTTCTCTAGCTCGGCTTTTTGGTTTTGCAAAGTTTCTAGCGTAACAACGTCCACTTCTGCCAAGGCTTCTAACTTTTCGTCGTTGGCGGCGTTCTCTTTTGCTAAAGCTTCCAGTTTTGCATCATTGGCCGTGCCTATGTTTTTCAGCTGTTGCTCAAGTTGCTTCTTTTCTTTCTCCAGCTGTTCAAACTTTTGGTCGTACACGTCCTTCACTGCTGCTAGGCGAATTTCTAAACTTTCCTTCATCGCTTGAGCGCGAATATCCGCTTCGGACAAACGCCTCGCTTCTTTCACTTCTAGGATTTCCAGCTCCTTTTTAAGGGAAGCCATTTTATATTCCAGTTCGGCTTGGCGTTTGGCACGTTCAATGCTAGCTCTTTCGCCTTCCAAGCGTTCTTTTTCTGCTTGTTGCATCACCAGTGCCAGTTGTTCCCGGCGGTCATGCTCAAGCCTTTTGCGCATTTCCAATTCTTCAAGCAGGCGCATTTCACGCGCTTCTTCCATTGCTTGTTTTCTGGCTTGTGCCAGACGGTTTTGCACATCTTGCTCGTATTCAACATTTTTCAAACCTTCAGACAACAGCTCGGTGTAATTTTCCACCTCGCCAAATTTTTTATCCAAAGCGCGGATCAAAATATCCTTATCTGCTTTAAGTGAAGCCAGTTCTTGCAATGCAAGGCGAATTTCTTCTTCGTGAGCCTTGTTTTGGAAATCGTCTTTTTTGTTTAGCTGTTCAAGTCTTGTTTCAACCGCTGTGAATTTATCATCCAACACAGACAGCAAGGCGTTTTTCTCGCTTGCTTGTTGCGCTTCGTTGGCTTTTAAGAAGGAAATGTTTTTATCAATGGCATCAAACTTGGCCTTCACCAGAGCCATCAGCTCGGCATCTTCTGCGGCTTTGCGCAGTTCTTCACGGCGCATTTGCGCAACACGGTCTTCAAATGCTTGGAATTTGCTGACCATTTTCTTTTCTTGGCCAGTGTGCAACTCCACAAACTCTTGCTGAAGGTTTGCCAATTGCTCACGCAGGGCATCCACCTCACGTTTTGGCATTTCCCATTCTGGGTCGTAAGACCGTTTCATGATAATGCCGCCTTGTGGAATGGTTTGCATCTTTAACGGCTTTTCCACCGCCGCTTGCTGATCCAAAACAGGTTGAGGTGCACCTGTGTGTGTGTTGTAGGCACCTTGACATCCAGCCAAAGCCAAAATTGTGGCGAAAATACACACGTTTTGTTTTTGTTTGGACATCATTTTCCTAGAAAACCTTATTTTGGTTACATTTTTTAACCCACATAAACCTTAAAATAAGGGATTGTCTATGGCAAACAATTAGCACTTTAGAAGGTAGAGAACAGTCGACATCATGATGGAAAAAAGCAACACCTTGGTTGCCACCTTGCGTGATTCCACCCACAAACCAACGACAAAAGCCAAGCTGACCGCCAAAATAAGTGCAGGTATCAACTGCAAACTCAGCCCTGTCATTATATAAGCAAGTACGAATATAGCAATCATGCACAATTCTATGACCATATACCTTGGGGAAACTGGCGTTTTGCAATAGTGGCAACGCCCTTTAAAGCAAAGGTAGGATAGCACGGGCACCAAGTCAACCGCTTTCAGTTTTTGCTGACAAGACGGACAGTAACTTGGCGGGCTGGACAATGAGATGCCTCTTGGCACACGGTACAACATACATGTTAAAAATGACCCAAAAACACCACCCAAAACCACAACAAGCACCATAATAAAAGGTTGATACTGCTGTTCATCAAGGTTGAGTAAGGTTTCTATTTCGTAACAAGTCATTATTTACCGCAAGGGTCTGGTTCTGTTGAAATCCGTGGTGGTAATTTGCGGTCGTCAATGCTGGTCGCCGCAGGGCCGCACGTGTTTAGCGCTGGGTTTTCACGCGCTCGTGGGTTGGAGTAATAAAAGAAAGCCTCTTCATAAAGTTCGCCACCGTCCACAAAAAACTTCATGGCGTTGCAACAGTACTCATCCGGCAACCCCAACACCCGCGCCAGCGCAATCATACTCATCCGTCTGTCCTGCTTATCGCTGGTTGTGGCATCATCATTGATGATGACATCAGGCTCTGTCCCTGTTGGGAAGATACCTGTAAACTCGGCGTCTAGCTCGCTTACAATGTCCGTGTCTGCATCTTGTGCCATGTTACGCATTTGCGCATCAGAAATTGGCCCTTGCGAAGGCGGGAAGAAAATAGCTGTAGGACTTACACCTTCCGCTAAACCTTGATAACGTTTTAGCTGACCGTACTCAGTCAAAGCGTCTGTTAAGCGATCCAATCTTTCAGTTGTGGTTTTAAAGCGCTCACGTTGGTAATCCCGATCGGTGAATTTGATCAAAAAGTCCCCATACGGCGTTTCAATATCTTTAAACTTTTGTGCATAGTCCGCTGGGTTTGTACCCAATAAATTGGTCACACTGGCGTCAATGGTTGTGGTATCACAGCTGATGCCTTTACCCCAACAACCGTCTTCCCCTGTGCTGTAAAGCACAGCATAATGCACCACCATGTTGGCATCACGGTAAACTTCCGTATTCGACACAGCGCGGTAATAACGAGATCGGTTAAATTTATCAATTTCAATGTCACGCTGTAAAAAGCTGGAATAATCTTCTAGATTGGCAGCAAATACACTAAGGTTATTGCCAAGCTCAATACTTTTCTCCTCTTGAGCCATCACATGGAACGCTTGCAAAATGCGGGCTTGTGCATCCTCTTCCTCTTTTTCATTTTGAAGCATCACAAAGTCTGAAACCAAGGGGTAGGTTAACACCACCAAAAATGCAACCACCGCCCCTGCGAGGATAACATCAATAATGGAAAAACCTTTGTTTGAAGAAAATGTCATGCTTAAAACCCTTTAACCGCAATCATCATGCTCCACACGCACCCTTGGTGGCAGTTTGCGCTGTGAAGTAGTTGGCCTTGTACCGCAAGACGGTCCAGGCAAGCGTGGCCTGGGGTTGGAGTAATAAAAGAAAGCAGTTTCATTAGCATCCAGCGCTGAACAGCAGTGCGTATCTGGCAAGCCAAGGAAGCGCATGAGATATTCCATCTCCTGTTTTCTTAAAGCATCGTCACTTTCATCAGTGCTGATGCGATTACCCGTGCCAGATGGGTAAAAATTATCCAATTCAGCTTCCACCGTGTTGTTATAGTCGGCCGTATCAGCCACAGGGCTTGAGATATCCGCTGGTTCAGATGGTGGATAATAAATTTCTTCCGCCGTCCCTGTACCGCCAACAACAGCTTCATTAAAGCGGGTTGTCGCATAACTGGAAAGGGCGGCGGAAATATCTTTCAAGCGCTGTTCGGTAATTTCATAGTTACGGATTTGTTCTTTGTAGTTGGTATATTTAACCATATAATCACCAAACTCGGCTTTTAAGCTTGAATAGTCCGACACTGAGGTCAGAGACGCGCTTAGGTTGACGTTCACACCAGAATCTCCCAAACCGCGTTCAGGCCCATGGCCATAAACAACGGCATAGTCAATATTCACAGTGGCGGAACGGTAGGTTTCATTGCTGGAAATTTTGCGGTAAGCACGTGGCTGTTCCCATTGGTCTATTGCAATAGCCTGTTGACTGAGGGATGAATAAGGCGCAAGGTCCGCCGCCCAAGTGCCTGCACCTGGCAATTGGCCATTATCATCGGCGTAGGCTGCCAAAGCGTTTTTAATTTCGCTCATGGCCGTTTCTTCCATGGTTTCTTCCTGCATTCTAAAAAATTCAACAAAGTTTGGGAAAGCCATCACCGTAACAGCGGCCAAAACAGCTGTGACGATAATTGCTTCAACAATTGTAAAACCTTGAGCGTTCTTTTTATAAACCACTGATAATATCTCCACCTTCTAAGCGTTTACTGTATGTAATTTCCCACTCTGTTGAGCCGGAGTCCTCAATCACAAACTCCATAACATCGAGGTAACCTGTGGTGGTTGACCCCACCCGCAGGTCCAAGTTGTTTAACAAATTGGGGATCATTCTAGCGTATTCTGCATCAATACCCAAGTTTTGCATCATGACACTATCCGTAGTTGTGGTGTTGCCATACATAACCGGAAACCCTGCCGCACCCACCAAATTCTTTTTACCATCGCTGTCAAAGTCGGTCACGTTATCCACGTCGCATTGGTCGTCCTTCCAAGCGTGAATCAAAGGTGTGCCGCAACCAGGGGCATTGTTGTCACCCACCCAGTTAAAGGAAGAATCGTAAAAGTCCACCTTATCGTAGTATTCGGTTTGAATGGTAGGAGTGAACAGGTCGTACTGCTGTTTAAAGTTATCGGCCACGGCGGAAACCATTTTGTCGAACACGTCTTGGGTGTGGTTCCACATTTCTTGCATGGTGCCCAGCGTTGTGAAAACACGGATGATATCATCCTCACCTGCGGTATTTGTGGGCTTACTAAAGCGACGCATGGTGTTGTAAGTACCTGGGGGCGTTGCATCGCCAAATTGTTTGTCTGGCCCCGCACTGTAAAGCAAGAAGACCGCCACAGGAGCTTTTGCTTCATTGTTACCCGGTGCCGGCGCAATGATGGCCACGTCACTTGCATTGTCAGCATAAACCATGACATCCGTTACAAATGCCGCCATATAATAATTGGTTCCCCACGGGTCCTTTTCAAAAGCATCCGGCGAATAGGAAATATATTTCGGTAAAAAATCTGGGTGAGAAAGCCTTTTTACGGGGTCAACTTGAGAGCTATCCACACGATAGTCGGACACTGATATGGTTAAGCCTGCTGAGGCAAAATCACTAAATTCACCCAAGTAACCTTTTGTAATGCCAATTTCAATGTCTTCAAAAAACTGCTCGACATATTCAATACGTTCTAATTTTTTTTGCATGGCAGAAGTTGAGAGCATGGTTGTGATCACTGCGACAGTGGAGTATAAAATACCAAACAATGCTAAGATAAAAATTGACTGCATAGAGCCCCCTTTATAGTTCCCAACCTAAGTATTTATGGGCATCCTTAAAAGTTTTGTGCCTTAAATTTAATGACATGCTGCTCTTTTTGCTCATCGATAAAGAGCACCGCATCATCTTTAATTTCTTCCACTCTTAGGCTTAAGTTCTTCACCAAGCGAATTTTTTCGTTCACTTGCCCTTCAACCACTTCGGCCAAGCTTTGGTCCAGCTCTTTCAAGTTGCTCACCAAACTTAACAAGTTTTCTTTAGCGGCCACAGGCACGTCCAGTGTTTCACCTTCACTGTACCAGCGGTTTTTAATGAGTGCAGACTTAACACCGTCCACCTTCATCACCGCATCGACCGCAAGGTTGCTGGTATCGGCATTGAAAATCTCTTCCCTTTTCAGAACAGAGCGAATTTCGTTTAGAACATCTGCAGCTTGGAGTGCGCGCATTTGCTCAGGGGTCAACTCCTTCGGTTTATCAACCTTCACCACCCTTTTACGAACCACTTCTTTAGGTTTTTCTTGTACAGGGAATGGCGTCTCTTCGCCTGCGTAAGCTGGCATCACTTCCAGTTTTTTCAGCTCGCTTTCGACACTCCAGTCGTAAAACTCGTCCTTCTTAGCCCAAGCTTGACTGGCAAAAAGCACACTTAACACAAAAAGAAACAGACTACTTCGGTAAGCCATAGATTTCTCCAATCATGTTAAAGTTGATAATATCGCCATAAACTTGCTTACCAGGATGAGTCAAGGTGAGTGATTTAATAGCCATTTTTTTAGTATTGTAAAAATAGTCCAGCTGGTTCAAGGCTTCTTCATATGGCATCGCACCAGAAACTGTCACCGATCTACTGGTCAGCTCCACCCCTCCAACACGGCGCTTTGCAGGTCTGTTAAAGGTAATGTTAATGCGGGATTCCTCTAGCCCCAAATAGCGCAACAAGTCCAACTTTGTGGCATAATTTTCATCAATGGTACGACTGTCAAGATCGGACAATGATGCAGTAATCTGGCTACCTGAGCGCCTTTCAGCGATCAAACGGTCCACCGCCTTTTGGTTAAGCCCAACTTTACCAACCAATGTTTCATACTCACCGTGCGCATACATCGCCGCCCCAAGCATGATGGACGTTGTAATGAGCCAAAGACGTCTAAAACCTGACCTTGTCATTTTACTTTTACCCCCACTTCAATAGAAGTCACACCTTTTTTGCGAATATGCTTCACCCACGGTGTAGATTCCACAATGGTTTGAGCAATACGCTCCTGATCCAACAACAAACTGTCTTCAGGGAAGTTTAAAATGGTCTGAACGTTCAAGATACCGCCTGGCAACAAAGCGCCACCACCACGGCCACGTCTATCCGTTTGCAGGCTGATACCAATATTTTGAACCTGACCCAACTGCGCCGCAACGGAGCCAACTCCATGTAATACAGTAGAAGGTGGTAATGGAATGGTTTCATCCATCACCCGTAAAATACTTTTTGGGTTGCTAATGTGCCCCAAAACCTTTTCCTTTTGCATAATGCGAATAGCATTTTTAAGGTCTTTTGTTTTGTTTTGTAGGCCTTGCAGTTCAATTTGTGTGGTCACCCACAGCACAATCACCCAACAAAGAGCCAAAAATACACATATTGACAAAGTGATCATCAAAAAGCTTTTGTCCTTACGGCAATAAAGCGGACGGATATCCTTCGATGGTTTGCCCAAGCTTTCAAAGGTGACCACCTCTTGCTCAAAAGGTTCTAAGGCATCACTGTACTGAGACAGATCATCCCCTTCACCGTGAACAGCAACAATAATCTTCTCTTCTTTACCTTCCAACATCCGCTCGGACAAGGAAGAAACCACCGTGTTGACCACATCTTCTTCTGGGGAGTTGATTAAGGATGTTCCCCACACTTCATGGCCATCATCCGTTACTGTTTTAACACCGTGAACAACGTAACGCCCACCAAAAACAAAATAAAACGCACCGACATCAGGGCCAACAAAGTCTTGCGGCAAGTACATGTGATGGGTTTGTCTGCTTTCATCCAGCTCTAAGGAAATGTTACCATAAACATAAACGTATGGGCCTTCTTGGCGCCACAAAGCTGGCAAGTCATCCGCATCGCCGTGGCGTAATTTTACAGTGTTATCATTGGGTGCTGTAATATCGGCATATTTTTTAATGCGAGAGTATTTAGGAATAAGCAAACTGCAGATAGGGCCTTTGCCGCCATCATTATAAATAATGCGATCGTCTGTAAACAGTATAGTATTCACGAGTACTCCATCAATGCAATCATCGGTGCCACTAAACTTGTGTACATACTAATAATAAAGAATGGTAACAAGCCAGCCATTACGACCAACATCAGCAAACTTGTCGCTTTTTTGGTAATGCGCTCAAATTCACTTGCGTAGGGCACTTTTAAGTCTTCCACACGTTCAGCAATCTTACCAGTTTTTTCACCCGCTTCGACCGCACTTCTAAAAGAACCCCTAAAGGGTAGTGCTGCCAGTGCATCACCTAGCTTTGAACCGTGGTCATGTTCATAGGCCGCACGTTTAAGAGCTGTACACACCATGGTGTTGTTTAACGAAAGTGCCAGTGTGTTTAAAACCGCAGGCAGTGGCATGCTGGCACGCACCAGTGCCGGCATAAAGTAAACCACCATCACAGCGTTGTAGGACAAAATAATACGGCGGATCGGCGTAATACCCATCAAAGTGCGCTCAATGTATTGTGACACAACTCTAGTGTTTCGGGTAAAGAAGATGATAATCGGCGCCAACGCAAACAAAATAGGAATAATATAGTTGGCACGCAACCATACTGAACCAAACCAATAAAAACGAATAATCAGCGGGAATTTGTCAATGACCGAATCATCACGTTGCAACACAGGCTCCATCACCACCGGCAACATAAAAATCATCACCCCGAGGGACATTAAAATAAGCATAAAACCACCCACCACAGGCATCATCATTTTACCTTTGAGAGCTTTGGTGGAGTTTTGACGCATGGTTAAGGCTTCAACCAGTGAGGGCACAGCCACACGCAACTGGTTGCTTTGCTCCGCCGCACGAATGATGGAAATTTCCTGTTCGGTAAAGCCAAGGCCTGTGCCTTTTAACGCATCAGAAAACAAAACTTGACCAGAGTTATAATCCCGCACCACACGTTCCATTTTCGCACGGAGAGATTTATATTCATCACGGGAGTAAACGTCACAAGTGTTTGCAATCGCCTCGTTCACAGGGAACGCACCACCACCAGACGTTAACCAAGAAGAGAGCGTTCTAAAGAACTCAATTCTTTCCGTTAAGCCAAGCTCTGTGATCCCAAACTCTAAACCCATTAAATGTCACCTGCCAATTCTTGTACCTTAGATGCCAATTCATGCACATCGGTGATACCATTTTTCATGTGTAGCACACCCATGTAACCCATCGGCTTCCAACCAGCACGTCTTGCAACATCTTCAAGGGATGTGTAGTCACGCGCCACAGAAATGTTCACCATTTCCTTGTTTGGGCTTAACCATTCCGCAATCGCAATTCGACCATGGTAGCCTGTGTAGTTACAACTTGCGCAACCATTCGGGTCGTGGGTAAACAACTTCGAACCATCTGGCTCCACATCAAACTTGTTGAAGACATACTTGGTATATTCATCAATTTCATTCACAGGTTGTTTACAGTGGGTGCACAAGCGACGAATCAGACGCTGAGCTGCAATACCACGCACATAGGAAATGTTAAAACCATAGATACCCAATTCATCCAAACGGATGATCGCGTCCAAAGATGTGTTGGTGTGCAAGGTACTGAACACCAAGTGACCTGTGTTGGCAGCTTCAAACACCAAGCCTGCCATTTGAGGGTCACGCACCTCACCAAACACAACCACGTCAGGGTCGGCACGAAGTGACGATTTCAACAGTTCCAAACCACTTCTTGCTGGGTCAGCCTCTGCCATTTCCATTTGTACAGCGTAGCCTGCAACACGTTTCTCTGGTGGATCTTCAATGGTGTGAACACTTAAGCCACGGCCCATTGGGTTGGCACTGACAATCGCCGAGTGGATACTTTCCGTCTTACCAGAACCTGTTGGACCGGTCCAAAGAATAACCCCGTTGGGGGACTTGGCCGCCTCGCGCACAAATTGAATAAAGTATTCAGGGTAACCCAATTGCTCCATCGCCATCACGTCAGGGTTCAAACGGCGAATAACAATACGTGGCAATGGCCCTTGTCTGCCCGCATGGGGCTGAATTTGAATACGCCAGTCGTAACCGCTACGGGTAAAAGCACCTTTGTTGGGGTGGTGTCTATCCACCTTTGGCATACGGGCGATGTTTTCAATACGCACGCGCAACCTTTCCAGCTGGTCTAAGGTAATCACCTCTTTAGATTGAACAAAACCATCGACACGGTAACGCACCATGGCTTTAAAGTCCCCCTTAATGGACGGGTCAATGTGAATATCAGAAGATCGGGCATCAATGGCATTACCGATGATACGGTCTAGCAAGGCATCCGCCTCCATGTTGCTGTCCACATCTTCATCTTCGCCTGAAAGCCAAAACGCACCACAAACATCACGCAAAGCAAAGTGCCACACAAATTTATGGTCTGGTAAAAATTCTGAAATAGAGGCTTCTAGCACCAAGTTTTTGGTCGGTGCTTCGTGCGCCAAGTGCAGTTCACTCACGGTTTTAGAGTCATCTTCAGAAGCCACTTTGTGCCACAAAGGGATGGCACGTGCTTCACGCAACAAGGCACACACACGGCTGTCGAGGGATTGTCTCAAGCCCATTGCTTCATGTGGAATGTTTAGGAAAGATGTAATCTCTTTACGTTTTTGGGTCCGTGCAATCGCGCGGGACAATTGCACCGGCGTGATGATTTTTTGAATAACCAAGTCACGGCACACCAACTGTGGAAGCTTGCTTAATTTTAAAGCCTGACCCACACGGGCCTTGGCCGTAGCATCTAAGCTTAGATCATCCGCTTCGTATAAAATTTTTAAAACGTTGCTGTAAAGGTCGTCTACGCCAAGGGAAATTGTTTCTTTGAAAAACTTGGCTTCCAGCTCGTCTTCGGTGAGGTTTTGTGAAAAACTACCTGCTGAAAGGTCGGGCAATTCTTCCATTTCCATGTCGTCCAAGTCATCGTCGGCAATGTCAAGGTCTAAGCCTTCAAAACCAGCAGATTGAGCAGCCACAGTCTCTGACGATGAACCACTTTTCGGTTCGGACAATGTTTCCATCTCGGGCGCTGTAAGCGGGGCACCAAAGTTGTCCTCATCTTCATCTGCAAGCAAATCCTCCTCGTGGGCGGCCACAACCTCTTCGGCCACTTCTAGAGAAACATCTGGCGTTTCCACGGCCAAGTCGGCCTTTTCCGCTTCGGTCAGGTCCATCTCAAGGTCCAAACTACTATCTGAAGTGTCGCTTGTTGCTTCCAAGCTAGGTACAGGCTCGCTGTAAACCTCTTCGGCAGGTACTAAATCGTCAGGGAGCGGGAATGGGTCCTTCGCTTGTTGCTTAACAGGGTCGAAGGTGGGGTTCACAATCACCTCAACCGCTTTTGGCTCGGCCTGTTCGGTTGCAAGGGCAATATCTTCACTGCCAAAGTCCAAATCAAAGTCATCTTCCAGCTCGTCAAAGCCATCGTCCACAGGTGATGAATACTCGCCAGTGGTGTCTTGCACAAGGTCATCTGCCATTTCAGCGCCTTGGCTGGCCATCTGGTCATCATCTTGACCTGCAAAGCTGTTGTCAAAATCTGGTAGGTCGAAGTCGTCGTCACTGTTCAGCTTGTGGCCAGCCTCTTCCTCTGCGAAGGACAATAATTCGTCACCTTGTTGAGCCACTGACTGGTCACCGTGGGTGGTGTTATCGTCTTCTAGGTCATCAAAAGACGTGACCGAGCTGTCAGCCACATCTTGTGAAGCATCTTTCAACTTTTTATCATCATCTTGATTGTGATCGCTCACGTTTCCCCCTCACCTATTTTTGTTATTTAGGTGCTTTTACTTACTTTATTAACCTTTTAAAGATCATGTTCCTTGCCAACAGGATGTTTAAAGTTTTAATAAAAAACCCCTCCACCCCGCTGCTTTTGCGGCGCGGAGGGGCCCATTACCATCAAACGTTAGTTCAATAGGTTACCACAGTATGTCATTGTTTGAATGTCTGTAGTTAAGTCAGTGTACTTCACACGACCAGCTGTTTCATCAATCTCACCATCGATTGTTTCATCAGCGTTGGTGATCTCTGTCAATGGCACGTTTGCCAACTCAATCACCAAGTGGTTTTTACCATCGTCACAACCATCAACTTCTTGACCAATTGCACCACCAGAACCGAATTGGTGAGCAACTGCTAGACCAGAAGGTGCCACATCAAAACCAGATAGGTAAGGCTTCCAACGCTCGGCGTACTGGTTGGTACCAGTAACAGCCTCTGGAGAAGCAAGTACCGCAATGTTCGTTAGAGATGATGATGATGTAATATCAGCAACCGCAATGTGTGGCCACACACCTTGACGGGCGTAGAAAGCACCGTTTGCTTCTTCAATTTGCTTTAGGTAAGACGCCAACTTTGTACCAGACGTACGGTTTAGAAGGTCCCAACCTACAGACGCAATAATCAATGTAATCAATACAGCAATTACCGCAACGATCAAGATAGTCTGGTCAATTGTGTAACCAGCTGCCTTTTTCATGTTACTCTTAAGACTTGTTTTGTTCATTTTCCTTTTCTCCCACTAAGTCAAAATTTATTGTTCTTGTATTATGGCATACGCCATTAATTTTTACCTGTTAATAAAGCCTTTTAACTTGTAATAACACGATAAACTCTACATTTTCGTACGTAATGTCCTCATCATTTAACAGTTTACCCGCCATTGGCACATTACGCAACAAAGGAACACCAGATTCTTTGTCAACCGCAATGGTACGGGTTAAACCACCAATTACTTTTACTTCACCATCACGAATACGAACCTTTTGGTCAATCACTCGTGTGGTTACCACAGGCACTTCCGACCCTGTGCCATCTGGCACAACAACATAACGGTCAATTTCAGTCATTGGAACTTGAACGCTTAATGTGTGTGGCTCACCTTCGTCAGCAACCTGTGCGGTTACCGCAAACTGAACACCGACGAACTGTGTTTTTTCTTCCGCTGTTTGCTCGATAGATGGTTCTGTTGTTGGGTCACCATCATCATCTTCTTCTTCACGGGTAATTAAAAAGTATTTTTCATTACGGCCATCAATCATCACCGCCGTTTGTCTATCCATCACTTCCATCATCGGCTGCATTAACTGGTAAGTTGTACCAAAACTTTCGGCAAAGCGCACCGCTGTGTCTAAGTTATCGCGGGTGTATCGAAACGCACCGCCGTAACTTTCACTAAAGGTTAACAAGCCATTGGTCAACGCTGCTGAAACGCTAACATTTTCCCCTTGCCCTGCAAAGCCAGTTTCGCCACTGCCCACACCTGTGCCAGAACGCAACTCACCACCTTGCTGGAAACCATGCTTCTTAGAAACCGCCAAGATACGCGCCTCCACCATCAAGCGGCGGCTTGCAATGTCCTGCACATGGCGGACAATTTCATCAGCAGAATTCAACACATTGTAAGGTGCGCGCATTTGAATAAGACCTACAGTACGGTTAACACGCACATAACCACATTCATAAGAGCCATTGCCTGCTGCAACTGGCGCTGTGCCACCATCTGCCGGCAAGAGAGAAGAAATGTCAGAAACGTTATTTTGCATTTCTTCGCATGATTTTTCCACCAAGTTGCTTAAATCTTCTTCCAAATCATCCCAAAGGTTACGGGTAGATGTTGTGTTGACAGAACCGCTACCACCAGATGTTGAAGAGCCACCGTCACCTTCACCACTGAATGAAGACGCATAGGTGACAGATTGGTTTTGTGTACGCTCAGGTTCATGCAAATCCAAAATCCACTGTCTTTGTGGGAAACCACCCACTGAGTAATGCGTACCATTGTTCACCAAGGATAAACCATGAGGTGACAGAACCGCATCAAAAGCGTCCAAGCATGTAATGTCTTTGAAAGATGTTGTCACCAACGTTGTGGCCAACTGCTGTTTGTTTTCCGTGATCACCATGTTGTAGTCACACAGCTTCGCCAAACCACGCACCACCTGTGAAAGGCTGACGTTTAAGCCTGGTGCAAATTCTTCAATACGCTTCTCATCTAAAGAAGGGAGCACTAATATACGGCGCTGACCTTCACGAACAATCTGCACACCGTACACATCTTCAATGTAGTTACGCACTTCATTAAAGGTCAGTTCGTTGATGATCACGTTCTTCGAGGTTTCCTGTCTAACGTCATCGCTGTAGCGTACCGCCAAGTTGTAAACCTGTGCCACGCGTGACAAAAGCGAGGACAAGGCGTAAGTACCTTGCAATTTAAACGTTGCGTCTGCACGCATCTGCTTTTTAGAGACTGGATCGCCGACACCAATCACAGCCGAACCTTGCTCCTTGTAGTTTTTAAAGCTTTCTGCTGGTGAATTGTTTTGTAAATAGCTGGCATCACCACAAGCCACAAGGCCTGTAGTGATACTTGCCAACAAAGCAACGTTAAACAGTTTTCTCATTATTGACCTACTCCTTCAAATCCAAATCGGTTGTTGTGGGTAATCACAATCAGTTTACCGCCTGGGAAAATTTCATACTTTAGGTTAAACAGTCTCAACAGTCGTTCAAGCGCAATGGCAAACGGCTCTTCAATGTGTGCAGGCTTCAAGACTTGATCTAGCCCCGCGTAAACACGCAGTCTCCACTCACCTTTACCGGCTTGGTTTACAATGTTTTCCAACGCGTCTACCAATGGCACTTCATCATAGTGCAGGGAAACCATTGTTTCTTTAAGAACATTTTCAGTTACAGCTACTTCATCCAAGTCACCCACGCCAACAGAAGATGTCATCCCTGCAAGGCGGTGACCACCCGAACGGTCTGTGATAACCATACGCTGGGTGTTGTCATAACGAATCACACGAAGCGGCTGACCACTTCTGGTTTGAATGCGTGCTACAAGAGCGTTTAGTACATTCATAAATGGTTCTTCAGTGTAAATAGAAATTTCCATTTCAGGCAAAGCGGCGTTTTGTTCAGCCATATCCCAAACAATGGTCCACTCACCACCGCCAATTTGGTCCATCATACGCTGAATAGCACGGCGGACGCTGATGCGGTCTTCACGCAGACGCACAAGTGAGTTGGTCATGTCCAGTGAACGTTGCTGAACTGTCCCTTGTAAAATTTCAACACCTTCACCTGTACGCACTTTTTGAGGCGCTGTTAGGTGGGTACTGCCGTTTGGTGTTGTGCCAGCCATCATGCCTGGCGCCATTTGCATTTCGTAGCCTTGCTCCATACCGTTGTATGCACCTTGAACCGCACCTTGGCTTGTTGCCACACGGTTAAGGTCCGCTTCTTGTCCAACGTAACCGTTAGAAATGCGGTTTAACTCACGCTCGAAAGAGTCTGGCGAGTTGTATGCTTGAGCCACTGAAAAAGAACCTTGTGGAAAATCTGACGCGTAGCTATTGCCGTCAATGGCTTTAAAATTGTTGAGCTCCGCCTCGGTTTTAAGGCGGTGCTGTGCATGGCTTGGCACGAAGACACCCCTTGTATCATCGGCATAATCAGGGGTCTGAGTGACCGTTAGGGGCGGAACATAGCCCGGCACAGGTTGCGCCAAAGCTGCGTTTGTTACAGTTGCACTTATAAATGAAATGGCCAACATCCACTTAAAAGATGTGACATTTACATAATTTTTCAATACATTCTTCTTATACATATTCGTTATCACCAATAGCTACGGTTGATTTGTAGAGGAAGATTAGCATAATGTATAAGACAATGTTAATAGCAACTAACTAGAATAAAGAAGAAGGTGTTGTAAAAAAACCATGTATGATCCGAGGTTCAGATTCACGCTTTTAATAGTCCTACTCTCATTTGTAGGCACCACAGGCACCTTAATATACTACTTCTTTTACAAGGGGCTTAATTGGTCACAATACTTCCACGGCGTGTTGAATATTGGTGGCTCTGTCCTTGGTGGGTGCCTGTTTGTGTTGATTTGTACCAAATTTATCACTTTTAATAAAAATAAAAAGACAGGGTTTGAAGCCAGCTACATCGATGAAACTGGAACAGGGTTCAATTTCCCCGTGTCTTTAAGCAAGTTTTTGCCTGAAATGGTCGCGCCACCTTATTCCAACCAAAGCTTAAGTGAACTTGAAGCCCAGCTCATCGGCTTTTTGAACAGTTACCGCAATTGGCCTTATGACATCAGTGGCGAATCTAAAAAAAGTCTATACGACCACGCCATAGAACAGTGGAAAGCGATGCGCAGTTTGCCCAATGCAGGCCCATTGCACTATGCCGCAGCCTTAGCGCAAGACCTTTCATTGGCATACGCCTTTCAAGAAAAGCGCAAAAAATACCCACTTTCACAGTTTTGGAAACGTGATGACGTGCGTTTTAGCCGCCGATGTGTTGAACATGGAGGGCTCAGTGCAACCATCTTAGCCACCATGCCAGCGTTTAAAACCCTTGGTGACGACATTAAAACCAACCAAAAATACCGCCGTGCCATTTTAACGGCCATCCGCTACCGTGATAACCCGACCAGCATTCCCGTAAACTGCGACCCACTGGGTAAGGACATTTACGAATCACTTCACAAGGCGTATCAAAAGTCACTCGAAAAGGCTGACTCCACAGGCTTTAACCCTGCCGAGAACCACATTAAAACCTTCAACCATGAGATTTACTCCTTCTTCCAAGGAGTGTTAAAGGAACTGGACATCAACCCTGCCAACGTCACTAAAGACAGTGACGGTGTTTATTTAGGCGGTGGCGTTTTAATGGTGTCCCTTTGTCATATGGTGCGCCGTTATGCCAAATTGCTAACACCTACCTCACGTGGTAATTTTAACCTGTGGGATATCCCCAGCGAGGAACATGTTTCATGGCCTCATTTCATTCAAGCGTTCCGTGATATCGGCGCCCTACGTGAAACGTGGGACGACATTGAACCCGGAAAGTCCGGCACTTTTGACCTAAAAGCCAACAACATTCACTTTAAGCACGCCATCTTTTTAAACATTGAGCGTGAAAAGTTTCCCGAGTTGAGACAAACGCTGGACACTTACCCCACATGGCAAGGGCTGATTGAAATGCAAAAAAACGAGGAAAGTTTGTTGCAGGAGGTTCAAACCAAGGCCAAGAATGTCGATAAGATGATTCAAACCGTCTACAGCCGCCCCACAGTGGCCAACTAACACAACTCGCATGCAACAAAAAAGCACCCATCTGGGTGCTTTTTAATGACTTTTATGCAAGCGCTAACGACTGATTCCGCCTTCTCGCGCCTTCATACGTACACCTGCTTCCGTGCCTTCGCCTAAGTCTTCATTTAAAATAAAGGTTGCAAAGAAGTAGTAACAGCCACCGTCCAGCTTTTTCTTCACTGTCACGGTCCACTTCGGTGTAAAACCAGTTAAACCTGTTGTAATTTTCATCAAGTATTTGGTTGAAAGTGTCACCGGACGACAAGCCTCAACGTACTTATCTTCCCCTTCTGCCTTCATCACAGCGCCAACCCACCATGCAACAAACAAAACCGAAATAAACAGCAATACCGTTTTACCAAAATCCATAACTTCTTTTCCCCGTTGATTAGATATTTTCAACAGAATGACCCAAAGGCGTTAATTTTGCAACAAACAAAACGCGCTACCTTTGGGCCATCTTCTATTTGAAATTTAAGTGCGTGACTTAAAAGCCATCCACCTGATCGGCAGACTCAGCTGGTTTTTCAGCCGGTTTTGCCGCTGGCTTCTCTTCCGCCGCAGCCGCTTCTGCTGGTGCTTTTTCAGCAGGCTTTACCTTTTTCTTACGCTCGGCAATGTCATAACGCTGGGCGATACGTGAAATAAAGTTGGTACCAGTCAGGTCAATTTGGTGACGCTCGATACATTCTTTCAACTTCTCGGCCATGGCGCCAACACTGTCGTTAAAATCTTTTTGTGTTTGTTCAAAATCTTCACGGCTACTTTTTGCAATGTAACCACGGGTTTGACGGTCAGCAACCACCAAAACATGTTCCCACAAACGTGCAAAGTTAATCATGTCCGTGCCTTCTGGCGTGGTACGAATCACCACCTCGGCAAAGTTACCGTGACGCTCTAATTGGGATTTTTGGTTTTCAAGACGTGCTTGATATTGATTTTTAGATTTATCTTTTGCTGTAGTCATTTTGTTATCCTTGTAGTTATTAAGTTTAAGTTTTCAAAGTCGTAGCTTTCAATATCTACGAATACAGTTTTAAATTTGCCCCCCATACTCTTCATTCAAAGGACAATTTAATTTATAAGGGTCATCCAACAGTTTTCAACCCTTACCCCTCAACTTTGCCACCTTCAAAGCAAAGATGCAACAAAACACAATAATTTTAGGCAATTTAGCAACAAAAAAGGCGCCGACTGGCACCTTCTTTTCCCACAGTTATGGTTTATTTGGTCACAATAATTTCAATTGTGTCACCGTTCATGTGCTTTGCAGGCATTGAAGCAATTGGCACATTGCTTACCTTCGCAACCTTAGAAAGGTATTTACTGACAGCGCGCACACGCTCACGGAATTCTTTCGAAGATGGTCTTGCGCCACGGGCGTAAATTGCCACCGGCTTTTCGCCTGCAAGGGCGCGAATCACGTTACGGGAAGACACCAACTGCTCACGGGCAGGCCATACCTTGCCTGATTCATATTCAATGGTCCAGATAGACACAGAGTTGTCCGCATCATCGCTTGACTTGCTGCTGTCGTCCGCCAAGCTTGGCATGCCGGAAAACGCACCGCCCGCATTTGCTCTTGCCGCTGTTTTGCGTGCGGCTGACTTGCTGGCCACACCCAGTGAGGATGTAATGCGGTTGTCTTGGTATGAAACAGGCTGGTAACCACCGGCTACAGGTCTTGCAAAAGGCTGATTCACCGCTGGTAGGCGAGACGGCGCATTTTGCGTTTGTGGCTGTGGGTAAGACATTGGCTGGAAAACACCTTGGTTTGGCGCTTGGGTGGAATCCCCTTCCATCACACCATTGGTCATGCGTGAAAGTTCGTTACGCTCAATCAACTGCATCCGACGATCCAAGCGGATCATTGCACGCTCCACACGGCGGACACGTTCGTTTAGGTTACGCACTTGGCCAATCACCTCGTCGCTCATACCGTTGGAAACGTAAACAGGAGTGCGCTGCTGCCCTTGTTGTTGAGGCGCTTGCCCTTGCGGCTGATAGCCATTGGAAGGGGCTGAAGATGCTGGCTGAAAATAAGGGCTTTGGCCCATAGAGTCATAACTTTGTTGCATATGCATGTTCTGACAACCCGCCAAAACCGCAGAACACAACACCAAACCAGCATATTTTTTCATATTCAACGTACCTGTTTTTATTTTCAATCAACTAATAAGTTAAATATAAATTACAAGCTATAAGGGGTAAAATCAAGCACAATTTATGAAAAGTGTTTTATCTAAAGTTAGATTCTGGAAATAAAGAAGTCACGCACTGTGGCGAAGATAATGTTAAACACACGCCCAATACTGCGCAAAACAAACCAAATACCCAAACCTGTAAACAGGAAAAACTTGTAGGTATAGTCAATGGTTCCGTGGAAAACGGTGCTGGCCATGTCCAGAAGCTTGCCTTCTTTAACCTTGGCCCAAAACGCCAAAACAGCCATCACAAGCAAAAACATAAGAAAAATTTTAAGCCCAGGCTCAATGTAATTGACATAAAGACGTGCAAACTCTTCCATGGTAGACCTCTTCTCTGTTATCCCTCATTAGAAAATGTATGGTATTTTGAAGCAATGTCAAGACCTTGTTTGTCCGGCATGCGGAAACGGGGGAAATCCAACTCCTTATTGTCATTGTTAAAGCTCAACAACGGCACTTGAATTTTCACCACACTGTTACGGCCAATGTAAATGGCTTCACCATCTTTAAGGGTCCGAAAATCCTCTGGGCGGACAATTTTGTCATAACCATAGCTGATAGACTTACCAAAACCACGGCCACGGCCACCTGCCCTCAAAGCGGAGGAATCATCATCGCCGGACGCAAAACTTAACGACTCGCTAAAACTTTCCGACACACTTTTTTGCAGGGATTCACCGGCAATTTGACTCATCACTTCGCAAGATTCACTTTCTTGCAACAAGAATGAAATTTTGTTCCAGGTGTTACCAAAAATTTTGGCGGCAAAGTCATCGCTCAAGCCACGTTCTTTATCCTTTAAGGAAGAATAGGTCTGAATAAAGGGAAACATGCAAATGTTAGAAGAACGTGCCTGTTCAAACACCGGCGCAAGCGACGCCTGTGCGTAGGATGAAAACTCATCCATCAACACCAAAAAGGTTGGCGACGGCTTATAGTCATCATTTTGCACCTGACCAATCGCCGTTCGAATGTCCGACACCAAAAACTTCGCAAAGTCGACCGCAATCTCACTTTTAGAAAGCATGGGCAGTGACACATAAACCAGCAGGTTGTTTTTAATGGCGTCGTAAATGTCCAGCTCGGGATTGTATTCATTCAACACCTTACCAGCTTCGTTCACATAATAAGAGTGCAGCCTTGAAGCCAAGTCACCAAAAGTGTGCTGCATTTTCTTTTCATTGATAATTTGCTGACCTGTGCGGCGGTCCACCTCCATCATCTGATCAAGGAAAATTTTAAAATCTCGGTATTCTTTGGTTTCTTTCGGGCCGTTTTTAAGCATCCATCGCATAGCAGATTCGTTGGACATCAACACGTTCAGGTCACCAAAATTAAACGGCAGGCCAAAGGCTGTTAACATACCCGCAATGGCACGCATTCCACGCGCAGCCTGTCCCCTAAAGTAAGGGTCACCCTTGTTACCGTCCAACAACTGCATAATTCGGCTGGTAATTTCGTCATTATCGCCCCTTAAAAGCGGATTGTAGGTGTTGGAAATGGACGCATCGGAGATGTTGATAATGCGAACATCTTGCCACCGATCATGTTGCCTTGCTAAGTTTAGGAACTTTAAAATCTCCTCACGGTTGGCTTTACCATCAATGTGAATGGCGCCACCGCCGCTCATCATCTGTTGCTTCAAAATCAGGTTCAAAAAGTTTGACTTACCACCACCCGTGGCCGCAATGCCCAAGCAGTGTCTGGTCATCAGGTTCGAGGCAATGTTTAAGCTGTCAAATTTACTATCGCTCACTTTTTAGACTCCCCATCCCATTGTAAAATATCCAGCACCTTGCCAAAATAATACTCATCTGGGAAGCGGTTTTTACGGTTTTTAGTATCTTTACGCCTTGTCACAAGGAAGTACATCCAAGCTTCTTTGGTGATCAACCAACCCACAAGCGCGCCACCTAAAAAGCCAATCAGAGAATTACGTTCCAGCACACCAACTTTACCAGTCCAAGGCATTAAAACCCATGTAACCAAAGCAATCATCACCATGGGGCGGATCAACCAAATACTGCGCTCACGGGCAATTTTTTGCCAATCGAAGGAGCTGTCTAACTGCTGGCTTGACATCAGACCTACATCTCCCCTCTTAAGAAGCTTTTCAGCTTAGCAATGTCCACCAAACCTTCAATTTTCTCAAGACCTTGACCCATATTACGATCCACAATCAAAGTGGGTGTACTGTTTACGCCAAGGGCTGTCGCCTCACCAGGGATGGCCGCACGCCATGCACAGTCTAATTTGCCGTATATATTTTCTTTGGTTCGCTCAGAAGGCGTCATGTCGACACAGGTCACCTTCAGGTCAGAGCCCAGGTCTTCAATCAACTGTTTAAAGCCTGTTTCAAATTTTTTGCAGTAAGGGCATTCCGCGCTGAAATAATAACTCACCTCTACCGGGCCACCTTCAAGCGGTGCGGCGGTTAAACTTTCCCCCTTCAAGCTGGAGGTTCCGGTGTTGACAGCACCTACTTCTTGTCGTTTTGAAATAGCAAGGCCCGCATCCCCTTCGGCAAAACCAATGGTGGGCGCACCTTGCCTTGCTTGACTGTTGGCGGCAATACCTTGATAGTCCACCTGTTGGGAAGGTAAGCGGTCAGCAAAACCTTCAAAACCTTTGGGCAACCCTACGCCATAATCGGGGATTTCAGCCATCGGTTCATAACCTGGCACTTCCAAGCCTTTACCTTCCATTTCATTTAAAATGGTCTGCGCTTGCCCCCAAGCGGCTGTCAGCTTTTGGTTACGCTCCATCAATTCACGGTATTTTTTAGCCCATTTAATGGCGTTTTCCAGTGTAGGCTCCAAGTTAAAAGCCACAAACTCACGCGGGGGCTTGCCATAGCCTTCCATATATTCATCAATTTTGTCATCCAAAGTCTTTTCTGACTGTTCAAACTGTGGCTGTTTTTGTTGTTCTTTAGGCACAGGGTTTGGGTCCACCACATCTTCAAGCGGTGCCAGCGGCGGTGGCAACATGCCACCATCATTCACTTCGGTTTCGGAAACAGGGCGGTCACAGGCTGAATCCCCCACTTGGGTGTAAGAAAGGCAGGTTTGATTGTTGGCCAGCACCGGGACCGCCATAATCATCATCCAAACTGTAAAAACAAGTCCTTTAAACACGGTAAAATCCATCTAAAAACATTTTCCCTCCTCTTTAAAATAATTGTTTTTGTGCGCAAATGCAAACAAAGGCGTATATTTAAAGCAAAAACAATTTGCCACTATCAACAAAAAAGCAACGGCAAAAAGCCACAAAAGTTTGTTTGTGTATACTGTTATTTGTGGTAAAAAATGAAAAACAACATACAAAGAAGCGGAATTTCAAATGTTTATTATCGGCAACCTTCTCATTGGTCTAACCACTGTTTTGGACAGTTTCCTGTTTATATTCACCATCATTATCTTGGCATCCGCCATTATCAGCTGGGTGAATGCAGACCCTTACAACCCTATTGTTCGTGTCATCAACAACCTCACCACACCGGTTTACCGCAAAGTTAGGCGCCGTATTAAAACAAATTTTGGCAACATGGACCTGACCCCGCTTATCTTGCTTTTTATCATTATGTTTATTCAAAGTGGCATTTTGCCGTCGATCCGCGAAATTGGCATTCGCCTTGCGGCACAGTAAGCAAAACCACTCAATAAAAACCATCATAAAAAGCAGGCATAAACCCCATGTCCAACGAAGTTAAAAAACAAACCCAACAAGCCAAAATGCAGGCTGGTAAAATCACCACCATTGCCAGCATTGCTGTCAACATCCTCCTGACCGCAGTTAAAACTGTAATTGGTTTCTTAACCGGTTCCACCGTACTTATCGCAGATGGTATCCACTCCCTATCGGACCTGATTAGTGATGTTTTCACCTACGCCCTCATTCGCATTGCAGGGCAAGAACCCGATGAGGACCACCCCTACGGCCACGGCAAATTTGAAACATTTGGCACCATGTTTTTAGCCATCTTCCTAGCTGGGGTTTCCGTTGCCATTGGCTTAGAAGCTGTGGAAGACCTGAAAAACCCAGAACAGCAAAACCAGCTTGGCCTTTTTGCGCTGAGCGCTGCCGCCATTTCCATCCTCGCCAATGAACTTTTGTATCAGTTTTGCGCTTTTAAGGGTCGCCAAGTAAACTCACCGATTATTTTAGCCAACGCATGGCATCACCGAACCGACAGCATATCCTCCCTTGCCGCACTGGTTGGTATTGGTGCCAACATGCTAGGTTTTTTAATGGCCGATGCCATTGCCGCACTTGTGGTAACCGCCTTTTTGTTAAAAGTGTCTTACAAAATTGGCCGAAGTGCTTTTGATGAATTGGTTGACGCCTCAGTAGATGAAGAAATTCTCGAACAAATCAGCCAAGCAGTCCTTTCCAACAGTGGGGTGATTGGCTACCACCAGCTGCGTGCACGTTCCATTGGCGGACAAATTTTTGTCGATGTCCATGCCGATGTGCCAACCAACATCAGCGTCAGTGAAGGACACGCCATTGCCCACAGCGTGGAAGAGTCCATTTTTGAAAATATTGACCACGTCGCCGATGTAACCGTTCACATTGACCCCAAAGGCGCCAAGCAAAGCGCCCTGCCACAAGAGCTGGTGCGCAAAGACCTTGAACCCCTGGTGATCAACATTTTAAAGGACTATAAAAAAGACCTTGAGCTGGACCATATTTTGCTCCACGTTCTTGAAGACGGCTTTTACGCCGACCTACGCTTGAAAAAAGTGAAGCTGGACGAGCAAGAAGCCAAAGAGCTAAAACAAGCCCTTGAAAGCGCAGAAACCCCCCTTAAAAAGGTTTCCATCAGTGTACTTCACATTTCATAGCCCTCAAAATGTTAACAACCACTAACATTACAAAAACATAAGAAAACCAACAAAAAAGGCGCCATAAAGGCGCCTTTTTTCTATTAAAAAACTATGCCGATTTTTGTTCTTTGCTTTGCTGTGCTTGAACGTACATCGCATGGAAGTTCACAGGTGCAATCATCGGTGCACGGTAGCCCGCATCCGAAATGGCATTCATCAGAACTTGTCTTGCGAATGGGAACATCAGCGCCGCACCATCAATGCTCAAAAGCGGTGTTACTTGATCTTCTGCAATGTTCTTCACTTGAAAGACACCTGCATATTCAACTTCTGCCAAATAGCAAGTGACATCCTGCTTGTTTTTAGCTTCGCCACGCAAGCGCAAAACCACTTCGTGAGCGCCTTCTTCAGCGTCCAAAGCACGCACACCAATGCCCACATCCATCTGCATGGAGATGCCTTCCGCATCCTTTGCAAATGGCGGCACTGGACACTCCAATGAAATATCTTTTGCAAACTGCCCTGCAATGTTAAACATTGCCTGTTCTGCATTTTTTTCTGTTGCTTCGGTCATCATGCTCCCCTTATAGTCAAATTAGATATTATTTTGACAAATTTTTAACACAAAAGGACCAAAAACACCATGACTCATTATGACTTATTTGTAATTGGCGCAGGATCTGGCGGTTTAGCCGCAGCCAAGAACGCCGCGAAATATGGCAAAAAAGTCGCCATCGCAGAAGCTGACCGTGTGGGCGGAACATGCGTGTTAAAAGGCTGTGTCCCTAAAAAAATTATGTCCTACGCCGGCCACTATGCCGACAGCTTAAGCGAAGCCAAGGGTTACGGCTTTGACATTCAGCACACATTTGACTTCAAAACCTTTGCCCAAAAACGCAATGATGAAATTGACCGCCTCAACGGCATTCACCTTTCGTTACTTGAAAAAGCGGGAGTGGAACTGATTATGGGTCACGCCGCTTTTAAAGATGACCACACCGTGACCGTTGACGGACAAGACTACACCGCCGACCATTTTGTCATTGCCGTAGGCGGTACCCCAACCGTGCCAGAAATTGAAGGCGCAGAGCATATGATCACGTCAGACGGTGTTTGGCAGTTGGACAGCCTGCCAAAGTCCATGGTTGTATGGGGTGGCGGTTACATTGGGGTGGAATTTGCCAGCATCTTCCAGTCCCTCGGCACAGAGGTAACCGTTGTCATTCGACGTCAAAACGTCCTCGCAGGGTTTGATGAAGAAATCTCAACATTTTTACAAGACGAAATGACAAAGCGTGGCATTCAATTCATCACAGATGATACCATTGAGCACGTTACAACCAACAATGACGGTGTAAAAACAGCGCATTTAAAGTCGGGCAAAGCACTGGAAGCAGAGGTTGTTTTAGCGGCGACAGGCCGTGTGCCACACACCCATAAATTAAAATTAGAAAATGCGCATATAACCTGCAATAACAAGGGCTATGTCAAGGTAAGTAAGCAACTACTCACCACTAACGACAAAGTTTACGCCGTAGGTGATGTAACCGGCAGAGTGGAACTGACACCGGTGGCAATCAAGCATGGCCGCATGGTCACCAACAACCTATATAGCAACCACAACCAAACGGTGGACGATGCCGCGCCAACCGCTGTTTTCACCAACCCACCACTGGGTGTTGTTGGCTTAACCGAACAGCAAGCGATTGAAAAATACGGCTCCGAAAACATTGAAGTATACAAAGAAGAGTTTAGACCGATGATCCACGTTCTTTCCCAAAAAACTGAACGCGTTCTCATGAAAATGATTGTCCACAAAACGGAGCGAACCGTCCTTGGTTTGCACATGGCTGGCCGTGACGCGGCGGAAATTATCCAAGGGTTTGCTGTAGCTGTACGTGCGGAGCTGACAAAAGAACAGTTTGACGCAACGGTTGCCATTCACCCCTCCAGCGCAGAAGAGTTTGTGTTGATGAAAGAGCCTGTGCGATAAACTTTTGACAAAAGGTTAAAATCGAGAGAAGATGTGGCCAGCTAAACGCTGCATCTTCTTTTCTTTTTTGAGGTTCTTTTTATGAACAGATTCTCACTCTTAGACATTAAAGACATTGACCTAAAAACATGGCAACAAATTGCCTTAACATACCCAAACCAATCCATACAATCTAAACACATAAGCCTTGCAAGGCTTGCAGATAGATTTGACATGGACGAAACTTTCTTAAAAATACTTACCTACATCACAGCGCATAAAAAGCTTGAAACGTCCGAGCTACGCACTAGTCTTGACTTGGTTGCACTTCAAGTCTTGAAGAAAATCAAATTCAAAGCCAATAAAAAACGTAACGCGCCCATTTTAAGGGACATTATAACGCATATAGAGCATGGCCGAACAACTCAGTTCAAAACGCATTCAGCCATTGAAAGGACAGAATATGGAAAAACCGTCCATGATGGCGGGACAACACAAGAAGTAGTCCACAGCATTGTTCAAAATTCCGTTGGTAATGAACAAGGCATAGACTCCTTTATTCACTGCGGTGAAAATTACATTGTATTCAACCTTGCAAAAGCCGCCCTGAGCAGAGATTGGCTCACCTTCTTCACATCACCTATATTTGAAGAAAACCCCGAAAAGGCTTTGCAAACGCAAGCAAACATGTACGACCCGCATAAGCAGCCCTTTTACCAACCAGAAGGGCACTTAACAAAACCTGTTATACCCCGGACTCAAGTTTATAAAGAACTTTACAAAGCCATTTACCGCTATTAACACACAACGACATCAAGCCTGCAACTTTGCAGGCTTTTTTATTTTGTTGTAGACTGTCTTTCATACACAAAAAAGAACAAAAAGGTTTAAACATGTTAGAAATTGGCACCACCGCACCGGAATTTACACTACCAAATCAAAATGGCGAGCAAAAATCCCTGTCCGACTTCAAAGGTAAGTGGGTTGTTTTATACTTTTACCCCAAAGCGCTAACACCTGGCTGCACCGTTCAGGCCTGCGCCCTTGCTGAACACAAAAACGAGTTGGACAGCCTCAACGCCGTCGCAGTAGGCGTCAGCGCCGATAAAGAAAGCCTGCTCAAACGCTTTGAAGACAAAAAAGAACTCAACTTCACACTGCTTGGTGATACATCCGACAATCAAGAAATGTTAAAATCCTACCATGCTTGGGGCCTTAAAAAGTTTATGGGACGTGAATATGACGGCATCCACCGCATCACCTACATCATTGACCCACATGGCAAAATTGCCCACAGCATTGCCAAAGTCAAAACAAAAACTCACCATGAAGAAGTTTTAAACTTTTTAAAAGAGCAAAACTAACCCACAGCTTTAAAAAGCAGAGGCGGCCAACCCGCCTCTTTTTTATGGCAAACCCCTTGCACATTCACCTCGGCTATACTACATTTCACACAACATCAACTTACCAATAAATTAAAGGCTTTAAACATGTCAAACCGCCCTTCTCAGCGCCAAAACAATGAAATGCGTGAAATTTCTGTTGAAACCGGTATCAACGATTATGCAGAAGGCTCTTGCCTCATTTCTTTTGGCAACACCAAGGTGCATTGCACCGCCTCTGTGCAGGAAATGGTCCCTCGCTGGATGAAAATGCAGGGCAAAAAAGGCGGCTGGTTAACAGCTGAATATGGCATGTTGCCACGCTCCACCCATGACCGCATTGACAGAGAAGCCACCAAAGGCAAACAATCTGGCCGTACGTTGGAAATTTCTCGCCTTATCGGTCGCTCCCTACGCGCGGTGGTTGACCTTGAAAAACTGGGTGGTCGCACCATTTGGCTGGACTGTGACGTTATTCAAGCCGACGGTGGCACACGCACCGCCTCCATCACCGGTGCCTTTATTGCACTGCACCTATGCATTCAAAAGCTGATGCTAGAAGGCAAAGTGAAGCAAAACCCGATTCAAGAATATGTTGCGGCCATCAGCTGTGGTGTTACAAATGCTGGCGCTGTGATTGATCTAGACTACATTGAGGACTCCAACGCCGTTGCGGACAGCAACTTTGTTATGACAGAATCTGGTGGATTAGTTGAAATTCAAAGCACAGCTGAAGACAAAGCTATTAACGAAACTGAATTTTTGGAAATGATGCGCCTTGCCAAAAACGGCATTGCCGACCTGATCCACATGCAAAAACAAGCTACAGGCCAAGCTTCATGAATAAACTAGTAGTTGCAAGCCACAACCCCAAAAAACTGCAAGAATTGCAAGCCATTTTAGCGCAAGTGGGTTATCAAACCATTGGCGCCAGCGAGGTGCATTTACCCGACGTTGAAGAAACAGAGGACACTTTTGTCGGCAACGCAACATTGAAGGTTGAAAGCGCATTTCGGCACTTGAACTTCCCTGCCTTAGCCGACGATTCTGGCTTTTGTGTGGACGCTTTAAACGGCGCCCCAGGCGTTTATTCCGCAAGGTATGAAGGTGGCTACCAACGCGTTTTAAAGGAAATCGCACACCTTACAAAGCCCAATGATCGCCGTGCTCATTTTGTTTGCATCATCGCTTATATTGACGAAAACGGTGAGCAACACAACTTTGAAGGACGCATTTCTGGCCATATCCCCATGGAGCCACAGGGCACAGCAGGCTTTGCTTATGACCCCATTTTCATCCCGGACGGTTTTGACATAACATTTGCGGAAATGACTGCCGAGCAAAAGCACAGCCTGAGCCACCGTGGCCAAGCATTGGCCAAGCTTGTGGAACACTTACGCCAAAAGGCAAAATAACCCATAAAATGAACCCTCACAGCCCTTTAGACCTTTCAATTTATGTCCATTGGCCTTGGTGCCTCAAAAAGTGCCCCTATTGCGACTTTAACTCGCATACAACCAACCGCCATTTAGAAGAAAGCTACATCGAAAGTATACTGGCTGACATTGAACATCAAAAGAAGCTGGTAGGCGACAGAAATATCACCAGTATCTTCTTCGGCGGCGGCACACCATCACTCATGAAAGCTGACTATATTGAACGCATCCTTCACAAAATTGACGGACTATTCAGCATACAAAGCGATACAGAAATCACCATCGAAGCCAACCCAACCTCAACCACTGCTTCAAAAATTAAAGATTTTAAGCGTGCCGGTATCAATAGAATGAGCATTGGTGTCCAGTCCTTTCATGACAGTTATTTGAAATTTTTAGGTCGTGAGCACAATGCCAAACAAGCCTTTGCTACGATTGAAGAAGCACTCAACCACATTGACAATGTCAGTTTTGACTTGATCTACGGATTACCCGAGCAAAAACTAACCAACTGGCAGGCCGATTTAGAGCACGCCATAAAATTTGGCACCAAACATTTGAGCGCCTACCAACTGACCATCGAAAAAAATACAAAATTCTATACCGACGTTAAAAGACAAAAATGGCAACCCATGTGCGACGACGTTCAGGCCGATTTTTATGACTGCACCCGAGAAATAGTGACTGCGCATAATTTTAACCATTATGAAATCTCAAACTTTAGCAAGGCTGGCTACGATTGTGTTCATAACCATAAGATATGGCAATATCAGGACTACATTGGTGTAGGTGCAGGCGCCCATGGTAGACATCAAACAATTGATAATCAGACATATTTAACCCAAAATTACCGCATGCCAAGTACCTATGTTGAGCATGTGAAACCTGTGAAACATAGTTTTTATCGCCATGAAACATTGACCAGCCATGAAACATGGCAAGAAATGCTCATTATGGGACTTCGTATACAAAAAGGCGTGCCCATTCATTTACTAGAACGCAATAATACAACAAAACAAGCCCTGTTGAGATTTATGCAACTGGGTATGTTGTATAATAATCGTGGCAACATTGCACTTACCGACCATGGCAAACTCCACTTAGACAGCATCTTAACCGACCTTATTTTTTAAATGCACACCATTTAATTGCATATCACCAAATTCAAAAATTCAAAACTTAAATCAACCCTCACAAGTATGCAACATTCAACAAATGGACGCCTAAATATAAAAAGTAACAATATCAGTGCTTTAATTCATTTATTTACATGTTAATAAATATTCACTAAATTACCTTAAGTTGGTGAGTGTAACATTACCGTGTTTGTCATATATTTAACAGATGATAGCTGTCAGTGAAACACTAAACACAACCCAACTTTGCAACAATGTCACCAAGGCAACTTTGCACCAACACGCCTGATCCCATTTACACTGTTGCTTAATAACACACCACCTAGCAAATTGTTGCATTTTTTCACTTTTTATACATTAAACCAATTGGTTATGTATGATCACTTTAAGACTTTGAATGCAATTTTAAGACGACAAGCTTAAAATTGATACTGCAATGATAGGCCAGCAGAGCCATTCAATATGTGAAATTCGCATAAATTGTCTGCATTATGGCCTTATATGATAGAGGACAGAAAAAAGCCGCCATAGCGGCGGCTTTTAATAAATTCTATGTTAAATCAATGTAGTAAACCAATTGGTATATCAAATTTATATTACTCGGATAAAACTGTGCACCTGCTTCACACCCTTAGTGGTGCGCAATAGATACTTCACCGCTTCCAGTTCGCTGGCTGTTCTTGCATAACCAAACACATAAGCATGGCCGTTCACCACATGGATGTTGTAATTCACCGACTTAATATCCTTCTCAGCGAACATCAGGGACTTAATTTCTGTCGCCAACCAAGTGTCCTGCGTATATTGCTTAGCTGGGTAATACCCGTCTGTGAACAGTTCATTGTAAACCTGCTGAACACCTTGAACCGACTGCACCACAGCCTCCACTTCAAGTGCTTGTTTGGACGATGAAACCACGCCGGTTATGAGCACATTGCCGCGCAATACAGTAATTTCAACCTGTGTTAGGTACTGATAGTGTTGCTGTGTTAACTTATCTTTGATGTAGGTTTTGATCTTAATGTCACTAATTGCCGTTTCTGTCCCACGGTCCTGACTGGCAATGTAGCCAGCGGTGGCCGCACCGCCTAACAACAACGGCACACAGCCTGATGCCATCAAGCTGGTTGATAATAATCCAAGCAATACATAGTGACGCATTAAAAAACCTCCTTTAAAGTTATATTTTCAAGATAACAATTTGTGTGAATTTTTAAAGCGAAAATGGGTTTTTGATATGCTGTATAAACGGGGGTGTGGGACATATCAGCACTAGGTGAAACTCCACCGACTTATCTTTATATTGTCGACCCACCACCTTCATTTTATGTTGCAACCTTTCACGTTGGCTGGGGTGCAAAGCCCTGTGTGCTTGGTCGAAGTTTTGGCGCCATTTAACCTCAACCACTGTAATGGCACTGCCCTTTTGGGCAATGATATCCCCTTCCACTCCGCCGGAATGGTCATTCACCTTTAGAGGGCGATAGCCTTTTAAACAGAGATACAAAAGCGCTAAAACTTCCGCAGTTTTACCCAAAATGTGTCGTTTATTTGTCATTTCACCATTGCACAACAAGCTTTGTTCATATACCTTCTTAAAATACACATATATTACAGGGTTGTTCTATGAATTTAAAAAGTTTTTTCGCTGTTGCCGTTCTTTCCACCGCATTGCCGTCACAATCTTATGCGCAGTATGATTCTATCAGCGCTTTAATTGATGTGACCAGCCAAGCTGAAGTTACAAACACAACAGCGGCAGATGTCAGCGCCATCGCCATAGAGCCAACCCTTGAACCGCAACAACCTGTATACACCACAGATGACCACAAAAAGCTGGCACAGGAATTTATTAAAAAAGGTCTCTATAACAAAGCTCTCTTTCATATTGACGCCCTGCAAGCCACAGAAGAAGAGCTGTTTGCCACCTTTTTAAAGGCCACAGTTTTGGCGCAACAAGGGCAATTTGAAAAAGCCTTTGACCTGTATGACCACACCACAGGCTTTAACAGCCCCTTTAAAGAAGCCAGTCAGGATGCACAAGCAGAACTTGCCCTTAAATTGGCATGGGTGGCGGCACATCAAAACAACTTACAACAAGCTGGATACTGGTTAAACCGCTACAACCCACACAAGGAAACAGGCCACCTTGAGGATATGCGTGAACAACTTGAAGACACCATCAACATTAAAAAGCTTGAAAAATTTGACAATGCGCCCAAAGGCAAACCTTTGAAAGTGGCCTTGCTGTTGCCGCTTTCTGGCATTCATCAAAACATGGGTCAAAACATGCTAGAAGCTGCCCAGCTGGCGCTGTTCCAGCAGCCCAACCAAAACGTTTTGCTTTACCCACATGACACTCAAAGCACCGAAACGGGCGCAAGACTTGCCGCACAAAAAGCGATTAGTGACCGTGCGCACATTATTTTAGGCCCTCTCACTGCGGCCAATACCCGTGCAATCGAAAGCTTTGCCGAATCGGCGGATATGCCTGTGATTAGCTTTTCATCAGACAGCACCCTTGCCAACCGTGACCTTCACATTTTTGGCCACAACAACGGCATTCAAGGCTCTTTGGCGGCGAAAATGATTGCCGATAGTGATGTATCCATCAGTGCGGTGCTGGCCCCAAACAATGATTATGGCATCAACATGACCCAAACCTTTACCGATCAGGCCTTGGCACTCGGTGTTTCTGTGTCGCAAGTGGTTTACTTTGACCCTAATTCGAATGACCAATCGCAACAGCTAAAACAGTTGGCACAAGAAGAGCGTGCCCTGCAATTACTTAAGGATGAAAAGGCAATGCTGGAACGTGAATTTAAGCTGGTGGGCGCAGCCATGTCGGATGCCTCCCTCACCCGCCTTGAAAGCCTTGAAACCCTCAGCCCACAGCCAATGGTAGACTTTGGTGCCCTTTACCTGCCGGTCAGCAGCAACAAATTACCGCTCATTGCCTCCCAATTGGCTTTTTATGATATGGACAACAGCCACATTCAACTGGTGGGCAGTGCCTTATGGCACAACAAATCACTGTATACAAACAAGGGTGAATACATCAAAGGCAGTTTATACCCTGCCCCAGCCAGCGCCCTTCTAACCGTTTTGGAAAAGGACTTTAAGACCCACTATCAAAAGGATATGGCGCCGATGTCGTCACTGGCTTATGACGCTGTGAAGATGGTGACCCAAGCCTACGTTTACAGTGGATACCGCCCCAACCGCATTCAAGACGAGTTTTACCGAGATGGTGGCTACTTGCTGAGCAATGGCCCTACAAAGCTGTTTAGGGGCGGTTTGACAGAGCGCCTTTATGACACCAACGAAGTGCGGACCTACAGCCACATCACTCGTTTGTCAGCGCCTATGGCCTTCCCACCCAGCTTGCCAGAGCCGCTTGACCCTCGTGAGAGGTCAGGGTTGGACAGCTTCTTCAACCCGTGGGGATTTTAATATAGCTTAAAAAAAGGCGGCCAATTGGCCGCTTTTTTTGTCATAATACTTAGAAGGCCAAGGCCATAATGCCCCGCTCCACCACCAAATCTGGCGCCACACCCCCTGCCCGACTTTGATGCTGTAGCGCCAACAAACGCTGTAACGCCGTTTGTAAGCGCTTTACAGGGTAATCCCGCACTTGCCGTTCAAATTCAGCCTTGCCAAAGAATACAGGCGGTTTAAGGGACATCATCGCCCTGTCCATCGCCATGCCTTGGTTATTCATTTCCCTGGCTTGTATCAAACGGCGCACATGACGAATCACCATCGCTAAAATCATGTTAGCGTCCTGCCCCTCTTCCCGCAGGTGATGGAGATAAAGCTCGACCATTTCCTTTTGGCGCATGCCAATGGCATCGCACAGCTTAAATGCATTAACCGACGGTGCGGCAGATAAACAATCCAAACAATCCTGCAAGGTGATGGTGTCTTGACCTGTGGTGTAAATCATCAGCTTTTCAATTTCAGCCATGGTCACCGCACGGTCATTACCCAAGTTGTTGAGCAAAAAGGCCATGGCGTCGGGCTGCATTTGCTTGCCCTCGTCACGCAGTTTATTTTGCAACAATTGTTTGATACTTTGGTTGCTGTCTTGATAACAGCGTACGCCGATGGCGTTGTTATTTTTTTCAATGTGCTTAATCAAAGCAATTTTAGGGTCAAAACCGCTGGCGGCAAAAACAAAGTGAACTCCTTCATTGATATGTTCCAATACATCGAGAATGGCTTGAGTGACCGTGGCTTTTTCGTTAGCTGGTAAGTCCTTACTTACACCCTGTAAGTACACCAATTTACTGCCCCCCATCAAGGAAACTGTCTGGGTTGCTTCTAACAACGATTGCGGGTTTTCCACCACGTCTTCCACCCGAAAACGATCGACCCGAAAAGGGTCATTCAAGTCGTCACACAGGTGTTCTGCAACCTTTTGGGCATAGTCCTTGGCAAGGCCTGCATCTTCTCCGTAAATGCAAACAAAAGGCGGCACATTCGCCGCATTTTGTTTTAAAAGACCGTCAAGCTGTTTGACATTCCACTTCATGCGTCACCATTTCGCTTTTGTTCATGTAAAAAGAAATTGATGTATTGAATCGCTTCTCGGCTGGTAAACTCTGCCGCACTTTGACGGGCACGCTCACGGCCAGCATCGGTACTCAGCGGTGAAGGCTCCACATTATAAATAGCTGTGGTCGTGTACACCTTCTGGAAGACTTGCTCACCTTTGTGATCTTTAAGGCTTAGGCTAGCGGTTAAAACCACTTCAAAACGGTCTTCAGTGGCATCTCTTAAAACCGCCAGTGTGCGTTGCTCTTCATCTAAATGAATGTGCAATGTGTAAGCCGCACTGTCTGGATGGCTAGTAAACACTTGCGCCAAACGGCGGTTGACTAGTTGTGCCACACGGCGTTCCCCTGGCAATTTTTCACCGGTGTTAACCACAACTTCCGCTACCGCAACAGACTGGACAGCGTCCGCCGTTGTTTGATAAACGGTGCTGTAACCACAACCCGCTAACAAAAGCGACCAAGCCAATAACATAAATTTCACAGCAACTACCCTTCCCTTAGCCGACGACAATGTTTACAAGACGTTTTGGTACCACAATGCACTTACGCACCGATAAACCACCTAAATGCGGTGCAATCGCCTCTAGGGCACGTTTTTCGGCATCATCATTGGCAATGTCCGCCGGCACGGTTAAACGCTCTTTTAATTTACCGTTCATTTGCACCACCAATGTAATTTCACTGTCTTTCGCGGCTTTTTGATCAACCTCTGGCCAGCTTGTGGCTGTCAGCGGTGCGCTGTGGCCAAGTGCTTGCCACATTTCTTCTGTCATATGTGGAACCGCAGGGTTTAACAAGCGCACACATGCTTCCACCCCTTCACGGTAGAGGGATTTCTGCGTTTCGCCTGTCACCTTGTAAGCTGAAAGCTTGTTGGAAAGCTCCATCACGGCAGCAATCATGGTGTTGAATTGGAATTTCTCAACGTCTTTGCTGACCTTATCAATGCACTGGTGAATGGCACGCTTGATATCCACATCTGCTTTTTCGGTCAGCAGATTGGTGGCCACGGTGTGATCCACCTTAGTAGATAGTTTATCTGCGTCCATCAAATTCCAAAGACGCCCTAGGAAGCGCCACGCGCCTTCCACGGCATTATCTGACCATTCAAGGTCACGCTCTGCTGGTGCTTGGAACAAAATAAACAAACGGGCTGTGTCAACGCCGTATTTGTCAATCAAGGTCATTGGCTCCACCACGTTGTTTTTGGACTTACTCATCTTCTCCATACGGTTGACTTGAACAGCTTCGCCGTTGAATGTCACTTGATCACCGTCGACGTCCACCTCGCTTGGGTAGAGGTAACGCCCTTCGCTTGTTTGGTAGGAGTTATGAAGCACCATCCCTTGGGTCAGCAATGCTTTAAACGGCTCGTCACAGTTTACATAGCCCAAATCACGCATCACTTTATGAATAAATCTTGCATACAACAGGTGCAAAATGGCATGTTCCACCCCACCGATGTATTGGTCCACACCGCCACTCAGCCAGTAATTCACGTCATCTTTGTTCACCACATCGTTTGATTGTGGACTGCAATAACGCAAGAAATACCATGAAGAATCCATGAACGTATCCATGGTGTCGGTCACACGCTGTGCTTTTTCGCCGCAGCTTGGGCAAGAGGTGTGCTTCCATGTGGCATGGTGGTCGAGTGGGTTGCCTGGTTTGTCGAAGGTGACATCTTCTGGCAGCTCAATCGGCAAGTTTTCTTTTTTCTCGGCCACCAAACCACAAGATGGGCACTCTACAAACGGAATCGGGCAACCCCAATAACGTTGGCGAGAAATCCCCCAGTCACGCAGGCGATAATTTTCCGTTTTTTCGCCTTTGCCTAATTTTTCTATGCGTGCGATCACCGCTTTTTTAGCGGCTTCGTTGGTTAAACCGTCAAATTCGCCCGAGTTGATCATCACCCCTTCGCCGGTGTAGGCGTTGTCTGCTGGCATGTCCTCTGCGTGGATCACCTGTTGGATGGCAATGTCGTATTTTTTGGCAAATTCATAATCACGTTCGTCATGGGCTGGCACTGCCATCACCGCACCTGTACCGTAACCCATCAACACAAAGTTGGCGATGTAAACCGGAACATCTTCCCCTGTGATGGGGTGAACCGCAACATAAGGGGTTTTAAAGCCTTTTTTCTCGGCCTTTTCGATGGCTTCTTGCGAGGTGCCCATGCTTTGGCATTCTTCCACAAAAGCTTTTGCTTCAGCGTTTTGTTCGGCCAATTGTGCCGCCAATGGATGCTCTGGCGCAATGGAGCAGTAGGTCACACCCATGATGGTGTCCGGCCTTGTGGTGTATACAGGCAACGTTACACCATCACCCGCACCTTTTACATCAAAAGCGAAGGACAAACCTTCGGACTTACCAATCCAGTTTTCTTGCATCAAGCGCACCCGCTCTGGCCAGTCATTTAATTGGGACAAGTCGCCCAACAACTCATCGGCATATTTGGTAATGGCCATAAACCACTGGGTCATGCTGCGACGCTCCACCACAGCGCCACTGCGCCAGCCTTTACCGTCCACCACTTGTTCATTAGCAAGGACTGTGTTGTCCACAGGGTCCCAGTTGACCAAAGATTCTTTTTGGTAAACCAAACCTTTGTTGTACATGTCAATAAACAGGGCTTGTTGTGCGCCGTAGTAATCTTTTTTGCAGGTGGCCAGCTCACGGTCCCAGTCGTAGGCAAAACCGGCTTTTTTCAGGCCGTCACGCATTGCCGCAATGTTTGAGTCTGTCCAGCTGGCAGGGTGGGTGTTGTGTTGCATCGCCGCGTTTTCCGCCGGCATACCAAAAGAATCCCAACCCATGGGATGAAGCACGTTAAAACCTTTGGCACGTTTGTAACGGGCAATCACATCGCCCAAGGTGTAGTTACGCAGGTGACCCATGTGCAGCTTACCAGATGGGTAAGGGAACATTTCCAGCACATAGTATTTCGGCTTAGATGTGTCTGTAACGGTTTTAAAAGTGTTTTCAGCGTCCCACACGCCTTGCCACTTCTCTTCAATCTCAAACGGGTTGTAACGGGCTGTCATTTGTTTTGATGCTTTCTTCGCTGTCTGTGTTGGTTACTGTACGGCTTGTGCTTTAATTTTAAGGGCACGGGCGTTGGTTAAAATGGTATCTTCTAATTGGGTTGCGGTTTGATTGTCTGCCGCCATATCAACCCAGTCGCCATTTTGTTTTTCTTGCTTAAACACAGAAACCTTGAGGTTGCGGGTGGAAAAAGCCTTGCCTGTGACAAAAGCATTGACCTTCACACGCTCATTGCGGTTGTTTGGGTTTGTATACCAATCGGTAATGATCACACCATCGGTGGAGTTGGCAGAAGCCAGCGGCATGAAGGAAAGGGCGTCCAAAGAAGCGTGCCACAGGTAAACGTTAACCGGCAAAGCAGTGGACTGCGCATCGCCCACCAAAGCACCACCTTCAAATGAGTCCAACAAGTTGCCAGACTTGCCCGAGATCAGACCTTCGCCTTTGTATGTGTCGTGTGGCGTTGGGTTGACGTCTGCTTGCTCAACATTGGCACTGCAGGCTGCCACAGCCACGGCCACAGCAGTAAGAAGGATTTGCTTTTTCATAATCTAAAACACCTATTTTCATTATTTCATTTATTTAAAACGGCATTCTAACCGCTTGCACCGCATTTGTTAACACAAAAAACAAAAAACCCGCTTTAAAAGCGGGTTTTTATTTGCTTAAGATCTAAACTTAGAACTTAACGCGTACGTTCGCCATGATTAGGTCGATATCGTCAGCTGAGCTTGTGTTGTTCTCAGCTTCTAGGTTACGGTAAGCACCTGCAACAGATACACCGTGGCCCAAGTTGTACTGAGCACCGATACCGAAGGCTTTACCTTCTAGACCAGCAGCGTTATCAGCTTCGTGTGTTGCGTAGTCAGCAGCCACTTCGAAAGCGTCGAAAGCGTAACCAACTTTGAAGTAGTGCATGTCAGCTTCATCAGCACCTGTTTCAGTTGACTCTTGACCGTAAGCATATGTTGCAGCCAAACCAGAATCGTGCTTCAAAGAAACAGAACCCATGATTGTGTTGTCAACATCGCTTGTAGAGTTAGACTCGTAACCCAAAGCAGCTTTAACAGCTACAGCGTCGTATTTACCTTTGTAGAATACAGCACCTTGAATTTCACCACCTTCAGATGTAGAAACGCGAGCTTGAACACCGTTGATTACTGGAGAGTTGTATGCAACAACGTCAGCACGGTCGCCATCAAAACGACTGAATGTATCAGCTACTGTCGGTGTACCTGCACCACCTACAAAAGAAGTACCACCACCAAAACGAGCGATGTCAGAACCTAGAAGGTCAGAAACACCAGCCATGTCTTGCTCAGCAGCAGAGTCAGTTGCAACAGATGTGTGACCAACCAATACTGTACCGAAAGCACCAGCAACACCAACACGAGCGTGACGCTCAGTTAGAGTAGAAGCAGAACCAGAAGTTACATCTGTACCGCTCTTAACGCGAGTGTCGTCGCCGTTCATTTCGTATTCAGCCAATACAGAAACTGTCAAACCGTTGTCCAACATTTGCTCGCCTTTAAGACCAACACGTGTAGAAGATTTGTCGTTATCACGTACAGCAAACTCAGAGTCTGTACCGTTGTCTGTTACCATAAGTGTTTTGTTAACCTGACCGTAAAGCTCAACGTCTACAGCTTTCGCATCAGCAGCAAAACCAGCAGCCATCAAAGCGCCTGTTGCCATCAAAAGTGTTTTTTTCATTTTTATATTCTCTCCTAAGGAGTTATTATTATCTCTAACAATCCGAATCTATGACGAGTCGAATCTCTCACGTATTCAAAATTAGTCCCCCAATATGGGTAAGGTCAAACAAATTCCACCACCCATACCCAAACGCACACATGCTGTGTGTTTTTTATACAACCCATTCAAAACATTAAAAAACCTTGAAAAACTGGGGCAAACAAGGCAAAATAAAGGGGTAAAACAACAGCAAAAGAGCGCTTATGAATATTGCCCAAAATTTAAACACAACAAAAAAATTTTTAATAAAAAACGGTTGTAAATTGATTGCGGTGAGCAAAAAACACCCCGAATCCAGCATCCAAGAAGCAAAAAAAGCAGGCGTTTGCCACTTTGGCGAAAGTTATATTCAAGAAGTGATTCAAAAATCAGCGGTTTTTACAGGGGTCAACCTGCATTTTATTGGCCACTTACAAAGCAATAAAGCCAAAGATGCCGTGCAACACTGCCAGTACATTCACAGCATTGACCGCATGAAACTGGCAACCACCATCGAAAAAGCCTGCGTGAAACTGAACAAGAGAATAGGGGGCTTTGTTCAAATTAACCTTACAAACGAAGCCAGCAAAGGCGGTGTGCACCCAGATGACCTTGAAGAACTTGTGACCTACATCCAACAACATTGCCCGCACATTGACTTGCTGGGTCTGATGTACATCCCACCCAAGGGGGTGAACCCGGACCCTTTATATAAAGAAGTGGCAAGGCTGAATCAACAGCACCAATTCAAGGAACTTTCTATGGGCATGAGTGGGGACTATGAAACGGCAATAAAAAATGGCGCCACCTACGTTCGTATAGGTACCGCCATTTTTGGTCAAAGATAAGAGATGGATATTGTATCCAATGTAAGCATAAAACTTACGCTGCACCCAAAAGCTTTAAGAGTTTGGTCATTTCTTCTTCACTTTTAAATGCAATAGTCAAAGAACCGACACCACTTTTTTGCTTTAAAGAGGCGTTGAGACCCACCGCATCACGGACACGGGTCTCCAGTTCCTTGGTTGCAAAGTCCGTTGTTGAACGTTCTTTGCGCTTGCCGTCCTTTTCAAGGTGCTTACGCACCAACTTTTCAGTATCACGGACGGACAAACCTTTTTTAATCACTTGTTTGGCCAGGCGCAGTTGCAAGCTTTCATCTTCGCTGACTGCCAACAATGCACGGGCATGCCCCATGGAGATCTCTTTATGCTCCACAAAGGCTTTAATTTTCTCGGGCAGGGCCAACAAACGCATCAGGTTGGTGATATGACTGCGGCTTTTGCCTGTTACACGGGCCATTTCTTCGTGGGTGTAGTTAAACTCGTTCACCAAGCGCAGGTAACCGTCTGCCTCGTCAATGGCGTTCAAGTCATCACGCTGAACGTTCTCAACAATCGCCAGTTCCAACGCTTTGCCGTCTTCAAGCTCACGCACCACCACTGGCACTTCGGTTAAACCAGCCAACTGTGAAGCACGCCAGCGACGCTCACCCGCAATAATCTCATAAGTGCCATTTGGCATCGGGCGCACCAACAGTGGTTGAATAATTCCCTGACTGCGGATGGACTGTGACAAGCTCTGCAAAGCATCATCGTTAAACACACGACGTGGCTGAACAGAAGAGGGCACCAATTTCTTAACCGGCAGTTTCATTTCAGCGGTGGTTGTCTTCCCCTGTGAAACAGCACCAGCTGCTGCATCATCTAAAAGAGCACTCAAACCTTTTCCAAGAGCGTTTGACATTATGCCGCCACCTCCATGCTTAGAACAGCTGTAGAAGCCTTCACATCACGACGGATAATTTCACCAGCCAATTTAATATAAGCTTGCGCACCTGCACATTTAACATCGTGCAACAAAACAGGTTTACCAAAAGAAGGCGCTTCGGAAACACGAACGTTTCTTGGGATCATTGTTTTGTACACTTTATCACCTAGGTGACGCCGCACATCTTCTTCCACCACAGAAGAAAGCTTATTGCGTGTATCAAACATTGTCAGCAACACACCGTTCAGTTTCAATTTGTCGTTCAAATTCTTTTTCACCAAATCGATGGTCTGGAAAAGTTGTGACAAACCTTCCATTGCAAAAAATTCACATTGCAAAGGCACCAAAACATCAGTTGCCGCTGTCAAAGCGTTCAACGTCAGCAAGCCAAGGGAAGGTGGGCAATCAATAAACACGTAATCATAAACATCAACCTGCTCAAAAAGCGCATCTTCCAAACGACGCTCACGCGCCATCACTGGAACAAGCTCAACTTCTGCACCACTTAAATGAATAGTCGATGGCACAACATCCAAATTTGGCACATTTGTTTTGTGAACCACTTCGGACAATGTCGCATCATGCATTAAAAGTGAATAACTGTTTTTTGTGTTCACCATTTTCTCAATGCCAAATGCAGTAGATGTATTTCCTTGCGGATCAAAATCGATCACCAACACCTTTTTTCCGCACGCCGCCAAACCTGTTGCCAAGTTCACAGCGGTGGTTGTTTTACCAACACCACCCTTTTGATTTGATAACGCTATAATCTTTGTCATTTCTCTTATCTTCTTTTTTGTTTCACGTGGAACTATTACTCAAGACCAAAATTTTTCCACCTGTAAAAGTTATACTCCTTTTTTCTTCTATTGTCATGCACTTTATTAAAGGCGAGTTATTTTTTTCATCCTCAAATGACGCCCCTTTTAGCAATACATACTTTCCACCTTCTAAAAGCAGCGGGTTCCCTGCCTTTAAAATATTATCCACCTCAGAAAAGGCACGAGAAGTAATCACAGAATATCGTTCATTTTTTTCATGCAATTTATAAACGTCTTCTTTTAGGGGTAAAAACTGATCGCCTAATTTAAGTTGACGTTTTACTTCGCTCATAAATTGAATCTTTTTACCTACCAATTCACAAGCATGAACTTTTGCACCTGTTAAAATCGCAATAAT
>CEPQ01130622.1_pt1 | contig 45174 bp, 38 predicted proteins | sample 530411 | NCBI WGS metagenome assembly CEPQ01 (sample SAMEA2620039, study PRJEB7988) | marine metagenome | isolation source: saline water (ENVO:00002010), including
TTAACTATTCAGTTAATATTAGTTTTTTTCTTATTTTCAATGGCAGGTTTACCTCCATTTCCTGGATTTATTATTAAGCTTTACGTGTTTAAAAATTATTTAATTGAGTTATTTTACTCTGTTGTAGGTATTAATTTATCTTTTAATATTGAGACTGCGTACCAGTTTGTAGGCTTTTTCTTTTTTTTATTAGTTATATTATTTTCATTATTAACAGGTTATAACTACATTAGGTTAATTGCTGTAACTTCATTTTCATATAGAAAAGGTAGTTTATATGATAAACCTGTATTAAATTCGTTATTGGGTACTTATTGGCAAAAAAACATAATTAATTTTTGGATCACTGTTATTATTATTTTAAATTTAAGTTTAATTTATTATATACCAGTATTCTATGAAAGTGATATGTTTAATTCTTTTGTTTCTTCGTTAGTTCATCCATTTTTAAATCAAGAGTGGTATGACTTTCAAGTAAATTCTCCTTTCTTATTACATACAGGCAATACTTATGCAAGTACAGCTTTTTATAATGACTTTGACTTCTACGTAAGTAGTGGTCTTATTGTAAAAAACTAAGTTTTTTACAGTTTTTTTATTTTTATTTTTTAATGCACTTGATGGATACCTATAATCTAAAGAAGTAGGCGTAAATTATGCGAAAATTCATTGTTAGAATATTAAATTCTTTAACCAATGAGTTCCTTTTGAAAAAATTCAATGTTAAAACAGCGTTAGGGAATTGAAACATCTTAGTACCTAGTTTAAAGAAAATCAACCGAGATTTCGTTAGTAATGGTGAGTGAACGCGAAAAAATTATTAAAACTATATAAATAAACTAAAATTATATTGGAATTTTATACTAAAAAAGGTGATAGTCCTGTAGGTTTATTTATTTAATAAGGGGGTTAAGTAGAATGCTTGGTTAGAGTATTTGAAGACAGGGAGACCACTCTCTAATCCTTATAATAATCTTTAGAAATTGATAGTGAATAAGTACCGTGAGGGAAAGGTGAAATAGAATCTATAAAGAATGTGAAAGATTTTGAAATTGAGTGCATACAGAACATTTAGAGCTTTATAAACAAATTGTTTATGAAAGTGATAATTTACCTTTTGCATAATGGGTCAGCAAGTTAATTTAAGTAGCAAACTTAATTTGTAAATAAAAGTAGGTGTAGAGAAATCGAGTATTAATAGTACGTTTTAAGTTACTTAAATTAGACCCGAAACCAAATGATCTAACCATGAGTAAGTTGTTTTATTATCTTTAATAATTAGACTGAACCCAAGTATGTTGCAAAATGCTGGGATAACTTGTGGTTAGGGGTGAAAGGCTAATCAAATTTGGAAATATCTGGTTTTCTGCGAAATCTATTGAGGTAGAGCGTTATAAGTTTTTAATATAGGGGTAGAGCACTATTCGATTGATGGTGAGTTGCGTTAGCTTATACTGAAATTGAAAAAACTTCGAATACTATATTAAGTATTATAGCAGTCAGATCAGTGGCGTTAAGGTTATTGATCAAGAGGGAAACAGCCCAGATTACTCGTTAAGGTCTTTAAATTATTTTTAAGTATGGAAGATAGTTAGTAAATAGTGATAATCAAAAGGTAGGCTTGGAATCAGCCATTCTTTTAAGAAATCGTAATAGATCATTGCTTTAGTTTTATTTATTAGCGTTAAAGATGTCATGGAGTTTAAAATAATATACCGAAACGGTAAGTATTAAGCTTAAAAGTTTAATACGGTAGCAGAATATTTTGTATATTGTTGAAGTAGTTTTGAAAGAAATTATGGAGATAACAAGAGAAATAATGCTGACATAAGTAACAAAAAACATTGTGTAAATCAATGTCGTCGTAAGTCCAAGGTTTTCGTAATAGTTTAATACGAGTTATTCGGTTTCTAAGAAAAATAGGGAAATGTATTTTTTGATGAAAAAAGTTTGATGATTAACTTAATTTTTTAATAAGGACAGTTTTTAATTGGTACTAATATAATTATTGATTTTTATATTTGGATTGATTTTAGGCTCGGGAAAAATTATTAAAGTTTTTTAAAACCGTACTAGAAACTAACACAAGTGGACGGGTAGAGTATATTAAGACGGAGTGAGTGAATAACACTGAAGGAACTCGGCAAATTGACTTTGTAACTTCGGGAGAAAAAGTTCTTTTCATAGATAATATAATGAAAAGAGGAAGAAAATAGGGAGGAACAACTGTTTAGTAAAAACACAAGATTCTGCAAAATTGTAAAATGATGTATAGGGTCTGACACCTGCCCAGTGTTGAAAAATAAAAGAAAATGTTTTTAAGCATTGAATTGAAATATCAATAAACGGCGGCCGTATTCCTGACGGTCCTAAGGTAGCGAAATTCCTTGTCGGATAAGTACCGACCTGCATGAGTGGTGTAATGATTCTTCCACTGTCTCCAGTGTTAACTCAGTGAAATTGAATTTTCTGTGAAAATGCAGAATATCCACAGTTAGACGGAAAGACCCTGTGCACCTTTACTATATTTATATATTGTTTGTAGAAAATATTTTGTGTAGGATAAGTGGGAGCATGTATAAAGTGCGTTAGTGAAATACCACTCTTAATATTTTTTCGAACTAATTCTTATTAGAAGAACGTGTATAAAGGGTAGTTTGATTGGGGAGATAGCCTCCTAAAGAGTAACGGGGGTGTATAAAGGTATTACTCTAAATAATTTAATATTATTTTAAGAATGTAACGGTATAAGTATGCCTGACTGTAAGACTTACAAGTCGAGCAGAGACGAAAGTCGGTCGTAGTGTCCCGATAATTTTATGTGGAAAAGTTATCGATCAACGGATAAAAGGTACGCCAGGGATAACAGGCTAATAATCCTTAAGAGACCATATCGACGGGATTGTTTGGCACCTCGATGTCGACTTATCATATCCTGGAATTGAAGAAGATTCCAAGGGTTCGGCTGTTCGCCGATTAAAATGGTACATGAGTTGGGTTTAGAACGTCGTGAGACAGTTTGGTCCCTATCTACTGTGGGTGTAAGAAAATTGAGAGGAGCTAACTTTAGTACGAGAGGACCAAGTAGGGTTGACCGCTAGTGTTATAGTTGTTTTATCAAAAGCATTGCTATGAAGCCACGTCAATAGTTTATAATTTCTGAAAGCATCTAAGAAAGAAGAAACCCTCAAAACAAATTTTCTAAAATCTGTAATAGAACATTACTTTGATAGGTTAATAATGTAAGCATTGTGAGATGTTGAGTTTATTAATACTAATATGATTAAACTAATTTTTATCAATAAAATTTTTACTTTCTTTACTTAGTAATATATATTTATATGTACAATACATAATAATGGATTATAAATTATATAAATATAAAAAAAATAGTTTTAAAATTATTTATTATTTAATTATTACTAAGTTTCTTTTTAAAAAATTAATTAAATTATTTTTGTAATTATAAATATTCTAATTAGTTTTTGTTTTATTTATTCATCTTAAGTTGAATAAAATGTATTTTATATTTTTATAAAATACAATAAATGTTTGTGAATAATATCACTTAAAATTAATTCTATGGGTTTAGAGGTATTAAAATTAGTAGGTGGTGGTGCAGCAGCAATTTCTTTAAGTGGTGCCGGTGTTGGTATTGGTGTAGTATTTGCGGGTTTAATGTTAGCTTATGCTAGAAATCCTTATTTATTAAAACAATTATTTATTTATGCTATTTTAGGTTTCGCGTTAACTGAGGCGATTGCGTTATTCGGTTTAATGGTAACTTTCTTAATTTTATTTGCTTTCTAGTTTAATCTAGAAAAGTTTACTAAAATTTATATAATTTAGTTAATTTATAGTAGTTTTTAGTTATATACTGTGTTTATCAGTATATAACGCTTTTATGTTTTTGAAATTTTTAAAAAATATACTTATGTTTATTTTTGTTTATGTTAAAAGTTGTTAATTCAAATTCAGGTTTATTAAATGTATCTTCTTTTTTAGGTGTTAAAAAAAATGTGTTAAGTAATGTTATGTTAAAAAATGAAGTAGCCTTTGTTTCTAACAAGTCTGGTAGTTTCTTAGATTTAGAGTTATCTGATAGCGAAAACTTTAATGATATTGGTGTTGTAGTTTCTGTTGGTGATGGTATTGCTCGTGTACGTGGTTTAGAGGCTGTTCGTGCTGGTGAGTTAGTTGTATTTTTTCCAAGTGAGATTAAAGGTATGGCGTTAAATTTAGAGAAAGATATTGTTGGTGTTGTAGTTTTTGGTAATGATCGTGAAGTACAACAAGGTAACTATGTATTAGGTACTGAAAAAATTGTAGATATTTCTGTAGGTCGTTCTTTATTAGGTCGTGTTGTAGATGCTTTAGGTAACCCATTAGATGGTCGTGTATTAGATGCTTCTACTTTAGAAAAACGTCGTGTTGAAGTAAAAGCTCCAGGTATTATGCCAAGACAATCGGTTAGTGAACCTATGCAAACTGGTTTAAAAGCTGTAGATAGTATGGTACCAGTAGGTCGTGGTCAACGTGAGTTAGTTATTGGTGATAGACAAACTGGTAAAACTGCGATTACTATTGACACTATTATTAATCAATCGTTTGTAAATCAATTAGATATTGAAGAAAAAGGTACTGGTTCTCAAAAATTATACTGTATTTATGTTGCCGTAGGTCAAAAACGTTCTACTGTTGCTCAAATTGTAACTGCGTTAAATAGTATGAAAGCTTTTAACTATACTGCAATTGTATCATCAACTGCATCAGATTCAGCTCCATTACAATTTTTAGCTCCTTACTCTGGTTGTAGTTTAGGTGAGTGGTTTAGAGATAACGGTATGCATGCTTTAGTAGTTTATGATGATTTAAGTAAACAAGCAGTAGCTTATCGTCAAATGTCGTTATTATTAAGAAGACCACCTGGCCGTGAAGCTTATCCTGGTGACGTTTTCTATTTACACTCTCGTTTATTAGAGCGTGCTGCGAAAATGAATGATAAATTAGGTGGTGGTTCATTAACTGCATTACCAATTATTGAAACTCAAGCGGGTGACGTTTCTGCTTATATTCCTACTAATGTAATTTCTATTACTGATGGTCAAATTTTCTTAGAGTCTGAGTTATTTTATAGAGGTATTCGTCCAGCTATTAATGTAGGTTTATCTGTAAGTCGTGTAGGTTCTGCTGCTCAAGTAAAAGCTATGAAAATGATTGCAGGTTCTTTAAAATTAGAGTTAGCTCAATTCCGTGAAGTAGAAGCTTTTGCTCAGTTTGGTTCTGATTTAGATGCTACTACTCAAGGTGTTTTAAATAGAGGTGTACGTTTAATTGAATTATTAAAACAAGGTCAGTACGATCCATTACCTTTAGAATATCAAGTAGTATTAATTTATGCTGGTATGCGTGGTTACTTAGATCGTTTAGATGTTTCTTTAGTAGAGAATTTCCAAAAAGTTATTTTAGTATGTTGTGAAAGTGCAATCGCTGAAAAAATTATTTTAAATTTATCTGCTGAAAAATCATTAACTCCTGAGATTGAAGATCAATTAGATACTTTCTTAACTAATATTTTAGCAATTTTCTTAAACAAAGATAAACGTGATGTATTATTAGCTAGTTTCATTGAGCAATAATTTTATTTTTAATTTTTTTTAATTATCTCATTCTTATATTCATATAGTGATAAAAATATGATCTTTTTTAAAGAATTATCAGCAAAAGGGGATTCTTGGACTAAATTAAAAGAGATCTTCAATGAAGAAACTCTTTTCCGTGCTATTTCTTTTGGTTTAATTTTTGCATCTGAAAAAATTAATAAATTTATAACTCGTTGGTTATGTTCTACTAATCACAAAGATATTGGTACATTATATTTAATTTTTGGTGCATTTTCTGGTGTTGTGGGTACTTATATGTCTATTATTATTCGTATGGAGTTATCAACCCCTGGTGATGGTGTTTTATTAGGTAACTATCAATTATATAATGTTTTAATTACTGCTCATGCTTTTATTATGATTTTCTTCATGGTAATGCCTGTATTAGTTGGTGGTTTTGGTAATTGGTTCGTACCTATTATGGTAGGTGCTCCTGATATGGCTTTTCCAAGATTAAATAATATTAGTTTTTGGTTATTACCTCCATCTTTAATTTTATTAGTATTTTCAAGTGTAGTAAGTAGTGGTGTAGGTACTGGTTGGACTGTATATCCTCCTTTAGCTAGTATTGAATTCCATGGTGGTACTTCAGTAGAGTTTGCTATTTTTAGTTTACATATTGCTGGTGCTTCATCTATTTTAGGTGCGATTAATTTCATTTGTACCGTATTTAATATGCGTGCTATTGGTTTAACTTTACATAGAATGCCTTTATTTGTTTGGGCTATTTTAATTACTGCTTTCTTATTATTATTATCGTTACCTGTGTTAGCTGGTGCAATTACTATGTTATTAACAGATCGTGCTTTTGGTACTATGTTTTATAACCCAGCAGGTGGTGGTGATCCTGTATTATACCAACATTTATTTTGGTTTTTTGGTCACCCTGAGGTTTATATTTTAATTTTACCTGGTTTTGGTATTATTAGTCATATTGTTTCTACTTTTTCACACAAAAATGTTTTTGGTTACTTAGGTATGGTTTATGCTATGTTATCTATTGGTATCTTAGGCTTTATTGTTTGGGCTCACCATATGTATACTGTGGGTTTAGATGTAGATACTCGTGCTTATTTTACTGCAGCGACTATGATTATTGCGGTACCTACTGGTATTAAAATTTTTAGTTGGTTTGCTACAATGTGGGAAGGTTTCTTAATTTTAAGAACTCCTTTTTATTTTGCGTTAGGTTTTATTTTCTTATTTACTATTGGTGGTTTAACTGGTGTAGTGTTAGCTAATGCTGGTTTAGATATTGCTTTTCATGATACTTATTATGTAGTAGGTCACTTCCATTATGTATTATCGATGGGTGCTGTTTTTGCTGTTTTTGGTGGTATGTATTATTGGATTGGTAAAATCATTGGTGTAGAGTTTGATGATGTTTTAGGTGAATTACACTTTTGGGTGTTTTTCATAGGTGTTAATATTACTTTTTTCCCTATGCATTTCTTAGGTTTATCTGGTATGCCTCGTAGAATTCCAGATTATCCTGATTTTTTTGCTGGTTGGAATTCTATTGCTTCTTATGGTTCTTGGGTTTCTGTTGTTGCTACTATTTTATTTTTCTTTAATCTATATGATATTTTTACTAGTAAACAGTATGCGAAAAATAATATTTGGCAAGGTAATGTTTGGACTTTAAGTGCTATGGAAGTTACTGTAAAAGGTAAAAAATTAAGCTTAAATGAATTTTAATATATAATTATTTATAGTTTATGGATATTATACAAAGAAATCAATTATGGACTAATTTAAAATTAAAACACCCTTTTCATCTAGTAAAACCTAGTGGTTGGCCTATGTTATTTTCATTTAATTTACTATATTTCATTTTAGTTTTCGTAACTTATGGTATGAATCATGGTAAATTAGAGTTAGCAGGTCAACTATCTGCGTCAAGTGATTCTGCTTTTTTAGCATTTATTTGTAAAAGTAGTTTAATTACTATGTTTTTAGAGTCATTTGTATCTTGTTCAGCTACTATTTTTATTCACAAAATTATGAGCTTATTTTTTATTGTAATTATGGGTGCTTGGTTTTGGGATGTAATCGTAGAAGGTACTTATGAAGGTCATCATACTAAAATGGTACAACGTGGTTTACGTTACGGTATGATCTTATTTATTGTTTCTGAAGTAATGTTCTTTTTTGGTTTATTTTGGGCATTTTTTCACTCGAGTTTATCTCCTAATATTGAAATTGGTGCCGTGTGGCCTCCTAAAGGTATTATTCCTTTTGACCCTTGGAAAATTCCATTATTAAATACTGTTATTTTATTAACTTCGGGTGCTAGTATTACTTGGGCTCATCATGCATTAGTTGCAGGTAATCGTTCTGAAGTTACTGATGGTTTATTATTAACTGTATTATTAGGTGGTATTTTTTCATTCTTCCAAGCTTATGAGTATGCTCATGCGTTTTTTACTATTAAAGATACTGTTTACGGTTCTGTTTTCTATTTAGCTACTGGTTTCCATGGTTTCCATGTAATTATTGGTACTTTATTTTTAGCAGTTTGTTTATGGAGACATTTAAATTACCATTTTACTAATACTCACCATTTTGGTTTTGAAGCAGCTGCTTGGTATTGGCATTTTGTTGATGTTGTTTGGTTATTCTTATTTATATCTATTTATTGGTGGGGTAGCTAATAGTTTAGTATATTTTTATTAATATGTTTTTACAAAAATTAAGTATTAAAAAAATTATTTATATTTTTTTATTTGTTATTAGTAGTTTTTCATATATTGGTTGGTTATCTAACAGTTTAGAAAAGAAAAGAAATTTATTAAGTTTTAGCTCAGCTTATTCAAAGGATAATTTTATTAATGTTATCCAAGTTGAGAATTATGATTATATTGATTTAGAAATGTTTAAATATGAGTATGAAGAGTTAATTTCTTTATACTTTACCAAAGTAATTGATAAATCTATGCTTCAAGAGTTAATCACAAATTTAGAATTTAATAAAGAGTCTTTAAACAATTATATTATTTTAGAGTTACTAGAAAAAGAAAATAACTTTAACTATTTAATTAGTTTTATTGTTCATTATGTTTTATCTAGTCTTTTTTTAATTATTGGTTTATTAATTGCTGTAGCTTACTTTACTTTATTAGAGCGTAAAGCTATGGCTTCTATGCAACGTCGTAAAGGTCCTAATGTTGTAGGTTTTTGGGGTCTTTTACAACCTTTAGCTGATGGTTTAAAGTTATTAGCTAAAGAAATTATTGTACCAAGACGTGCTAGTATTAAAATTTTTATAGGTTCACCATTATACACATTTTTAATGAGTTTAATGGGTTGGTGTGTTATACCTTGGTCATCAGATGTTGTTTTTGCGGATCCTAAGTTATCTGCATTATACGTATTCGCCGTATCATCATTAGGTGTTTACGGTGTTTTATTAGCTGGTTGGTCAAGTAACTCTAAGTATGCTTTTTTAGGTGGCTTACGTTCTGCGGCGCAAATGATTTCATATGAAGTTTCATTAGGTTTCATTATGGTAATTGTTGCTTTATTTTCCGGAACTTATAATTTACGTGAAATTGTATTTAAGCAAGATACTGTATGGTATTGTTTTCCATTATTTCCATTAGTTATTATATTTTTTGTATCTATGTTAGCTGAAACAAACAGAGCTCCTTTTGATTTACCAGAAGCAGAAGCGGAATTAGTTTCAGGTTATAATACAGAGTACTCATCTATTATTTTCGCTATGTTCTTTTTAGGTGAATATTCAAGTATGTTATTAATGGCTGCAATTATGGTTATTTTCTTTTTTGGTGGTTGGTTACCTCCTGTAATTTTACATTTTGAACTTGTAGAAAGTTTTTGGTTTTTTATTAAAATAACTTTTATTGCTTTTTCATATGTATGGGTTCGTGCCACATTACCAAGATATCGTTATAACCAATTAATGAGTATTGGTTGGAAAATATTTTTACCTATTACTTTTGGTTTATTATTATTTTATGCCGGTTTATTATTAGCTTTTGATGGTTTACCTGTTAATTCTGATTACGGTACTTTTTTATATGAATCTGGTTTAACTTTAAAGGATAATAAAGATATATTATTATTATTTAAAGATATTCAAGTAAAATAAGTTATATGGCATAAGATGTAGCTCTCTTCGTCTAGGGGTTAGGACACTGCTTTTTCAATGCAACAACATGGGTTCGAATCCCATAGAGGGTAGTTTTAAATTTTTAAAACAAAACAATGTCGCGAAGTAATTTTATTTCTTAGCGCGATAATTGCAAAAACACTTTAATTTCTATTTAATAGAGCAATATAAATTATTGCTTATAAAATTAAATAAAAATAATTAATTTATTAGTTTTTAGGGCTTGTAACTCAGGGGTAGAGTGCATGTTTGATAAGTATGTTGTCGAAAGTTCAAATCTTTCCAAGCCTACAGGGAGGAGCTTTTTTTTTTATTACTTTTTTATATATTATGTAAGGTAGTAAAAACTAAAGCTTAAATTTTAATAGATTCGCTTATTTTCATATGTTTTATTTATTATAAGGCAAGTAATAAAAGCAAGCTATTTAACAGATAGTATCTATATTTTTTTTCAACTGAATACAAAAAAAATTGAACTTCCTTCTATTCGTAATTGATAAAAAAGTCTATTTCCTCGTGAAATGGAATATAATATATTGCTAACAAATAGTAAAGCTCCTATTAGTGTTTTGCCTCTTAGTTATAAAGTATATTCATTTTTTTTGGATTTACTTATACTAATGATTCCTCGAACTATTCGTAAAATTTATATCGAAACGAATGAAATCGAGGTCAATATTAGTAGAAATTTTTTATTAGAATTTTTTAAATTCATTAAAATTCATACATGAACTCAATTTAAAGTTCTGTCTGATATTATCGCTGTAGATTATCCTGGTAGAAATAAACGTTTTGACGTTATTTATCAATTATTAAGCATCGCTTATAATTCTCGTATGAACATCCTAGTTAGTGTGGGTGAGCTTAGTGTTTTACCATCTATTTCTTCTGTTTATAAAGGAGCTTCATGGTACGAGCGTGAAGTATGGGATTTATTTGGTATTTTTTTCGAAGGTCACCCTGATTTACGACGTATAGTTACTGACTATAGTTTTGAAGGTCATCCTCTACGTAAAGACTTCCCTTTAACAGGGTATTTTGAGGTTTTTTATGACGACACACGTCAATTGATTGAGTACGCACCAGTATCTTTAGTACAAGAGTATAGATACTTCACATTTTCTAATCCATGGCTAAATACTTAAGATATAAAAACAGTAATTATTTTGTATCTTGGTGTGTTACTTTAAAATTTTTTCAATCTACATTTTTAACCTATATTTATAATAGAGTACAAATGTTTGTTGATTTATTTGGAACCTTAAGGTTACCCAGGAAGTCTATTAAGTTGAGGTTGTTAAGATCTCCGCATGTAAATAAAAAATCTATGGAATCTTTTGAGTTAAGGTCTTCAAAGTATTTAACTTTTATTTTTAGCTCTGAAGTATACAAAGATTTAAGATTTTTAATTGACAGTATGTCTGTATTTTATATGCATTTTTTATTTGAATTTAATAAAAAAAAAATTTTCATTTTTAAAAAATGGAATTATTTTAATTATTTAAGCTTACCTTTAGTAGGCTTATTTGAGAATAACATGGAAGGCGTAGTAAACATAAATTTAGATTTTTATAGTTTCATTATATTAGTAAATATATTATTAATCACAATTGGTATGGTCGTAAGACAAGAAAAGAAAAGAAGTAAAATAGTTAAAATTTTTGATAATTTTAAGATAAAATTATCTTATATATTTCCGTTAGTTGTTTTTCCTGTAAAGTTCGAAGAGTTTACATCAACAAACGAAATTAAAAGAAAAGTAAATGATATTTGTAAAGATTATGTTGTAGAAGAAGATTATGAGGATTTACCCGTAGATAGTAGCGATTGGTATGCTGGTGGTTGAGCTGAAGAAATTGATAAAGATGGTAATGTTATACTTACTTTTGATTCAAAAAAAGCTTTTTATGACCCTGTAAATATAGATGAAATCACATATGATCCTACTATGTATGGTAAATCAAAAAACATTGAGTTTTTTTTAAGAAAAGAAGAGTTTATTCAAAAAGTATTAAATGTTCTAGGAGAACAAGAATTAAAAAAATTAAAACAACTTTATAATGCGCAATGGTTCGTTAAAGATAAAGACGTTGAGTTTAAATGGTCACATTTTTATAATATGGAAACAGGTGAGATTCATCATGTTGAAGATTTATATAATTGGAAATTAGTTAGACAGATTCATGAAATTTTTTGGTTAGAGCGTCAAATATTAGATTTAAATACAGAGTTTAAAGAGTCATTAGACGTGTTAGACAACCTAAGTGTAGATTCGGTTAGTATGGCCGCTAGACTTCTAGCCAGATCAGAGAAAATATCGGATGATTACAGTGATTTTAAAGAATCTGTGGCCGATAGTGTGCTATTTAACAATGATAAAAAGAAAGAATTATGGGGAGGAATCCGTAATACCCTTCGTTGGATAAAAAATCGTCATGTACGTATTCCATCGGATAAATATTATTCACTTAAATCTCGCAGTTATGATGATTTAAAAAAATCTAAATCTTATCCTGAAAGGTCTTTTAATGAAATTTTTAAGCCTTATGTTTTAGATAAGGATGGGGTTATAGAAAGTAAACGTACTGTAGTTAATATTTTTGGTAAAGATTTTACTTTACCTATTAATTTTACAGAGTTTGATAGACAAGCTACTACGTTTATAAACCAATTTATGCATGATTGGTTTTGGAAAGAAAAAACTTACAAGTGGAGTTGGGAAGATTTTAAAACTTGGTTAGAAGAAGAAAGTATCGACACTGGTTTATTAACTGAAGAACAGTTAAAAGCTTATGCAGAAGGTTTAGATACTAGGTATACTTTAGAAAATATGTTTACTTACCAGAAGTCTTGGTATAGTAGGTTAATTTGGTACACCCATGATCACCCTTACTATACTCGTGTAATGAAAGACCGAGTGTATTCTTGGGTTGAAAGTTTCGATGATGAAACCGGTGAAGCTTCAATGATGGCTTTTAGAGATGGTTTTTGGATTGATACTGTAAGTTGTTCTGAGTATTTAAAAATTGTTCGTGGAGAACAAGATTTAGTAAATGAACGTGAACATATTGTTTATGACGCTGGTTTATATTATGATCAGTATTCTAATTCTATTGATTTTGCTAGGCGTGTTCGTTGGATTAAAGAGTATTCTGAAACTTTAAATTATTATGTTGATGATTTAATTACAGATAAGTTAAATTTTGGTGACTTAGCTTTACCTAAAGAATTACTAGCTAGAGATACTATTGGTTGGTGTAAAGCATGGCCTTCTTATGGTAGTGTCATGTGGGATGATAGATTAGATTATAAATTAGAAAGTTTATATTTAAGTTGGATTAGTATTTTCCATACAAATATTTGGCATGTAACTACTTATGGTGGTTTATATGGTGGTTTAAGTTGGTTATTATTTGTTATTATTTTAGATATTATTACTTCTCACAGAAGAATGCGTAAGACTCTTTTAGGTTTAAGGTGGAGAAGTTTACGTAATAGGTTAGATGATTGGTGGCTTGATAAAACAGGACTGCAACTAAGTTATCATGATGATGGTAATGCTTGGATGTATGTTACTGGTGCTTTTTGGGCTGTTAAGTATTACCAATGGTTAGGTAATAAAGCTGAATATGTTTTCCGTGATGCTGAGTTAAAAGATAATATGAGAAATTTAAAAGAATTAAGTGAAAAACGTGCTCGTATTTATAGTTATAATGCTCGCCGAGAAGGTTATGGTTTTATAGATAATTGTTGGGAAGCAGATAGTTTAGATCGTGTGTATCGTCCTGCAATTTTAAAAAATACTGGTGTTAATAGTGGTCGTGCAGGTTATTTTAGTGAAAAACAAACAGAGTTATCTAACCTTTGGAACCCTGTTATTTACGCTTTTGATTTATTATTTACAAGTATTAGTGAAATTATTGATAGGTACTTTTTTAGGCATGGACTTTCTAAAGTTTTATTAAAAGCAGTATTAGTAGAAGCAGCTTTTGTAAATAAAATTTTAAATACATTGTTAGATATTCCTATTAGATTATCTGTTTTAGTTTCTGTTTATACTTATCAGTTATTTATTTTTATTTTAAATATACCTAAAGAAATTTTTAATTTACCTGGTTATGTTATTAATATCAGTGTTGCTGTTATTAAATCAGTTGTTAATTTATATGAAGGTATTACTTATTCTATTAAGTACTTATTTGAAGAGATTATTTCTTTATGGTTTTTTATTTTTAATGTATTCGGTTATACATTAAAATTATGGTTTTATTTAATTTTTATTAAACCTTTTGAATCTATTTGGAATTTTTTAGATTATTGTTTTAATATTAATTATTGGTATTTATTTTTTAAAGAGTGGTTTTTCTTGTACAAATTAGAGATGTTTGAACATAATCATGAAATTATGGCGCATAGGTTTGGTTTTTGGTGAATACATAAAAACAATTTACGTTATTACCCAGAAACTAGAATGATTACTGATTGGACACAAGAGATTGAAGCTTTTTTCAATAAGAAATTTAGTTTTATGAAGTTACGTGTAGGTGCTCGTGAAACTTTTAATATTTGGTATGATGATATTACTTGGAAAGCATGGTTATGGTTAGATAATGCGGTTGTTGTTTTTAATCAAATTAAATATTTAGGAAGTCTACAAGAGTTTTTTAATTTTAGGTTACAAAGGTTTTGTGATCATACTTTAGAGTATTTCTTTTACAAGTACTATGTTGCTGTTATTAAGGATGATCCTTCACGTGAGGTAGAGTGGGCATATTTCCGTTGGTATCTTAATGAAGTGTACTGGCCTTATATACAAGAAGTATTTAGTTTAAATTTAAGCTACTACAAGGGTTTCTTTGTACATGAAATTTTAAATGCTTATAATAAGGTATTTTACTTAGGCACTTTATCATATTATGGACTTAATTGGGTTCATTCGTTTATTTACTACCCAATTTTTTATATTTGGCGTCATACATTTGGTCAAGCTTGGGTAACTTTACTATATTTAGCTAATGTAATTTGGCATTGGGACTATTATAGTTTTAGTGGTGGTTTAAGTTTCTCTCGAGTAATTTCATCGTTTGGTTATTCATTTTCTATATTTGTTGCACATATTTTTAATTTTTTTGTTCAATTAAAATTAATGTTTGTAGAAGGTTGTAAATTTTATGTCGAAGGTATTTTTTACCCTTTTATATGTATGTATTGGTATTTTGTGAAAACAAAAGACTTTTTTTATGATTCATTTATGGATAGTTATGGTTTATATGTAAATATTTTTTATCATAGCTCTATATCTGTATATGTACGTACTTTATTTAATGATTTTAAAACAATATATTATATGGCTTTAGGTGAAACAAGTGATTTGCCTAATGAAAATAAGAAACTTTCTGTCAAAGAATCTGAGAGTTTAGTTGAAAAATTAAGTGTTTCTGAACTGTATAATAATAAACAAAAATACTCAAAAGATATTGTAGATACTTATGAAAAAAATCCAGAAGCATATGTAACTGATAGTTGGAATTTAGATCCAAAAGTTACACAAGCTTCTATTGATGTTTATGAAGAGTTAGGTAAAGTAAATTTATTTGAAGATTATTATCCTTTAACACCTTCTGAGCGTGTTTTAGATTCGTTAGATATGTTAGATAAGTCTCAGCGTAATATTGATGTATTACGTGCTATAGGTAGGTGGCATGAGAGTGTTATTTTACAAACAATTGTTTATGAAAATCATATAGATACTAGAAATTATTCTTGGGGTTTTGATAAATTACGTATACATGCGAAAATTTGGGTACCTTTACATGATTATTTCGTAGACTTTATTTCGTTTTCTGAGATTGCTCCTAATTTACGTCGATGGATTGGTGAGACTTATGTTATATGAGTGTTAGATTCAGTTAAATATTTTTTTTATGCTCCTGTAATGTTTCAATATATTTTTGGTGCTTTCTTTAAGATACCAAGGTATATTTATTTAACTTATGATTATGTTTATAATACTTTATGTAGTATTGTTAATATATTAATTAAATTACCTACATATTTAAGTGAAGTATTCACTTATTTTGCTACTTATTTACGTGTAACATACGGTTTAACTTTTAGTAATTTTGATGTTCAATTTTTTATTGATATGTTTTATTATTGGTATTATTACGTTCCTCATAGTTATTGGAAGCCGCGTTATTTACAACATATTATGAAAGACCATTGGTTATATACTGCGAATAGGTTTAATTATATTAATAAAACTTTTAATTTCAAACCTGATGGTAGGTGGCAAAATTGGAGAGCAAAAACAAGTTTATGGAATAGGGTTTATTTAAAATATTGGGAAGGTGTTGGTAACGATAAATCAGTATTTTGGCATAGTCGTTTTATTACTTTTTGGCAATTGATTTTTTCTTATAAAACACCTTTACAACAACGAGAACATAAAGCTAAATATATTGATACTATTAAAGAAGAGAAAAGTATAAAAGTATATTATCTATTTGACTATATTCCTTATTGGTTCAATCGTATAACTAAGCGTTATATTCAATATGAAAGTGTAGAACATTGGTTTTTAACTCCTAATTTAAGGTATGAAGCTAAAGCAGAGTTAAAACGTAATGATCAATATGTTGGTGGTTTATACCCATTTAAAGGTCAGGAGTTAATTGATTTTTATAAAAAAATTACTTCATATTATATTGGTTATTATAAAGAGTGGTTCGCTCACTTTATTTATTCTGGTATAGAAGAACTTTTTTGGTGGGTTCATTCATTATTAACAAGGTTAACACCTATAGGTTTTTACTTTTATATTATGTTAAGAGCTATCCATGAGTTGAAACAAGAAATCCATTTTATAGGTACTCCTAACTTAATTTATAATAAGTTAATTGTTAATGCAGATTTTCATAAAGAATTTACTTATGTTTATTTTAAATTTCTTTTTGATTTTAAAGATAGTGCTATTAATTTTTTAACTGCGTATCAAATTATAATTGTTGATTATATTACATGGGTATTTAATAGGTGGTATGTAGTGCCAATTAGAATTAAGTACAATGTTGATATTATTGAAATTTATAATTTACCATTTTCATATTATATTTTATTTTTTACCGGTGTAAGTAAAGATTTACTTTGGTATTATTTAAAATTAACTTTTTCTATAATTAAGTTTTCTTTAGGTCAAACTTGAGAAGGAATTGGAGTTATCTTTGATTATATTGTAGATTTTGTTAGTGAAATTACTGCTGAGCATATTTTATTACTTAAAGTAAAAATTGGGTTCAGTATAGTCAAATACTTTCAAGGTTTAGAGGAGAGAATCTGTACTTTAGAGGGGTTATTTTTTGGTTTAAATGAGCCAAAAGAAAATTTTAAAGAAAGTGCTAGGTTACTTTTTAACGGGTCTCTAGTAGAGATTAGTAATTTATTTTTAAATAGTATTAAATTTATAACTTTATTATTTAAATACTTATTTCAATCTTTAGGTTTAATTTTAATGTGGACTGTTGAAGATTTTTGGTCGTATGTTAAATTAATATTAAATGGTTGTTATTCATTATTTGGTAAGTTAGTTTTTACTGTTTATGAACTTTATGTTTTATTTAGAGTAAACTTTTTATACATTTCTGAAAGTATCTTTATTTATAGTGTTAAGTTAATTTATAATTTATTAAAATTATTTTATGGGTTCTGTAGTGCTGTTTATAGTTGGTTTTTCGCTATGGCTGCGGAATATATTATTTATTTTAGTAATTGTATAGCTGCTTATTTCGATACAGGTTATCCTTTTATTGGTGGCTTTTTTTATACATGTGTTGGTAGTATACATCTGTTTGTTATTACTTTAATTCGTCTTATTTATGATTGTTTAAAATATGTTATTTCAATTTTTGTTCATTACAGTCCTGAGACAGGTCGTATTAGTTACTTTAACTTAGAGAGGATATATTTAAAATTTTTTGTTTATTTTACTGACTTCTATATGTTTTGTAGCTCTGATGAATTTTGGTGAAATAATGTTTTTTTTATGCATGTATATAGGAGTATTGTTGAGCCAGTTACAAATTTTATACGTGACTTTTTACCTTTACCTTCAGAACGTTATGTTATTGCACCTAATTTATTTTCTGATGCTTTTTTTAAAAAATTAAAAGGTGTTAAAGAATTTGCATATTTCCAAGGTATCAGTGACATAAGAGCAAAAGGTATTCGTGGTGATTATAATCGTAAATTACCTTGGTTAATTGGTGAAGCTCAAGATCAGGTACCAAAAAGTACTGTGAATGCTATGTGGGATACTTTTGATTACCAAGGTTTATCAAATGCTTTTCCTACAAGGATTCGTGATCTATGGAGTATGAATAAATATATTTCTGGTTATATTTTAATGTTAGAAAAAACAAACTTACCTGATCCTGTGAAACGACATTTTTATTTAAAACGTATGCGTGAGTTATTATACCATAGTATGGTTACTCTTGGTGGTAGAACTCATACTTATAAAGAGATTAGAGTGTATTTTAGACAGGTCTTTTCTCATGATATTTTTGGTAGAAGTAATGCTAAAGAGTCGCTAGCTGTTTATAATAAAATTCATATGCATGATAAAATGCTTGATGCTATGGATGAGGTTGTAAGGAGATATAGAGTACCAGATTTTATGTTCCGCTATTGGTTTACACATAGAAGTAGTGGTCGTTGGAAAACTCCTGAAATATGGAATCAATTAAGTGATAAGGATGTTTTCATATTAAAAAATGATTCTGATGCTATGTTTGATGATCATATTAGATTTCAAACTGTTAAAATATTTGGTGCACGAGATACCTATCCACGTATATTTACACATGGTTATCAAAATTTTCACTCACGTGCATTAGATACTTATGATTTTATGGCGTTTAATCAAAAAGTGTATAACTTTTATTTAGATATGTATGGTCCTACTTTTGCGTATATTTTATACCATTTCCCAGGGCATAGTTTACAATTAAATGCAGATGAGTTAACTGTTGCTGAGCGTGTACAGTGGTTAAAGGATTTTGTATATCGTACAGAATCTAATTTAATTTCTGCAACTAGTTTAGTGCATAGATTAAGTAATTTTGAATTTCAAAAACGTATGGAGCATTATGAAGATGGTGTTAAGTGAAATTTAAGGGCTCAAAATAATTATTATTTAACAAGCCATTTCCCTCACTATGATGCTATTAAAGAAGCTTTACGTTGAGGCCTAACAAATAAATTATGGGGCTATTCTAATAGTGTAGATGGCCGTTATAGTTTACAGTTCCCTATTTTAGAGTATGATACTATATTTAATGATGATAATTTTATTGAGACTTATTATAATAGCTATTTTTGTGGTTTTGGTGAAGAAGATATGTTTGGTTTTGATGAAACTTGGTACCCTGAGTGGGATATCCCTCAAAGGGACTTAGGTATACGACATGCTTGGAAAATACCGGTTGATTCATTTTATACTTCAGATTTTATCGATTATAAAAATAGTATTTTATTACAGTTTCTATTTAAGGAAACTTATCATTATAATTGTGTTTGGAATCCTACAAATTTTAAGGGTACTTATCAATCAGATTATAAAGCGTGGGGCGTTCTTCCGAACGGCTATGCTGTAATCGGTGATTTAGTTAAAATCCATAGACCTGACTTAGCTAAAGAGTTTTGGGGTCATGGTATTGAGACAGAACATGGTAGTGTTGCGAGTTATCGTGAGTACTTATACTTACAAAACCGTTTACTTTCTCGTGTTGATTATAGTTGGATGGATACTTTTAGAAGAACTTTATTAGTAACTAAAGATGTTTACTATGGTTATATGCGTAGTGACGGTGAGTTATTTACACATAGAGAAGCTCGTCCGGTAGTTATAGATGCTCCATGTATTGATGTTACAGAATATAATAATATTTTACATAAACGTATGAACAATAAACCATTATGTTATGATTATTGGGTATTTTATGAGGACAATGTTGCAAGCTCATTAAATAATTTTGAAAATTTAAGTGTTTTAAATGAAAGCATGTTTTATGATGCTCCTTCTGCATGGCAGTTAGGGTTTCAAGATCCTGCTTCTCCTATTATGGAAGGTATTATTGATTTACATCATGATTTATGTTTTTTTTTAATTTTAGTTAGTGTTTTTGTAAGTTGGGTATTATTTAATATTATTTATTATTTCAACAGTACTAATTATAACTTAAAAGTTAGAATTCAAAAATGGGTTCACGAAGAGGTTCGTGAAACCTTATTAGATTTAGTAAATATGTGGTATTCATTCACTATTAAGTTAGTGGATTATTCTGCTAAAAATAAAGATAATGGTTTAGTTAATTTATTAGCACAAAAATGTTATAACTTAACTATGTTATTTATTTATTGGGAGAATACTTATTTTAATAAGTGGTACCATGATAAAGAGTTAGAACATTTAGTAGTTACTTCTAAATTACATTCTAATTCGTTATTACCAGATAATATTACAGATATTTTAAAATATATCGGTAAAAATGATTATAATAAAGTGGAGTATTTTTTTAATGAGGTTGAAAAAAAAGGTTATTTTGTATCAAAAGATAATGTAGATTTATATAATCAATTTAAAAATGATCCTAATACTACTTGTTATAGTAATCGTTTAGGTACTATTTTAAGTAATTTAGTTTCAATTCGTGATTTACAGTTACAATTAAGTAATTCTTACTTTACTGATATGGGTAAAGAAAAATCTTATATTGATTCTGTTATTGCTGAAGATATCGTAGCTTACGAAAAATTTGAAGAAGAGTTTGAAGAGTATCAATTAAAAGAGGAGTTTGTATGGTTCCCACAATTATTTACTCATAATACTACAATTGAGGTAATTTGGACTATTATTCCTGCAGTTATTTTAATTTTTATTGCAGTACCTTCTTTTTCATTATTATATGCTATGGATCAAATTTGGCAACCTTTATTTACTATTAAAGTATTAGGTAACCAATGGTATTGGAGCTATGAGTATTGTTAGTTATTAACTAAAATTATTATATATTATGTTTTTTATACAAAGTTTTATTTTAATTATTTTATTACCTTTATTAGGTTCAATGGTAGCTGGTTTAGGTAGCTTTTTAATTGGTAGAAAAGGTGCTGCTGTTATTACAGTATCTTTAATGCTAATTAGTAATGTACTATCTTATATTGCTTACTATTATGTTATATTTAAATCTCATATTTGTTATATTAATTTATTTACATGAATAGATTCTGGAATGTTTACTGTTAATTGAGGGTTTTATTTAGACCCTTTAGCTGTTACCATGATAGTGGTGGTGGGTACTGTGTCAACTTTAGTTCATATGTACTCGTATGGTTATATGAGTGGTGATCCACACTTATCACGTTTTATGTCGTATTTGTCATTTTTTACTTTTTTTATGTTAATGTTGGTTACTGCGGATAATTTCATTCAATTATTTTTAGGTTGGGAAGGTGTAGGCCTATGTTCTTATTTATTAATTGGTTTTTGGTCTACTAGAATTCAAGCTAATAAATCAGCAATTAAAGCATTAATTTTAAATAAGATTGGTGACTTCGGTGTGTTAATTGCCATTGTTTTAGTTTTTTTAGTATTTCAATCTGTTGATTTTTCTACAGTTTTTGCTTTAGTTCCTTTTTTTTTTAATAAGACTGTATTTTTCTTATTTTGGGAAGTAAATGTTATTACTTTAATTTGTTTTTTATTTTTTATTGGTGCTGTAGGTAAATCAGCTCAGTTAGGTTTACATACTTGGTTACCTGATGCTATGGAAGGTCCTACACCGGTTTCTGCTTTAATTCATGCAGCAACTATGGTAACTGCGGGTGTTTTTTTAATTATTAGGTGTTCTCCTTTATTCGAGTATTCTCCTACTATGTTATCTGTAATTACTTTTGTAGGTGCTTTAACTGCATTTTTTGCGGCTACTGCAGGTACTGTACAAAATGATTTAAAAAAAGTTATTGCTTATTCAACTTGTAGTCAGTTAGGTTATATGGTATTCTCATGTGGTTTATCTGGTTATGCTGTTAGTTTATTTCACTTAGCAAACCATGCTTTTTTTAAAGCTTTATTATTCTTAAGTGCCGGTTGTGTTATTCATTCGCTATCTGATGAGCAAGATATGCGTAGAATGGGTGGCTTAGTTAAATTATTACCTTTAACTTATACCTTATTTCTTATAGGTACTTTAGCTTTAACAGGTTTTCCATTTTTAACTGGTTTTTATTCTAAAGATGTTATTTTAGAAATTGCTTACACTCATTATAGTGTTTCAAGTTTATTTTCATATTGGTTAGGTACTTTAACAGCAGGCTTTACTGCTTTTTACTCATTTAGGTTACTTTATTTAACTTTTTTAAGTGAAAATAATGCGTATAAATCTGTTATGAAAAATGTGCATGAATCTAGTTGGGTTATGATCTTACCTTTAATGGTTTTAGTGTTTGGTAGTATTTTTGTAGGTTACTTAGCGAAAGACTTATTTTTAGGTTTAGGTAGTGATGCTTTTTTAAACTCAATTTTTGTGCATCCTAAAAATTTAATTTTTATTGATGCTGAGTTTATTCCTTACCATATTAAACTAATTCCTTTAGTTTTTAGTTTCAGTGGTATTTTCCTTTGTTTCTTTTTTTACTCATTCTTATTAAAACTAGAATCTTTTTGGTTTAATGCTTATGATAGTAAAAATTTAAATATTGTGAAAGTTCATCATTTTTTATATAAATTTTATAATAAAAAGTGGTTTTTTGATACAGTTTATAATTTATTTATAGGTTATCCTTTATTAAAATTTGGTTATAATGTAACATTTAAATTAATGGATAAAGGTGTTATTGAATTTTTTGGCCCTTATGGTTTATCGTTATTAGGATATGAGTCATCATTTTTTATGAAGACAAATTATATGCGTGGTAATTTAAAATTCTATGTACAATTTATGGTTTTATTTACTGTATTTATTTTATTTTTTATTGCTATACTATCTGTATAGCTTTAAATTTTTAGTTTTATGTTGGGGTGTATAACTCAGTTGGTAGAGTAGTGGACTTTTAATCCATTTGTCTTGGGTTCGAATCCCAATGCACTCATTTTGATAGGGGATATAGCTCAATTTTTGGTAGAGCGTGTGTTTTGCGTACATAAGGTTGTCGGTTCAAGTCCGGTTATCTCCAGTATTGGAAGGATTTACACTAAAAAACCTAATAATTTTTTTTAGTGTACCTTTAAAATTTATTTTACATTGTCTAAATTTATTAATTAAATATGAAGAGTGTATTAGAAAGAGATAAAAAGCGTCGTAATTTATATAAAAAGTATGAAATGCGTAGATTAATATTAAAATCTTTATTGTATAGTGATGGTTTAAAAGAATATGAAAAGAATTTTATTCAATATTTATTAAAGCGAATTCCACGAGATAGTTCTTTGGTCCGTATTCGTAACCGTTGTATTTTAACTGGTCGTGGTAGAGGTGTTTTTACTAAATTTAGATTATCTCGTATTATGTTAAAACATTATGGTTTACAGGGTTGAATTCCTGGTTTAAGAAAATTTTAAGTTAAAATGAGTTTAAATTTTAAGTTAACAAAAATAGTAAGTTTTTTTAAAATTAGTATTCAAAATAGGAATATTTTAGTAAAATATAAAAAAAATCAGTTATTGGTTAGTTTGTTAGAGTGTTTTTTAAAAGAAGGCTTTATTAGTGGTTTTTTTGAAAAAGATGGTTATATTTATATTATTTTAAAGTATAATAGTATGGGTGAGCCTGTAATTAAAAATTTTAAAATATTTTATAAGCGTCCTTTTGAAGTTCATTTAAGTTATAAAGACTTAAAAGGTAAAAATTTTTATAGAAATTATTTAGTAAAAGAGGGTGAAAAATCATCAATTTTTATTTTATCTACAAGTAAAGGTATAATGACACACAAGGATGCTTTAAAGCATAGTATTGGTGGTAAGTTATTATTTACTGTAAAATGTTATTAATTTAAACATGATTACTATTGAAAAATCAAATTTAAAAAATAAGTTATCTATTAAAGATATTAGTAAAGATTATTATAAAGTTAAAGTTTCGGGTATTTATGGTAATATTAAAAGTTACTTTAGAAAAGAGGTTGTTATGAAGGTAAGTCCAGATCGTGTTTTATTAGAGCCTTATACTTTTACAAAAGAAACAAAATCTTTATTACAAACCTATAAAACTAAAATTTTAAATTCATTTAGTGATGTAGATTATGGTTTTTTTGTAATATTAGAAGTTAGGGGTGTGGGTACTAAAGTTCAATATAGTTTAGGCCAACTTATGTTTAATTTAGGTTTTAGTCATCAAGTTAAGTATAATTTACCAGAAGGTATAATTGGTCGTGTATTAGATGATAAAGGAAGTGTTTTCCTTTTATTTGGTAATGACCGTGATTTAGTTTTATCTACCGCATCTAAGGTTTGTTCTTTAAAAAAAAAAGATGTTTATAAAGGTAAAGGTATCTTTTTTTTTGGTGAAGAAATTACTTTAAAAGAGGGTAAAGGTAAAAATGCTTAAGTTTAAACTGCTATAACTATAGGAGGAATGACTGAGTGGCTGAAGGTGTTGGTTTGCTAAATCAATATATTTAATTTAAAATATCATGGGTTCGAATCCCATTTCCTCTGGATAGGTTTTGTTTTTGTATTTTTATAATAATTAAAAATTAAATAATGCCAACAAAAAATCAATTGTTAAGTAATTCAAGGAAATTAAGACGTACATTCGTTAAACGTAAATTATTAGAAGGTAACCCTCAAAAAAAGGGTATTTGTATTCGTATTAGTGTTATGGCACCTAATAAACCAAATTCAGCAAAAAGAAAAGTTGTACGTGCTCAAATTTTAAGTACGAATAAGCGTGCTTGGGTTTATATTCCTGGTGAAGGGGGGCATACATTGCAGATTTATTCGAATATTTTAATTCGTGGAGGTCGTGTTCAAGATTTGCCTGTACAATATAAAGCTGTTAGGAATAAGTATGATTTAGGGCCTGTTGAGAAAAGAATGTCATCAAGATCAAAATATGGTCGTAAGCAAGATATTAATAAATGGAAAAAAGTCAAATTAAAAACAAGATATTAAGCAAGTATAACTGTGTAAATAAGAAAAAATCAAATTTTATTGTAGGTACTAAGTTATGAAAAGAGATCGTAGTTAGCATTTCAGGTAAAGAATTTTCTAAAAATAATACTAATTATGTGTATGATTTATATTTAGTTGAAAAATTAGTTAAACATTTAATGCATGGTGGTAAGAATTACAAAGTTCAAAAATATGTACACCGTGCGTTTAAAAATTTAAAACTAATTTTAAGAGTACACCCAGTGATTGTATATTTTTATATTCTTTTTTTCTTTTTAGTTACTGTAGAGTTTCAAAAAGTTAGAAAAGCTGGTCAGGTATATAAAATTCCACAAAGTATTATGGATGAAGATATTTTTTTACTTCGTACTGTAAAATTGTTTAGTAATGTTTTAAAAGCAAAATGGGATTGGGAAAGTGACTTACAATCGAAGTTATTTAGTGAGCTATTTTTTTCATTGTTTTTTTTAAAACGTACTAAGTTATATAATAATGGGTTAAAAAAATATTATAACGAAACTGAGGAAGGTATTAAACATATTGGTACTAGGTTTCGTTGGTAAATTATTTTTTTTAATGAATGAACTTCTTAAATTTCATCTTTAGTAGCTTAGGGGTTAAAGCACATGGCTGTTAACCATGGTTACATTGGTTCGAATCCAGTCTAAAGAGAGTTTAAAATTTTATCCGGGGCGTGGCGTAGTTTGGCTAGCGCGTCTGTTTTGGGAACAGAAGGTCATATGTTCGAATCATATCGTCCCGATTTCCATAGTATAGATTAATTTATTAAGTTTTTTATACTATTGTGTTTTGTATTTTATTTAATTTATAATATGTTATTTTTAGAAAGTAAGGTTAAAGTTGCAGATAATAGCGGTATTCGTACGGTAAAATGTTTGAAATTTTTAAATGGTTATTCTAATAATAGTAAAGGTACTTTAGGTAATATTGCGGTTGTTAGTATTGCGGATTATAAAGGTTATAAAAAAAAATCTTCTAGAAAAGTTTTTTTAGGTATTATTGTTTCGTTAAAAAAATGGGTTAGGCGAAAAACAGGTTTCTTTGTTAGAGCTGGTGAAAACCGTGTTGTTTTATTAGATAATAAAGATAAAATGCTAGGTAAAGCTGTTAAAGGCCCTGTTGCTTTAGAGTTACGTGAAAAAAATATATCTAAAATTTTATTTTTAGCAAAGGTTATTTTTTAAATTAGTTGTTTTATGTTATTTACTTTATATGAAAGAAATATTATATGGCCTCTATTACACAATTGAGGTTTTTTTACAAATTATTTAGAGTTACCTAAAGTTGGTAGTGTTAAGTTTTCTTTTAGAGTAAGTAGAAAAGAGTTTAGTTTTATATTAACATTTTTAGCATTTTTTTTTAAATGTTTTTTTTTAAACCAAAAAGTAAGTTTTAAAGTTAATTATTCAAATTTATTCTTCGAAATTAAAGTAAAGAAAAAAAATAATGATTTTTTTTTCTTTTTTTTAATTATAAATTTGTTATTTAAGTATTTAAATAAGGTTGTAAAGTTAAAAAAAAATAATTCTCCTGTTGGTAAAAAAAACCAAAGTGTTATGGTTTTATCTACTTCGAAGTTTTTTTTATGTATTTATGAAATTTTTAATATTGGTTTTTTTTATTTTCCTAATAATGATTTTATGTATCATGTATATAATTTATTTCAAAGTATTTTTTATTCAACTAGAAGTTTATCATTAAATTTAAATATTTTTGTGAATTTTAAAGTAAACAAAAAATTTAATTTTTTAAACCAAAAAATATTATCTTTTTATTCCTTTAATTAATAGAGGAAATTTACTTTTTTGTAAATAAAAAAACAAAAAAAGCCTTCTTGGTGAAATTGGTAAACACAACAGACTTAAAATCTGTCCTCTATTGAGGCTGATGGTTCGAGTCCATCAGAAGGTAGTAGTAAATGGTAAAATATAACTATTTTACGCATTTATAGTGTAGTTATAATGTATTTTATATACATTTTATAGTGTAGTAAGTTTAATTTATGTTAAAAAAAGAAATTAATCAAGTTTTAAATATTAATTATTTTATTGATTTAGGTTTACATTTAGGAAACCGTGTACAAAATAGAGCAGTCTGGTTGCAAAATTTTATTTTGGGTTCAAGAGGAAGTTCTTGGGATATTTTAAATATACAAGAATTATTGAAAAGATTAGAACGTTTAGGTCCTATTATTGTTCATATTGTTAAAAATGGTGGTACTATATTAGTTATGAATAGAAGTATGGAAAAAGAAGTTTATTATTTAAGCAAAATTTTTAATTTAAGACCTTTTTCAAATGTTGTTCGTGTTTTCACTGATGATTGGATTGATGGTGCTTTTACGAATTTTATTAACTTTAAATTTCTAAATTTAAGGCAATTACCTTCTTTAGTTTTTTTATCGGATTTTTCTGGTAGTAAAAACTTTTTAGATGAAGCTTATTTCTTACGTATTCCTGTTGTTGCTTTAGTAGATTCTAGGGAACATCCAGATTTATTAATGAAAAAAGTAATGATGCCTATTCCTGCAAATAACTCAATTAAGTCATTATTTTTCTTTTTTAATTATTTAAAGTTTTATGTAGAAAAAGGTTTAACCGTTTCTAATTATTCTTTTATACGTGATGATTTGTTTAGTCATTTTAATGGTTTTAAATCTCTTCGTAACAAAGAAATGGTTTTACAAAGTGATAATAGTTTAAGTGGTATTTATAAAAAATATAATAAGCGTAAGTTTTTCTACTATTTAGATAATTATATTAAAAATATTAGTGGTATTGAAAAAAATACAGGAAGTATCGATTTAGATAATACTAAGTCTAATTTAAATATTTCAAAAAATGTTTACGAAAATGTAGATAGTGTTAAATCACGTCATTTAAATTTAAAATCTTTAGTTAGATTAAATGCAAATGCTGTTTATGCCCGTGGTTTTATACAACGCTTTCGTGGTGTTATTAAACATAGTAACTTACGTTTTGAAGAAAAATTTGATATTGATAAACATTTTTTTACTAGGTATAATACACCTATCAATTTTAAACGTATTTGGAAGAAACGTAAATTAGCTCAAAAAAGACAAGCAAATAATTTACCGCCTTTAAAAAAATCTAGTATATGAAAAGGAATTTACAAAATGTACAACAAAAAAAATTAATGACTAATAATTTAGGTAAAAAAAATTATGCCCAAATTCGTGTTGAAAAAATTTTAAAGTCTGCTATGGTTAAAAAAATGCAGATGGAAAAGAAAGAGCTAAAATCAATTAGAAAACAAAAAGGTAAAGAAAGGCGTAGAAAAATACGTACTTATGTAAAGTTAAATAACTTATTTAAGTCGTTCATTCTAAATACTACAGATAAAGATGAGCAGCAAAAATTTATTGAGAAATATGGTCATTTATTTGTAAAAGACCGTATCTATACTCCTTATGAGCGTAAATTATTATCTGGTATGAAAGCCCAACGTGTTTTACGTCGTAAACGCTATAGACCTTTAACTTCTTATAAGTGGCAAAAATTAGACACAAATAAAGTTAGTCATTATTGGGATTTATTTGAACATAGAAAAGTAAAAACACACGGAAGTTGTTCTTTTGTTGAAGGTCACTCTAACAAAATTTACACATTAAAACGTGTTTTACGTTTTTTTTATGGTTATTTAAAAAATAATGTTTGGCGTGGAGCTTATTTAAAAAGTAAACGTCGTAAAAATAAAGTTTTAAGCTTTTTAAGTTTATTAGAAAACCGTTTAGTAGTTGTTTTATTTCGTATGAATCTTGCTTTAAGTTTAATGCAAGCTAAGCAATTTATAAGACATGGTTTCGTTAAGGTAAACGGTAAAAAAGTTATTTATAGGAATTTTCATATTAAAAAAAATGATATTATTAGTGTAGATCGTAAAATGTTCTTAAACTTTTTATTAGGTAATAAAACTTTACCTTTAAATTTTATGTTTAGTTCTGTTATTAAGCCAGAGTTACCTCACTTATATGTAAAGCATAGACTTTTAACAGGTATTTTTTTATACGATCCTTTAAATAATTATAATGTTTTAGCAAAACAACATCCTAGTTTCTTTTTTGGTAAAGATAAGGTACAGTATGAGCATATGAATTTTCATAAAATTAGTAAAAATGCACGTAGTTTTACAGAATACAAAAATAAAAAAAAACATTTTGCAAGGCATAATAAATCTAATCCGTTTACTGCAAAATATCATGAGATTTTTGCTAATGTGAATGATAATATTCCTTTAAAAAATGTGAAATTAGTATTATCGTATTTTTTACGTACTTAAACATAAATTAAAATAAAATAAATTAGGGACGGTGACTGAGTTGGTTAAGGTGACAGATTGTAAATCTGTTGGTGTTGTGCCATCATGGGTTCGAGTCCCATCCTTCCCATTTATATTTAATTTATTTATAATTTATTCTTTTGATTAAGTGTGAAATTTCTAAAGTTAAAAATGTAGGTAAAAAAAATAGTATTAAACTAATAATATCAGGAGGTGTTATTAGTGCTATTATTATTAATAATATTACATAAATATATTTTTTATAATATATTCATTTCATGTTATTAATAAATAGCGATAAAAATGGTATTAAAAAAGTTAAGTTAAATATATATATTAATTGTATATAAATTTTAAAGTACTCTTCTAGCTTTAGTTGTATTTGTATATTTACAGGGTTAAAGTCTACTAGGTTTTCAAATTGTAGTAAAAATGTTACAATTATTGGCATTATTATGTTGTAAAATAGTAAATTTATTAAAATTAAGGTTAAGGTTATAATTAGAGATGCTTTTAGTAGTATTGTATTTTCATATTTATGTAATCCTTTGATTAAAAATTTCCATAATATCCAAGCTATAAATGGTATATTAAAATGAAATCCAATAATAAGGCTTAATGTTAAGTATGTTTTAAATGCTTCAAATATATTTGTAAATATAAAACTAAATTGGTCTGTATTTATTGTAATTGGCTTACTAATTAAATAAAAAGCTTCGTAATTATATGTGTATGCTAAACTAGTCGTCAGGGTTATAGAAATTAATATGTAAAATATATATATTTTTAATTCTTTTAAATAATTATTTATAATAAACATGTTTGTAAATAAGTTAAAAAATAATTTAAATTTATTTTTTTTTAAAACATTATCAGTATTAAAAAATGAGGATAATACTTTTGAAAGGTTACATAATAGAATTAGCGATTTTAGCAATTCAAAAAATGTTACTTTTTTAGATAAAAAAAGTCGTGAAAAACACCAAGAACAAAAATATTTAGATAAGTTAGAGTGGTACGCACGCAAAAATCGTCTTAAAGATGTTGTAGTTTATAAATTAGTTTTTAAAGTTACTCGTAATAATGTTTTTATTACTGTTATGGATCCTTTTGGTCGTTATGTTTTTTATAGTAGTGGTGGTTTAAATTATTTCTTTTTAAGAAGGCGTACTGTAGCTGTTGCTAATATTCTTTTAGGAGAAAATTTAGGTTTAGAGTTAAAGTCTAAATTAGTATGTTTTTTAGATTTAGAGTTTCATGGTTTACCATTTAAGTCGCATAGATTAAACTTTATTAAAGGTTTAGTTTCTTCAGGTATTACTATTCGAAATATTATTGATAAAACACCAATTTCCCATAATGGTTGTAGTTGGAAAAAAAAACGTCGTAAAAAGTTTAAAAAAAGACGTTAATATTTTATTTTTTGGATAAGTGACTGAGTGGTCGAAGGTGCTTGTTTTGAAAACAAGTGTATTTAAAAGATACCGGGGGTTCGAATCCCTCCTTATCCGTTATTAAGTTAGTCTTCAGTTTTTATAAATTTAAAAATTTATGAGTCGAAAAGGTCATGCAATTGGTAATCGTTTAGGCATTAGTAAAGATTGAATCTCACATTTTGGTAGTTTTAAGTATGGTGAAAATTTAAAGAAAAGTTTTTTTATTCAACAATGGTTGGTAAATACATTAGAAAAATTATCTATTTGGTTCTTATCTATGAGGTTAGTTCAAAAGAAAAATTTAACAGATATTCATGTTTTAATTTGTTATTTTAATGGTTCTGAACCTCGTATTAATAAAGTGTTCTTCTTATCATTTTTACAGGAAAATTGGTATTGGAATCCTGTAGGTATTGGTTTTTTTAAAGTTCCTTATTCTCCGAGAAGTCCTTATAGAGATAAAAACGTTAAGTTAATGAAGTTAAAGTTTATTTTAAAACGTTATAAAAAAATTTTGGCTTATCGTCAATTTTTTTTAAAAATTTTAGAATTTTATTTAGAAGATAAGTTAAAACGTATTGTAGGTAATGTTGTAAGAATTCGTTTATATAATATTTTAGATTATTATAATATTTATGAAACAAATATTTTTACAACTTATATGACAGTTTTTGTTAAATTATTTCCAAAAGAGCAAAAAAATTTATACCGTGGTATAAAAACTCATATTTTTTATATGGTTTTAGGTGTTTTACGTAAAAATAGTTTTTTAATTGCTAAAACATTTTCTATTGGTTTAGAAAAATATAAACGCTCAGGTAAAGTTTTAAATTTATTTTTTAAAATTTTACGTGAAATTTTTTATCTTGTACCTTTAAAATCAAGATTAGGTGATGTAATGCGTGCAGAGTATTTAAAAATTCAAATATCAGGTAAGGTAAATGGTCAAATGCGTGCAGTAAAAAAAATTTATTCATTTAGTTATTATAAAGGTAAGCAGGTTCCTATTCAAACATTAAAAACTCCTGTTGATTATAGCTTAACAGAAGCATATACTTTTGCAGGAGTTTTAGGTATTAAAGTATGAATATGTTAAAATTAAAGTATAGTAGATATCAAAAAAGACCTATGAAAGGTTTGTATCGTAATAGAAATAATAAAAGTTCAAAAATTGTTTATGGTAGTTTTGGTTTGAAAAGTTTAGAAAATGGTTTTGTTAGTTTTAAACATTTAGAGTCTGCTAGAAAAGTATTATCGCGTAGATTAAAAAAAATTGCAAAAGTATGGATCCGTGTTAACCCTACTTTACCAGTTACTGCAAAAGTAGGTGATAAACGTATGGGTAAAGGTAAAGGTGAAGTAATTGCAAGAATTTTTAAAATTCGTTGTGGTATGGTTCTATTTGAAGTAGAAGGTACTAATTCTCAAGCCATTGTTGATTTATTAAAAAAAGCAGGTAAAAAAATACCTATTAAAATGCGCGTAGTAGGCGTAAAGTAAGTTTTATTTAATTATATATATTTATTATTGTAACCAAATGAGCTTATAGTTCAAGGGTAGAACGTTCCACTCATAATGGAAAAGTTGTAGGTTCAAATCCTACTGAGCTTAGGGTTTTTTTTAGAGAAGATCTTATAATGTTACGGACTTATTCAATTTTATGTTAGTTTTTAAATATTAAAAATTATTATTATTGTATTTTAAAAACCCTGGATAAGTTTATTATAGGTTCAAGTGATGGGGTATAGCCAAGTGGTAAGGCAACGGTTTTTGATATCGTCATTCGAAGGTTCGAATCCTTCTGCCCCAATTTATAGTGTTACCGATTTATTTATTATTTATTAAAAAGTTATGAAAGATTTAAAAAAATATAAAACATTTAATATAAATTTTGGCCCTCAGCATCCTTCTGCTCATGGTGTTTTACGTTTAGTATTACAACTAGAAGGTGAGGTCGTAGAAAGAGCAGATCCACACATTGGTTTATTACATCGTGGTACAGAAAAGTTAATTGAATATAAAACATATATGCAAGCATTACCTTATTTTGATAGATTAGATTACGTTTCAATGATGGCACAAGAACATGGTTATTCATTGGCAGTTGAAAAATTATTAAATTGTACTGTTCCTTTACGTGCGCAGTATATTAGAGTATTATTTTCAGAGATTACAAGAATTTTAAATCATTTATTAGCATTAACTACTCATGCTTTAGATGTTGGTGCTTTTACACCATTTTTATGGGCTTTTGAAGAGCGTGAAAAATTAATGGAATTTTATGAGCGCGTTTCTGGTGCAAGAATGCATGCAGCTTATATACGTCCAGGTGGTGTTCATCAAGATTTACCTGTAGGTTTATTAGATGATATTTATATATTTGCTAAAGCATTTAATTCTCGTATTGATGAGATTGAAGAGCTTTTAACAAATAATAGAATTTGGAAGCAACGTTTAGTTGATGTCGGTGTTGTTACTAAACAAGAAGCTTTAGATTGAGGTTTTAGTGGTGTTATGTTACGTGGTTCTGGTATTTTTTGGGATCTTCGTAAAACACAACCTTATGAAGTTTATCGTGATTTAGATTTTAAAGTTCCTGTTGGTACTAATGGTGATTGTTATGATCGTTATTTAATTAGAATTGAAGAAATGCGTCAAAGTGTACATTTAATTATGCAGTGTATTTCTAAAATACCAGAAGGTCACATTAAATTAGATGATAAAAAAGTAACACCTCCAGCACGTAAAGTAATGAAACAGTCTATGGAAGCATTAATTCACCATTTTAAATTATATAGTGAAGGTTTCTATGTTCCAGAAGGTAAATGTTACAGTGCTGTTGAAGCGCCAAAAGGGGAGTTTGGTGTATTTTTAGTGTCAGATGGTACTAATCGTCCTTATAGGTGTAAAATTAAAGCTCCAGGCTTTGCTCACTTACAAGGTATTGATTTTATGGCTAAAGGTCATTATTTAGCTGACGTTGTTGCAATTATTGGTACTCAGGATATTGTTTTTGGTGAAGTAGATCGTTAATTTTATGAATTTTTGGCTTTATAGAAAACAAAGATATTCTGTTGCATTAAATAAAATAATTCTAAAGAATAATTTTTTTTTTTTTTGGAATTATAGAGATAATGAATCTGCTTTAAAAAGCTTTATGTATAAGTTAGAGGAGTTTAATCTTTCAACTATTTGGTTAAAACGTGGTGTATTTTCATCGATTTATTTAAATAATTCTAACTTAAAGTTACGTTATTTATTAAAAAGTCAATCTTTTTTAAGTTATGGTCAAACTAATGAAGTTAATTTCTATGACTTAGTTAAATTTATTGATAATAATAAGTCAAAGTTAATTTTTTTAGGTATGATTATTAATAATAATTTATTTGTAGATGCTAAGCGTTTTAATTTAGTTAAAGATACTCTTAAAAATTATAAAGGTTCTATGGAATCTATTTATAGGTTGTTATTACAAAAGTTTTTTGTATACTTCGTGTTAAATAGGTTAGCTGTATTTAAATTCTTTTATTTATTAAATTATAAAAAAAACTTTACATTAATTAAGTAAAAAGTAAAGTTTTTAGTAGGCGGGTATAACTCAGTGGTTTAGAGTGAAAGATTGTGGATCTTTTGGTCGTGGGTTCAATTCCCATTACTTGCCATATTTAAATATATATATATATATATTAGTAGTAGTAAATGTTATAAAACACATTAAAAAATGGTATTAAGCACATTAATTTATACAATAATGTTATTAGGTTTTGGTGGTGGTCTATTCTTATGGACACCCATTGTAAAAAGTAATAATCAAATTCGTGTTGTTAGTTTAGTAATTACTATGGTAATGTTTATTTTATCATGTAAAATTTGAAAAGTTTGTTTACAAAGTATTAATGAATATAATTTTGTTTATATAGAAGGTCCTAAGTTTTTTTATTTTCCTGAAGATTCTTTTATGGTATTAGGTATTGACGGTATTTCGTTATTTTTAATAATATTAACTACTTTTTTATTTTCTGTTTGTTCTTTAGTAGCTTTTAGTGTGGATAAAAAAGTTAGATTATTTTTTACTTTATTTTTATTATTAGAGTTATTTATTTTAGCCTCATTTATTGTTTTAGATTTCTTAATGTTTTATGTATTTTTTGAAGCAATTTTAATTCCTATGTTTTTAATCATTGGTATTTGGGGTTCTCGTAGTCGTAGAATGAAAGCAGCAAATTATTTTTTATTTTATGCATTTTTTGGTTCATTATTTATGTTAGTAGGTATTTTAATTATTTATTTAACTGTAGGTAGTACCGGTTGGTATGATAGTTATGTTTTTAATTACAATTTAAATACTCAAAAATTATTATGGATTTTATTTTTTATTGGTTTTGCCATTAAAGTACCTTTATGGCCATTTCATATTTGGTTACCTGAAGCTCACGTGGAAGCTCCTACAATTGGTTCTGTGATTTTAGCAGGTTTATTATTAAAACTAGGTGGTTATGGTTTTTTAAGGTTTGTTTTACCTATTTTTAGTGATGCAACTAAATTTTTTTTACCTTTAGCATTAACTCTTTGTGTTATTGGTATTGTTTATGCTTCATTAACAACTGTACGCCAGGTTGATATGAAAAGAATTATTGCTTACTCATCTGTAGCTCATATGAGTTATGGTATGTTAGGTATTTTTTCATTAAATTATTATGGTATTATGGGTGGTATTTTATTAATGTTAGGTCATGGTTTAGTATCAAGTGCATTGTTTTTATTAGTAGGTGTTCTGTATGATATTTATGGTACTAGGTTAATTAAATATTATGGTGGTTTAAGTCAAGTTATGCCATTATTCTCTTTTTTTTTCTTTTTTTTTACCATTGCAAATATGGGTTTACCTGGTTTATGTATATTTGTTGGTGAGTTTTTAACAACAATTGGTATTTTTGCTACAAATACATTTGCGGCTGTTATTAGTGCTTTAGCTAGTGTATTTACAGTTGCTTATATGATTTTATTATACAATCGTGTTGTTTTTGGTTCACTAAAAGTTCAATATATTAGTAAATTTAAAGATATGTCTGCACGTGATTTTTATGTTTTAAGTATTTTAGCTTATTTAACATTATTATTTGGTGTATGTCCTCAAATTTTTATAGAAAGTATTGAGTATTCTGTTTTTAGATTTTTACGTCTATATGACGTAAAATAAAATAAAATAAAAAGTTTTTTAGTTACTTTTTAATATAATATATGTTTAATTCACCTTTAGAACAGTTTGAATTAATTACTTTGATTTCTCTTAATTTACATAATTTTTATTTTTCAATAACTAACTCTACTTTAGTAGTTGTTATGATTTTAGCATTAATGTTATTGATATTATTTTTTTTTTCTTATGTTTCTTTAATGGTTGTAAAATGGCATTTTTTATTAATCAATAATTTATTTGTATTTTCTAGAATGTTAATTGTAGAAAATGTTGGTGTTAAATATGTTAAATATATTTCATTAATTTTCTTTTTATTCTTATTTTTATTTTTGTCAAATATTTTAGGTATGATTCCTTATAGTTTTACTGTAACTAGTCAGTTTATTTTTACTTTTTCTATTGCTTTAATTTTTTTTTTTGGTGTTACTTTTATTGGTTTTGTAAAACATAGATTACATTTTTTTGGTTTATTTTTACCTGATGGTGCTCCTTTAGCTATTATGCCATTTATTGTTACTATTGAAATTATTTCATATATTGCTAGAGTTTTTAGTTTATCTATTCGACTATTTGCAAATATGATGGCTGGTCATACTTTATTAAACATTTTAGCTTGGTTTTGTTGGAGTATGTTTTTAGCTTTAGGTATTTGGTTAAATATTGGTATTTTTCCATTAATTATTATTTTTTTAGTTACTGGTTTAGAAATGGCTATTGCTTTTTTACAGGCTTATGTTTTCACTGTTTTAGTATGTATTTATTTAAATGATGTAATTCACTTACATTAAGGTTAATTTAATATAAAATGTTTACTATAAATTATATAAATATATTTATTTTTTTTCTAGTTTCTATTTGTTTGGTATTTATTATGTTATTTTTAGCAAAATTATTATCTTTATTTTTTAGTCAAAATAGAGATATTGAAAAAATATCAGCATATGAATGTGGTTTCGATCCTTTTGAAGATGCTCGTTTAAAATTTGAAATTCATTTTTATTTAATTGCAATTTTATTTATTGTGTTTGATTTAGAAATTGCTTTTTTATTTCCTTGGGCTATCTGTTTATCTGTTTTAGGTTTAACTGGTTTTTTAACTATGTTATTTTTTTTAGTTTTATTAGGTTTTGGTTTTATATTCGAGTGAAGACAAGGTGCTTTAGATTGGTAAATTTAAAGTTACTTTTTTAAGTTTTTATTTATAAAAATATGCCACAAATGGATTTTTCAACTTTTTTTCCACAAGTTTTTTGGTTAATTACTTTAATAGGTTTTTCTTTTTTTTACTTATTAAGAGGTTTTTTTAGTTATAGTATTATGATCTTAAAGTTAAGAGGTCGTTATATTTCAAGTTTTTTTATTTTTTTTATTACATTCTTTTTAAAAATGTTTAATGAGTTCGTAATTTTTATTCGTACTACTGTTTTTAAATTTTCGGGTATTTTATTTCGTAATAAATTTTTTTATGAATCATTTAATAATTTATTATCGTATTTTACTAATAAAAATTCGTATTATATTTTAAAACGTCAAAGTTTCCAAAGTTCATCTTTTTCAACTGGTTTCTTATTTTTTAGTTATTTTTTTAATAATTTAGAAGATTAATTTACCTCTAAGTATTTTTTCAATTAGTATGGGTGAGCTAATTAGTGGTGTCTTTATGATTTTTTCATAAAGACGCTTAAAAATTACCTTAAAGGAGACTCGAACTCCTACCTTTTGCAAGACTAGAACCTAAATCTAGCGTGTCTACCAATTCCACCATTAAGGCTTTTATTTTATTTTTTTGAGTAAAAATAAAATAATATTTTTTTCCTTTATCTAAAAGGCTAAAAGTGGAATCGAACCACTATCATTGAATTTGCAATTCAATACATTAACCATTATGTTATTTAGCCAAGAATCAATTCTTATATTTTATAGTCCTAAGGGAATGTAGCTTAAAGGTTAGAGCATTAGCTTGTCGAGTTATTGATATGGGTTCAATTCCCTTCATTCCCGTTTTTAATTAAATTCATTTATGAAAGAGTCTGTATTACGTACTTCAGTTATTTTACCTATTTTAAAAAATGAATTAATCGATTATCCAACACCAGTTAACGTGAGTTATATGTGAGGATTTGGTTCATTAGCCGGTATTTGTTTAGCCATTCAATTAATTACAGGTATTTTTTTAGCAATGCATTATACTCCGCATGTAGATTTAGCTTTTGATAGTGTAGAGCATATTATGCGTGATGTTAACTACGGTTGGTTATTACGTTATGCTCACTCAAATGGTGCATCTATGTTTTTTATTGTAGTTTATATTCATATTGCTCGTGGCCTTTATTATGGTTCTTATTTATATCCAAGACGTTTACTTTGGTCTACTGGTATCTTAATCTTTTTATTAATGATGGGTACTGGTTTCATTGGTTATGTTTTACCTTGGGGTCAAATGAGTTTTTGGGGTGCAACTGTAATTACTAATTTAGTTACTGTTGTTCCTTATGTAGGTGAAGATATTGTACACTGGTTATGGGGTGGTTTTTCTGTAGATAATGCTACTTTAAACCGTTTCTTTAGTTTACACTACTTATTACCTTTTGTTATTTTAGGTTTAGTATTATTACATTTAATTTTATTACATATTGATGGTTCAGGTAACCCTTTATATTTTGATAATTATAATAAAGTATCTTTTTACCCTTATTTCTATGTAAAAGATTTATTTGGATTTATTTTATTTTTAATGTTCTTTTCATACTTTGTATTCTTTATTCCAAATTATTTAGGACATTCAGATAACTATATTAGAGCGAATCCTATGGTAACTCCTACTCATATTGTTCCTGAGTGGTACTTCTTACCATTTTATGCTATTTTACGTTCTATTCCAAATAAATTAAATGGTGTAATTGCTATGGTTGCAGCTATTTTAATTTTAGCCGTTCTATTTTTAAATCCGGTGTTTGTTAAGAGTGCTCAGTTTCGTTTTAGGTATAAATTATGTTTTTGGACTTTCGTAGGTAACTTTTTATTATTAGGTTGGTTAGGTGCTCAACCAGTTGAGTATCCTTATACCGAGTTAGGTTATATTGCATTCCATGCTCATTTTTTATACTTTTTATTCTTTATTCCTTATGCTAATTTTTGGGATTCTAATATGGATTTCTATTGGTGGCCTTGGAGTTATGTGAATAAATTTTTTTTATTATTTAAACAAAAATAAAATTATAAAAATTTTATTAAATAATAAAATATGGCAAAGTAGTTCAGTGGTAGAACAGTAGAATCATAATCTACGTGTCGGGGGTTCGATTCCCTCTTTTGCTATAACAGAGTGGATAGCTTAATTGGTAGAGTGTTGGTCTCCAAAATCAATTGATGAGAGTTCGAGTCTCTCTCCACTTGTTTAAAATCCAAATAGCTCAACTGGCAGAGCAAAGGACTGAAAATCCTTGTGTAGTGGTTCAATTCCACTTTTGGGTAGTGGTATTCATTTTCAAGTATTTTAAGTGCTTGTTATTTTTTTGTACCTAGAAAGATTTTTATTAGTTTATTTAATATTTATTTATTAATAGTTCTTATATTTTTTAACTTTGTTAAACTATTTTATTAATTCTTCAATTTTTAGTTTTTTATTTAAAGTTAATAAACCTTATCATCTAGGTCAGTATTTTTTAATTCCTATTTTAATTGTACCTGCTTTAGTTTTATTCAGTTTAAACAGTTTAGTTATGTTTTTATTAGTAAGTTTTTATAATGTTGATTTTTATAATACTAATGTGTTTTATTTTAAAAATTATCAATTTACTAGTAATATGGTAAAAACTGAGGATTTAAGCAACGGTTTTTATAGGTTATTAGCTACTGATAATAATGTTATTTTACCTTATGGTTCTTGGATTCGTTTTTTAATTACATCTTTAGACGTAATTCATAGTTGGACCGTGCCTTCGTTAGGTATTAAATTAGATGCTTGTCCTGGTCGTTTAAATCAAACTGCTTTATTCTTAAAACGTGAGGGTTTTTTTTATGGCCAATGTTCTGAAATTTGTGGTGTAAATCATGCTTTTATGCCTATTGTTGTTGAAGCTGTAGATTTAGAGGCTTTTTATGCTTGGTGTAAATCTCCATTTGATACTTTTTCTACTTTAAAAGTAAATTAAGTAATTATTTTTTTTAACTATGTTAAATAATAATATTAATAATAATAATAATTTTGATTATTTTGAATTTTCATTAAAAGGTGATGTTTTAAAAACTAAAAATGATTTCCGAAACTTTTATTCTATTTTTGTAGTTTTATTAAGTTTAATTAATGTTTTAGTTTTTGATTTATCATTTAGTTTGAATATTCTATTTATTGTATTTTTTATTGGTTTATATATTTTAATAAGTGTTGGTAATTTTATTTTTAAAAATTACAGCTTATTTAATTATATTCATATTGTTGAAAATATAGTAAGTAGTTTAATTTTAATTTCAATTATGGTATATTTTTATTTATACTTATCGTTTTTTAATGAGTTTAATATATCATATATCTCAAGAATGAGTTTAGTATTAACTCAATTTTTTGAGGAAATAGGTTGCCCTTATATTATTGGCGAGTATAATTCATTTGTGAATATAGTTAATAATATGTTTTTTTCATTTTTTTCTGAAGAAACTAATGTTGTTTTTTTTGTAAAAAGTGTATATTTTTATAGTATTGAAAGTTATAATTTAACTTTTGATTCTGTTGTTTCTTTTTTTGTTTATAGCTTTTTTTTATTAAATGCTTTTGGTATAATTTTATCTCGTAATCCAATTAATTCTTTATTATTTTTAATTGCAACTTATGTATATTCAAGTATTGTTTTATTAGCTTATGGTTTAGAGTTATTTGCTTTATTATATGTTATTATTTATGTAGGTGCTATTGCAGTTTTATTTTTATTTGTTATTATGATGTTAAAATTTGAAAAAATACCTGAGTATAAGTTAAAAAAATCCGGCTTATTTAATTTTTTTTTATTTTTTTTATTTTTAAGTTTATTTTTTATTTTCTTTAAAAGTTATAATTCTAGTTTACTAACTAATTTATATTATTGGAGATTAAATGAGGTTGTTCGTGATAGTTCTTTAGAAAGTTACTTTAACTTAAGACCTGTATTAAATGATTTAGAGGATTTAGGTATGGTTTTTTATACTAAATATTCATTTGCTTTTATTATGTCAGGTTTAGTTCTTTTAGTGAGTATCGTTGCTCCTATTTTATTAACTTTTAGAGAACGTTCAGGTGTAAAAAAACAATATCATTCTGATCAATTAAGTAGGACTAAAGATAAAATTATTTCTTTGAAAGATATTTAAAAGTTTTCTATTTTCTTACTATTAAAGGATAAATTCCTTTTTTTTTATTTTTTTAGATTTATTGGTTATATAGTATTATTATATAAATATTAAAAATTTATATAATTAACCAAAAGTTAGCTTAGATATTAATTAAAAAATTAAAAACTAATAAAATTTGAGTGTCTTCAAGTTGTTTTGAAAAATTGTATTTTTCGAAAAATTTAATATTGAGTTCGATCCTGGCTCAGAATGAACGCTAGAAATATGCTTAACACATGCAAGTTGAACGAAATAAAATTAAAATTTATTTTGTAGCGAACGGGTGAGTAATATACGAGAATCTACCTAGAAGACTGGCATTAGAAATTCCAGATATTCAAAAGATTGATTTCGCTTCTAGATGAGCTCGTACAAGATTAGGTAGTTGGTGGGGTAATGGCTTACCAAGCCGTCGATCTTTAGCTGGTCTGAAAGGATGATCAGCCACATTGGAACTGAGACAAGGTCCAAACTTTTTTAGATGAGGCAGCAGTGTGGAATCTTGGACAATGAGCGCAAGCTTGATCCAGCAATATTTCATGAGTGAACAGACAGTTGTCAAGTTGTAAAACTCTTTCAGCAATAAATTAATAATGATATGATTTGCAGTAGGAAGTCCCGGCAAACTAACACAGTGCCAGCAGCCGCGGTAATACTGGGGGGGCCAGCGTTATTCATCATTATTGGGCGTGAAGGGTGCGTAGGTGGTCCGATAAATTTATTGTTAAAAACTAAATTGAAATATTAGTGTGCATGTAATATTTACGGACTTAGAGTTAGAGAGAGGATAGTGGAATTTTTAAAGATAAAGCTTGCATTTATTTGATCTTAAAAGGAATCTTATATGGCGAAGGCTACTATCTGGATCTAAACTGACATTGAGGCACGGAAGTGTGGGTAGCAAGCAGGATTAGGGACCCTGTTAGTCCATACCGTAAACGATGAATGTTCAATGTTGGGGTACTTATCTCAGCATTTTAGTTAACACGGTAAACATTCCGCCTGGGAAGTACGATCGCAAGGTTGAAACTTAAAAGATCTGACGGGGATTTGTCCACACGGTGGAGCATGTTGTTTAATGCGATGATCCGCGCAAAACCTTACCAGTTCTTGACATGTACGTCAAATTTTATATTTAATCATATAAAAAAGTATACAGGGTTGCATGGCTGTCGTCAGGTTATATCGTGAGACTTTAGGTTAATTCCTAAAATAAGCGAGACCCTTTTCTTTAATTGCTAGGTTTTTCTTATCTAAAAACAAAAAGTACTTTAAAGATATAGTTGATGTTTTATTATTAAACGTCAAATGAAAGAAAGGATTACGCCAAGTCCTCATGACCCTTATGAACTGGGCTACAGATGTGCTACAATGGGGATAACAAAAAGAAGCGATAACGTGAGTTTGAGCAAATCTATAAATTTCCTCGTAATATGGATTGTTCTCTGCAACTCGAGAACATGAAGGTGGAATCGTCAGTAATCGTGAATCAGAACGTCACGGTGAAAGAGTAATCAAATTCAGTACATACCGCCCGTCACGCGCTGAAAGTTAGTTTCAGTTGAAGCTTTGTTTTTATTTATAGTAATTGAAAAATTATTATAATAATAGGGGCGATGCTGGGATTAGTTATTGGTGCGAAGTCGTAACATGGTAGCTGTAGGGGAACCTGTAGCTGGAGAAAAGTAAAATATAATATAATAAATTAAATTATTCATTTTGTAGTTTTAAAAGTAAAGCCAGCTAAAAAGGTTTTTTTAAACCTTTTTGGAGTTTACTTTTTTGTTCATTAAGTTAACATTTTTATTTATTTAATAAGATATATTAAATATGGAGTTTTTAAATGTATTAAGTAAATTATATATTTTTGGTAATTTAAGTTTAAACATAAATTTCTTATTCATTTTAGGGTTTTCTTTATTCCTTATTGGTTTATTTGGTATTATTTATAGCTTAGAGCGTGTAATTATTTATTTAATGTGTGTTGAGTTAATGTGGTTAGGTGTAGGTATTTGCTTTTTAAGTAATTATTTATATACTCAGAACCCCATAGCACTTGTTTTTGCTATTGCAGTGTTATCTATTGCAGCAGCGGAAACCGCTATTGGTTTAGCTTTACTTGTTAATTTTTATAGAATTAATAAAAGTATTAGCTTACGTTACTTAAGTAATTTACGAGGTTAAGTTAAGCTTTGTTTATTTTTAGTGTTATAGGTAAATTAAAGTTATCTATACACTATTATTTCTTAGTTTAATTTTTAAGTGTGTATTCGCGGGATAGGGTAGTGGTTAGCCCATCGGGCTCATGACCCGGGAATTGTTGGTTCGAATCCAGCTCCCGCTAATAATTATTCTTTAAAATCGATGAGGTTATCGGAAATAAAAAATGTAAAAGGTTTATTTAGAAATTTATGTAATAAACCATTTCATCTAGTTTTAGTTCCAGGTACTCTTGAAGGTTATGCAGGGGATACTCTTCATTTCTTTTCAAATAGTTTACATAACTATTATAATGCACTTGTTAGTTTTGGTGCGAATGCTTGGTTGTTTTGTTTTTTTGCTATTTTATTATTATTTTCATTTCGTACACATAAAGAAAAAACTCGTTTAATGGTTTGGAATACTTCGAGAGATATTTTTTGGGCAAACGCGGGTATTGTGGCTACTGCTGCATTTTCTTTATTTGCTTCTGTAGCGAATATTTGGAAATTAAAACAAGTAGGCTCAGGTCAGTTTTATGATAGTAAATATTTTGTTACCTCAATCCCAAGGGGTTATGGTTCGGAAGATCCTTATACTTATGCTTGTTCTTTAACTGATTCATCAAATATGGTTATATTTGATCATTTTAGTTTTGGTGTACAGGCTTTTTTAAGCGTTTGCGTTATGTTATTTTTAATATTCACATTTCTTTCGTATGGTGATGACAACACTTATAGAGCATCTTATATTAAAGTAAAAACTTTAGAGCTTACAGATCGTGCTATATTTACTAAAAATTTTTTAATAATGTTACCTATTACATTATTTTTTTTATTTTGGTTAGTGCAATCTTATAATTTATTATCGTTTTTTGTATCTTTAGAAGGTGCGACTTTATGTTTATATATTTTAGCAGGTTTACATACCACTAATAGGTTATCTATTGAATCAGGTTTAAAATATTTTTTAACAAGTGCAGTGTTTTCTTGTATTTTTGGTATTTCTGCAGCGGCTATTTATTTTGTAACTGGCTCTATGGATCTTTTTACTATTCGTGAAGTTATTTCTCAGCTTGTTCTAGATTATAAGCCAAACTCTTTAGGTAGTTTAGATATGATTTTATTAGTGTCGTCTTTAGCTATTATAATCGTATTTTTAATGAAATTAGGTTCAGTGCCTTATCACTTTTGGATTGGTGATGTTTATCAGGGTGCACCTATGTGGGTAACTACTTTTTTTGCGACTATAGTAAGAATTAGTTTTTTTGCTGTATTTTTTAGATTAGTAATGCATACTTTTTTTTATATGCAATTTACTCAAATTTTTACTATCGTTATTTACTTATCGGCTATTTTTTCAATTTTTGTTGGTAGCTTGTTAGCATTAGCGCAAGTAGAAGTAAAACGTTTCTTAGCTTATAGTTCTATTGTACATACTGGTTTTATATTATTAGGTTTATCTTCAATGACTTTTGATGGTTTTAAATCTTCTATTTTATATACTGGTGTTTATATTTTTACTTTATTAAGTTTTTTAATTGTTATTATTATTTCACCTACACAAATTGTCCAAAATCGTGGAGGTAAGTTTATTTTTAATTATCGCTTAGTCAAATATTTTTCAGATTTACAGAAATTACCTTTAACTATTCAGTTAATATTAGTTTTTTTCTTATTTTCAATGGCAGG
>CEPQ01034282.1_pt1 | contig 45018 bp, 50 predicted proteins | sample 530411 | NCBI WGS metagenome assembly CEPQ01 (sample SAMEA2620039, study PRJEB7988) | marine metagenome | isolation source: saline water (ENVO:00002010), including
CGGCGGCTATATCGACAGCCCAGACCAGCGCCGAGAGCGCACTGGGGCACGAACGCTGGTGTTCACTTCTGCACAGAGCAACACGTTTCTGCACGAGGGCTTCTTCAAGTCCCTCCTGACGTACGTGGAGCACCGGGATGCTGAGTTGCACGTCAGCCGGTTCACTTACAACAAGGCGAGCCACGGCAAGAAGTCGGTCAAGCCCGGTAGCGACGTGCCGGACGACGACGAAGACGTATGGTATGATCCTAAGCTCGAACCGTACTTCTCAGACGCGGCTATGGAGGTCACTCCGTCGCTGGTCTGGTGCGGCGAGTTAAACATCATTCCCACACGGGTCAACCCGATCAGTGGGTTCCAGAACTATACACGCCGAGCTTCGTGCATCCTGCCGCATGCTAAAATGTTCATGGAGAGCGTGCCTACTATGAAGCACGACGATCCTAAGTTCATCTACACGACAGGAGCAGTGACACAACGGAACTACATCCAGAAGGCCGCAGGGCAGAAGGCTGACTTCCACCATGTGTTCGGTGCTGTAGTCGTAGAGGTGGATGAAGACGGCGAGTGGTGGGCACGACAGCTTAACGCTGACAAGCACGGCAACTTCTTCGATCTGACCACATGGTACACCCAAGACGGTGCCTATGAGGGTCAGCGGGTGCAAGCTATCACCCACGGAGACATCCACGGCGACAAGCTGGACAAGGGCATACGTGAGACGGTGTTCGAGCAGGGCGGTGTGCTCGACACACTCAAGCCGTACGAGCAGTTCTTCCACGACACCGTGGACTTCATGGCTCGCAACCATCACAACATCAAAGACCCGCACTTCTGGCACAAGATGCACAGCAACGGGACAGCGAGTGTTGAGCGCGAGTTCGTTCAGATGGGCGACTTCCTAGCGAACACAGCCTATCGTCACTGGTGCAAGTCGTTCGTCGTGGTTAGCAATCACGATCAGGCTATCTTGCAGTGGCTCAGGAACACAACAGTTCCGTTCGATCCACCTAACGCTCTGATCTGGCATAGCCTGAACCTGTACGTTCTGCGTACTCAGGAACGCGGCTTGTCGGCGCATCCGTTCAAGCATCTGCTGACACGGTGCTTCAAGCAGGCTGCACGGCGGGACGAGGAAACACCGGAGTTCCTGCTGGAAGACGACAGCTACCTCATCCTCGGTCAGATCGAGGCTGCGGTGCATGGCCACCTAGGCCCCAATGGAGCACGGGGAAGCCCGCGCAACATCCGGGGTGCAGGCAAGGTCAACTCCGGACACACTCACAGCGCAGGCATCTTCGAAGGTGTCTATACGTCAGGTGTGTACGGCAATCTGGACATGGGCTACAACCAAGGTCTGTCCTCGTGGTCACACAGCTTCACCGTGACCTATCCGAACGCTAAGAGAGCGATCTGTACAATCAAGAAAGGGAAAGCATGGCGGGACTAATCCAAGGACTTGCTGACCGGGCTGAGGCACGGAAGAAGAAGGTAGCCGAGTGGCGAATGCGTACGCCCAATATGAGCCATCTAGGGTTCCAAGGGGCTTTCGCAGAGGCGCGTAAGGCAGGAGTTAAGACCTTCTTCTGGCACGGCACCGAGTACACCACTCGGTTGGCCGACGAGGAACCAGCAGCCCGCAAGGTGTACGTCATCGGGAGCCTGCGCAATCCGCGCATCCAGGTGATCGCCCAAGAGTTGCGGGAGCACCTTGAGTGCGAGGTGTTCGATGACTGGTACGCCGCAGGGCCTGAGGCCGACGACTACTGGAAGGCATACGAGCAAGCCCGTGGTCGAAGCTATCCACAAGCACTACAGGGCCACGCCGCGAAGAACGTATTCAAGTTCGACCGTACTCATCTTGAGGCGGCCACTGATGTTGTTCTTGTCGCCCCGGCGGGTAAATCGGGGCACCTAGAGTTTGGCTGGGCTGCGGGCAAGGGCAAGCGAGCGTTCTACCACTTCCCCGACCAAGACGAAGAACGCTGGGATGTAATGCTGCAATTCGCTACGGGAGTATCCGTGGGGATGGAGCAACTGCTGGAGCAGATGTCATGACCGAGTGTATCGAGCACCCGTCTAGAGTTAGTACGGACAAATACCCCACCGTTAAGAGAAATGGCAAGTACTACGACGCGCACCGCTGGGCCTACATGTGCGCTTACGGGCCGATCCCGTCAGGTATGGTTGTCCGGCACTCCTGCCACAACAAGAAGTGCGTGAACCCCGACCACCTATCTCTGGGAACCCAGAAAGAAAACATCATGGACAGTCTTAAAGCAGGCCGTCTAGTAAGAAAACTGTCTCAATCGGACGTGGACAACCTACGCAACGAGGCTGACGGGTCGTACGGACAACACAGGGTACTAGCAGAGAAGTACGGGGTGAGTATCCACATGGTACGTAAGGTACTGTCCGGGGATAGAAGAACGCACAGAGTGGAGGATACAGCATGAGCAACGGAACCCCGTGGATGCGGGTATCATCCGGTGCTTACATCAACCTCGCGGAAATCACTCCCGAGGATGTGAGTATGTTCGACGTGGTAGCAGGGCTGAACAACATCCGCCGCTGCTGTGGACACGGCGCAGACCGCGACCCACTCACGGTCCTACAGCATAGTATGCTCGTGGCCGATCTAGCTTACGCTGCCACTGGTAGCAAAAGGCTAGGTCTTCACGGACAACTGCATGATGCACACGAAGCGTACATCGGAGACACGACTACCCCGGTCAAGACCCTCACCGGCTACATCGAACCGGTGAACGTGATCCGGGCAGTTCGGGACGCGTTCGATCTGAACGACTACGGTATCAGGCTCATCAAGCCGTACGATACCCTAGCGTTGGACATAGAACGCAAGTCGCTCTGGACCTATAACAAGGCCGACGACAAGTACTGGCCGCCTGTCGAGGGTGGTCTGACTGAGCAGGAAGCTGAGGCTATGTTCGATGAGTACGCGAGCAAGACTGCCGAAGACTTCTACTTGATGATACAGCAGTGGGAGGAACCCGCATGAGCAACCAGCAATTCAAGGCCGACGCAGGAAAGCCGCGCCCGGAGCTACTTCAGGTCGGTATGGGCCGAGCACTACGAGCAGTGCAAGCCACCATGGAGTACGGTGCCCAGAAGTACGAGGCGCATAGCTGGCGCAGGGTGCAGGATGCTAAGTCGAGGTACTTCGCGGCAGCAGAGCGACACAGGCAAGAGCGCCTGCTGATGAGCAAAGGAGAGTTCGTGCCTGTTATGGGCGCGTACGATCAGGAAAGCGGGCTACCTCACATCGCACACGAGGTGTTCAACCTGTTAGCTATCATGGAGCTAGAGATGTGCGAAACCGGTGTAGACTGGATGTCTTACACGCGGTTCAACCCGCCGCCCACTGCACACAAGGAGAGCAAAGAATGAGCACCATCCCACTGAGCAAGCCGTACGACGCAGCCAAGCAGGAGTTTCCCGGCTTCCTAAGCCAGAAGCTCGACGGGGTTCCCGTACGTATCGACATCGAGTTCTCGAACGGTGCACCTATGTACGCCGTGCAGAGCCGCCAAGCAGAGGCAGTCCCGAGTGTGGACGAGCAGGTGCGGCACTTCATCAGTCTGCTGCAAGAGACCGGAACGATCCGCAACGGCAAGCACACGTTCGTTGCTGAGGTGACGCACGAGACCTACAAGGACTTCAAGGATGTCTCCGGGGTCGTTCGTCGGCAGGAGCAGCAGGAAGACCTCATCCTGAACGTGTTCGACTACGTGAACTGGGACAACCCGAAGCTAGACTTCGGTGAGCGAGTGGTCCTCATGACCTACGTGTTCTCTCACTTCAACTCGGACATCGTGAAGATGATCCCGCAGTACAGCGTGGGTCTGAACGACTACAACACGGTACAAGAGCACCTGCTCGACCGCTGGCCCAACGCAGAGGGTCTGGTCTACCGGGCTTTCAAGGGACAGTTCGAGGCAGGCAAGCGCCGCTGGAACTACATGAAAATCCTGAACGAGCCGACCATCGACCTGCGTATCGTAGGCTTCGAGGAAGCCGTTGACAAGTACGGGCAACCAAAAGGCATGGTGGGGCGACTAATCGCCCGTTACAAGGACACTGAAATAGGCGTCGGGCCGGGTAAGCTGACCCATGCGGAGCGGAAGGCACTCTGGCAAAAGTACGGAGCAGTCCGGGGCTTCGGTCGAGGCCCTGACCGCATCGCCCAGATCAAGTACAAGAAGGATGACAGCTATGGAGCACTCCGGCAACCCACATTCCAGTACTGGCGTGATGACAAGGATACGCCGGACGCTTAACCGATGGTGGATGGGCCATAGGTTCTTCCGCCGCTGCGAGGCTTGTGGTAAGTTAGGTGCGCAGCACTATCACCAAAGAACGCAATATGTGTACGAAGCCAGTAACTGGGTGAATCTGTGCAAGGTATGCACCGAGGCTAACGATCAATACTGGGACGACATGTGGAGCGAATATTACAGAGGGTGCCTATGACCTACCTAGTGTTCGATTCAGAGACAGAGACACATCACAGTCACAAACGAAAGGCCAACCCGTTCAACCCGGATAACTACGTAGTGCTTCGTGGATGGAAGAAGCAGGGAGACAAACGAGCCTCGGCCCAGAGGTTTGAGAGCAAGGAGCAGCCGGAGAACTGGCTGTACATCCCAGACGATGTTGGACTGCTAGTAGGCCATAATGTGAAATATGACCTGCTGTACGAGATGCAAGCGGGCAATCCGTACCTCAAAGCCTTCTACAAGAGGGGTGGACGCATCTGGTGCACCCAGTACGCCGAGTACCTCCTACGAGCACAAGAGCAAGCCGCTCAGATGTGCAGCATGGATAGCATCGTAGAGAGCTACGGCGGCAGGCTCAAGGTGGACGGGTTGAAAGCCCTCTGGGAAGCTGGTGTGAAGACCAGCGAGATTGACCCTGACCTCCTGCTTAACTACCTCATCGACACCGAGGAACACAAGTACGGCGACATCGGGAACACCGAGTTGATCTACCTAGGCCAGATACAGGCTGCGGAAGACCTCGGGATGACCCAAGCGATCAAGCTCCGTATGGACGGGCTGGCCGCTACGACCGAGATGGAGTTCAACGGCCTCAAGGTGGACGTGAAGCGGGCAGGGGTGAACCTCAAGAAGCTCAACGTACGCCATGCAGAAGCCACGAAGGAGCTAGAGCAGTACACCAGTCACATCCCGGCTGAGGTAGGGTTCTCGTGGGGAAGCCCGGTGCACAAGTCGGCCATCATCTTCGGTGGCACGATCAAGTACCAGAAGCAGGACACGTATCTGGACGAGAAGACCGGCGACCTAGCCCGATACAAGGAGAAGGAAGCGTGGCCGTTGTTCGACGGCAAGCCGTACAACCCGAAGAAGCTCGCCGCAGCAGGAGCCACCCAGAACGAGGATGGCCTGTGGAGCATCAAGCACCGCGTACAAGACCAGTTCAAGAGCGGTAAGAAGGCAGGTGAGCCTAAGACCAAGCAGGTGGACGTACCCGGTGAGTTGAAGGTGAAGTACCAAGACTTCTTCTACGACCTACCCGGCTACACCAAGCCCGACCCAGAGTGGAAGGGCAAGAACACCGATGGTAAGGGCAACCCGGTGTACGGTACAGGCAGCGAGGTCATCGAGCGTCTAGGTAAGCGGGACATCCCTTTCCTTAAGACCATGAGCAAGCTGCTAGCGCTGAACAAGGAAATCGGTACGTACTACATCAGGTACGACGAGAAGAAGAAGACCCACGTAGGTATGCTCACTTGCGTACAGAAGTGGGATCACATCGTTCACCACAGTTTGAACCATACCAATACCAAGACCACTCGCCTGAGTGCTAACAACCCGAACATGCAGAACGTGACCCGCGCTGACTTCGATGCTTCCACCGGGGAGTACAAGTCGGAAGTGAAGGCGATCTTCGTGAGCAGGTTCGGAGACGATGGCGAGATGCTAGAGGCTGACTACAGCCAGCTAGAGGTGGTGGTGCAGGGCTTGCTCAGCCTTGACGACAATCTGTGCAAAGACTTGATTAACCGGGTTGACTTCCACTGCAAGCGTGTGGCATTGAAGAACAGCGTCTCGTATGAGTTCGCTCTAGAGCACTGCAAGAACGCAGAGTGCGACGACTACGCTAAGTGGAAGAAGGAGCGCACGAAGTGTAAAATCTTCTCGTTCCAGCGTTAAGCGGCGCTGGTTAAACTCCGTGAACTCAGGGAACACCCAGACCGGGCAATCCTGAGCGAAGCCTACCGTTCGCCTAGAAAGAGAGGTGAACATGAAAACAATAGTCTGCATCGAGTGCGGAAAGGATACAGTACGAACTGGCCCTGCGCAGAAACGATGCCCGGAATGTAGACCCGCTGCTAACAAGCGGGTACAAAAGAAAGCTGCAAAAGCGTGGAACATCAGAGTCGGTAACTATACAGGAACCGGATCAGGTGCCCATAACACCCTCGGAGAATTGCATCCTCAGTGGAACGGCGGAGAAAGTAAGTTTGTTAACGTACTTGCTCCTGCTTATTACAAGAAGGTTAGGTTCTGCGAACGTTGTTCTAAAGACCTTATTGATGCCGCACCAGAGTTTAGATGCGTGCATCATAAAGATCATAACAGAAAGAACAATGTAGAAAGCAACTTTGAATTACTTTGTAAGCGATGCCACCAGATCGAACATGAATGTTGGCTTAACTTACCCGGACAAGGCGAACGGTAGGAACGTGCAACGACTATCCCGAAAGGGAGTACACCCAAGCGGGTGGAAGCGCGGAGGCCCGAAAGGGTATGATATAGTCTGATCTGCATGGGAACATGCAGCAGCCGAAAGGCGGTTGTGTATTAGCGACACACAGCGAACACTATGGCTTACGGTGCAGGCGCTACGCTCATTGCCGAAGAAACCGGCATGGACGTGGAAGAAGTCAAGGACATGATCCAGAAGGAGGAAGCTGAGTATCCCGGTATCGTTCGCTTCAACGACATGGTTGAGCGGGAGGTGAACGAAACCGCAGAGCCGTTCAGGGATGGCGCTAGGGGCTGGCGAGTGTTCCGCAGGGGCACATGGCAAGCACCGACCGGCACGATGTACAGCTGGCGTAGCTACGACGCACCTAGCTTCCTCCGGGACAAGGGCATCACAGATACGTTCAAGCCCACGGAGTTGAAGAACTACCCCGTGCAGGGTACTGGCGGAGAGATTGTGCAGATGATCCTCGGCTTGCTCTGGCGACAGTTCGTCCGCACGGACAACTACGGCGGACAAGCCTTCCTAGTGAACACAGTGCACGACTGTATCTGGGTAGACATGCACAAGGACGTTAAAGCCAAGGTAGCCAAGCACGTCAAGGTTATCATGGAGAGCGTACCGCAAGTGCTCAAGAAGTATTTCGGCATGGAGTGCCCCGTGCCGTTTCCCGTAGATGTTGAGGCAGGGCCTAACATGCTCGACCTCCACCATGTAGAACTTTAAGGAGCTACACATGACCAACTCACTGATCGAACAAGCCCGCGCAGCAGCAGCGGCAGCGAAGCTCACAGACCAGACCAAAGACACTGGCGGTGGCTTCGAGTACACCCCGCCTCCGGCTGGTAAGGCCGCAGCGCGGTTCGTCGGGTACGTCGAACTCGGCAAGCGCGACGGCGGCGAGTACAACGGCAAACCCAAGCCGGACGCTCTGGTGGCGTACCTGTTCTTCGAACTCATGGGAAAGAAGTACCAGCAGACTTTCGGAGAGGGTGACGACGCTATCACCCGGCAGCACGTCCTCCGGGAGCGTGTGCAGGTCAAGAGCGGAGAGCGCGCTAACTTCACGAAGCTGCTCAAGAAGATGACCTACGGTCGCTCTGGGATCACCCACATGGCCCTGATGCTCGGTGAGGCGTTCCTCATCAACATCAGCCACAACGAGGTGGGCGAAGGCAAGGACAAGAAGGTCTACGCCAACATGCGTACCCCGGACGATGGCTGGACTATCGGTGCTCCGATGTACGACGCGAACAAAGACCCGCTTGGTGAGCCGGATATGCAACCTATCGCAGTGCCGGAACCCAGTGAGGAAATCAAGCTCCTGCTCTGGGACGCACCCACGAAAGAGCAGTGGGACAGCCTGTTCATCGACGGCACCCGTACGGTGAAAGACGAGAAGGGCCAAGAGAGCGAGGTCAGCCGGAACTGGCTGCAAGAAGACATCGTGAAGTCGGCTAAGGACTTCGAAGGCAGTGCGCTGCAAGTGCTCATCATGGAGCAGGGTGGCATGGTCCTCGACGGAGGGGAGGCAGCAGCAAAAAAGCCGGATGGGAAGACATCGACGACGAAATCCCCTTCTGACGGAGAGGCCGCAAAGAAGCCCGTGGAGAGCCAAGAGCCTGATCCGGCACCCGACACCCCGGAAGATGCGGGTGACGTACTGGGCGGCCCGGAGGATGCGTCCTCGGACGATCCGCTGGCCGATCTTGGTCTGGACCTTGACTGATGGTTGATCTGGCTCAATTTGGTGTGGTCGCGGGGGAACTCGCGGCCCACACCGGCGAAAGTTACCCTAAGCCCGTGCAGGGCAGAGTTGTGCACATCGACGCGGACTTCTTAGCGTATCAAGTATCTGCGGAGAGTAAGGATGAACTCGACCCCGCACGACCGGATGTCCCTCGTAAATCGCTTGAGGATATGTTCCATAACGCGAGTATGGCTGCTGAGCACACTATGCGTCTCGCAGGAGGCACTAAATACGTCTGCCATGTTACGCCAACTGGATCAACGAAGGGTGGCCGTCCTGAGCAGGCCATTCAGCAGGAGTACCAAGCGAACCGCAAGAGCCGGGATAACAAACCCGAGTTTCTTGATGAAGTCCGGGCCTACATTGGTCGAGAGCTTAACGGTGCAGTCCACATGTCGCAGGAAGCTGATGACGGATTGGCACAAGCTCTATACGAAGCTGACGACCCTAAGCTAGTAGTGGTAGCGTCTAAGGACAAAGACCTACGCATGGTGCCGGGCTTGCACTACGACTTCGACAGCAACCGGGTCATCAATGCGGAGCCGTACGGTTACATCGAGTTGGACGACAGCAAGTCCAGCAAGAAGGTCGTAGGGTGGGGAAGCAAGTTCTTCTGGGCGCAGATGCTCATGGGAGACACCGCAGACAACATCAAGGGTCTGCCCGTGGTTCATGGCGGTGTGTGCATGGACCTCAAGCCTACCAAGGCGTACGAGAAGCTCCTGCACAAGTGGGTCGAGTTCCCGGCTAAGTCGGACTGGACCGAGGTTCACGCTAAGGAGTACGCTAAGCTAGAGGCGCAGATCGAAGCAGCTAAGAGCAAGCACAAGCTGTGCGGCCCGGTCATTACACTGGACATCCTCGACGGCATCAAGAGCGATGCTGAGGCGTTCAAGCTCGTGAAAGACCTGTACACGAAAGCCCACGGCATCAACCCGTTCGTCCACTGGCGCACCGGACAGGCCCGGACTGCCACGCAGGTCATGCTCAGTGAGATGCAACTGCTCTGGATGCGCAGGAACGACAACAAGCTCGACGCAATCGAGTGGATCAAGGAGAAGCTCTGATGGGACAATACACTCTGGACGAGATAAACCAGATGCTTGAGGCGTGTGAAGACGCCATAGGTGACGCTACCGTGGCAGCCTCGCACGAGGAACTCATGGAGCAGCGGGACCACCTGCTAGAGATGCGGGATCAGGCTATGTGCAATGAGCGCTTCCCGTGAGGCGAATGAAGGTCGGTGATGTACCGGCGGTAACACAGGCTCTGCTAAAGGCGCAGGGCTGGTGTTGCCCGTTGTGCGGCGGGTCACTCAGGGCTAAGTCAGTCAAACGACCGGCTCTGGACCACGATCACAACTCAGGCTACCTACGCGACGTTCTGTGCATCAACTGCAACGGCATTGAGGGCAAGGTGTACAACCTAGCTCGACGGGCCAAGAACGACCTCACGCCAGAGCAGTGGGTTGAAAACCTGCTAGCTTACTGGAAGCGACATCAGACGGTGCAGCACGGCGGAGTATTCCATCACACGCACAAGACCGAAGAAGAAAAGCGACTAGCGCGCAATCGTAAGGCGCGACTACGCAGAGCTAAGTTGAAGAAAGGCTGATATGGAACTCAAAGACCAGATCGAGTGGGAAAAGACCATGTTGAGCTTGGGCGTAGCCCGGTTCCGCAACCAAGAAGACAAGGCGAAGGAGCGAGGGAACTACACGCAGACCAACGGTGGAGCCCGCCTGCTTAAAGGGTATCTCAGTCAGGTCAGCGAGTTCATCAGTCACTACACAGCAGGCAACAGCCCAAACGGTCGGCGGCGGAGCAAGTTCTCCCCGCTGATCGCGGCAGTTGACCCTGACAAGCTCGCCATGTTCGCCCTGAGCGTCATCATCACGGCTATCTACGAAGACACCCCGACAGCTACAGTGGTGCAGAAGATCGGTGGCATGGTCGAGGATGAGTTGAAGTTCACTAAGATGGAGGTTGAAGCTAAGGAGTACTTCGATACCATCCTGCGTGACCTCGATAACAAGAACACTACGAACTACCGGCACCGTCACCGGGTCTTCACGAAGAAGATGAACGACAAAGGTATTCAGTGGCGGCCGTGGGACAACGAGACATCCTGCGGTGTAGGCACTCTGGTCCTGAGTTTGACCCTTGAGGCTACCGACCTTGTGGACACGAAGTTCGTGGCCCGAGGCAAGAGCAGCAAGACGATCCTCACGGCCAAGCCAGAGGTACACGAGTGGATTAGGAGCAGCGACGAGTCAGTAGCGGTTATGCTCCCGGACAAGATGCCCTGCCTAGTGCAGCCGCAGGAGTGGGAAGGCTTTGAAGACGGCGGCTACTACACAGGCCGGTTGAAGATGACTACGGCTATGGTGAAGATCAGGCGCGGCCCCGGCGCGGAGTACCACAGAGAGCTACTCAGGAACGCGGACATGCCCGTTGTACGCAAGGCCGTGAACGGCATGCAGAACACAGGCTGGCGCATCAACGAGAAGGTGCTCGCGGTGATGCAGGAGGTATGGGAGAGCAACCTCGGAGTAGGTATGCCCCAGAGCGCCCCGTATGTCCCACCAGCTTGCCCTATCCCTCGGGATGTCAAGAAGGAGAACATGACCGCAGCGCAGAAGGAGACGTTCGACTACTGGAAGGCCGAGGCCCGCGAAGTGTACGAGATGGAGAAGAAGCGCCAGAGCAATGTGCTCGACGTGGCCCGCACTATGCGGCTAGGGTCCATGCTCAAGGTGAAGGAGATACTTTACTATGTCTATCAACTGGACTTCCGAGGCCGAGGATACGCGGCAACCTCCGGCGTATCGCCACAAGGCAGCGACCATGCGAAAGCTGTGCTGCAATTCGCTAACGCGGAACCGCTCGGGGAACGTGGTCTATACTGGCTCAAAGTACACGGAGCGAACAAGTACGGGGAAGATAAGTCTTCCTATGATGAGCGAGTTGCATGGATCGAAGAACGGCACGAGCAATGGTGTGCTGTTGCTAAAGACCCTATTGGACACCGTAAGGTCTGGGGCAGTGCGGACAAGCCTTACCAGTTTCTGGCGTGGTGCTTCGAATATGAAGAAGCTGCACGAGTTGGAGCAAGCTACAGGTCGCGTATGCCCGTTGCTCTCGACGGGTCTTGTAACGGTCTACAGCACTTCTCCGCAATGCTACGGGATGAAGTGGGTGGGGCGGCGGTCAATCTAATACCGTCGAACAAGCCCTCGGACATCTACCAGCAAGTCGCTAACGTCTGCACGGAGAAGCTCAGGGTTATCAGCCGTGACCCGGAGCATTCCAACCAAGCCGCTGCTCTGAACTGGCTCGACCTGTTCGCTGAACTCGGTCACAAGCAGATGCCTCGCAAGCTGGCCAAGAAGCCGGTGATGACCCTGCCGTACGGTAGCACTCAGCAGGCGTGTACGAGCAGCATCTTCTCGTGGTACGTCGAGCAGGGTGTGAAGTTCTTCCCGGACAACACGAACTTCAAGCATGCGATCTTCCTGTCCACTCTTATGTGGACTAGCATCGGGGAGGTCGTGATTGCAGCCCGTGCAGCTATGTCGTGGATACAATCGTGCGCCGGGATCGTGGCTAAGGCCGGGTCGCCGCTAGAGTACACCAGCCCTCTGGGCTTTCCAGTGTACCAAGGTAGCCGGAAGTCTGATGTTCGCCGGGTGACTAGCCAGATCGGTGGCGCTCAGTTCCGGGTGCAGATCAGGATTGACCTAGAGGACTTCGATCCCCGGAAGCAGCGGCAGGGCAGCAGCCCGAACCTAGTTCACCACGCCGATGCTACTCACATGATGATGTGTATTGCCGCAGGGCTAGACGAGGGTATCGTGAGCTTCGCTATGATCCACGATGACTTCGGAGTACATGCACGGCATATCGACCGCTGGCATGAGATTATCCGAGAGCAGTTCTATATCCTACACAGTGAGCATTCAATCTTGGGCAACTTCAAGGCGGAGCTTGAGGCTAAGGCCGGAGTGGTACTGCCGGAGCTACCTCCTAGCGGTACGCTTGACTTGTCTCGTGTGAAGGATAGCCCTTACTTCTTTGGCTAATGAGCCTTATCAGCCACCCTAGGAGTACAAAATCCCTAGGGTGGAGGGTATCTATCTCAGCAGTATATACAGTTTAACACTAGATTAAATACTAGATTAAATACTAGACTATTATCTAGAGTTAGTATAATACTATAACAAGGAGATACTTATATATGATAACTAGAGATGTACCTATTATAAGTACTACAGGTATCATTAAGATACTATCTAGTATTAAACCTAGGGAATTAGGTAGAGACAGTAATCTATACGATGTAGGTTACGAAGCTGCTAAGAGAGACATAGCTAGAGTTATAGGTAATGAACTTAACCTAGACTTCTCTAACAATCCGGCCAATGAACTAATCAAACAGATCAGAAGGGCCGAAGAATGAAACCTACTATTCTGGTAGAAGACGACATAGAGTGGCTACTGGGTTTAACCCAAGAGTTTAATGATAAGTGGTACGGCGTTCCGATTAACCCGGATAAAGCCCGGCGAGCGCTACGGCGTATCATCACAGGATCTGATGGTATAGGCTTCCGCACGGACCACGGTGCTATAGTAGGCACCGTAGAGGACGACCCTTTCCGAGACTACGTAGTCTTGCAGGAGAGAGGGTGGTACTCTACAGACCGATCTGGAATAGCCCTGCTTAATGAGTTCATTGGACACGGCGTAGCCATCGGTGTACACGAGATACGGGTATGTCACCTACACAGCAATCCCGGCGTAAGTCAGCTCCTAGAGCGTAAGGGCTTCACGCCCAAAGAAACCTCACACGGACTAGGAGTAAACAATGCCAGCATTTACCTCAATGGTACTCGGAGGTCTAGCAGCGGCTAGCGCATCCGGTTCCATCATGTCGGTCAACCAGCAGCGCAAGGACGCGGCTCGTGCTCGGCGTAACATGCGAGAACAGAGGACGGAAGCCCTAGAGGCTACCAAGAAAGAAACCATCCGCGACGACAGCGGAGCACAAGTCAAGCTCGGTGCAGGCAGCGACAGCAAGCGCACTGTAGGTGGAACTGGTGGAGGCCGTAGCGGGAGTTCCCGTAAAGGCACCGTCATGAACTCCGTCGGTGGACTTGGCGCATCATCCCGGCTCGGGCTTTAAGGAGGGCACATGGAACATCAAGACCCATCGGACCTGAGCAATATCTGGCAAGGGCTAGACGGCAAGAAGGGGAGCATCATCTCCCGGTGCGAGCAGTACGCCATGTGGACGGTCCCATCGGTCTGCCCTATGGAGAACGAAGACGGTGACGCCCAGAGCAAGGGCAACGTAGCCGTAGGCGCTCGACTGGTGAACCACCTCGCTAACCGGATCGTGGACACCATGTTCCCGAGTGACCGTCCGTTCTTTGCTATCGCTCTCAGCCCCGAGGCCAAGAAGCAGATGGCCAAGGAGTACACCGAGGACGAGGAAGCTGATCTGGCGCAGGACATCCGCAAGGCTACGTCCGAGGCAGAGAACCTAGCTATGCGGGAGCTTAACCTCACGGCGTACCGGCCTATCGCGGTACAAGCAGTACAGCACCAGATCATCACCGGCAACGCGGTCATCCACCGCAGCGACGATGGTACTCGGGTGGTGTACGGCATCAAGGACTTCTGCGTACAGCGGGATGTCAAAGGGGCTATGCTCCGTTGTATCCTGAAAGACAGCAAGACGTTCGGGTCACTCCCGGATAGCATCCAAGACAAGCTGCACGAGACGCGGCCTGAACTCAAGGATGACGATGAAGTAACCCTGTACACCCTGTACTGGCTGCGATACGGTAAGTGGCACAGGCTGCAAGCTGTTGACGACATCGACCTACCCGAGACACGGACCTCGTACAAGGAAGTTGATCTTCCCGTGCTGGCCCTGACTTGGAACCTGAGCCGAGGCGAGAGCTACGGTCGCGGTCTGGTCGAGGACCATGCAGTTCAGTTCCACAACATCGACGTGTCTACTCTGGCACTCATCGACCTCATCGGTATCGCGGCGGACATCAAGTTCCTCGTGGACCCGTCTAGCCAACTGGACATCGACGAGTGGAACAGCACTGCTCGCGGCGGCTACGTAACAGGCCGTAAGGACGATGTTACTGTACCGGACTATCCCAAGCGACTTGAAATCCAAGTCATCCGGGAGAGTGTGAACGAGTGGTCCCGAGAGTTGGCGCAGGCTTTCCTGCTCAACAGTGCGGGTATCCGTGATGCCGAGCGAGTTACCGCAGAGGAAATCCGGTTCTACGCTCGTGAACTCGAAGGTGCCTTCGGTGGCCTGTACTCCCGGCTAGCTCTGGGATGGCAGCAGAAGGAGGCAGAGTACCTAATCTCTAGTGTGGACTTTAGTGTTTCCACTGAGAACGGGGTGAAGACCTTCGACGTGGTGGTCACTACCGGACTTGAGAGCCTGTCCCGAGAGGGCCAACTCGACAATCTGCGGCTAGCCATTGGCGACCTACAGATGCTTGACGCAGTTCCCGAGGACGTAAGGAACGTGCTGAACAAGCGGAAGTTCGCAGAGTTCATCTTCACTAATCGCGGGGTCAATCTCGCGGAGTTCGTACACACTGAGCAAGAGCTACAGGCAATGCAACAGCAGGCCATGCAGCAGGAACAACAAATGATGGCTGCCCAAGGACAACAGGATGTCGCGGTGGAAGCCGGTAAAGCAGCAGCTAAAGGAGGGCAGTAATGGCCGACGAGAAGAATGACGACCCGAACAAGAACGTGGACCTCAGCAACGGAGACGCAGAGAACAAGACCGGTAATCCGCCGCCGAGCGCAGGGAAACAGGAAGATGGTAAAGGCAAGGACGAGAAGAAAGTCGTGCCTGACGATGCTGGCGAAGGCAATGACCCTGACCCGAAAGACCCTCCTAAAGAGGAAGGCAAAGAGGATGAGGATAAGCCGAAGGAGGAAGACAACGACAAAGAGCTAGACACTGCCACGTGGGGCGACACCGGCGACAACGTGGGCAACTCTGTCTTGCAGATCATGCAGAACAGCGGAGTTACCCCGGAGGACGCCAAGGCTCTCCTGTACGACGCCGTGGAAGCTGGTGAGCCGAACAAGATCGATCGGGACGCCCTTGTCGAGAAGGTAGGGAAGGTCAAGGCTAACCTCATCATGGCCGGTGTGGAGAACTTCGTAGAGCGGACCCAGAAGGCCCAATCAGCCACCCTAGGTACAGTTTACGAGATTGCTGGCGGCAAGGACCAGTGGGGCAAGATCGCCCCGTGGATCAAAGAGAACGTCCCGGAGAGCGAGCGGCAGGAATACGCGGCTATGCTCGACAAAGGCGGTGCTCAAGCGCGGTTCGCGGCTCAAGAGCTAGTCAACAAGTACAACGCAGACCCGAAGAATACTTCGGTGGGCAAGAAGACCACCATCGAAGGAGATGGCAAAGCAGGTGATAAGGGTGAGGTTCTCACTCGTACGCAATACGCGGAAGCACTTGAGCTAGCACATCGCAAAGGGGCCTCGCAGGCAGAGATTACCAAAATCCAACGTGCACGGGAACGCGGTCGTAAGCAAGGCATCTGACCCTCGTAGCACAGCATACATGAACCAATAGGAGAATACTATGTCCGGTGTGAACATCCCTACCGACAGCACCCACCTCAGCGACCAAGATCGCGCTGATATGATCGAACAGTACGGCGGCATGGTTGATAGCCAGTTCGCCAAGAAGTCGATCATGCGACGCTTCGTGCCCGTCAAGTCGATCCGTGGCACTGACACGGCTATCGCTCGTCGGGTCGGTCGTACGAACCTGCAAGCTCTGACGCCCGGTGTCCGTCCTGCGGCTACCCAGACCCAGTTCGGCAAGACCTCCGTGACCGTGGACACTGTGATCCTCGCTCGTGACAACCGCTCCATGCTCAACGAGTTTCAGACGGACTTCAACGCCCGTGCAGAACTCGGCAAGGACCACGGCAAGGAACTCGCTAAGTTCTTCGATGAAGCCTTCCTGATCCAAGCGATCAAGTCGGCAGGCATGGCCGCTCCCGCTGACCTCAACGGTGCTTTCGGCGCTGGTAAGGTCGAGGAACTCGCGGCTGCGAACGACGAACGCGACCCCGACAAGCTGTATGCCCGCATTGCGGCTATCGTCACTCAGATGCAGGAGGAAGACATCGACACCGACGAGTGTGCGATCTTCGTCCGTCCTACCCAAGAGGACGTGCTTCTGAACCACGACAAGCTGATCTCTCGTGATTTCAGCACTGCGAACGGTGACTTCGCTGATGGCAAGATCATGACAGTTAAAGGCTGTCCCATCGTGAAGACTGCCCGCCTTCCCACTGGTTCGATCACTGGCCACCCGCTCTCCAACCTTGAGAACGGCAACGCCTACGACCTGACTGCTGAGGAAGCCGACGCTACCGTAGTCATCATGCACCCGCAGTCGCTGCTGGCTGGTGAGACTATCCCGATGACTTCTGACGTGTTCTTCTCTAAGGTTGAGCGTCAGTGGTTCATCGACAGCTTCATGGCCTTCGGTGTCTCTAACCGCCGGCCTGATGTCTGCGGCGTTGTTCGTAAGTATCGCGCCTAAGCTACATGGGTCTCCCTTCGGGGAGGCCCTTTTTTTTTGCTTTGTTTTCACGGGCTACTCACACCGAGTTGTCCCTGTGAGCAAACAAGGAGTACACCATGCTGACCGAACTAGACATCATCAACGATATGCTAGCGGCCACGGGCACTGCTCCACTCACGACGAGTGACACTCGGCACCCCTCGTACCTCAAGGCCAGCAACACGCTGAACCGGGTATCCGGGGCGGTGCAGAACCTAGGGCTTTGGTTTAACACCACGCACCCAGAGTTGCTCCCGAATACGAGTGGAGAAGTGGTCGTGCCCAACGGCACCCTGAGTGCGGACCCTGTGGACCGTACGAATGACTACAGCTTTCGCGGTGCGCGACTGTTCGACTTGAAACGCCGCACGTTCAACATAGGTAAGCCGGTTACGGTCAAGCTGGTATCAAAGCTGGCTGTACCTGACATGCCGAACACTGCGCTAGAGTACATCCGCGCTAAGGCCAAGCTAGAGTTCTATCTGGACGAGGACGGGACAGACCCGAAGCTCACCCGATACACGCAGTTCATGCAGCTTGCTTGGACAGAGCTTTACCGGGAGCACCTGCGCAACCGAGATACCAACTACTTCGATGGGCCGAACATGGCTCGCTATTACAGCCGAGGAACCGGACCTACCCGACTGCCCGGCCCCCGAGAATAGGAGGACGCCATGAGTGTTCAAAGCTCCCTAGGTTCAATGCTCCAAGGCGTGAGCCAACAGCCGACCCGGATCAGGGTTGACGGACAGGTCACTGAACAGATCAACTACGTCAGCGACGTGGCGCAGGGACTAACCTCCCGACCAGCCACTGAGCAGGTGTTCGAGTTCGACTCTGTTGCGGTGGGCACTCGGTTCTATAACGTGGAGGTATCCGGGGTTGACTACATCCTCGGATATGCTCCCGGTGTCATGCGTATCTGGGACTTGGCAGGGACAGAGTACCCTGTTGCTTATCAGGATGCAGCCGCGCAGACTTACATCGGTAGTGACATGCGCTTCTATGTGTATGACCAGACGGTGTACTGCACTAACCGGGATAAGGTCGTAGAGATTGATCCTACTCCCGTAGGCTACCCGCACTACGCGGTGTACGCTACGTGTCTGGGAGGGAACTTCTCGCGGACCTACAGGGTCACAGTGATCGTGGAGGGCACCGAGTACGAAGCCTCGTATACTACGCCTGACGGTACTGCCGCAGGTGACGCGAACAAGACTAGCTCGTCCTACATCGTACAGCAGCTTGCCAACAGCTTGAACTCTCTAGGTATGCCCACTAACGTGTTCGTGAGTACCCACAAGGAAGTCCTACGGGTTAAGTCGGTACGTGAGCTTGACATCCAAGTCGATGACGGAGAGGCAGGGGCGGTGCTCCGGGGTGTTGGCCGTACCGTGGAGGACATCACGCATCTCCCGCCGTACGCGGACCAAGGGACCGTAGTTACAGTCGTGGGCGACAACGCTAACGAGGACGACTACTATCTGCGGTTCAGGTCGAGCAAGCCTGACAACGGCACAGGAGGCTTCCGGGCCACTGGCTACTGGGAAGAATGGTACAAGCCGGATCAACCGAGTAAGCTGGCCCACGGGACCATGCCGCATCGCCTGTATCTCAAAGGAGGTATCTTCTATTTTGAGAGAGAGGTCTGGACTAACCGCAAGGTGGGCGACAGTGTGTCAAGCCCGATGCCTAGTTTTGTAGGCAACTCTATTCGAGACATAAGTGGCTTTGAGAGCCGCCTAGTGTTCTCGGCAGGGCCTAACGTCATCATGTCCCGGACGAACGACGAGATTGACTTCTTCCGCAAGTCGGTGACTACCGTAGTGGACGACGACCCTATCGACATGAAGTCCACCAAGGAGAACTCCCTGCGGCTTGATTGGATCGTACCCTTCGACCGCGACCTCATTCTACTGAGTGATCCGGGTGAGGCACAGTTCATCGTCAAGGGCGGCGGCGTTACGCCAAGCAACGCTAGCCTAGTGCTGTCCACCACGTTCAGCATGTTCGGCAAGGCCCGTCCAGTTACTACAGGCCGCACCCTGATCTTCCCGTTCAGGTCCGGTAGGTACAGCGGGTTGAAGGAGTTCTTCACGAACGATCAGGTCAGCACCAACGGAGCAGACACGCTCACTGAGGTGCAGTCCCGGTACATCACAGGAGAGGTGAACAACATCGCCTCTACTAAGAACTTCAACATGCTCGCCGTAGGTACAGACGATCCGGCTACCTCGAACACTATCTGGACTTACAAGTATCTCTGGGAGGGCGCAGAACGTATGCAATCCTCGTGGAGCAAGTGGGTACTACACGACGACCCGGTGTACTTCTTCTTCGACAACAGCGTGTTCTACATTGTAGTCAAGGATGAAGCAGACAGATACTTCCTGTGCAAAGCTGACCTCAACCGAGTAACGAACGTAGAGGGATGGCACGTAACACTAGACCGTCTAACCACGGAGACGGTGGGACTTAGCAAGGTAACTCTCGACGTGGAAGACGCGGTTATCGTGCAGAGCACCGGCTGCCTCGATCCCGGACGAGAGGCTGTCGTGGAGTTCAAGCTGCCTGTAGTCGGTGGAGCTACGGAGTACTACCTGTCCTCGGACATATGCCCTGACGGGGCTACGGTCTACGGCGGGGTTAAGCTCCGGCGGAGTATCTGGCCGACTATGCCCTTGATCCGGGATCGTACTGGTGCGGCGATCACATCAGCGGTTATCACTATCGGCAAGTTCGTGGTACACCTAGACGACAGTAGTGACGTAGGCGCAGTCATGCACTGCAAGTACAGAGAGCCCTACGAGTTCTACCCAAGGCGGTTCCCGCTGGATGACGAACCCGGTGATCCGGGGCGTACTCTGGTCATGGACTACGACCTAGAAGTCCCGTGGGGAGAACGGGCGGACTTCTCCGAGTTGGAGTTGTTCTCAACAGATGTCCGGCCTACTACGATCCTAGAGATTGAGTGGGAGGGGCAGGTAACAGGAGCGAAACGGAGAGTGTAATGTCTAATCTGATGTACGCACAGATGGGCCTATCCGCACTTGACAGCTTGACTTCGTATGCCTCAGCGAGTATCCAATCTCGCACAGCGCGGGCGGTGCAGGACTATCAGAATACGATGTCCTCACTGTCCGCAGCGCAGTCCCTGAACACTGTTAATCTCAACGAGATACAGCAGAGGGATGCGTCTGTCCGGGCATCGGAGCAACTGCAAGTCGCAGCTATGGAACAAGAAGGCAGCAATGCCGTAGCGGCAGCCGCCGCAGGAGTAGCGGGTAACTCCGTGGACTCAGTGGCAAGGCACCTTCGTGGCAGTGCTGCACGGGCTAACCACGCGAGGCTAACCCAACTCAAGAGTATGTATCAAGCGTCTGGACAGGAACGCAAGAACATCCTCGTAGCCAAAGCATACAACAAGGACGTGTCGGTTATTCCGCGCCCGTCCGCAGCTTCGGCCATCCTCGGTGTTGGTGCTAGCATGCTCGATATATGGGACAGCAACCAGACACCTAACGAAAGCATATCAGGACGCCTATCAAGGCTATAAGGAGTAAACAATGGCACAAGGTAATGACCGCCGCGAGGTAGTGCAGAACCGCCTCAGCGGCGCAACACAGGTGCAGCCTGTTACCATGCCCTCACCCGGAGTGAAGCGGGCTGCACCCGTGAGCACTGGGGTTAGCAGCTTCGATCAACAGATCGGGCAACAACTCGGGAAGTTCGCTCAGGGTACCCTAGGCCGCGCGGTAAAGACCAAGCAGGAACGCAGCTACCTCGACGGGCAGATGGCGTACCAGCAGGGCAAGACCATCGAAGACATGCAGATGGACGGAGACAAGTGGGCAATCGAGGGCTACCGAGTAGTAAACGCTCAGGAGATGTCCTCGGGTCTACTCATGGCGCAGCAGCGAGAAATCAAAGACGGCGCGTATGAGAGCAATCCCGATGCCTACCGTGCTTCTATGGTGGACCGGATGTCCCGGCTCATCGAGCAGGCACCCGACCAGCAGACTGCGGAGCTAGTTCGTAACCAGCTTCTCGAACATATGCCCACTCTAGTGGCTCAGCATACGGAGGCTTACTACGGCTTCCAAGAGCAGCAGGCTTTCGACAGTCTTGCTAGGAGCATGGACACGATCAGCCGCGATCCCGGTGCGGGTCCAGCCCTAGTGTCGTTCGCCACGGGTGCTCCCGGTAGCGCCACCGCAGGACTGTCCACCCGTCGCCGCCAAGAGGCCGTGACCGTGGGTATCGTGCAGGCTTTCGACAACGACAACCCGATGGCGATGTCCGTGCTGCAAGGTACGGATGCGTTCAATGAGTTGAGCGTGGAGCAGAAGCGTACTATCCGGGCTGCGGATCAGGCTTTCCAGAACCGGCGTAGGCAGGAGTACGACGCGGACTTCATCCAAGCAGAGCGGAGCATCCTTCGCCGTGCTGCGGGTGTAGGCCAAGCTACCCCGGAAGACCCGGTGGCACTGAGCAAGGAACTGGAAGACCTGTACGCCTCTCGTGACATCGACATGGGTGCTCAAGAGGCTCGCCCGGTGTACGACAACTACGACACGGGCATGTCCTACAATGAGGCCGCTATCCGATCCAATGCCAAGGAAGCCAACCTCCGTAGGGAGCAAGGCGAGGGCTACACCACTAAGATCGAGTACGCTATGGGACCGGCTAGGCCTAACAAGCCGAACCCGCCTGTGATGAACGTGATCGGGTGGTCTGTGGATCAGGTGCTAGGTGCGGGTGCTCGGGTCGTAGTGACCTCGGGACAAGAGGGTGACAATCCTCAGCACGGGAGTAACCGGCACAAGACCGGGAACGCCGCTGACATCAAGATCGTTGATGGCGACGGTAAGGTACTCACCTCGAACGACCCACGCATGAAGGAGATTGCGAAGGCAGCAGCAGCCAACGGTGCCCTCGGCATCGGCTTTGGCTCGGAGTACATGGGCGGCGAGCACATGCACATCGACCTCGTACCTCCGGGTAAGGGTCAGTCTAACACATGGGCTAGCGGTGCTAAGTCTATGCGGCAAGAACTCAGTGCGATCATGTCGGGCAATACCCCGCCTGCTCAACAGGGTGACATCACGCCGGGACCGGCTGCTCGTAAGTATGAAGGGCCGGGTAACTACATAACCCAAGCTGATCGAGCTAGGGCTGCTCAGGCGCAGTTCCAAGAGACAGCCGAGCGTGTGGGCTTAGTGCAGTATCAGGCGTACGCCGAGGACATGCAAGACCTAGATGCAGAGCTTGCCTCGGGTGGGATCGACTTCGATACCTACCAGCAGCAGGCGGACACCCTGCGTGTTCAGCACAACCGCGACCTCACCCAGAATGACATCACGCACGAGCTAGGGCTACGGCAGGGTATCATGGACCGGGTGTCTCAGGTAGCACTGGAAGACCGCCAGTATGAAGGCTTCCGTATCCTACAGGAGAGCACTGCTCAGATCGAGCGTCTGGCCCAGTGGCAGGAAGACGGCTCTATGAGTCCCGAGGGTGTGCAGCGGGAGCTAGCGAAGGAGACGCGTCTTCGTCGTGAAGTGTATCGTGACTATGACCTACCGTTCAGCCCCGCGAGTGAAGCCAACTGGCGGGCACAGGCTGACGAGAACATCAAGGATATGGTCAAGCAGCGGGAAGCTGTCCGTACAGTAGATGCAGAAATCACGCATCTGTCCGGGCTGGGCATGCTGGATACGGGGAGCAAAGAGGCTCAAGCCCGTGCTTTGGAGGTCAACAAGAAGACCATCACTCAGCAAGTCAAGAACATGCAGGCACAGGGTGCTAGTCCTCAGGAGATGGCTTCGTACGCACAGAGTGCTATGGAGGAGTTCCTCACGACTAGTGGCGTGGTCGATCCTACTCTTAAGTCTGCGATGCAGGCAGGGATCAACTCGGAGTGGCTGGAAGGCGGCGCGTTGCGTCCCGGTGCTGTGCAGTCTATGCAGCAGTTCCAGCGTCTAATGGCTATCAATCCAGACTATGCTCGCCAGTATCTCGGTGACGATCTGGACGGTCTGGGCAAAGCTCTGCTAGCTCTGGACATCGCTCAGGGTACTAGCCTTGAGTACGCTATGGAGACAGTGAGTACTGCACCCAAGATGGAGGACCGTCCTGAGTCGTGGGTCGAGAGCTTCGACAAGAACCTCGAAAGCAACATCGAGCGGGAGGTCAAAGCGGCTATCCCAACTGCACTAGCAGCTATGGGCAACGACACCAGCCTAGAGGATGCTAACTCCTATACGAACCAGTTGCCGTCGCGGGTGCTCAATGTTCCCGGTACAGACGGTAGGTACGTTGACTTTAGCGAGGGAGCTATCCTCGGACCCACCATTGCGCGACATGCGGAGACGTGGGCCAATCGGGTTATGGCTACTCAGCCCGGAGTAAGTGCATCTCAAGCTGCAAGGATCGCGGCTAAAGAGGTCATGGACCAAGGGGCTATTCTGGGGCAGGGCTTTGTTATGCCCGGTCGTGGAGAGCCGTCTATCCGACAGCAGATGTTCGGTAGTGCACAAGTAACTAACCCCGCAGCTATGAACACGGCTATCGTACGCTACCTCCGTAGTGATGCGGTACGTGAAGCCAATCCCGGAGTGGACAACACCTCGTGGATGACTGACATTCCGTCGTACTCCGTCACCCGTATTGGGAACGAGTACTGGGCGGAAGTATCTGGCAGCGGTAAGACAGGGCCACTCGGCTCTGACAGTACGCTAGTTCGCCTGCCTCTCCGGGGCATCGGACAGCAATACCTTAAAGAGAAGAACTAAGGAGATAACATGGACCCGGAACTTGAGAAGCAAGACGATGCCCTTCCGGGTCCATCGTCTATCGGCAATAGTACCTTCGCGCGAGAAACCCGTGACGCCCAACAGAGTCTGGGCGACACTTTCAAAGACCAGATTAAGACTGGTGCAGCAGCAGACCTGTACCGCTACTACGACCAAGAGGCCGGAGCTTGGGTAGACCAAGACGCCTCACTCGTAGACCGTATGGGTCAGTCCGTAGTGGGCACCATCGCGGCTACCCTAGGCATCAAGGAGGACGGCACTGACTTCGATCAGGAGAAGTACCGGCAGGAGTTGACCGAGAACCTGCCTATCCACTTGCATGACGATGTGCTCGGTATGCCTACGCTAGAGAGTGCTCGACGCAGGGCTGAACGCTACCGCAAGAACGCGGAGCGGGACTACCGACTGTCTAAGCAGACCGGACTAGACTCCGCTGCCGTACAGTTCCTCGGGAGCATGGTCGATCTTGACCTCCCGCTGATCCTCGCCTCGGGCGGCACCCTCGCAGGCGTCAAGACAGCCGCCGCAGCACAGCGGGCCGCGAAGGCGGTGGGGCTAGGCCCTCGGATGGCTCGTGTAGCTGGTGACGCCGCTGTGGGCGCGACAGGCGGTGCTATCGCTGGCACCCTGACCGGCTCTGTCGAGGCTCTGACCACGGATAGCTCAGACTGGGCTGACGTGTCGTACATCGCGATGATGAGCAGCATCGCCGGTGCTGGCCTCGGTGCTGGCCTAGGGCAGATCATCCCTGACCGGCTGCTACACCAGCGGGCCGCAGGCTACAACATGCGCCGGGAGCTACTGGACGGGATCGAGAGAAACAAGCCGGAGTTTAACCAGCTAGTTGACTACTCGGCTTTGCCCGATAATGCCGTGCAAGTCACCCCGCGTCAAGGCCCGGTACTGATCGAGGAAGGCGTAGAGGACGCAGCAGCGGACAGCCTTAGTGCAGCCGCAGCTACTACCGTTCCCCGTGGCCCGACTATCACCATGAACATGGACGGTATGACCCCTAGCCAGAGAGACCTAAGTACCCGCATGCACGAATGGCGCTTCAACAGCGGCTTCGACATCGCTAAGCAGGACGAGATGGCGTCGTACTGGACTAGGGTAGCAGCAGGTGCGGACGAGAGTGTCCTAGGTAGCGCTATGGGCAAGGTGCTCAACGTGTCTACCTCGGACTGGTCCAGCATCTATAAGAGCAAGTCTCCGTCAGCTAACTACGCAGCAGCGGAAATCTTCGAGAGCGCTAGTGGTGTTGGTCGTATGACCTCTACCGCAGCCGTGCACAACGAGGGCTTCCTCACGCAGCAAGCAGTTCACACCGCACAGCAGCTACCGAAGCTCCGTAAGGAATGGAAGAAGCGTTCGGGCTACAGCGTGTTCGACACAGATGGCGACGTAGCTTTCCAGCGGGCGCTGCTCCTAGAGATGCAGGCTCGTGCTGACGGCAAGACCGCAGGGAACCGGCTAGACCGGATCGACCCTGAGGTCAAGGACGCAGCGGATGCACTGGATAAGTCGTTCAGTACGTCTGCTCAAATCCTACGGGGCCGCAAGGCTGACGAGGCCGTCGAGGGTGCAGAGGAACTACAGCACTACAGCGGCTACGTTCCGTACCTGTGGAGTGGTCGGCGCATGATCGAGGTGGCTAAGCTCGTAGGAGACAAAGCGGTCAAGAAGGCTTTAGCCCAAGGGTACATCGCCCGAGGAACTTTCCTCAGCCAGGAGGATGCGGAGAAGGTCGCTAACGCCGTGTACAAGCGGTTCACCGACCGTGCTCGTGGAGTGGATGCAGCCGACGCTCGTGTCATGGACATCGACAACCGGACTAGCATTGAGAACTCCCTGCTGGAAAGCGGGATGCCCGAGGCGGAGGTCACGCGACTAATGCAGGGCCTAACGGCTAACGCCGCAGAGCGGTCTAAGCAGGGCAACCTCAAGACCCGTAACGACATCGACTTGCGTACTAAGATCGAAGGCACGGACCTAGCACTGGTTGATCTCATGTCCGCTAACCTAGACGTGAACGTGGCTCAGTACCAGCGTAGGGTCGCAGGCAGCGCAGCACTAGCTCGCAAGGGTATCCGCAGCAAAGCTGACCGTACGCAACTGATCGAGACCATCATGCGCGAGCAGGAAGCACTAGGCGAGACGGTCATGGATCGTGGGCGGCTAGAGGCGATGTTCAGCGCGTTCGATGGTGGTCCTCGTCAGGGCTACACCCGAGGCTTCGGCAAGAACGACGGTGTGGACCCGTACATGGGTATGCTACAGAGAGCTACTCGTGCTAGCCTGTTGCAGCAGCTTGGACTAACTCAGCTCATGGACTTCGCTAACAGCGTGGCTATGAACGGGGTAGCTCGTAGCATGGACCCGATCATCGACACGATTACCAACCGTGCGACTAAGAAGGACTTGAACGCCTTCATGGAGGAACTCGAAGGTATCGGAGTTATCGTAGGCAAGGATCACCACCTATTCACGCCGCACCTGAACCTAGATGAAGTCCGCAATCAAGACGCGGGAGGCTTCCTAAAGTATGCACAGCCTCTAATGGGCAACATCGAAAGGATGACCAGCTACGCGAGTGGCTTCTACCACATCCAGAGCTTGCAGCAGAAGTCCGCAGCCAGTGGCATCACACATAACCTTATGCGTCGCATCAAGGAAGTCGAGGGTGTTCTGACACCGGGCCGAAACGGTGAGTTGGCGGACAGGATCATCCGGGACTTCGGTCTCGACACTGAGGACGTGTCCGAGATATTCGACCTCATCAACAAGGGCGTTATCGACGTGGACGGCAAGTACGTCAAGCTGAACAGCAATCAGTGGTCCGACAAGCTCCGCGAGAACTTCGGCGTAGGTGTTCTACGTAGTGTTAACCAGCAAGTACAGAAAGGAATGGCTGGTGAGAGCAGCGCATGGATGTCTAGCTATATGGGATCGTTGCTCACGCAGTTGAAGACGTTCGGCCTGTTGGCCTTGCAGAAGCAGCTAGTGCGGAACATCCGAGTACAGCGTAGTCAGGCGTACATCCCGGCACTGTGGCAGCTTGGCTTCGGTTATAGCGTGCTCTCGATCAGGGACAAGCTCAACGACAAGGAGCGCTCTTTCGAGGACCGTGCTCGCCTAGCTGCGGTGTACAACCCGATGCTAGGTGGCGTGGCTATGGCTATCGACCCTGTTAGCAGTATGCTCGGGTTCGATGACTTCAATGTGTCGCCGTACGGCAACTACGCGTCGTTTATCAGCGTTCCCGCTACGGAAACTGTTGATAGACTTCTACAGGCTCCCGGAGCAATTCGTAAGTGGGCCTCGGGTGATGACGATTGGGAGGACCGCCGCAATATGCGGAGTATGTTCTTTATGAACCTCTACGGTATGCAGCGTATACTCGATTAACAGCCACCCTAGGATAACCGGGTCGGGCGCAAGCCCGGCCCATAACTATAAGGAGAAGAAGATGGGCCTATCTATCAATGAGATAGTCTATACCGGCGGCTCTCGCGTCTTCACCTTTAACTTCGCTCTGGGATACCTTAACCGGAGTGACGTATCGGTGTATGTTCAAGGTGAGCTAGACGGACAAAGCAATCAGCTTTACCGTACTTTCACTTGGAACTCTGACAACGAGATTGAGGTAACAGACCCTATCACGGCCACTATCACGGCTCCGGCTACAGTGGTTATCCAACGAACAGTTTCCAAAGACACTCTAGTCGTGGACTTCAAGAAGGAAGGCTCTGCTACCCGCACCAACCTGATGTTCGGTATCACTCAAGCCATGATGGCTATGCACGAGTTTATCGACGGCAGGATCGAACCACTGGAAGACGTGTACCCGTTCAGCGAGTACCTAAACCAGATGATCGAGCACATGAACCAGACGGAAGTATATCGAGACGAAACCAAGGTCTTCGCTGATGAAGTCACAGCAGCCGCAGGCCCTACAGTCGATTACGTCCAAGCCTATATTGATGCGAGGGATGCACCATGAGTCTAGCTTCACAGCTTTCATCGGCGTTCACTCAGATCGGTACTGACGTAGGGAAGTTGAAAGAGCTTCTCAACGGAGATGCTATCGACCTAGCAGCCCTGACCACCACGAACAAGGCCAACCTAGTGGCGGCTTTGAACGAGGTCAAGGCAGCAGTCGATACCGCAGCTACCCTCAGTGACACGACGACCACTACGACTAGCACTTGGTCGAGCAACAAGATCAGCACTCAGATTAACGCAGCTATCGCGGGCATCCTCGACGGGGCACCTGCGGCACTAGACACTCTGAACGAGCTTGCTGCTGCACTAAATGACGACGCAGGGGTCATCAACACCCTTCTGGCTGCACAGGCCAAGAGGGTAGCCGTTGACCAAGTACAAGCATTCACGGCAGCAGAAAAGCTGCAAGGGTGTAGCAACCTCGACATCGGTGATCCCGGTACTAACTTTCTCAGCACTTACACGACAGCGAGGGATGCACCATGACGCTAGCAACGAAGATCGCAGACGCGTTCGCAGCAGTAGGGCAGGATGTCAAAACGGCACTTCGGCGCGACACTGCAACGCACGGCGCCTACTACGGTTCCTCTGCGAACAAGAACGTAGACACGCTGGCCGCCGGAGATGACGGCCTGTTCTCCACCTCTAACCCCGGCACCTTTCCGCCGGATGCCACTGTATCGTTCTGGCATATCCGCACTCAGCGGACTTACCTCGGCGACTTGTCGGCTGCTGTGCAGACCGCAGAGAGCTACGCGCCCACCGGTACTGGCAAGCCCAAACAGTGGAAGCGTAACCGGGCCAACGACGGCACCCTGTCGAGTTGGTACCGTGTGGTCATCGACGGTGACGGCCTGAACGTCACTGACGGAGACCTCGACGTGAACACGGGTAAGACCCCGGCACTGCTGCGTAAGCGCTACGTGAACGCGAACGACTACGTTCCTAGCTCTGACCTAGCAGACTGCCACGCGGGCATCACTGCGGCTATCACAGACGCAGGCCAAGGGCGGGAGCTAGTGTTCTCACAAGGGCGGCGCTTTGCTCTGACCAGTCGGGCAAACGGAGGGTTCATCCTTCCGTACCAATCGAGGGTCATCATGGAGCCGGGTACTCTCATCGACGCTAGTGCGTGGGATGTGACGGGTACACCTACGGCTAAGACCCTGTTCCAAGCGAGTGGTCAATACGACTACTTCAGCACGGCTACCGTAGGCTACGATGCTACTCTAAAGAGGCACTTCATCACGGTGTCTGACGCATCCCTGTGGAAGCTCGGAGACGTAGGCTTCGTGTATTCGACCAACGTGTTCACTTCCAAGGAAGCTGGTAACGCAGGCCGTAACGCGGAGTATTTCGTAGTAGCTGCTAAGGACGACGCTCAGAACAGGCTGTACCTGACTGGCGGATTGCAAGGTACTTACACAACTGGTGTAGGTTGTCGCAGGCAGGTACTAAAGGGTCAGCTCACGTTTGAGAACCCTCAACTGCTCGGCCCGAGTGCATTCGCTAACAACGCACAAGGTGACATGGGAGTAGCTGCCTACTACTTGGATGAGGCTCGGATCATCGGAGGTTCGATCAAGAACTTCGACAAAGGAGCCGTATGGCTGTATGCACCTCGCCGCTTTAAGGTGGATGGCGTAGAGGCGTCTATTGCTCCGTTCCAGACCGACAGCCCTACTCGATACGCTATCGCCGTGGCTGACACTACGGAGAGTGGGATCATCGAGAACTGTGTAGTCCGGGGTGGCAGAGAGTCTATCTCACTGACCAACTCAGGGTCCAACGGCCTCATGGGCGGACCTAGCCGTGATGTGACCATCCGTGGCAACGATGTCTCTGGTGCTCAACGCTCGGGCATCAACACCCACGACAACCACCAGAACCTAGTGATCGACGGGAACTTCCTGCATGACTGCGAGAGCTTCATCAACCTACGTATCCGCGATGTACGCCTGACCAACAACCGAGGCAGCAAATCTGGCGGATACCTCGCATCACTCGACTGTGCTGTCCATGTGGAGAACGGCGGAGGTGACTTCGTAGCACATGGAAACCACTGGGACGATGTAGCACGCGGCTGGTGGATAAGTGGTAACACAGTTCATGAGGAAGCTCCGGGCAACTGGAACGTATCGGATGATGTCATCACTGGGAACCGTACCCACCACGGGCTGTTCCTAGACTTTGACGGAGGTACTGCTGTTCCAGACAACGCCCTGTTGGGAACCATCAACTTCGACAACGTGGACTGGACCTTGAATGGTCTGAACGCCAACATGCGCGGTGTGTATGGGCGAGGCAGGTGGGACCGTTTCCGGTTCCGTGGTCGTGTTCGCGGAGGCAACACTTCGACACCTAAGAATGTGGTGTGGTTGCGTGAACCCGACAGTGGTACTGGTGGCAATGGACCTGCCCGTGTGGACATCGAAGTAGAATACGACACTACTGGATTCCTGCCGGTACTAATCGGAGACAGCACAGGCCGAGTGCGTATCCGAGAAGTGGGTATCGACGGTCTAGCTAATAACGAGCTAGGGAAGACCGTACTCGCTAACGAGTTCTGGAACATCGGGAGTCTCGCACCGCAAGGTACGTCGTTCTTTGATGTAGCAGTACCGGAAGCAGCAGTCGGGGATTGGGTACAAGTATCGTCCGCAGACACTACTCTTGGTGGTATCTGGATTTGGGCAGAAATCATCACTGCGGGTAGCGTTCGACTACGGGCGTTCAACACCTCAGCCGGGACTATCAACCCTGTCGGTGCGCAGTTCTACATCAACCTGACCAAGAGGTCGTAACAGGACAGGGCCGGGCGCAAGCTCGGCCCGAAAGGAACATGGCAGAAGAAGAAGACAAGCACTATGATGGCCGCAGGCTAAAGAACCTTCTTGATGATATGCAGAGTACGCAGCTACACCTCATGCTAGGTGAGATGCGCGGCGACATCAAGAACCTCATCAACCTGATGGCCTCGTTTAAGGAGGATCACAACCAACTACGAGATGATGTCGAGCACAGGATGAACCTACAGAGTGGGCGCATCAGTAAGCTAGAGGAGTTCCGGTGGAAGCTCGCTGGCCTCGCAGTTATCGTACCGTTGTTCCTCACTATCGCGGGGCTGTTTCTACCGTACATTTTCTAGGAGAGTACCATGGCTAAGGGAGCCGCTAACGAGAAGTCCCTCGGTGGACTACACAGTAAACTCGCTCAGGTCTTCATCAAAGTTCTTGAGCGATACGAGAACCAGATGGATGTCGTGAGCAAGCTGCAAAGCGGCGAGCTTGAGTCGGATATGATGGACGAACTGCTCTCGCAGGACACTATGCCCAATCCGGCTATGCTGTCCGCGATCAGTAAGTTCCTCAAGGACAACGAAATCATGTACGACACTGAGGAAGTCAAGAGCCTCAGCGACCTCGAACGGCGTCTGGCTGACCGGCGTAAGCAACGTGAGAACGTGGTTTCGCTTACCAGCCTGCCTAGGGTAGACACGGCATGAGCGATCATAGCCGGTGGGACGACCTAGAGCTACTGCGGGAGGAATACCCGCAGTTTAAGCCGTTCCTGTACGATGTTATGACCTCCCTGCTCGGCTTTGAATGTTCTGACATACAGTTGGACATTGCAGATTGGCTTGAGTACGGACCTAAGTATCGCATGGTACAGGCCCAACGAGGGCAGGCTAAGACAACGATCACCGCTGCCTACGCAGTGTGGCGGTTGATCCACGACCCGACTACGCGTATCCTGATCGTCAGTGCCGGTGGCGACATGGCGACAGAGATTGCGAACTGGGTCATTCAGATCGTGATGGGCATGGAGATACTAGAGTGCCTCCGACCCGACAGGAGCGCAGGCGACCGTGTATCGGTCAAGGCGTTCGACATTCACTACGAGTTGAAGGGGCCGGAGAAGTCCCCTAGCATCGCGTGTGTGGGTATCACGAGTAACATGCAGGGTAAGCGCGCAGATGTGCTTATCGCGGATGACGTAGAAAGCTCGAAGAACTCCCAGACGGAGCTACAGCGAGAGCGCCTGCGCCACCTTACGAAAGACTTCACCTCGATCTGCTCAGACGGCGACATCATCTACCTTGGTACGCCGCAGAGTATCGACAGCGTGTACAACGGGCTTCTTAGCCGTGGCTATGCTATCCGGGTTTGGCCCGGTCGCTACCCTACGGACAAGGAGCAGAAGAACTATGGCAGCGCACTGGCACCTCTCATCAAGGATCGAGTGGCTACAGACCCGGCTCTACGCACGGGTGGTGGTCCTGCTGGTACGCGCGGACAGGCTGTAGACCCGGTTATTCTGCCCGAGGACGTTCTCATCCAGAAAGAGATTGACCAAGGTGCAGCGTACTTCCAGCTACAGCACATGCTCGATACCCGGCTTATGGACGAGGACAGGTTCCCGCTCAAGCCGAGTAACCTAGTGTTCATGCACATCGCTATGAAGTCTACTCCGTTGGAGTTCCACTTCCAGCGTAGCGACGAGCATAAGCTGTTCACAGCGAATGACTTCCCACTAGAGGAATCATTCTACCGCGCAGCTAGCTTCGGGCATGAGTTCGGGCCGTTCAGCGGATGCCACATGTACGTGGACCCTGCTGGTGGTGGCCAGAACGGAGACGAAACTGCTTACGCGGTCACTAAGTTCTGCGCAGGTCGTGTGTACCTCGTAGACATCGGTGCCGTAAAGGGCGGTCTGGAAGAAGCCAGTCTGGATGAACTCACGGACATCGCAGTCAAGTGGCAGCCGACGCAGATCGACATCGAGAAGAACTTCGGTAACGGTGCCCTTAGTAGCGTCTGGACCCCGAAGTTGCTCAAGCGGCACCGCTGCCACATTGAAGACGTGTGGGAGACGGGACAGAAGGAACTCCGTATCATCGACACTCTTGAACCCGTTATCGGGAGCAACAGGCTGATCGTAGACGAAGACCTTCTAGCTAAAGACTGGAATGAATGCCAGAAGTATCCGGCAGAGAAACGCAGTAGCTTTAGTATGTTCTATCAACTAGCTCGTATCACGCGAGATAGGGATAGCCTGATGCACGATGACCGGCTGGACGCTCTGGCCGGTACAGTTAGGCATTGGGTTGCTAGCCTTCGGCAAGACACGGACAAAGCCGTGGCTCGTGCTAAGAAGGACAACTACAAGAACATGATGCAAGACCCACTAGGAAACGGACGGCCCGTGCCCGGCTATAACGGCATGTACGGACTTCATAAACCACTCGGCGCTACCGCAAGAATGCGGCGTCGATTTTAATAGAGAAAGGACAGGCCGATGGCTAAAGAGTCAACCACTGTCACCGACAAGAAATCCGTCCCGTCGAACCCGATGGATGTCGAGTGGCCCCAAGATGTCGCTGGTTTCAGCACCATGCTCCGTAAGGAGGGTGTCCGTGCTGCTGGCCGTGTGAACGGTAAGAAGGACAAGCTCAGTCTCCTGATCGAAACTCTGGACACGCTCAAGGCTCACGCAGTCTCGCGCTACAAGGCCCAGAAAGAGATTGAGGCACAAGCTGACCGTAGCGCTGAGCAACGGGCTATCCGCGAGGCTGAACGGGCTGAACGCTTCCGGCAGCAGCAGATCGCCAAATACCGGGCCGAGGTGGAGCGCCTTGAGGGCGCACACGCGGAACTCACTGGTGAGGCGACCGAGGGTAGCCGGGGCGAGACTTCGCAACCAGAGACCGGCTCTGCGACCCCTGCGCCCGCTGGCCGAAACAGCGAGCCGATGACGGCGAAGGAGAAGAAAGAGGCTCAGGAAGCTAAGAAACTCCCTGCGGCTAACCCTGTCACCTACGATGCGCCTAAGCCGGGTCAGTAATGGCTGGTCAGTCGGAGGCGTCTGCACAGATCGCTGCTGCGCGGCTGATCTACGACAACATCAAAGCACTCAAGGAGGCTTATCGTAAGAAGGACATCACGAAGGAACAATACGACCTTTGGATGGGCCGGTACAATAGCCAACTTGAGGATATTCTCGCTAAGCATAAGGAAGCTGCACAGAATGGATAAACACTTCTTCGACACGGTTCGTCCTGTCTTCGGTAAGCTCAAGCAGCACCAAGTAGACGGGATGGACCGTATCGGGGAGTACGCTAAACTACGGGGCACCTCTGCGGTGCACCTTGCGTACATCCTCGCTACAGTATTCCATGAGACCGGTAAGTGGATGCAGCCTATTCGAGAGGGTGCGCTGCGCTACGGGCCGGACTACACCGATGCCCAGTCCATCCGGGCTGTGACCTCGATCTACAACAAGGGCATCATCCGTACGAACTATGCTCTACCTACTGGGCCGTACAAGCAGTCCTACTATGGCCGGGGCCTCGTACAGATCACTTGGTACGACAACTACCTGAAATTCGAGAACCGTCTGGATATTCCTCTCACGGCAAAGCCTGATCTGGCTCTCGACTGGAACTACGCTAACCCTATCCTGTTCGACGGGATGGCTCTGGGCCTGTTCACGGGTAAGTCCCTCGACATGCTCAATCCGGCGGAACCGGACTTCGTTGCTGCTCGTGCTATCGTCAACGGTGACGTGCGCAAGAATGGTAAGAAGATCAGCGATACCGCTAAGGTGTTCCTCAAGGCTCTGGATAACTACGAGACTGCTCCTGTGCAGCCGGTGGTAGAGCCGGTGCAGGACACGGAAGACGAAACCGATGAAACCCACGGCTGGCGCTGCATTGTGCCTAGCTGGTGGCCGTTCTAAGAAAGGAACAACTCATGACTAAGTACGTGGAACTCGTTCGCGAAGTCACTGGTGCTCTCGTGAAGCATCAATCGAAGAAGCCCACCCGGAAGGTCGTGGCTACTGGCGTTGCTGGTGCCTTGACTGTGGCCGGTGTGGCGGCGTTCAACTACTACTTCCCCGGTCTGGGTGAGGTCGTCAGCCCCACTATCGAGGCCGGTGCGGTGGCCTTGGTAGCGGCGGTTGCCGGTTACTTCACTAAGGATCGCAAGCAGGAGGTCGTCTAATGGCCGTTCAATCTGTAAACACCACTACGGCGTGGGTGCAGGTTGGAACTACTGTGACCCGGATGCTTTTCGAGGCATCTGGGGATCACTACGTCCACCTCGGCTCGACTGCACCTGCTGCTACTGCACCCGGCTTCTTCGCTAAGTCCGGTGAATGGATGGAACTCCTGAACATCGACGCCTATGGTGGGAATGTCTGGGTTCGCTCTGATGTAGGCGCAGGGGCCTTTACGTATGCGACGGCTTAATCGTAGCCTGCTCGCTGGTCAGATCGGTGTTTTCGCTGGTCTGGCTACTGCCCCGCCTCCTACTGAACCCGCTCCTGATCCCGAACCTGATCCCGGTCCTACTAGCCCGGTTGACGGTATGACGGTCACTCGTACTCATGTCTCTGGTCCGTTCAACGCGTATGCTACTAATGAGCGGCAGCAACCTATCGTGTTCCGTGCGCCTAGTGTCACTATTCCAAGTGGTGCCGGTACTTACCTGCTTATGGAGATGGGTGCTACTGGTATCGGCTGCGGTGTATGGTATCAGGACGGTAATCTGCGTATGCGGGCCGGTTCTGGCTCCGCAGGTACTCCTAATACGGACTACGTGTACGTGGATACTGCTGTAACTCAGGGTGCTGTAATGGATATTACTTGGGAGTTCGATCCTGCTGCAAACACGGCTCGTTTGTGGTACGACAATACTCTTGTAATCACCGCTACTGCATCACCCGGCTACCCTGAATGGGCCGGTGGTGACAACGCTGGCTACGGTAGCACTAACAGCAGCCTTGCTGTATCCGTGCCGAGCACACCTTGGCCGACTGCTTTGTCTCCGCTTGAGGCTTACATCAACCAACGCGTGGTCTGACTCTGGTATCAACTCAGATAGGCTCTGGGAGGCTCAAATCGGGCTTCTCAGGGCCGTTCTTTCAGCCGGGAGTGACGACCCACGGAGACCCTAGATGGCTCTCCAGCGGCTGCTCTGGGCTTCCCTGCGGCATGCACGGGGATTTCCTGCCTCGGCTAGACCTGCGGCTATCCCGAAACGCTGTGTAGGTTGAGGTGCAGGGAGTATCCTAGGTGAGTATCCCAGGGCTAATCTCAGGTTGGATCGTAATTTTACGACACAATTTTACGTGGGGGCATCTACCCACCAGAGAACCCAGTTTCCCCCATAGGGGTAGCCTCGCGCGGATATAGCTCACGCACGGGTATTAACCCTATCGCGCCCACGCATGCACACACGTACGCACACGCGGCTATAGCTCACGCACAGCACGGGTATTAACCTACTCACGCACATGCACACGGGTATTAACTAATACACACACGGGCACGCCGGAGTAAGAACACACAGGCATGCACGGGGTATTAACCTACTCACGCCCGGTTATCCTCATACGGTTCGAGCGTTCGGGCATCTATCTCTTTTGCCCAAGCCTAGCCGGAGCCTTCAAAACGCCGGAAAGCTAGTGCTATCAACAGGTTAGCCCTTATCAACCACCCTAGGATAGATACACGCCGGTATCTGTCTCACCAGATTGTATGTTTAATTTCAGATACTTAACAGATTAACACTAGATCATAACCTATCTTATGCATGCCTACATATATAAAACCTATATATAACAACTACTTATAAACTTAGATCATAGACCTAGATATGTAACCTATTGATAAACATATATATTATACTCATGAAAAAACATTATCCCACTAAATCAATACCTTACGGCTACCACTACGGTTAAACTATTGATATACCTAGGTTAAATACGTTCAAAATACTGCTTGCATACCCTAGAACCTTATGCAACATTGGTTACATCGAAAGCGACAAGGTATCCGGCACAAGGTTAAGACCTAGCAGCTACCAGCGTCCGAAGTAGAGGCAGACCCTAGCAATCAAGAGGGGTTGACACCGGAGAAAGAGCCGGGCATGATAAGACCACGATGTTAAATATCCCTAGTAAACTACCTGAGCAATGTGACTCAGTGATACTAGGCCCGGTCGCGCAGCTAACAGCCGGGGAAAAGGGGTTAGCAAGGCCGGTGGCCTGTATTGCACGAAACACCGGAGTAAGACACGAAATTAAACGGTTGACACCCTGAACCGACTAGCCTAGGGTAAGAGACACGACAATCGCTAGGTGATGATGGGTCGAGAGGCTTTTCTGAGCTAGGCGGGTGCTGAGATACCGCACCTAAAAGACACACCTGTATGCCGCAGGGGTTCAAGACGGTAAGCCACACCTAGGGCTATAACTGGGGAAGCGATAGGCGTTATCACTCGGTGAATACAAGGGCGTAAGTCTGAGTAGGAGCTAAGTGTGGCCACCAGAGGATTACCGTGGAACCGGCCTCTGGATTGAGCAAGCGGCACCGACAATCGGGCAAAAGATAGGACGCCACTGCATAGCACAGGGCTACTGCCTCTACCGGATTGAAACCCGGCACGGGAAAGCTGACTAACACATTGTGCTAGGCACTCGGTATGTATGCTAGGCCAACCTAGACAAGCAATTTGTCATACTGACTGATCCTAGCCCTGTGTTAGCGTAGAGGGCATTCATGCAGTGCCTTCTAGTCTAACACAATGGAGGGCGATATGCCTGTTCTGATCTTCCTGATGCTGTTCCTTGTAAACGTCGGCATCATGTCATTCGCAATACCCGACTTGTTCGAGATACCGGAGGCACTAGTTGCTACCGGAATATGCGCCTTAGTGTTCGCTGTGTTCGAGACACTGTGGATTTACAAGGATTGATCTAAAGGGTAGCCCCACGGGCTATCTCATAGAGCAATCCCGCTCTGTACAGGAGAGTAGTCATGTCGTTCAACAAGACCGCGAAGCGTTTCATCACTAGCCACAAAAACCATACCAAGCGTGCCCTTGAGGTGAGCATGTTGGGCATTGACCATATGCTCGATCACAAGGACTGGGATGGACTGGCCATTGTCATTGCCGGGGTCGAGCCTAAGATGGCTCAGCAGATCAAGCAGATCATTGGTGCCTGCGTCGGCGGTGTTGCCGTGGCTAAGGACAACAAGCATCACACCGGCATGCGCTTCAAGCTCGGAGATAACTTCGGGCCGACCGAAAGCCTCGACGTGCTCCGTGACCTCGTTGCCGCTGGTGAGACCATCTATGGCGACAAGGTGAACGCTCTGATCGGCAAGGACAAGCCTGAGCCTGCCAAGAAGTCGGCTAAAGACCTCGCTGCGCAGATGCGCCGTGCTGCGGACAAGAATGGTGTGTCCATCTCTGACCTCATCAAAGCTCTGGAGACTGTGGCGTGAAAGACAGACCTAAAGAGTGCGTCAACTCCAAGTGCAGGAATGTGTTCTACGTACCTGTGTACAAGTTACACATGCTCTTGCAATGCCCTGAATGTACAACCAAGGAATAGCTAGTGAAACTCGGACTTGCCAATCCTTTCCGGCCCCGCCTTCGCTCCGTGGTGTTCACACATCGTCAACTCCACGGGAGATACCTGTGCCAGAAGCGTGGCACTATCACAGTCGAGGATATGCTGGTGCAAGCTGCGGAGTTGATGCCGCAAAAGCCCGGCGAGACTCGCATGGTCAAGCTCGACCCTGCTGACATCATTGTGCTGGAGGTATGGTGATGGGAAAACCCAACGTACAGCAGGTCCGTCGAGTGGACTGCACACCGACATGGGTGGGTATCCTACCTGTGATCCTGAACAGCTACATGAATGGTCCGGCACACAACCGGGACAATCTAGAGACAGAGCTTCGCCGTATGGCTGAGGCTGCGGACAACTGGAACACGCACTGCAAGGAGCAAAGCAATGCACATCAACCTGACTGACGGCCAGAGCAAGATCACCCAGTACTTCGATGAAGAGGCGCAAGTGCGGATCATGGAGAACCGGCGGCCTGTGTCCAAGGCGTTCGAGATTGCCAAGCAGGAGCTTGAAGTCGAGAGCGGCATCTGGCCGATGGCTGACCAGCCCGGCCTGCGTGACTTCCTGACCCAACGGGAGGCTGCGGCATGAGATACCGAGTTGTCCACGCCTTGCGTAGCCTGCTGTTCGACAGGGCTACCGGGCATGTGTGGTCCGAGAATCACTTCGGTGTGTCCTTCCTCGTAGGTCAATCCCGGTGACACCACGACCTGAGCACGTCGCTAAACTGCTCTGCTATTCATGGAGGATGGTGCTTGGCACCTCACCTGACGCCCTAGGGCCGACCCAACAGGCTTACCATCCTCTTTGAATAGCAACCCAAGGATATACAGGAGCCAGAGATGCCCGATCCCAAGTTCAACATCCCGCTGCACCAGCGCTTTCGCCATGCCCAGAAGCGCCCTCACCTTGAGGCACTGAAGACACCGGAGTTCGCTGAGCGAGTTCGCCCGGTGTTTCGCGACGAAGACATGAAGGTGTTTAAGCGCCCCGCAGATCGCCCGGTGAACCCGTTCGAGATTATACCTGTAGATCAGCTAGATCGGATCATGCAGGCGGAGCATGCTGAACAGGAACGCAAGGAGATGCTAGAGCTAGTTGCGATCATGCAGCAACCTGCTATGCCTAAGCCCAAGCCCAAGCCGAATAGCACCAGACCCGCCGACGACTTCGACAGGATCACTCAGGGTGTGCACCGGGAGTACAGCAGCATGTTCGGCACGAGAAAGCCTGAGCGGTACGCCGATGATGCTCGAAAGCAACTCGCTGCTCGCACTGGCTGCGAGGCTATAGGGGATGAAAGCTGCTACGCAGTGATGGTGGGTGTTCCCAAGGACATGCCAGACGTAGTAGTCAAGGTGTGCACTGACGGCGATGCCTTCATCAAGTACGCTAATGCTTGCTACAAGGGCAAGCTCAAGGGCGAGCACATGCTCAAGGTGTACAGCGCCGCAGAGGTGCAGCCCGGTGTGTGGGTGTTCGTGACTGAGCGGCTCTGGTATAAGATGGAGATGGACGAGTTCGTCTCGCACCGCTTCCACGAGTACCGCATGCAGCAGTCGGACATCCACAGGGCTATCTGTGAGGTACAGGCAGCCACACGGTGCAGCACGGACCTGCACCCCGGCAACGTAATGAAGCGTCGTGACGGTACGGTAGTGCTGCTCGACCCTGTGTGCTAAGGAGATAACTGATGACTTCACTAGCTTTTGCGCTGTGCATCGTCGCAGCAACACTCATCACACTCGCTAGGGTAGTGCCCTTCCGCCTCATACTCGGCTATGCCACCCTCGTGGACGTGGTATTCAGCATGGGGATGCTCGGGTTCTTCGCCGGGACGCTCACCGGGGCTATGGCAGCCGTGCTGGCTGGCCTGATCCTCGCCGTGGCACTCACCCTAGGCCGAAAGGTCTTCGGCTACCAGCGGTTCGCTCTGAGCCGCTCTGGTGGTCCTCGCAGGGCAGGAGGGTTTGCCCGGAACCTGATGGTCGTGGATTTCCCTCCGGGCTGGAAGGTAAGCATGCAGTCACCCAAGGCTAAGCAACGCCGCAAGAAGGCATGGAACGTCTTTCGCCATGTAGTGTCACCTAGTGCAGACTGATCCGAGAGACGACCCGTGCGACACAGTGCTGTTCTACTGGCAGAGCGACCTGCACAAGCAGATACTCCTGCCGATGCTATACGGCAGCGTTGACGCACAGTTCATAGGCGACCCCTGCGACGACTGGACGCCTATCAGCCACCCTAGCTAAGAGGGCGACATGAACAGGACATTCGATCTAGACAAAGCCATTGCCACTATCGGCTGGCTTCACATCATCGTCTGGTTTTGGACGAGCTAAGAGGTACACAATGAAATACATCATCGCAGCCATTGACGACCAGTCGCCCCTCGGTGTCAACCAGTTCATGGGACACATGACCGGGCAGAAGCTCGTCGGCAGTGTGTTCCCGTGTGTAGGGAGCTACAACGGGAAGCAGGAGTGGTCCTTCCTGATGGATCAGCGGGACTTCCTAGAGCATGCCCTGCCGTTCTGCTCTGGACAGGAGAGCATCCTCAAGATCAGCGAGTGCAACAAGCAGTATGCCACGCTGGCTTTCAGGGATGGAACTGAGAAGGGCATCGGCTCCCTCAAGTCGGTATCACAGGAGGAAGCACTCAAACACGCAAGCTGGACGTACCGCCCGGACCTCAAGCTGTTCTGGATAGCCGTGAACGGCAACCCGGACACGATCCCACCCAAGGACGGGTGGTTGAGCGACGGAGACAAGGAGTTGATCCAAGAGGTTCTACAAGAGCTTAACCGCTCTCCGTTCATGTCCGCTGCCGCTGTCACCAAGCGCCTCCGCGACCGCTTCTTCCCCAACTGAGGACACAACATGAAGACCATCTTTCACATAGGCCGAGACGCGCAGGGTTTCCCTAGGTTCGGAGTCATGAACGACTACAAGGCACCTCATGCACTACGGGGTACGCCGCAGCGACCTCGGCATAGCCGCAAGGGTATCCGCAAGCTGTTCAAAGGCCATCGACCCTAGGTAATAGCTAGGGCAGCTTCTACGGAGGCTGCCTCATGGTGTTACCGCACCTTCATGCTTAAACAGGAGAAACACGCATGACCAATAACGCATTTGACTTCTCGAACGTCGCTGACCTGCCCGAAGAACTCGCCGCCAAGCTCACTGCTGAGACAAACGGCAATGTTGACACGTTCGTCAACGTCGTTGCCAAGGGCAAGGAAGCTGGCTTCGACACTCTGGAGATTAACCAGATCATGGCTGCGGCCCACCGCCTCGGCGTCGATGTTCCCACGCAACAGACCGTGCGTAACTACCTGAACAAAGCCTGTGAGCAGGGCAAGCTCGTCAAGCCTACCCGGCAGTCGTATGCTCTGGGCGACGGCACTGTGGCCGCTGACCCGGCTGCGACTGAGGAAGCTGCTTCCGAGGCAGAAGATCAGGTCGAGAACGAAGCCGATGCCAACGAGGACGACGATCCTCTCGCCGGTATCGAGTAACTTCATCGGTGTGGGCAGGGTGTATCCCTGCCCCATCCCATGCAGTTTCAATCAGGAGTATCCTATGCAAGACCTCATCCTAATTCGTGGTATGCCCGGCTCGGGTAAGACCACTCTAGCAGAGCACATCATCAACTCGTCAGGTGAACAGATCGCACACCACGAGGCCGACCACTTCTTCAACCACGTACTTAGTGCGTCTGATGCAGGTGGCCCCGGTAAGGTGGAGTACCTGTTCAACAGGCGACTTCTCGGCGCTGCGCACGACCTTTGCTACGGGAACGCCTTCCGCAGTCTCTCTATGGGCATGTCGGTGATCGTTTCTAACTCGTTCACTACGCGCAAGGAGATTGAGCGCTACAGCAAGGGCGTGTACCGCAGCGGGCTGGACGTTCGACTGCGTGTCGTGAAGTGCGTAGGTGAGTTCCAATCGGTGCATGGCATCCCGGAAGCCGTACTTGAGCGTATGGCAGGCCGGTGGGAGCACTGGGATGGGGAAACTGTAGTTAAACCGGAGGATTTCTGATGCTTTACTACCAAGCAGCTTTCATGGCTCTCATCGGGCAGGAGTATGTGCAAGGGGCGTTGTCCCGGTACTTCCGCCACCCGAACGAGCAGCACTACCCGCAGCTAGCGGATAGCCTCATGGGATGGGGTATCGAGAGCTACCTCGCGGATGACTTCACAGTCGTCATGTACCCGCACGGGACTGACCTACGGATGCCGGAGTGCGCTGTTGCGCACCACTCGTCCGTATTCGACCGCAAGCGCGGCAACCTCGCAACCTTCCACGGGTGCCGGTTCAACATTGAATATCATGATCGGAGGACGTATGCAGTGGCAGCAGGCGGCGAGAGCGTTGGGTTTCAACCAGTCGCTAAAGGTGCCTTGCCCGCAGTGCGGTACGGATGACCTAGCAGGCTACGCTAGGAACACCCCGGCAGGGATCGGCTTCGGTCCCTGTTTCCGCTGTGGACATAAGGAGTACGAACCGCACGAACGCCTGAGCCTCACGGACATCCTGAGAATGCGAGAGCAGGACAAGGAGCTACGGGGCATGAAACACCGACCTAAGACCGTCCCAATCGCGGATGGCCCTAGGGAGGCGTGGGTCTGGTGCCTGATGGCAGGTATAAGTCCTGAGGTAGCCACGGAGCAGTACGGCTTCGGATGGGCTGAGAACGTGCAGCGGGTTGTCGTACCGATCTATGAAGACGGCAGGGACACCGGGGCGTTCGTGGCGCGTAGCCTTAACAAGCACCGGCCACCTAAGTACATCGCCTCGGCTAGCGCCGCAGGTAAGAACTGGCAGAGCCTCGACGGACACGACACGGTTGTCATCGTTGAGGACATACTAAGCGCGATCAGTGTCAGCCGCGCAGGCTTCGGCAGTATAGCAGCAATGGGCACGGCTTTCGATCAGTCGTTCCTGTCTAAGCTGTCACACTGCAAAGACGTAGTTGCATGGCTAGACCCAGACGCAGGAGGGGATAAAGGCTTCCGATCACTCAGAAAGGCTTCGGGTCTATGGGACATGCAACTGCACAGAGTGCGATCCACGAAAGACCCTAAGTACCATACGTCAGCCCAGATACGGCAGTACGTACGAGGGGTGAAAGGAGAAATCTATGATTGACCTGAGCTTGCTACGGATGATGAAGCACCGAGACAGCTTCTACAAAATCCGCAACCGAGTTCCTACGGAGGTACTGAACAAGCAGACTAGCGCACTACTCGCGGACTACGGGAAATACTTCGACAAGTTCCCTGCTCACGAGCAGATCGACTTCGATACGTTCATGCCGATGTTCATGGCGTGGCACCCTAAGCTCGGAGACGAGCACAAGTCCGCGTATCAGGAAATCCTCAAGCAAGCCAAGACCGACTTGGATGAGGACAAGCAGCAGGGCATCATGCACAGCCTCATGGAGCTACGGCTCGGAGGCGACCTAGCCAAGCTGCTCACAGACTTCGATGAAGGCGACGTGGAGAACATTCACGCCGAGATGGAGAGCATCCTTACGAACTTCCGCAGGGACGCTGGCATCAAGTCGCTCGACTTCCTACGGGATAAGATCGGAGACCTCCTGCAAGACGAGATTGATGACAGCGGGCTACGCTGGCGTCTAGACTGCCTGAACCAGTCCATGCGAGGGCTGAGGCCGGGTGACTTCGGGATCGTAGCCGGTCGTCCCGACAAGGGTAAGACCACGCTGCTAGCCTCGGAGATGACCCACATGGCTTCGCAGCTACCGGGTGAGCGCACCCTGATCTGGCTGAACAACGAAGGTCCGGGCCGTAAGATCATCACACGGCAGTATCAAGCTGCTCTCGGTATCCGCATGTCAGAGATGATCCTGCGGCACCAACAGGGCAGGCTAGAGACGGACTATGAAGCCGTTATGAAGATGCCTTGGCGCGTTCGAGTATTCGACGTGCACGGTATGGACACCTACGCCGTAGAGCGGATCATCGAACAGAACAACACAGGTATCGTCGTGTACGATATGATCGACAACATCCGTGGGTTCGGTGACGCTGCTCGTACTGACCTAGCGCTGGAAAAGATGTACCAGTGGGGCAGGGAGTTGTGCGTCAAGTACGACTGTATCGGTGTGGCTACGAGCCAGATCAGCAACGAAGGTGACGGAATGCAGTTCCCTACCTTGCCTATGCTCAAAGACAGCAAGACAGGTAAGCAGGGTGCATGCGACTTCCAGCTTATGATCGGTGCCAGCAATGACCCCGGACTACAGCGGGTGAGGTACATCGGTCTGCCTAAGAACAAGTTGCGCCGTGAGGGTGCAGCGGGTGATCCCCGAGCTACGGTGAAGTACGAGCCGGAAATAGCGAGGTACACCGACCTACCAACTACAATCGAAGGGGAAGACGCCTGATGCAGTACATCACAAAGGCTAGGGCCGAGGAAGTCATCAGGGAGAACCCTGACTGGCAATTCACGGACTTCCTAGCATGGGCTAAGAACGAGCAGCCTAGCTGGAAGCACAACGAGAAGCGGTTCCTCGAAGCTGCGTACGACAAGTACACCCGAGCGCAGTCGGTGGTGGCCAAGGAGAGCGAGCGGCGCGAGCCGGTCATCGGCGGCTATATCGAC